>ENA-UOJR01000057-UOJR01000057.1-human-gut-metagenome-genome-assembly--contig:-C115P-NODE-57-length-171965-cov-15.738142_pt1 | contig 171965 bp, 178 predicted proteins | sample MGYA00242354_ERZ723901 | MGnify/ENA metagenome assembly ERZ723901
GAAAGAAAGAAAGGTGAATAGTATGCTTTCGTTTGAGAATCAAGAGGTGGAATTTAAGCAAGAATATGTACCTGAGATTCGAAAAGAAGTAATTGCCTTTGCAAATGCTTCTGGAGGTACTATTTTGATTGGTGTTAGAAAAGATGGAGCAATTATTGGCGTAGATGATCCAGATGCAATCATGCTTCAGGTTGCAGGTTCGTTAAAAGATTCTATCGCACCTGATATTATGCCTTTTGTCAATATAAAAACTGTGGAAATTGACAAAAAAACGGTCGTTGAAATTAATATTTCAACAGGAACGAATCGTCCATATTATATTCGGGAAAAAGGTCTAAAGCCCAGTGGTGTATATGTTCGAAAAGGAAGTTCTTCACAACCCATGACAGATGAGGGCATCCGGGAAATGATCATTCAAAGCGGCAGATGTTCCTATGAAACAAGCCGAAGCATGAATCAGAATTTGACATTTGAGTATTTTGAAAATGAGATGCACAAACGAAAAATTGCGTTTGGAAGATCACAGATGCAAACATTAAAACTGATAGGTGATGACCATTTGTACACAAATCTTGCATTGCTATTATCGGATCAATGTGAAGTAACAACAAAAGCGGCTCTTTTTCAAGGAACAGATAAAGCGGTTTTCAGAGATAGAAAGGAATTTTCTGGTTCTATTTTAAAACAATTGGAAGACGTTTATCAGTTTATTGATTTAAACAATAAAACGCAAGCCAGTTTTTCGGGTTTAATCCGTATTGACAAAAAAGATTACCCAGAAGAGGCAATCAGAGAAGCGCTTTTAAATAGTATCGTTCATCGAGATTATTCGTTTAGTGGAAGTAATCTTATAAATATTTATGACGATCGTATAGAAATTGTCTCATTGGGAGGATTGGTTTCCGGACTGGAATTAAATTCTATTTTTCTGGGTGTATCGCAGCCAAGGAATCCTAATTTGGCAGCTATTTTTTATCGCATGATGTTAATAGAAAGTTATGGTACTGGAATTGGAAAAATTCAACGAGCCTATGGAGATAACGAAAAAAAGCCATTTTTTGAAACAGCAAAAGGTGTTTTCCGTGTTACACTTCCAAATAGAAACGAAGGAATGCAAAAGCTGTCAAAACCAAGGAAACGTCTGGTAGCAGTTTACCGACAGCCGCTTGCCTCTGAAAAAGAAGAAATTCTCTCCTATGTAGCAGAGCATAAAAAAATAACAAGAAAAGAAACCGAAGCGCTTTTAAATATAGGTACAACAAAAGCGTATAGGATCTTAAAGGAATTATCCAGTGCCGGAAAATTGCATATAAATGGTTCTGGAAAAAATGTTTATTATACAGGAGAGTAGGCGATTAGCTAAATCAGAACTTAAACTTGCAAACTGGAAGCTCGGATTCCGATTCAGCTTTGCTGACCTGAAAAGATGAAAGAAACCAAATATACCGTTAAATACACGACCAGTTTCAAAAAAGACTACAAACGAGCCATAAAGCGTGGCTTGAAGATCGAGCTGCTGGAGCAGGTCGTAGTATTGCTGGCAATGGGCGAGCCGCTGCCGGATAAGAACCGCGACCATTACCTGTCCGGCGATTGGGCAGGTCATCGGGAATGTCATATTCTCCCGACTGGCTGCTTGTGGATGGTGTTTGTCAGCGTGTCAAAATTCTCATACTTGTCAATCAAGGCTATAAATTTCTCTGCTGATTTCTGGCTCTACTCGTAGCCGGTAACAGCCTTTTCCAGTTCCGCGATCTCAATCTAAAGTTCGTCCTGAAACAAAAATGCTCTAAGTGATTTCTTCACTAACCATGACAAATATCATGATTAAGAAGTCACTTAGAGCATACATCACTTCTTGTTTATCTGTCTTTATTTTTCTTTTGGCTGCACGCAGCGGCTGAATCCCCGCTCGCTTACATAAAGTACGGCTGCGGCCGGAATTGCTGTTACGCAGACAACCAGCAGGTTAAAAAGCCATTTAAAATTGGTAATGAAGTGCAGGCTCTGCGGAACTGTGATTTTATCATATAAAAATGCCAGAATCTGTGGATCTCTGGTTAAAGTAAATGCTAAAAATGCCACTCCGATTCCCAGCACAATCGCCATGCCAAAAAGGATTCCCCAGACACTCCAGGTCGTTTTTGTATTAGCTGTCATACTCGATTGCCTCCTTAAAATTGATGGCTTTAGTGTAACGCAAAGATGTGTTCCTTTTGTGAAGAATACATAAAATTTCTGGTTATCTTTGTAAAAAGTATTTTATATACAAAAAGCAGCATACAGAGGCACGATTTTCTGTTACATCCCTTTTTTCTTAGAGCAACAGAGTCCTTTTCTTGTAGCGACAAGCAACCTTCAATTTTTATTCATAAAGTTCTGCCAATGTAAACATCCGTAAATTTCCGTCGTTCAACTCATCAAACCATGACGTATATCCGCTCAATGAAAATAAAAGATATTTTGAAATTCTGTATTTACCAGAAATAAGCTTGCTCCTTCTTAACAAGGTATCGTAAATTTCTTTACCAATAGGTTCGTTTTTAAATTTGCATTCACCTACAACCGCTGTTTTATCAATATCAGAGACAGCTACAATATCAATATCTGTAGATTGCTGATATTTTTTACCATCTTTTGATTCCAGCGTTTCATTTCCCCACCAGGAGCCAACTCTTGTAATAAAATTATCGAATTTTCCACAAATACCCTGTTCCAGTGTATAGTATCGGCACATCTCTTCAAAAACGCTTCCCATATAAGAATGCAAATTAGGTTTAACTGCTTTTTCATAATAGATATCTCCATGCCCCATTTCAATGACACTGGTTGCTTTCGGAATAAATTCATACCAAAATTTAAACATATGGTCTTTTAGGATATATTGCGTTTTTTTCTTGTTTTTTTCTTCGGTAATGCAGTTTTTCTTTTCAATCAATCCAACTTCCATCAATTTATCAATCGAATATAAAACAGTTGAAGCTTTTTCCTTGACTTTTTCAGAAATCAGATTAATAGTATTTTGACCAGAAGCAATTTGCTCAATAATATTATTAACCAATGCAATATCCATAAATTCCTGCGTTAAAAGGTTTCTTGTTTCATCATATAGATAACCGTCTGTATGAAAAAAAAGGTGTTTAATATTTTCATCCAATGTTTTGGTTTTATCAATCATCGAAAGATACTTGGCTACACCACCAGTAATTCCATAGCAGATTGCCTTCTCTTCAAACGAATAGTCCGGCACAAAAAGCGCAGAATCTTTATAATTAAAAGCTTCCAATTTGATCTGAGAATCCCTGCGTCCAAATAGGGGACTTTTTTCACTAAGGACTTTTTTTTCCATAAAGCTCAATGCAGAACCACATAAAATGATAAAAAGATTTTTATTTTGCCATTCTGTATCAATATATTTTTGTAAAATAGAAAGAAGTGAATCATCTTTTTCAGCCCAATAAGGAAGTTCATCAATTACCAGAACAATCTTTTTATCTGGCAATTTCTTTGTAATAAAATTGAAAATATCTTCTGTGGATGGAAAAGAGGCACTCTCGAAATCAGGATCTAACACAGAGATAACCTGTTTAGCAAATAATTCGAGGTTTCTATTTTGTCCAACTTTTGTTGCTGTATAAAAAATGGCGTTTTTATTTTTGATAAATTCGTTAATCAAAGTAGATTTTCCAATGCGTCTACGCCCATAAATAACCATCATGCCGAAGCCATCTTTATCATAAAGTGATTGCATGGCATCCAATTCTTTTCTTCTTCCGATAAACATGTCAAGCACCTCCCTGGTTTAAATTTTATTCAAATTAATTTAAGTCAAAATGATTTGAATAAAATATAACATAATTAAAAAGGAAATTCAAGATATAAATGAGTTTTCCTTTGCTTCTCCAGTATTTACAGAGGTATTTCCCATCTCCCGATACTTTTTCATATTCGAAGTATAATGTCTGAGTAAATATGGTAACATCGTTTCTATGCAAAAAGGACTCCGCCATCCCAGATTTCTCTGAGATGTCGGAGTCCTCTTTATATCAAGCTATCAGCTCAATGCCTCAAGTTCAGCTCAATTACGGCTCCCAAACGAAACCATCAGTTGTGCTCTGACCATTTGCATCAAAACCACCAGTTCTGATTACATCAGTCGGAAATGTTGTTGCAGTTGTAGTCTTCTCATCATCAACAAAGTACTTGTTAACAGTACCGCTCTTGGTTACAGTTACATAACCTTCGCCGCCATCCAGTTCGTACTTCTTAGAAGTGGATTTCTGGATCTTACCAGTCTTGTTAACTACATACAGGAGATTGTTGTATTTGTATACAGCGTAGTCATCATCAGCCTCAAGTCTCTGACCATCTGCGTACAGATAACCATCTTTGATTCCGTCATAGCCCTTACCAGTATCGTTGTTCTTTGTGCTGAAGTAGAATGTGAATGTATCATCATTGTCATCATCAGCAGTTGTCTTACCGGTCTTCATATAGCCATTGTCATCGAAGTAGTAGGTATGACCAGCGATTCTCTGAAGACCTGTCTGCATCTTACCATCCTGATCGAAGCAGAAGTACTTACCATTGATTTTGATTTTCTTTCTGTACTGGGTTGTACCTGTGGAGTCAGTCTGAGCATCCTCAGCGCCTGCCTTCTTAGCTTCGCCCTTCTTGAAGAAGTACCAGTCGGTATCGTTGTCGTTGCCAAGATCCTCAGCACCGTCGATCTCGTACCAGCCTGCTGCTCTGGAACCATCTTCTACTTCGTTAGCGTAGATCATATCGCTTGCGGTAGCGTTTGGTCTGGAATCGGAACCATCCAGAATAAAGTCTGTTGTAGAGCCTGTAGCGGTCGTCTCTTTGGTGTTAATCCACTCATACAGCATCTGACCATGCTCGTTGAAGTAGTAATATTTACCGTTGATTTTTTTCTTCTTGCTGTTGTCTCTGTATGCTTTACCGTCGTTCTGGAAGTAGTACCAGCCTTCGCTATCGCACAGGGAGCAATCATCATGAGACGGCATGGAATCGTTATCCTCGTCATCCTCATTCGGCTCTTCTAACCACAGCCACTTAGCATCTGTTCTCCAGCCTTCATCCTCAGTTCCCAGATAGTACCAGTCGCCGTTATCTTCGAACCAACCGTATCTCATCTCACCGTCGGTGTTGAAGTAGTAAGTTTTACCGTTGATCTTCTTCTTATCATCGGTTACTTTCTTACCTTTATTGTTGAAGTAGTACCAGTTCTCACCGTCATCATCCGGATCACTGCTGTCATCATCATCAGCTACTTTGATCCACTTGTTAACCAGCATAGCACCATCTTCGCCTACATAGTAGTCATCGTCTACCCAAGCGTCTGTTTCCATATCGCCATCTTCGTTGAGGTAGAACCACTTGCCACCATCTTTTTTCCACTCGTCAGTTACCTGATTGTCGTCGCTATCATAGTAGTGCCAAACACCAGCGTCATCTTTCTCCCAACCAGCTGCGAAAGAAGTCATGGAAGCACCCATAGCGAGTAAAGCTGCTGCAGAAAGTACTGCAACTAATTTAGTCTGCTTTCTCATAATTAATGCACTCTCCTTTTTACTTTTTGAAATATTTTTCTCGAAATCCTAACTGCATTACCAGGTCATTATACTTCGGATATGGAAAAGTATCGCAAGTTGCAAAAATAGGAGAGATAATAGGGGAAATTTAAGATTTCCTTCCTTGCTATCCACAAAACGAAATGCTATACTGATACAAGCCGTTTCTCTGGTTTTACGAATAAGAAAAGGAGAAGAATGTGATGGAACAGACAGAGATTGCAAGAGAGCAGGGAGCTCCGGCTGCATCCATTTTGGCAGAGCAGGCATGGGAAGGAAAAGTCCGAAAGGTTTTTTCATGGATTGTGTCGGTGTATCTGTGTGTGGTGTTTGGGGCATTTCCGCTATATTTCCATAATTATTATTATGATATTCTGGTATCGAAATATCAGTTTTACTGGCTCAGCACGGTTGCGATGCTGGCGTCATGCCTGATCGCAGCGATAGTATTTGCGTGCATGGACTTAAAGCAGTTTGACGGGGCGCATGTGCGGCGCTTTTTCGGTGCGTTTCGACCGTCTGAATTAAAAAAGCAGCCATTTGCCTATAAGGCGCTGGAAGTTTTCTGGGGGCTGGCACTGATATCGACGGTGCTGTCGGACTATGTGTATGAGTCGTTCTGGGGAAATGAGGGACGATTCAGCGGATTATTCTTGATTACGCTGTATGTGCTGGGAACGATTGTGATCAGCAAGTATGGCCGGATGAGAAAATGGTACCTGGATGTTTTTTTGGCATCGTCCGTTCTGGTCTGCCTGTTTGGAATTACAGATTATTTCCAGATGGATTTATTGGGATGGAAAAAGGGCGTGAGCAATGAACAGGGAAACGTGTTTGTATCTACATTGGGAAATATTAACACATATACGGCGTTTGTGGCGCTTACGATGGCGGTTGCATGCGGCTGTTTTGTAAGTGAGAGAAAAGTGGGACGCCGTATCTGGTATTATCTGGTTTCGGTGCTGGCCTTTTTTGCATTGATTACCGGACAGAGTGATAATGCATATTTATCACTTGGAATGCTGTTTGCGGTGATGCCGCTGTTTTTATTTACGACATGGCGGGGCATCGCAGATTATGGTATTCTGGCGGCTACGTTTATGACCGTGATCAAGGTAGTAGATACGGTCAATAAAGTATATGCTGATCAGGTCATCGGTCTGGGCGGTGTGTTTGGCGTGTTGGTGCGCTATCGTTATCTGGAGGGAGTCGTCGTTTTATTCTGGATTCTGGCGGGGGTTCTCTGTGTTTGGAAACGGAAGATGGAACAGACGAATCCAGAGAGCAAACCGGGACGATGGATTTGGCGTGGCTGGTGTGCCGTTTTGATTCTTGGATGCCTGGCAGTGGCATTTGTCCTCTATGATGCAAATCTGGGAGGACATGCGGAACGGTACAGCGCGTTGTCCCAGTATCTTGTTTTTGATGATGACTGGGGAACGAACCGGGGATATTGCTGGAGAATTGGCTGGCAGTCCTATCGCGAGCTGCCGTTCCTGCATCAGTTGTTTGGTTTTGGACCCGACACATATGGAATTCTGACTTGGGATTTCAGGCAGGATGCGCTGGATCGGTATGGAGTTTTCTATGAGAGCGCCCACAACGAATATTTTCAGTACCTTGTTACAATGGGACCGCTTGCGCTTGTATCTTATCTTGCGTTTCTGGGCGGCACCTGCGTGCAGATGTGCAAAAAATGGAAAGAGTGCGCCTGGATCCTGGCGCCTGTTCTGGCGGTGCTCTGCTATGGAGCACAGGCAGTTGTTAATATCAACCTCCCGATCGCGACACCGATTATGTGGGCGATGCTGGCGATTGGGCTTGCACTCACAAGAGAGAAAGCAGAACAGGCAGAATAGCTCAAATAGACAGAACGGATTAAATAGACAGCAAATCCGGGCAGATTCGGCGGAAAAGCCAAATCTGCCTGGATTTTGTCGATTTAGAATTAAAAGTAATGTGTGAGCGAGTTACTGGGCACATATGCGTGAACAGTAACGGAGCGATGCTCCGTGTCGAAATTTGCGATCGATAGACTCTTTTATTTTTCTTAAAATCGGTTTATAAATAATATGAAAAGAAAAAACGATATGATCGCCTGGCAGAGCTGCGTTATGCAGTGTGGTCATCTGAATGGAAGAACAGGCAGTCAAAAGGAGGAGAGTTTATGGATGAAGCTAAAAAATTGATCGTTTTAGAGCAGGAAAATGAAGAATTAAAGCGTGAGCTGAGGGAGTTATTTAAAACTCTGGATCAGATGAATCAAAGCTTAAACCGGATGATTGACCACTACATACTCTGTAAGACGGAGAAGGCGGGATAAGCGGAGAGCTTGGATAAGATGGAAAAGAAGAGGCTCATTTATACCAGATGGAGCAGGTGAAAAATCAAATCAAAAATTAAATAGTAGATCGAATATGAAAGCCGCATGATTCAGAAGGTATGTTATCAAACCAGAATGAATCATGCGGCATTTTTTATCTACTCTGTGTAATATGTAGTCGGCGCGTCAATTCCCAGATTAAATCATGCATCCAGGAGACAGTCTGCTCCAGCTGCTCGTTTTTCTCTCTTAGAGCCAATACTTCCTGATAGAGCGTTTCCTTGTCAGAATCTTTTGAAATATCCGGATGGATCTTCGAGGAAGTGGAAGACGATTTTGTTTTACCCGGTGCTGCAGAATGATCGGTCATCAATTTGGTGTTATCGGGTGCTGCATTTTGATCCGACGATTTTGCATCATCCAGTGATTTGCTCTGGTCGGATGGCTTTGTCTGCCCTGGTGCCTTAGCCTTGTTCGCCGGTTTGGCTTTAGAATCCAAATGGTTCGCCGCATTAATCATGTGTCTGGAAATCAGGATCTGCCGCTGTGGATAGTCTAAGTCCATGAAATCCTGATATGGAATGGGAAGAGGAGTCATGGCGATTGAGCAATGCGGACACACCGCATTGGCAACGAGCTGAAAGAATCCATAATGTCCACAGGTTGGACAGCAATAAACATTTAAACCACGCATAGAGTTGCCTCCGTAGAAGTAAGAGTTGAGTCATTGGGAGAAAAATGAAAACATCCCCCCTTATTATAATACGTTTTAATCGGGAACATTATAACTGGTTTTTAGAAAAAAATTTAAAAATTTCCAAAAAAATTTTTAAAACGATAAAAAAAGACATCTTTCAGAAAAAATACCGCGGTGTCACAAAAGTGTCCTGCGGTATTTGAACGGATGCAATATTATATTTTACTGGATGATTCCAGATGTGTCAACTGTCCAGACAGTATCATTGCTGTCTTTGATATCCTTGAACCCTTTTCCGAGTTCCGGACGGGAAGCGGAAGAGGAGGAAGAGGTTGCTTTCTGGATGGTGCCGCTGGTGTTTACCAGGTAGCGTTTTTCACCGGTGGAAACCGGCTCATAGCGGAGCTCTGGATCCGCCTTCTTTAAAAGACCGTTTACATAAACCTGGTTATCGCGCTCGCCATGGTAGCCCTGTCCTTTGAGGGAACCTTTGGTCTGGAAATACCAGATCTGGTTTTCTTCTAAATCATCATTGTAAATAGTCTGCTTGCCGGTACGCATCACGCCGTCGTCGCCGAAGTAGTAGGAGGCGAAGCTGCCATCCGCCTGTTTCAGGCTCTGAAGCCCGGTCTGCATTTCACCGCGTTCGTTGAAGCAGTAGCGCTCGGAATTGATGGTGAAAATAGCAAGATCCTTCTCGGCAAAGTAAGCGGTTCCATTTTTAAAGAAGAAGGAAAATGGCTCTTCTTCTTCGCTGATGCCAGGTGCCCCTTCAATGGTGTACCAGCCGCTTGCCCGGCGTCCGCCATTTTCCGGATCGTAATAGCGGAAATCGTTTAAGCTGACAGTGTCTGTGGCAGAGTTGTCCGCTGTTGCTGCTTCGTTTGAAGGTGTGCTGGAGCTTACAAAGCCAGCTTCCGCGACATTGATCCAGCCTGTCTGCATCTGGCCGTCGATGAAAGTGTAGTAGGCATTGTCGATTTTGCGGTCCATCTGGTTTACGATCATGCGTCCTTCGGTGTCAAAATAGCACCAGATATCTTCATCGTCTGTGTCTTTCGTGATGGTTTCCAGCAGAATCCATCCGGTTTTTCTGGCGCCATCATCCTCCTCGCCGAGGTAGTAGGTCTGTCCGTCCAGTTCCAGAAGCCCGGTCTGCATCAGTCCGTCCTCGTCGAAATAGTAGGTTTTTCCGTTGATGCTCATCCATTTGGCAGTTACAATCTTGCCGTCTTTGCCAAAATAGAGCCAGGAGCCACCGTCCGGAGAATCCGGGCTGTCGTAGCCGATCTCATTTTCAGCCGAAACCCATTGGTTCTTTGCCATGTGCCCCTCATCGTTGACGAAATAGTCATCGACTCTCTGATTGGTAGCAATCTCGCCTTCCTCATCGAGATAAAACCAGTCGCCATTCCGCTTTTTCCATGTGTTTGTCTCTTTATAGCCGTCCTCATCGTAGTAATAAAGACGACCATCTTCCTCTGTCCAGCCGCTCTGAGCCGCCAGAACTCTGTAAGTTCCCGTATTTGTCATTATAGGTGCAGCAGCCGCGAACAAAGCCGCAGCGGATAAAACAGCTAAAGTTTTAGTTTGCTTACGCATGGTATAATCTCTCCTTTTTGAAAATGCGAAAATCCATCGCTGCATTACGGGGCTTATTATACGGGGATTATGCGTAAAAAGATAGTGTGCGTTGCTGGAAAGGGAGGAGAGATGTGGAAAAAGGGCACATTCTTTTTTATTTTACGTATTTCGAATCCGTCAGGAACTCCAGCGTCAGCGTTCCTGCCAGCCTCTCCAGCGTATCTATCACATACTGGTTAATACTCTGTGATTTTTCCCGCGCGATCCGGTAGTCCATCGCGGAATTATAGTAGTTGTCTCCATCGACCGTATATCCGTCGAATCCCGCGCAGGCGGCGTGGTGGACGCTTGTTTTGGTCAGGACGTTCAGCAGCATGACAAAGGAATTATCGATGATCTCTGCATTCTGGTCGATCAGGGAATTATAGTTTAAGGTGTAATCAAAATGCGTATCTTTGACATTCGTCACGTTCGAGGTCGCGATGACGCGCACCGGGCGTCCCTGGGCGTCGGCGTGCTCGAGCAGGCGGTTGTTGAGCTGGACATACCGCCTGGAATTGCTTAAGAACGCATAATCGATTGGAATTCCCTCCGGGATAAAATTGACGGAGATTGTGATCGGATTGTGCGCCTTAATATAGGAAAGAATTGCCTCCTTTTCCAGTTCCAGATTCTTTCCCGGACCGAGCAGCAGAAGCGGGCGCTCGCTCCAGGAAGCACTCAATGCCTGAATATCTGCTTCGTCATTGCATTCTGTACTCTGATACCTGCGGTACAGTGTTTCAATGTAATCTTTGTCGTAGAGCAGTTTTTTCTCCGGCTCAATCGCATCCAGAATCGTATTGATGGATTTAAGCGACAGGGTGTGCTTATCCATCAGGAAGCGGACGTAGTTCGGATGGCAGTTGTTGGAGGCGGAAATATAGAAGAACAGGTTATATCCCCATGGGCTCTTGCGGAAGAACGGCATGATGCTGATGTCGATCGCCTCGAGCATCTGACTGACATTGAAATTGCGTCCGAATACGGTGTTCATGTACATGGAAATGAGTTCGATCGGAAGATTTCCGGCGCTTTTTCCCATGCCGTACAGGGTGGCATCAACTAAAACGGTGCGGTCTGCTGGTTCGCGTAAGACTTCCATGCTGTTCGAGTATGCGAGCTGGAAGTTATTGTGGGAGTGGTAGCCGATCGCGATCGATGGTTTTAAGTTGTAGTTTAAGAGCTGGAAATAGTGCAGCAGGTTATCCTGATGCAGCAGACCGTAGGTGTCTACAAGGGACATCGCATACGGTTCCAGATCGTTGACAAGGTCAACCAGATCCAGAAGCTCACGGTCGGAGTAGCTGGTGATCGAAACCGCCTGTGCAAACACTTTGTAGCCCAGTTTTTTGACTTCATGGCAGAACTGGATCGCCTCATGCATCACATGTTTTTTGAAAATGACGCGGATGCCGTCGATGTAGGACTCAGAACACGGGCTTAAATTAGAAATATCGCAGGTTCCGTAGTCGATCATGGCGACGATCATCGTATTTCCCTTGTCCAGCTTGCCGAAAATCTGATCGGCACACTGGGTTGTCGGCATGATCGTGCGGTTGCGGTCGAAGGTGCGGCGGTCATCCAGAAAACCAACTTCCAGAATGTCCACGCCCGCGCTGATCAGACGTTCAAAAATAGTAACAATATTGTCGTGACCGAACTCCCAGTCGTTGACGTAGCCGCCGTCGCGGAGAGTGCAGTCGAGTAATTTGACTTGTTTCATGATGTTTGTCCCCTTGTTATGTTTGTAATTTTAAAAATTGACTCCCAGAAACGCCCCGATATCATGCGTATCCTTTGCTGTATAAACCGGCGCATATTCCTGCCATGCCTCCGCGGTATCTGGTCCGAAGCCGTAGGTGACTGCCATAAAATCGACAGCTGCCTCTTTGGCACCTTTTCCGTCGGAAGAGGTATCACCGATAAGAACTGCCTCGGATGGAGACAACTCCAAAGCTTTTAAGCACTTGTGCAGAACGTCAGCCTTCGTCATTTTGCTGGCAAAATCGCTGCCGCAGATGGAGTCACAGAGTTCTGTGAAATGGTAATGTTCCAGCAGAGTCAGCGCATAATCTTCACGTTTCAGGGTGGCAACCCCGATCTTGCAGCCCTGTGCGCGGAGTGCGCGGATCAGGTCTTTGATACCGGCGTATGGCTCGGCTTTCAGCAGGTCGTGATCCTTGTACTGGGTGCGGAAAATCTCGGTTGCGTGGTTCGCGGCGTCCTCGTCCAGTCCATAGAGGCGGATGAGCGACAGCTTGACGGGCGGTCCGATAAAGGTGCGGAGTGTCGCCTCGTCGAGGGCAGGTTTTCCAAGTGCTTCTACCGTGTGGCGCACGCTCGCAAAGACGCCTTCGGATGTATCGAGCAGCGTGCCGTCGAGGTCGAAGATCACGCCGCGGTATGTTTTCTTATTCATAGGGTGCTAGTCCTCCTGTGTAAAATCGCCTGTACTGTTTCAAGGTCGGCGGGGGTGTCTACGGAAAGCGTATATCCGCAGATGGGAAGAAATAGGATCGTTTTCCCATATTCGAGGAAACGTAGCAAATCCACGCCCTCGATCTGTTCCAGAATGCCCGGTCTGCTCTGGCAGAAGAAATCGAGCGATTCCCGCGTATAAAGCCCGATACTCACAAATTTCCGGGAAGGTTTGTCAAGCGTCCCCTTGCGGAATGGAATTGGCGCACGGGAAATGTAAAGCCCTGTGCCGTCCGGTCGGCAGACCACTTTTATGTTGGATGGATCGGCTGTCTCGGCATCGTTCGGGATATCTGCCATGGCATTGATGAGAAATGGACGTTGTACATGTTCTTTTGAGGTAATAACAGTAAGCGCCTGCTCCATAAAATTTTGCAGAATCTCTGGTGTCAGAAGCGGTTCATCCCCGCCGATCATCGCATAAAAATCAAATTTCCGCGAAGAAGTAGACTTGGAATCTTCCAGAATCGTCACCGCCTCCTGAATGCGGGAGGTCGGATTCTGATGAGAATGGGAGGCGAAAACCGCCTCAAATCCATATGTCTGGCAAACAGCAGCAATCTCAGGGCTGTCGGTCGCAGCGTAAACGGCATCAAATACACCGCTGTCCCGCGCCGCCGCGAGAACCCGCACAACCATTGGAATCCCATCAATCTGTTTCAATGCCTTTCCCGGAAAGCGAACCGAATTAAGCCGCGCCGGAATCAGCGCGCAGACCTTTTTTTTCTGTGCTAATCGATTCATAAGACGTTCCTCTGTATGATAAAAATGCAGTTACATAAAGTAAACTGAACCGTAACGATTCAGGCATACCGATGTGAACCGGATGCCGACCTTTATTATAGAAAAGAAATAGGAAAAACACAAGACAACATAAGAAAAATGTAAGTTACTGTTCACGGGTAGGCACTTTTGGAACCGAAAGTGCCGTAAGAAAACGTGGTGGCAGCAGGAATTTGCCGTATTTAAATGCGAAGCCACGGCAAATTCCGTTACTGGGCACGTATGCGTGAACAGTAACAAAAGAACGTTTCAGAAGAAGGGAAAACGCCGTGCTGGCTATGAAAAGAGAAATATGTGTGATATAATGAGCGCAGAAGAAACGAATGCGGCTGCGAAGCAGACATATTCTTTTCTTGCGCCATTAACGAACGAACAGCCATGCGAAGTAGGGCGGTAGAGCGCGATAGCGCGGGTTCGTGAGTGGACGGGTGAGAATACGTTCTTATGATGTAGTATGACCACTTGACAAGGTATTCAGGAGGAAATCAAAATGAAACAGAAACTTTCTAATTATATAGCAGAAAAGCTTCTCGCATCCGGCATCACGGATGTGTTTATGATCACGGGCGGCGGCGCAATGCATCTGGATGACGCGCTGGGGCATCAGGAAGGACTTCACTGCCTCTACAATCATCATGAGCAGGCATGTGCGATGGCAGCGGAGGCGTATGCCCGCATCCACAACAAGATTGCGGCAGTGTGCGTGACGACGGGACCTGGCGGCATCAATGCGATGAACGGCGTTGCGGGCGGATTTCTGGATTCAATCCCGATGTTTGTCATTTCCGGACAGGTGCGTTATGACACGACGGCGCGCAGCACGGGACTTCACCTGCGCGCGATGGGCGATCAGGAGTATGATATCACCAAATCGGTTGCCAATATGACAAAATACTGTGAGATGGTGATCGATCCGATGCGTATCCGCTTCTGTGTGGAAAAAGCCCTGTATCTGGCTTACAACGGTCGTCCGGGTCCTACCTGGCTGGATATTCCGCTGAATGTGCAGGCGGCAATGATCGAGACAGACGATTTGATCGGCTTTGATCCGGAGGATTATGAGGCAGGCGGAACTGGCTGGGCGGCAGAGAGCGCGTCCGAGATCCCGGAGGATACCGCCGGAAAAGGTGAATTTCGTGCAAAACTTCCGGCACGTGTGACGAAGGAGACGGCGCGTGCGATCATCGAGAAAGTCCGCACCTCCAAACGTCCGGTGATCAATGCCGGAAATGGTATCCGTATCGGCGCGGCGCACGATGTTTTCATGCGCGTGGTTGAAAAGCTGGGAATCCCGGTTGTGACCGGCGCGGACAGCATCGACTGTATCTATGACGAACACCCGCTGTACATCGGAAAAGGCGGCAACGTCGGCGATCGCCCGGGCAACTTCGCGATCCAGAACAGCGATCTGGTGCTGTCGCTCGGAAGCCGTCTGAGTTTCCGTCAGGTCGGTTACCGTTTTACTACCTGGGCGCGCGAGGCGTATGTGATTGTGAATGATATCGATGCCGAAGAGCTGAAAAAGCCGACCCTGCATGTGGACATGCCGGTTCACGCGGATGTGAAGGATCTTCTGACCGTGATGGACGAGGTTCTTTCGGAGGAAGGAAAAGCGGACGGCGCGGCTTCGATGACGCAGGAGTACAAGGAGGCGCAGGCAGAGTGGCTGCGTATCTGCCAGGGCTGGAAGCATGATTATCCGGTGGTTCTGCCGAAGCACATGAACGGCGGCACGGAGACAGAGGCAAACGTATATGCATTTGCGTATGAGATGAGCCGCCGTTTAAATGAGAACCAGATCGTGGTTGTGGGGAATGGATCTGCAAATGTTGTGTGTGGACACGCAAATATTGTGAAAAAGGGACAGAGATTTATCTCGAACTCCGGCATCGCTTCGATGGGCTACGGACTTCCGGCATCGATCGGCGCGTGCGTGGCAGATCACAGCCAGGATATTATCCTGATTACCGGAGACGGCAGTATTCAGATGAATTTACAGGAGCTTGAGACAGTTGTCAGCCACCGGATGCCGATCAAGATTTTCATTATCAATAACGGCGGTTACCATTCCATCCGCCAGACCCAGAAGAATTTCTTCGGCGAGCCGCTCATCGGTATCGGCGTGGACAGCGGCGATCTTGGATTCCCGAGTATGGAAAAGCTGGCGTGGGCGTATGGATTCCCATATGTAGCGATTCATGGAAACAAGGAGCTGGGCGAGAAGGTAGAAGAAACGCTGGCGATGGACGGCCCGGTGATCTGCGAGGTATTTGTAACGCTGGATCAGAACTTTGAGCCAAAGTCCGCGGCGAAGAGACTGCCGGACGGAACGCTTGTATCGCCGCCGCTGGAGGATCTGTCCCCATTCCTTCCGGACGAGGAGATGGACCGTATCATGCTGATTCCGCGTATTAAAAAATAGTAAAGGAAACGATAGAATGAAGATAGTTGTCACAGGTGCCACCAGCTTTGTAGGTCTGGGGGTGGTGCGCGAGCTGTTACATCGCGGACATCAGGTATACGCCGTACTGCGGGAACATTCGACGAAATCGGATCTGCTGCGGGAAAATGGAAAATTTCCGCAGGGACTCACGATTTTGGAGGAGGATCTGGGGAATCTCTCGAAACTGCCGGAACGGATTCCGGGCGGATGCGATGTGTTTCTCCATATGGGCTGGCGCGGTGCAGGGAGTGATTCACGGAAAAATGAGTCAGTCCAGGAGGAGAGCGTGCAGGACGCGCTGAATGCCGTCCGCGTGGCGAAAGCCCTCGGGTGCCGGCGGTTTCTCTTTACAGGTTCGCAGGCGGAGTATGGCGTCAAGAGCGAGCTGACAGACGAGGAGACGGTCTGCGAGCCGACCTCCCCGTATGGACGCGCGAAACTGGCAGTCCGGCAGCAGGCGGAAGTGCTCTGCCGGGAACGGGGACTGGATTATGGGCATGCACGGATTTTCAGCACGTATGGACCGGGCGATCACCCGTGGTCGCTTCTTTCCTCCTGTGTCCGGGTCTTCCGGGCAGGGGAGAAGATGACGATGACCGCCTGCACGCAGCTCTGGAACTTCATGTATATTGACGATGCGGGGCGCGCTCTGGCGGATCTGGCAGAATATGCGGGAAATCTCACGGATCACGGATGTGTCTACAATCTGGGCGGTCCGATGGATGAGACAGGACCGCTGCGCGGGTTTGTCGAGACGGTCTATGAGCTATGCGGCAGGCAGGGCAGCATGGAATTTGGCGTCCGCCCGCCGAATGCAGAGGGAATCGTCAATCTGATCCCGGATATCCGCAAGATGGAGCGGGTGGTTGGCTGGAAGCCACAGGTATATTTTGAAGAAGGAATGAAGAGAATTCTGGCTTTTCAGAAATGATTTTTCTGCCCTCTGTGCAGAGTGACGGGAGAGAATGGTAAATATTTGGACATATTTTATCAGTTTATGCCAAGTAAATAGCGAAGCAGCCAAAAATCGTTAAGAAAATTGTAGGTTGTCAAAAGAGAGAAAGACGTTTAAAATAAAGGCAGTATAGCCGAAGCGGCTTTCTCTTTTTTTTGTGTTCGAAATTTGGTGGAACGAAATAGAAGAGTTCAAACAAAAAGCAAATTAATAGGAATCAGAAAAGTATGAAAAAAATCAGTATATTAATTCCCTGCTACAACGAGGAAGAGAATGTAGGTCCGATCAGCGAGGCGGTTGTGGAGACGTTGGAGCGCGATCTGCCGGAATATGACTATGAGCTTGTCTTTATCGACAATGATTCGACGGACCAGACGCGCCCGATTCTTCGGAAGATCTGCAGCGAGAATCCACGGATCAAGGCAATTTTTAATGTCAAAAACTTTGGACAGTTCAATTCCCCGTATTATGGAATGTTACAGTGTACCGGCGACTGTGTGATCAGCATGGTGGCAGATTTTCAGGATCCGGTCGATATGATCCCGAAATATGTCCATGAGTGGGAAAATGGCTACAAGATTGTCATCGGCATCAAGACGGGAAGCAAGGAAAACCCGATCATGTATGCGCTGAGGAGCTGCTATTACAAGATGATAAAGAAACTCTCCGATGTCGAGCAGATTGAGCATTTTACCGGTTCGGGTCTGTATGACCGTGATTTTATTGAGATTCTGCGGGAGCTTGACGATCCGACGCCGTTTCTGCGCGGAATCGTGGCGGAGCTTGGTTATAAGCGCAAGGAGATCCCATATATCCAGCCGCAGCGCCGCGCAGGCAAGACACACAACAATTTTTACCGGCTCTACGATGCCGCGATGCTCAGTGTGACCTCCTATACGAAGGTCGGTCTGCGCCTGGCGACGATCTTTGGAAGTATCTGCGCGGCGATCAGTATGATCGTGGCGATTGTATATCTGGTGATGAAACTGCTTCACTGGTATGATTTTCCGGCTGGTATGGCACCGGTTCTGATTGGAATGTGCTTTTTAGGGTCGGTTCAGATCTTTTTCATCGGTCTGGTGGGAGAGTATATTTTATCGATCAATTCGAGAGTCATGAAGCGTCCGCTGGTAGTGGAGGAAGAGCGGCTGAATTTTGATACACCGGTGAAAAAAGTTGGGGGCAAACAGCATGAAATGTAATGTCGATGTAGTTCGGATTCGTGAAAATTCGATTCAGCTCAATGGCTGGGCGATCGGAAAGACGCCGGAGACGGAGATCACCTATCAGGTTGAAGATGGGGCACATCAGCCGATCCGGTTTCAGTATGTGGCGACCCGCCGCGACGACGTCAGCCAGATTTATTTTGGGCGAACGGTAGAAAAAGAGCTTGGATTTGATATCCAGTTCCCGTATGAGCGCGGAAAAGATTATTATCTGATCGCAAAAGGCGAGGGACGCAAAATCCGCATTAAATATAATGAAGAACTGATCCGCAAGCGCAGCAGTGTGGCGCACAAGCGGATGCAGAAGATCCGCGATCTGATGAACATGGAGACTGTGCGGGTCTGCCTGGATTTCTGGAAGGAAAACGGTCTGAAAGCCCTGCTGGTAAAATCCAAGCACAAACTGCAGGGAATTGACAATGACTACGATTACGGCGAGTGGTATTCACTGACGAAGCCGACGGCGGAGGAGCTGGAGGAGCAGAGGAAAAAGGTGTTTGACGCGCCGGTTAAATTCTCGATCGTGATTCCGGCATTTAAGACACCGGAGCGATTCCTACGGGAAATGCTGGATTCGATCGCGGAACAGACATACGCAAACTGGGAGGTCTGCGTGGCGGACGGCAGTCCGGCAGGACAAAGTTGCGAGCGGGTGCTGGAGCAGTATGCGAAGAAGGACAGCCGCTTTAAATACGTAATTTTAGGCGAAAATAAGGGCATTTCCGGCAATACGAATGCAGCAATGGATATGGCGACCGGCGATTATATCGTGCTGGCAGACCATGACGATAAGCTGACACCGAATGCTCTCTATGAGTGTGCGAAACTGTTACAGGAACATCCGGGATGCGACTGCTTCTATTCGGATGAGGATAAGCTGGATATGGACGGCGGCGCTTTGTTTGATCCGCATTTTAAGCCGGATTTCAATATCGATCTGCTCTGCAGCGTCAACTATATCTGCCATCTGTTTGTAGTCAGCCACGATCTGGCAGCGCAGGTGGGCGGCTTCCGTCAGGAATACGACGGAGCGCAGGATTATGACTTCATTTTCCGTTGTACGGAGAAGGCGAAGGAGATCCGCCATATCCCGAAGGTGCTGTATCACTGGCGCTGCCACAAGGATTCGACAGCGAGCAACCCGGAGAGCAAGCTGTACGCATTTGATGCGGGTGCGCGCGCGATCATGGATCATTATAAACGCGTCGGTATCGAGGCGGAGCGCGTGGAAAAAGGTGTGGACTACGGCATTTATCACTCTGTATATAAAATTCAGGGGGAACCGCTGGTATCGATCATCATTCCGAATAAGGATCACCATACGGATCTGGATCTATGCCTGCGGGCGATTGAGACGCGGGCAACGTACCGCAATGTTGAGTTTATCATTGTAGAGAACAACAGCACGGAGAAGGAAACCTTTGAATACTATGAAAAGATTCAGAAGGAATTTTCCAATGTCCATGTGGTAACCTGGGAGCGCGAGTTTAACTATTCGGCGATCAACAACTTCGGCGTGACCTTCGCAAAGGGCGAATATCTGCTGTTTTTAAATAATGATACCGAGCTGATTGCGGAGAATTTCATCGAGGAGATGCTGGGACTGTGCCAGCGGGAGGACGTCGGCGCAGTTGGCGCGAGACTGCTCTATCAGGATGATACGATCCAGCATGCGGGCGTCGTGATTGGTTTCGGCGGCATCGCAGGGCATACGTTTATCGGGCTTCATAAGGCGGAAAACAGTTATTTCCACCGTGCGATGAGTACACAGGATTACAGCGCTGTGACGGCGGCGTGCCTGATGACAAAGAAAGCGCTCTTTGATGAGGTCGGCGGCTTTACGGAGAAGCTGGCGGTCGCATTTAACGATATCGATTATTGCATGAAAGTGCGGGCATCAAATCATTTAGTGGTTTACAATCCGTACGCATTGCTGTATCATTATGAGTCGAAGTCAAGAGGACTGGAGGATACGCCGGAGAAGGTGGCACGTTTTAACAGGGAGATCAAGATTTTCTCGGAGCGCTGGCCGGAGATCCTTAAAGATGGAGATCCTTATTACAATCCGAACCTGACGCTGCGGAAGTCCAATTTCGCCCTCAGGGATCTGAAAAAAGAGAAAATCGGAGAACCGTATCATCTGGAGGTATAACCCGGGATGGAGATTACAACGACAATTATTATTCCCAATTATAATGGGTTAAAGTTTATGGACGAATGCATCCGTTCACTGAATGCACAGACGTATCCGAATTTCCGGACGCTGGTGGTGGACAATGGTTCGACGGACGGAAGCGTGGAGTGGCTGAAGGAACATCAGATCGATACGATTTTCCTGCCGGAAAACACGGGATTTTCCGGCGCAGTCAACGTCGGAATTAAGGCGGCAGACACACCGTATGTGCTGCTTTTAAATAATGACGTCCGGGTGGACGAGTATTTCGTGGCGGAGATGGTGCGTGCGATCGGTCAGTCGGAGCGCATCTTTTCCGTCAGCAGCCGGATGATCCAGATGTACCATCCGGACAGGCTGGATGATGCAGGCGATATGTATTCCCTGCTTGGCTGGGCGTACCAGCGCGGCGTGGGACGGGATCTTACGCATTACCGCCGTTCAAGCCGGGTATTCTCGGCGTGCGCGGGCGCAGCGATCTACAGGAGAGAGGTATTTGAGGAGATAGGCTATTTCGATGAGATGCATTTTGCCTATCTGGAAGATATTGATGTGGGATATAGAGCCCGGATTGCGGGGTATGACAATATATACTGCCCGGCGGCGCTGGTATGGCACGTCGGAAGCGGAACCAGCGGTTCCAAGTACAATTCATTCAAGGTTAAGCTGGCGGCACGCAACAATGTGTATCTGAATTATAAAAATATGCCGTGCTTACAGCTTATCATAAATGCGATTCCGATCGCAGCGGGGATTTTCGTGAAATATTCATTTTTCAGGAAACTCGGGTTTGGAAAAGATTATCTGGAAGGTCTGAAAGAAGGCATACGGACGGCAAAGAAGTGTAAAAAAGTGGCGTACCGCCCGGAACGGCTTAAAAATTATCTGGCGATAGAGCTGGAACTTTTAGCCGGGACATTTCTCTATGTCTATGAATTTGCTGTGAGACAGATCGAGAAAAAAGCAGCATCTGATAAATCGTGAGGAAAAGGTTAGAGTTGTTACTGGGCGCGTATGTGTGGACAGTAACTTAGAGTTTGCGCGATGTGTGAACGGTCATGGTTTAGCGGATGCAGCACGGAGAAAGGCTGTTTATCAGACAATGTCTGAGCGGCAGCAAGCAAGTGAAAGATGAGGTAGCTTATGAATTATGAGGATGATGAGCTGGAGCGCATGAGGGCGCGCCGCGAGGGCAGAAGCAGCCGTGCCAGTCAGGCAGGGCATTCTTCGCGCAGCAGTTCTGCTTCCGGCACCAGCCGCAGAAGAGTCAGCAGTACAGTCGAAAATAGCCAGAGAAAAGGTGAGGCGGGCAGCAGTTCAGTACGTTCCGGCTACAGCGGTCCTAAGAGCGCTGGAAGTGGAAAAAAGAGTTCGGGACGCCGCGGCAGCCATTACCGTAAATCGGCGCGTCACAGAAAGCATATGATCATTGCGGCGGAGATTGTCGTGATTATATTGATGATTCTGGGCGGTGCGTTCTGGTATATGTATCACAGAACCTTCGGTTCTATGCAGAAGATTGATTTCAACGAGGACCAGGTTAAGAACGTCAACCTGTCTCAGGAACAGATCGATGATATGAAGGGCTACATGACCGTAGCGTGCTTCGGTGTCGATTCGCGAAGTCAGCACGGGCAGATGAATGTCGGAAAAGGTACGAACGCGGATGTCAACATGATTGCCAATATCAATCTGGAGACGGGTGAGATCCGCCTTGTATCGGTATTCCGGGACAGTTATCTGAATATCAACGATAAAAACTCTTATAATAAGATCAACGCCGCTTACGCACAGGGCGGTCCGGAGCAGGCAGTTAAGGCGCTGAATAAGAACCTGGGTCTTAACATTACCCAGTATGCGACGTTCAACTGGAAAGCGGTTGCGGATGCTATCAACATTCTGGGCGGTGTAGATGTCGAGCTGAGCGATGCAGAGTTCTCCTGGATCAATGCCTTCATCACGGAGACCGTAAAGGAGACTGGTATCGGTTCTCATCAGCTGACCCATGCGGGCAATGTACATCTGGATGGTATTCAGGCAGTTGCATACGGACGTATCCGTTATTCAGATACGGACTATGCGCGTACCGAGCGTCAGAGAATTATTCTTCAGAAAGCCTTTGATAAGGCAAAAAATGCAGACTGGGCGACACTCAACTGTCTGATTCAGACGATCATGCCGCAGCTTGCAACCAATGTTGATATTACGGATTTGATTCCACTGGCACGCAATATCGCGAAGTTCCATATCGGTGAGACCGCCGGATTCCCGGCAGCCAGAGGCGAGCAGGATGTTGGAAAGATCGGCGACTGCGTTATCCCGCAGACACTGGAGTACAACGTAAAAGAGCTTCATAAGTTCCTGTTTGATGAGGAAGATTATCAGGTTCCGTCCAATGTCAAGGAGTATAGCAACCATATCGCGCAGGTAACAGGTCTTACGACGAATGCGAAGCTGATCGGTCATGTTCCGGTCGATCAGGGTGTCAGCGCCCAGACGTTTATCAAGAAACGGGCGAGCCGGATTGCCGCGAAGGCAGCGGCGGAAGCATCCGCTAAGAAGTCATCGACGAGTGCTTCGGACGAGTCGGATGACGAGAGCGGGGATGAGACCAAGAAGGGCGAGAGCGAGAGCTCGATTGGATTGGACGAGATCTTTGATCCGGATGAAGACTGGATTGACTGGGAGGAAGAAGAGTCGAAGAGCAACAGCAGTAAGGGACCAGGAACAACGACGACTCCCGGCAAGAACAATCATACGGATAGGGAAACCGAGGCGGATGATTCTTTATCCGGACCAGGCAGCACATCGGAGACGAAGTCTTCCATTGCAAAACCGGGATCTACAACCACGACAGCGGCAGAGACAGCAGCATCCAGTGAAAAGACTTCTCCGGGTGCATCAGATAATTCCGGTGTGAAAAGCCCGGTCACAGAGATTCAGGATCCGGGGAATTCCGGAAACAGCGATGCAGCAGGTCCTGGCGGTCCGGCAGGACCGGGAGCTTAATCCGAATTCAGGTGATATACTATGATAAAAGATAACCAGAAACGGCTGAATCATTTCCACGTAGTGCTGGACGCATGTGTCATCGTATGCGCCTACGCACTTGCGTGGTTTATCGTCAATGGAACGCCGTGGTTTAATGTAACAGGGCATAATAAGAGCGCAATGGCAGTCGTCTATCTGGCGGCTGGCGTTCTTATTGTACCGTTTTATTTGATTTTATACGCATTTTTACATCTTTACACGCCCAAACGGGTTCAGGGAAGACGGGTGGAGTTAGCCAATATTTTTAAGGCGAACATCATCGGTCTTTTGGTGATCTCACTGATTCTTTACCTGGGCGGTAAAAATGAGTATTTCCACAACTTCTCCCGTCCGATGGTATTTTTGTTTTTTGGCATCAATCTCTTTGCTGAGATTCTGATGCGGAATATCCTGCGGATAGCGCTCCGGTCGATGCGGTCGAAGGGATATAACCAGAAGCATCTGCTTCTGGTCGGTTACAGCCGGGCAGCGGAAGGATTTATTGACCGTGTGAATGTCAACCCGGAGTGGGGCTATAAAATCCGCGGTATTCTGGATGACCATGAGGAGTGGGGCAAAGAATATAAGGGAGTGCGCGTGATCGGCAAAATTGACGATCTGGATACGATTCTGGCGCTCAATACGCTGGATGAGATCGCGATCACCCTGAGCATCCAGGAGTATGGAAAACTGGAAAAAATCGTGGCAGGCTGTGAAAAATCGGGTGTGCATACGAAATTTATCCCGGATTATTATAACTTTATCCCGACCCGTCCGTTTATGGAGGATCTGCAGGGACTTCCGGTGATCCACATCCGCCATGTGCCGCTCACGAATCTGCTCAACGCAACGATGAAGCGGACGATGGATCTGGTCGGCGGCATGATGGCGCTCATCCTGTTTTCACCGGTGATGCTGGTGACGGCGATTCTTATAAAGGCGACTTCGCCGGGACCGGTCATTTTCTGTCAGGAGCGGGTGGGACTTCACAATAAGCCGTTTAAGATGTATAAGTTCCGCTCGATGGCGGTACAGTCGGCGGCAAAGGAGAAAAGCCAGTGGACGACGCCGGGAGACCCGCGTGTGACTCCGATTGGAAGATTTATCCGGAAGACGAGCATTGACGAGCTTCCGCAGCTGTTTAATGTTCTGAAGGGCGATATGAGCCTGGTTGGACCGCGCCCGGAACGCCCGTTTTTCGTTGAAAAATTCAAGGAAGAGATTCCGCGTTATATGATCAAACACCAGGTGCGTCCGGGAATGACCGGATGGGCACAGGTCAATGGTTACCGGGGCGATACCTCGATCACGAAGCGGATTGAGCATGATCTGTATTACATCGAGAACTGGACGCTGGGATTTGATTTTAAAATCATGTTTTTGACGGTTTTTAAGGGCTTTATAAATAAAAACGCGTATTGATGAGGAAAACCACATGGGATATGAAGAAGAAAGAGATAGGTCAGGACACCGCCGGAGCCGACGGGCAAAACCGTCGGAGATGGAAGACGATGGTCTGACACTGATCACGGATTCATTTACGGAACGCCGGGAGGACGGATCCCACCGGAGCGGAGATAGAAGCCGAAGTGGTCAGAAAGCGGCAAAGAGGGGACAGACGCAGCCTGGCAGCAGCCGGGAGAGCCGGAATCAGGAGAAAACCCGGACTATGAACCGGTCGGATATTTACGCCGACCCGGTTAAATTGAAAGCGCGCCGGAAAAAGAAGCGGAAGATATGGTTTATTCTTCTGGAGAGCGTGATGCTGATCGGGATTCTCTGCTTTGCGGGATATTCGTATATCAGCAGCCGTCTGGATCTGATGCAGCGGCTTCCGTGGAACCCGGATGAGATCAAAAACGTCGAGATTTCGGAGGAGAAGCAGGAGCAGATGAGCGGTTACTGGACGATCGCGGTTTTCGGCGTGGATAGCCGTAACTCATCGGTCGGAAAGGGCAACAACTCGGATGTTAATATTCTCTGCAACATCGATCAGGGAACCGGTGAGATACGTCTGGTTTCGGTGTACCGGGATTCATATTTAAATATCAGCGACAAGAATACCTACAACAAAATCAACGCCGCTTATATGCAGGGCGGACCGGAGCAGGTTGTCAAGGCGCTCAATAGGAACCTGGATATCGATATTGACGATTATGCGACCTTTAACTGGAAAGCCGTTGCAGATGCGATCAACATTCTGGGCGGCATTGACGTGGAGATCACGAAATCAGAGTTTTATTATATCAATGCGTTCATTTCTGAGACGGTCAAGGCGACCGGCGTCGCTTCGACCCAGCTTAAATCAGCGGGCATGAACCATCTGGACGGTGTGCAGGCGGTTGCATATGGGCGTCTCCGTCTGATGGATACGGACTATGCCCGTACCGAACGGCAGAGAAAGGTTATTTCCCTCGCGTTTGAGAAGATGAAAAAAGCAGATTGGGCGACGATCAACAATATTGTGCAGACGGTATTTCCACAGGTGGCGACCAGCATCGAGATTAATGATCTGTTGAAGATAGGACGAAATATTACGCGTTACCATCTGACCGAGACGACCGGTTTCCCGTCGGAGCTGAGGGAAAAGAAGATGGGACGCAAGGGCGCCTGCGTCATCCCGCAGACGCTGGAGAGCAATGTCATCGAGCTGCATCATTTCCTGTTTGGCGATGAGGAATACACGCCGACTGAGACGGTCCGGACGATCAGTCAGAAAATTGTATCAGATACAGGCGTTCATGGCACGAAACAGGAAGAAACGAAGGCATTGCCGAAGACGACCGAGGCGACGACAATTTCCATTCTGGATCCGACGCAGGAGAGCGGCGCGGACGAAAGCCAGGAAGCCGGGAGCGGCAGCGACGAGTCGGAGAAAGAGACCGGTAATGCTTCGGAAACACAGGAGAATGACGTTTCTGAGCAGGAAAGCCGTCCGGACGGTACGCATGCATCAAAGGAAAATGCGCGGGAGAGCAGTGAGGCAGAGTCTGGCGGTTCTTCGCCGGCATTTCCGGGCGGAAATTCTGGCACCGGCGAGACGGAGAATGGCAGAGAAAAACCTTCCGGCAGCGGTTCCCCGAATGGAAGCAGTGCACCGGGAAGTAAGACGGATGCGGGAATCATCATTGAGTGATGAGAGAGTGTGAAACGGAGGAAATGCTTTGAATTTAGATGGTTTGTACCGGATGCAGGGAATGTTATTTTCCCTGATGATTCTGGGTGCATTCTTAAAGAAGAAGGGGATTATCACGGATGAGGGAAAAAGGGTCATTGCGGATCTGGTCATCTTTGTGACACTGCCCTGCAGTATCATCGAGTCATTTGAAGTAGAACTGAGCATGGATATCTTAAAGAGCAGCGCACAGGCGCTGCTCGTCTCATGTATGGTTCAGGTGGCTTGTTATATCTTAAATATGGTACTGTACCCGGGGGTGGGAGAGGAAAAGAAGAAGGTCCTCAAATACGCGACGATGGCGTCCAATGCCGGGATTCTGGGAAATCCGGTGGCGGAGGGCATCTTCGGCTCGATGGGGCTTTTCTACGCCTCTTTTTACCTGATTCCGCAGAGAACTGCGATGTGGTCGCTGGGAATGACGTATTTTACGAAGGCGCCGGATCGGAGGACTCTGATTAAAAAGATATGCACGCATCCGTGTATTGTCTCCGTATTCATCGGCTTTGTGCTGATGCTTTTACAGATGCAGATTCCGGGATTCCTGGGAGATACGGTACATAGCTTAAACAAGGCAAACACGGCAGTCTCCATGATTTTCGTCGGAACCGTTCTGGCGGAGGCAGATATGAAGACGATGATCACGCCGCTCAGCTGCTACTATGCCGCCGTGCGCCTGATCCTGATCCCGGCGCTTGTGTGGGTCGGCTGTCTGCTGTTCCATATCGACACGCTGGTGATGGGGATTTCTGTGGTGCTGGCAGCGATGCCGGCAGCAAGCACGACGGCGATTCTTGCCGCGAAATATGGCGGGGATGAAGTCTTTGCGACGAAGTGCGTGGTATTTACGACGCTGCTTTCGATGGTGTCGGCACCGGTTTGGTGTATGGTGCTGCAGCGGTAATCCCTTATGAGTTCGTATTTCTATAAAGGGGGTTTCGCTTGCATTGGATAAAAAGATATGTTATATTAGGGATAGAAAAAAGGAAAAGCCAGAGGAGCGGCTTACCTGAATAAATTAAACAACTGTTTTATTAACAGCCGTCATTATTGCAGTAATGGCGGCTATTTTCGTTTTCCCTTGAAAATTGTATAACACAATCCAACAAGGGCGCAAATGAATATTCCAATCTGAATCAAATCAGAGTATGTAACATACATTGGCAATGCCCTCCTTTCTTTCGTCTGGAGGGTTAGATTTGTGCCTCGTTCCAGTCTTTGATAAACAAGCTTTGCTGAAATCTAGCAACCCTCCGATAACAGAGGGTAAGCCGCCTGGCTCTCTGGTTTTTCCCATGTACGAAGTATATCATAATTTATCAGAACAGACAATGATAAAACGAAACAAATCCCCTCAGATTGCTCTGAGAGGATTTGCAGATTCATGATTTATAATAGCAGTTCATATTGCTTGGTTATAGTCTTACAAACATTCTGTGATTTTACTTTTCATCCACAACCTGGAAAATGTAGAACTTCAGATAATAGGACGTCTCATCCCCCGCCCACAGAATCGGATGGTCGGCTGCCTGGGTGCGGTATTCGATCTGGCGCAGGCGGCGGTGGGCGCTGCGGGCTGCCTCCTGAATCGCCTTTGTGAAGAGCTCCGGCGTCATGAAATGGGAGCAGGAGCAGGTGGCGAAGTAGCCGCCGTCCTTTACCAGACGCAGACCGCGAATATTGATCTCGCGGTAGCCCTTGATGGCATTTTTGACCGAGCTGCGGGATTTTGTGAAGGCAGGCGGATCGAGGATCACGACGTCAAATTGCTCACCTTTTGCCTCTAATTCCGGAAGCAGGTCAAAGACATCCGCGCACTGAAAGGTGGTAGTGCCGGAAACACCGTTTAACTCTGCATTTTCACGCGCCTGTGCGACGGCAAGTTCGGACGCATCCACGCCGATGACCTCTTTGGCGCCGGAGACGGCTGCATTTAAGGCAAAGGAGCCGGTGTGGGTAAAACAGTCCAGAACGCGTTTGCCCGGGCAGAGACGCTGGATTGCCAGACGGTTGTATTTCTGGTCGAGGAAAAAGCCAGTTTTCTGCCCGTCCTTGACATCTACCAGATAGCGGACACCATTTTCAACGATCTCTACTTTTGTATCAAATGGTTCCCCGATAAAGCCCTTATAGCGCTCCATGCCCTCCTGTAAGCGGACCTTAGCGTCGCTGCGCTCGTAAATACCGCGGATATGAATGCCGTCTTCCTCAAGCACCTTGACGAGTTTTTCCAGAATCAGCGGTTTCAGACGGTCGATACCGAGCGCCAGGGATTCAACGACCAGCACATCGGAAAATTTGTCGATCACGATGCCCGGAAGGAAATCTGCTTCGCCGAAAATCAGGCGGCAGCTGCTGGTATCAACTGTCTGACGGCGGTATTCCCAAGCATTGCGGACGCGCATTTCGATAAAAGCATCGTCGATGACAGTATCCTTTTTGCGGGAAAGCATCCGCACGGTAAGCTTGGAGCGGGTGTTGATAAAACCACATCCGAGCGGATAACCGTCAAAATCTTCGACACGAAGGATATCGCCATTTTCAAATTCGCCCTCAATTCGTTCAATTTCATTATCATAGATCCACATACCGCCGGCTTTCAGGGAACGAGCCTCGCCTTTGCGGATATGGACAACTGCCTGTGTATTCATCATGGATGTAACAGTCCTTTCATATAAAATGTAAAATTCGTTTCTTTCATTAAGTATACAAGAGGAGAGAAGGACTGACAAGTGAAAACCGAGAGATGTTTTTAAGCTTCACAGATTTATGATTTTATTTTCACAATTACATCACAAATAACTGATAGACTATCTCATGTAAACAGAGAGAGGGCAGAAAGCCTGAGATAGAATATAAGAGTATGAACAATCCGCTGCGGGAAGGTTCGCAAAATGGACAGTACGCGGCTGTGATTCCTGAGAACAGGAGGTATGAATATATGTATGACGAGAATGAAAGAAATGAGAGACACGATCAGGATGTAGATTATACGGAGGGCGCTTATTCGGACAGCGCTTATGAGGAAAAGAATAACGATACTGCTAAAAAAGAAGAAACTTCCGATTATGGCGGTTATCATGATTCCCGTTACCGGGGCAGTCTCGATGGAGAACCGGAGGCAGCAGCCGGAGCAGATCCGAAAGAGAATGCAGAGAAGCAGCCGGAACGCAGCTATATTCCGGAAGAACGGAGTGGCCGGGGACATGGCTCTAAGAATACTGGTAAGAAAATTGCGGCACTTGTGATGTCGGGCATTCTGTTTGGCTGTGTGGCAGGCGGAACCATGGTCGGCGTGAATGCACTTTCAAACCGGCTTCTTCCGGGTGAGACCGCACAGGAAACGATCGGTCAGGTTTCCCAGGAGACACAGGCAGATGCGGGCACTAAAACGCAGGCCTCCATTGGCAACGATGTTTCTTCGATTGTAGAGAAAGCGATGCCGTCCGTTGTAGCGATCAACAACAAGATGATTTATACACAGAACAACTGGCTGTTTGGTCAGCAGCAGTACGAGGTGCCGAGCAGCGGTTCAGGAATCATTGCCGGACAGAATGACACGGAACTTCTGATTATTACCAATAACCATGTCGTTGAAGATTCCGAGGAACTTTCGGTTACCTTTATTGATAACCAGAGCGTTAAGGCAGCGGTCAAAGGTACTGATTCCGATTCGGATCTGGCAGTCATTGCCGTACAGCTTTCGGATATACCGGAAGAAACGAGAAAACAGATTAAGGCAGCCGATCTGGGCGATTCTGATTCCCTGAAGCTGGGACAGGGTGTTGTGGCAATCGGTAACGCACTGGGACAGGGGCAGTCGGTTACCGTCGGTTATGTCAGCGCTCTAAATAAAAAGCTAACCATCAACGACGTAGAGCGGACACTTCTGCAGGTAGATGCGGCGATCAACCCAGGCAACAGCGGCGGCGCACTTTTAAATATGAACGGTGAAGTTATCGGCATCAATGCGGCGAAGTATTCGGACACCAGTGTTGAGGGCATCGGTTATGCGATCCCGATTTCACAGGCAAAGGATATTATCAGCGACCTGATGACGAAGACGACGAAGGTAGCTGTCGATGAGAATGAGCAGGGCTATCTGGGAATCCAGCTTCAGAATATCGACAGCCAGATGGCGCAGGCGTATGGCATGCCGGAAGGTATCTATGTATACAAGATTGTTGCGGGCGGCGCGGCATCCAGGTCGGATCTGCGGGAGCGCGATATTATCACCAAGTTTGACGGTGAGAAGGTAAAGAATGGTGATGATCTCAAGAAACTGCTGACTTACTATAAGGCAGGTTCCACCGTTACCATGACGGTACAGAGTCTGGAAAATGGCAAATATGTCGAGAGAAACGTACAAATTACACTGGGCTCCAAGAGCGATATGCCGCAGAGCCAGGATAGCCAGAACGAGAGCCGGAGTGAATCACAGGCAAGTCCGCAGAGAAAACTGGGAAGATAGAAAATACCCCATCAGCGAAGTGGGCTGGAATGGATATTTGCCCGTAACGGTGAAGATACGGAACTGTTGCGAGGCGGAAATGAATAAAATCAGGAAGATATAGAAAAGAAGGCAGGTGAACCGCCGGTAGATCCTCTTGTAATCAGAGAGGGCGGTGATTCATCCGTCTTTTTGTTTCATAGGAAATTTTTATTTTTAAAACGAAATGACGGCTGCTGTTATGATTTACGTTTTTCGCAAGCTATGATAAAATGAAAAGGTGCTTTCAGATTGGAGGAAATATAAAAATATGAGTGATAACCAGAATATAGATACGACAACCAATATAAACGAAACAAATACAAATACAAATAAAACCAGTACAGATCATTCGGATGATTATGAGAAAATCTGCTACGTCTGCCGCCGCCCGGAGAGCAAGGCGGGAGAGATGATCACGATGCCGGGCGGGATGAATTTCTGCCATGAGTGTATGCAGAAAGCATTTGACTCGATTTCCAAGTCGGGCATGGACTTTTCCAAGCTTCAAAATATGCCGTTTATGAACATGAATCTCAATGATTTTGCGGGCATGCAGATGCCGAATACAGAGATTCCAGAGAAAAATAAGATCAAGAAAAAGAGCAAGGCAAAAGACGCGGAGAAATTTCTGACGATGAAGGATGTTCCGGCACCGCACCAGATCAAGGCGCAGCTGGATGCGTATGTGATTGGGCAGGAGCGGGCGAAACGGGCAGTTTCAGTGGCAGTCTACAACCATTATAAGCGCGTGATTCTCCGGCAGCAGGACGAGCTTCGGGCAAATGAAAATACGGAAGAAAAGGCGGAAAACGCGGCGGCACAGGGAATGCAGATGCAGGGCGGCGAACCGGAGATTGAGAAATCCAACATCCTGATGCTGGGACCGACCGGAAGCGGAAAAACGTACCTGGTCAAGACGCTGGCGAAGCTTTTGGATGTGCCGCTGGCGATCGCGGATGCGACGGCGCTCACGGAAGCTGGATATATCGGAGATGATATAGAAAGCGTAGTCTCCAAGCTTCTGGCAGCGGCTGGAAATGATGTGGAGAAAGCTGAGCACGGCATCATTTTCATCGATGAGATCGATAAAATTGCGAAAAAGAAAAATACGATGAGCCGCGATGTCAGCGGTGAGTCGGTACAGCAGGAGCTTTTAAAACTTCTGGAAGGCAGCCAGGTAGAGGTGCCGGTCGGCTCAAACCAGAAGAATGCGCTCACGCCGATGGCGACTGTGGATACGAACAACATCCTGTTTATCTGTGGCGGCGCGTTTCCGGGATTGGATGATATCATCAAGGAGCGCCTGAAAAAGCGTTCCACGATGGGCTTCAACTCCCATTTGAAGGATGAATTTGACAATGATCCGGATATTTTGAGCCAGGTGACAACGGAAGATCTGCGGAATTTTGGCATGATTCCAGAGTTTCTCGGACGTCTGCCGGTGCTTGTGAGCCTGCAGGGGCTGACAAAGGAATTGCTAATGCGGATTCTGAAAGAACCGAAAAATGCGATCCTCAAGCAGTATGAGCGCCTGCTGGCGCTGGATGAGGTCAAACTGGTGTTTGAGGACGATGCACTGGAGTGGATCGCCGAGCGGGCGCTGGAAAAAGATACGGGTGCCCGTGCGCTGCGTGCAATTTTAGAGGATTTTATGATGGATATCATGTATGAGATCCCGAAAGATCCGAATATCGGCTCCGTTGTGATCACGCGCCCGTATCTGGAGAAGAATGGCGGTCCGCGGATAGAGATGCGGGGATAATAGCTTTTCAGGAGCATGATCGGTGAACGGTGTCATGGATGTGGTGAAAGTTAGCGATGTAAGGATCCGGAAAAGCAATTTGTGTGTGAAGAGAAAACAGCAGAAGTTAATTAACTTCTCATGGATAAAAAAGAGTTATATAGGTTTAACGTCCCATACCCCCACTCCCGGCTAGGATATTCAATGGAACTTCGGCGGTCAGCCCCGCGGATCAGAAACGCCTTGGCAATCGAGGTGTTGATCCGCGGGGCTGATGGCGTATAGGCAGACCAGGAGAGCAGGATCGCGGCGGCTCCAGCGGTCATGGCGGCGGCAAATGAGGTTCCGGTTACCTCTTGATAATCGGGAAGCGGGAGCCGGACGCCGGGGGCGGCAAGGTCGGGCTTGATAGCTCCGGTGCGGGTAAAACCGCGGCTGGAATGCAGATAGATCCCGCCCGTCTGGTGGCTGTAGGCGGCGGTGGTGATGATGGCTGCTGTATTGCCCGGATCGGTGATGGTTGTGTCCGGATCCGGGCGCAGAAAGAAGGTTTCATCCGAGATAAAGCCGTGCACCGGCAGCCACATATGGTATTCACCCTGAATCGAGAGCGTGTGGTAGACGCGGATTTTCCAGATTCCGGCGGCGGGGGCATCAAAGCGCATCAGAATCAGTTCGCTTCCGGTCGCCAGCTCGGAGCTGGTATAGTTGAGGTGAATGGTCGTTCCTTCCAGAAGAAAGGGAATCCGGCGTTCTTCGTCGCCGGAGAGCCGGATGCGTCCCGTTTCGTCGCCGGAGGGGGATAAAAATCCGACACTGTAAAGCTCCGATTCACGCGCCCACAGTTCCAGCGTAAATCCCCGTTCGTCGGGACCGACCCGCAGTTCCACATCCTCATAGGAGGTGGAAGCAGGAAATACACTGCGAAAATGGTGCCCGCGCCCGGTTTCATTGCCTCCGGCGGCGACCAGAATCTGCCCGCTGGCGCGCGACAGGCTGTTCAGATATAGACCAAGCGGCGAAGTGCCGCTGTGGCTTCCGGTATTGGTGCCAAGACCCAGCAGGATCACAAGGGGCTTTTTCTCCTGCCTGGCAATATAAAGAAGAAACTTGATTCCGAGCATGATGTCGTCCTCCTGAAAGGCGATGGCATCCTCGCGGATCAGAAAAAAATCGCGAAGATAGGTTCTGGCTGGTTTCAAGCGGACAACGACCAGTTCCGATTCCGGCGCCGCTCCGGAGAAAAAAGCATTGGCATCTTCGGAACCGGCGGCGACCAGCGCCATCTGCGTGCCGTGGCGGAGAGGATCCGAGGTGGGGACGATGGAATGCGGATCTTCCGAGCGCAGCGCCTCGTTGATGTGGGAACGCTGGTAGACACTTCCGTAGTGCAGCGCATCGATCGGATCCGGCGTGCTAAGCCCCGCGCCCGGAACCGTCTGATCCCAGATGGCGGCGATGCGCGTGCTTCCATCCGGATCGCGTAACAAGGGATTTGTATAATCGATCCCCGTATCCACAATCCCAATCAGCGTCCCGCGCCCCTTGTTTCCCAGGAATGGCTGTTCTGCGGTCCGGGAAATTCCTGCGCTGTCCAGGCTGGACGTATCTAATATGGTATAAAGATTCGGGATCGAGTCATAGCCATACTGCTGGACTGAGAGCGGCAGCGCCTCCGCCAGAGACCGGTGCCAGATCACATACTCATGATTGACAAAATCATAGCAGCCGGAATCATTTTCCAAAATCTGGTTATAGGTAAAAGGAAAAAAACGTTCGATAAAATCGGCGGTTTGGTTGTCTGGAAGAGAAGAGCAATTCATAGCGTTTTCCATAGAGATTTTTTAGAATTTAAGATAAGATATGCGGTAAAATACGAAAGCTTCCCTATACTCTGTCGGAAAAACTTGTTATAATAAATATAAGTTAGATAATGACATTTATATGAGGAGGTGCCCTTATGAAAAAATACCTGTATATGATAGCTGCCCTGTTCGGCATCGATTATTTCTGCAAGGAAAACATAGAAGCCCAGAAACCGGAAGATTTTCCGCGCGACATGGAAAAAAGCCATGGAAAGATCCGCCTGTACCGCAATCACAACGACGGTTTCTGTTTTGGGGCAAAAAAAGAAAAGAAAGAACTGGTCCGCATGGTGCCGGTTGTCTTTACCTCGGCGGCAGCGGGCATTCTGACATGGTTACTGTGCCGGGACGAAGGCAGAAAAGCCGATCGGATCGGTTTTGCCCTCATCACGGCGGGTGGTTTAAGTAACCTGTATGACCGCCTCAAACGCGGTTATGTGGTAGATTATTTCAGCATCCGGTGTAAATACCTGGAAAAGGTCGTCTTTAATCTGGGAGACTTTTTTATCTTCGCAGGAAGCGCCCTGATCGCAGCCTCCGATCTGCTGGGAGCCGTCCGTGATCTTACTTCTCCGGCAGAGGATCACATAAAAGCGCTCCGACTGCCGTGGCGAAAGACGGATGAGGCGGAATGATATAGTCGATTCCAAAGATATCGTGCATCTGATTGAAAATGTCAAAGGTCTTTGCAGCAGGTGCAAGGCTGGCGAGAGAACCGGTCAGGACGACATTCCGGGTGGTGTCCCGGCTGAGCGCCAGGGACGCCATCACACCCACATTTTCATAAATCATATTGAAAAGAGCGGCAGCCAGGTCAGCATCCGAGGCGCCGCTTTTGATTCGCCCAAAATTGGCAGCGGTTAAGTCGGCGGCAAGTCCCGGGACATCTTCCTCCTGCACGTCGGCGATGCGGAGATCTGCCATGGCCTTATTGCCGCGCAGCGCCATCTCTGAGAGGGCAAAAATGTCGGTGACGCCGAGAAAGCGCTCCGCCATGCCGGCAAGTGTCCCACCGCCGACACCGCTTCCGCCCAGATGACAGAAGCCGTTTGTCTTGGAAGCGCGGATAAAGGCAGAGCCGGTTCCAAGGCTGACCACCAGTGCTTCGTCAAGCCCGGACAGGTATAAGCCGCCGCGCCCGATGGCATCCAGCTCCAGGGCATGGATGGTCGGGATGCCGAAGATATTTTCATGGAAATATGTCGAACCGAGCCCGGTCAGGACGATTTTTTCAACATCGCCAAACGAAGCGCCCTGCTGATCCAGGAAACGCCCGAGAACACCGTAAGCCGAGGTGCGCGGGTCATCCGCGTGAACCTGAAGCGTACCAAGCAGAGTGCCATGCTCATCCAGCGCCGCCGCCTTGGTGCTGGAACTGCCGATGTCGATTCCGAGGGATAATTTCATTTGCTTATCTCCTTTATGATATAAAAATAGGATATGGCTGCCAGGGCAGTCGTTCCGTATCTTTTATGACTGTAAGAATTGGATTGTTTTTATAAACATTATAGGGTAAAGTAAAATAAAGTGCAATGGAAGAATGTGGTCCGAATGTTCTTAAAATGATATTTCAAATGGATAACATAAAGATTTATATGTCACGCCCAAGCTTTGTTGAGATTCCGGCTGAGACTGAAATATGCTTTAATGATAAGGAAATAGTGACCGGAAATACGGGATATCAGGCATGGTGGAGCAGAGAGTATGAGGTCCATGTTTAATAAGGAGTTCTTTAAGTGTTCCCAGTTTACGCACATTAACAGATGTACTTTTCCCTCGTTATTAATATAGCTTTTTGCAATATAAAAAGACTCCGAATTTTTTTGACACAAAAAAAGCAGGTTCTATGCGGCCTGCAAGGTATTTTTCTATTATTCAACTGTCAAACTCCCGGAGATGGCAGAAGTATGGAAATGCAAGTCTGTATTTATTGACAGAACCTATGAAATACGGTAGAATCAACCTTAAAAAAGAGTAATCCCCTATAAGGGGAGATAGGAGTTGAGTTTTTTGAGTTCTGGTGATGGGATACAGCTATTGATTTTGATACTGCTGCTTTTGATGTCGGCTTTCTTTTCTTCTGCGGAGACGGCGCTGACGACGGTCAACAAGATCCGGGTGCGGACGCTGGCGGAGAATGGCGATAAGCAGGCAGAGTATGTATTAAAGATCATAGAGGATCCGAGCAAAATGCTGAGTGCGATTCTGATCGGCAACAATGTGGTAAACCTGTATGCGTCTTCTCTTGCGACGGTTCTTGCCACCCACATCTGGGGCAACAAGATCGTAGGGATTGCGACGGGCATTCTGACGCTTTTGATCTTGATTTTCGGCGAGATCACGCCGAAGACGGTTGCGACGATACAGGCTGAGCGGATTGCATTTCGGTTCGCCAAAATCATTTATTATATCATGACGGTGCTGACACCGGTCATTTTTGTGGTCAACCAGCTCTCGTTTTTAGTGTTGAAGCTGCTTCGCGTGGATGTGAAGGCGAAGGGCGAGTCCATCACGGAGGATGAGCTGCGGACGATCGTGGAGGTCAGCCACGAAGAGGGCGTCATCGAGTCCGAAGAGAAGAAGATGATCAACAATGTGTTTGATTTCGGGGACGCCGTGGCGCGCGATGTCATGCTTCCGAAGGTCAACATGACGTTTGTGGACGTGGATGCGACGTATGACGAGCTGATGGAGGTATTCCGCAGTGAGAAATACACGCGTTACCCGGTCTATGAGGAGACGACTGACAATGTCATCGGTGTTCTGAACATCAAGGATATTTTCTTAAAAGGCGGGGAAGAGGGCTTTTCTGTCCGGAAATATCTGCGGAAACCTCTCTATACATATGAGTTTAAGAAGGTTGCTGAGCTGATGCGCGAGATGCGGAAAGCAGCGATCAGCATCGTGATCGTGCTCGACGAGTACGGTTCGACGGTCGGTCTTATCACGCTGGAAGATATGTTGGAGGAGATTGTCGGAGATATCCGGGACGAGTACGATGGAGACGAGGAAAAATCCATTCAGCGCATCGCCCCGCGGGAATACATGGTAGACGGTTCGGTCAAACTCGACGATCTGGATGAACGCCTGAATTTGGAGCTCCAGTCAGACGAATATGATTCCATCGGCGGACTGGTGATCGGACTTTTGAACCATCTTCCACAGGAAAAAGAAGAGGTTGTGGTGGAAAACGTCCGCCTCGTCGTTGAATGTGTGGATAAGAACCGGATCGATAAGATTCATCTGTACCTGTTAAGCCCGTCGGAGGCGGCGTTAGCTAAACATACCGCCGATGGTGCCGCTTCCGGCGCAGAGGGCGAAGGAAAGCAGCAGGGATGAGGCAGTCTCCTTGAGGGACTGTCGGATCGCAAAAGACAGGGCTAGAAAAATAAGAAAATAAAGGGCGCCGGCGCAGAACCCCCAGAGGAACCGGCGCCTTTTTGCTTTCTTCCCGGCGCTAAGCCCCGCCAGGAAGCAGGCGAGAATGTAGATGCCGCGCACTCCTAGCGTGATTTCCTTTTCACCCCACTGAAAACGGTACATCCCAAACGCGAGCAGAAGCAGAAAGACAGCAGTTGCCGCGTAGGAGAAGAGGGAAGAACGGAGCAGAATCTGGATAGCTGATTTTTCCATGATAAAATACCTGTGTGCATTTTTTTTCTATTCATATGAGCAAAGAAGGACAAATATGCCTGCAGAATGAAACACTGTTACAAACAAGCGTTACTGTTCACGCATACGTGCCCAGTAACGGAATTTGCCGTGGCTTCGCATCTCAATACGGCAAATTCCTGCTGCCACCACGTTTTCTTACGGCACTTTCGGTTCCAAAAGTGCCTACCCGTGAACAGTTCCAAAAAAGCCGGAATCTGTGAGAAACACGGTAAATTGAAATGCTTGCACAAGCGGGCAACATATGATATAATCTGTAGGACTTTATATACTAAAAAAATGAAGGAGGACATAGAGATGAAACACGTAAAGACACTGAGCGCAAGCACACTGAAGAACAGCATGAAGAAAGGCGGCTGCGGCGAGTGCCAGACATCCTGCCAGTCTGCATGTAAGACATCCTGTACTGTAGGTAACCAGAGCTGCGAGAACCAGAACCGCTAATTGGCAGTACAAAACAAATGAGGCGTTTTCTGATAAATCAGAGCTTTTCATGAGTGGGAGAGCTGGAGTCTGAGAAAACGCAGAGTTGACACAGGGAGGCAGACAAGACGGAGCGCGGTCCGAGGAGAGGACTGCATATGTTCCGGGTTGTCTGCCTGCCTATGTCTTATAGAAGGAGAAAGACAGTGATTCATCAGTATATAAATAATGGATATTATATCGTACTGGATGTCAACAGTGGCTCCGTCCATTCGGTCGATCCGCTTCTGTACGATGTGATTTCCTTTTTATCGGAGCGGATTCCGGACAGCGAGAAGCCGTTTCAGATTGCCCAGTCCCTGAAAGACGAGACGGCGGCAGCATTAAAAGAGAAATACAGCCAGGAAGAGATCAGAGAGGCGTTTGAGGACATTCAGGAGCTCATCGATCAGGAAGAACTCTTTACTGCTGACATTTACAAAAACTTCGTTATGGATTTCAAGAAGCGCCAGACGGTTGTCAAGGCACTCTGCCTGCATATCGCGCATGACTGCAACCTTGCCTGTCAGTACTGCTTTGCAGAAGAGGGCGAGTATCATGGACGCAGAGCGCTGATGACCTTTGAGGTCGGCAAGAAAGCGCTGGATTTCCTGATTGCCAATTCTGGAAACCGCCGGAACCTGGAAGTCGATTTCTTCGGCGGCGAGCCGCTGATGAACTGGCAGGTGGTTAAACAGTTAGTCGAGTACGGACGTTCCCAGGAAGAGGCGCACAACAAGAAATTCCGTTTCACACTGACCACCAACGGTGTTCTGTTAAACGATGAAATTATGGAATTCTGCAACCGCGAGATGGCGAATGTCGTGCTCAGTCTGGATGGACGAAAAGAGGTCAACGACAAGATGCGCCCATTCCGCAACGGGACCGGAAGCTACGACCTGATCGTGCCGAAGTTCCAGAAATTTGCAGAGAAGCGCGGAGACCGCGATTATTTCGTGCGTGGTACCTTCACACACAACAACCTGGATTTTGGCAAAGATGTTCTGCATTTTGCCGATCTTGGATTCAAGAAAATGTCGGTTGAGCCGGTCGTAGCACCGGATGAAGAGCCCTACGCGATCAAAGAGGCGGATCTTCCGCAGATTCTCGAGGAATATGACCGTCTGGCAGCAGAGTATGTCAAGAGACACAAAGAGGGACGCGGCTTCACGTTCTTCCACTTTATGCTTGATCTGACACAGGGACCGTGCGTGGCAAAACGTCTGTCCGGATGCGGTTCAGGAACTGAGTATCTGGCAGTTACCCCGTGGGGCGACCTCTATCCGTGCCATCAGTTTGTAGGAAACGAAGATTTCCTGCTCGGCAACGTGGATACGGGCGTGACCAACACGGCAGTCCGCGACGAGTTCAAGCTCTGCAATGTCTATGCGAAAGACAAATGTCGGGATTGTTTTGCCAGATTTTACTGCAGCGGCGGCTGTGCGGCCAATTCCTACAATTTCCACGGTTCCATCACGGATGCGTATGATATCGGGTGTGAGATGCAGAAAAAACGTATCGAGTGCGCGATCATGATAAAAGCTGCTCTTGCAGACGGCTCTGACGAGTAGAGAACAAGGAGAGAGAGGAATGAAGAACAAAAAAGGAAAAAGCTTCCTGGGGATGCTGCTCCTTCTGATTGCCATCGGCGTATTCGGCTATTTCGGCTATTCGACGATGAATCAGATCAAGCTGGGTCTTGACCTGGCTGGCGGTGTCAGCATTACCTATCAAGCGAAAGAAGAAAATCCGTCTTCCGAGGATATGGCGGATACGATCTACAAGCTCCAGCAGCGTGTACAGAATTACAGTACCGAGGCGGAGGTTTACCAGGAGGGTAATAACCGTATCAACGTAGATATTCCGGGTGTATCGGATGCCAACTCGATTCTGGAAGAGTTAGGAAAACCGGGTTCCCTAATTTTCATGGACTCTGAAGGAAATCAGATCCTCGATGGTAAACAGGTTGCCAGCGCGAAAGCCGGCATGACCGAGGATAAGGCGACCGGTTCCAAGGCGTATGTCGTTTCCCTGACCTTTACCGAGGAAGGTAAACAGGCATTTGCTGAGGCGACCACGAATGGCGTCGGAAAACCAATTTATATCATTTATGATAACCAGATTATTTCTGCTCCGACCGTCCGTGAGGCGATCACAGGCGGACAGTGCCAGATCGACGGCATGGCGGATTATGAAGAGGCAAATAATCTTGCGTCCACGATCCGTATCGGTTCCCTGTCCCTGGAGCTGGAAGAGCTGCGTTCCAACGTAGTTGGCGCGAAGCTGGGTCAGGAGGCGATCTCCACCAGCTTAAAGGCAGGTCTGATCGGATTTGCCATTGTCATTGTATTTATGATTGCCGTATATCTGCTTCCGGGTCTGGCTGCATCTCTGGCTCTGTGCCTGTATGTCGGTCTGATCCTGATCCTGTTAGTTGCATTTGAGGTGACTCTGACGCTTCCGGGCGTGGCTGGTATCATCCTGTCGATTGGTATGGCGGTGGATGCGAACGTTATCATTTTCACCCGTATCAAAGAGGAGATCGGTCTGGGAACATCCGTCAAGAATGCGATCAAGGCAGGTTTCGCCAAGGCACTTTCCGCGATCATCGACGGAAACGTAACCACCCTGATTGCGGCAGCGGTTCTGTTCTGGAGAGGTTCCGGTACCGTCAAGGGTTTTGCGGCGACGCTGGCAATCGGTATCGTGCTTTCTATGTTCACGGCGCTGTTTGTAACCAAATTTGCCCTGAACTGCTTCTATGAGATGGGCTTTGAGGATGCGAAGTTCTACGGATGCCGCAAGGATATGAAGACGCGTCCGTTCCTGAAATTCCGCAAGCTTTACTTTGCTCTGTCGCTCGTGATCATTCTGGCAGGTGTCGGCAGCATGGTTCACAATCAGTCTTCGATGGGTGTGCCGCTCAACTACAGCATGGAGTTCAGAGGCGGTACTTCTACAAACGTTACTTTTAACGAGGATATGTCTCTGGAAGATATTTCCTCCCAGGTGGTTCCGGTGGTAGAAAAGATTACCGGCGAAGCTGGCACACAGACCCAGAAGGTAGCCGGAAGCAACGAGGTTATCATCAAGACACGTACCCTGAACATGGACGAGCGCGAAGAGTTAAACCAGGCGCTGGCGGATCAGTTTGGTGTGGATAAAGAGAAGATCACAGCCGACAGTATCTCCGGTGCGGTCAGCCAGGAGATGAAGCGCGATGCGATTGTGGCGGTTACGATTGCGACGATCTGCATGTTGATCTACATCTGGTTCCGTTTCAGCAACATCACGTTCGCGGCGGGCGCGGTTCTTGCCCTGATGCACGATGTGCTGGTTGTCCTGACCTGCTATGCGATGCTGCGCTGGTCGGTTGGTTCGACGTTCATCGCCTGCATGCTGACGATTGTCGGTTACTCAATCAACGCGACGATCGTTATCTTCGACCGTATCCGTGAGAATATGAAGCTTCTGGGCAATAAAGAGTCCGCTGAGACGATCGTCAACACCAGTATCAGCCAGACCCTGACGCGAAGCATCAACACGACGCTGACGACCTTCGTCATGGTCCTGATTCTTTACATCCTGGGTGTATCTTCCATCCGTGAGTTTGCTCTTCCGCTGATGGTAGGTCTGATCTGCGGTACGTATTCGTCCGTATGCCTGTCCGGCTCTGTCTGGTATGTGCTGAATAAAAAGCGCATGGAGAAGAATGCCAAACCGGCTGGCAAGAAGGCAAAGGCAGAGAAGTAAAAAGTATAGGAAAAAAGATGGAATACAAGATTTTATACAAAGATGGCCGCGCAAAACGCGCGGAAATGAAAACGGTCCACGGAACCATCCAGACGCCTGTTTTCATGAATGTCGGCACGGTGGCGGCGATCAAGGGCGCGGTTTCGACCGATGATCTCCGCACGATCGGCACGCAGGTGGAACTTTCCAATACCTACCACCTCCATGTCCGTACCGGCGACAAGCTGATCCGACAGTTTGGCGGTCTGCACAAATTTATGAACTGGGATCGCCCGATCCTCACGGATTCCGGCGGATTTCAGGTGTTTTCCCTGGCGGGACTGCGGAAGATTAAAGAAGAGGGCGTTTATTTTAACTCCCACATCGATGGTCACAAGATTTTCATGGGACCGGAGGAAAGTATGCAGATTCAGTCCAACTTAGGTTCGACGATCGCGATGGCATTTGATGAGTGCCCGCCGAGTCTTGCCGATCGGGACTATGTACAGAAATCAGTGGAGCGCACGACGCGCTGGCTGGCGCGCTGCAAGGATGAGATGGCACGCCTCAATGCACTGCCGGATACGGTCAATCGGGAACAGCTCCTGTTTGGTATCAATCAGGGGGCGATTTACGAGGATATCCGTATCGAACACGCGAAGGAAATCAGCAAAATGAACCTCGACGGCTATGCGGTCGGCGGTCTGGCAGTTGGCGAGAGCCATGAGGAAATGTACCGGATTCTGGATGCAGTCGTTCCGCACTTGCCGGAGGACAAGCCAACTTATCTTATGGGCGTCGGCACACCGGCAAACATCCTGGAAGCGGTAGACCGGGGCGTTGATTTCTTTGACTGTGTGTACCCGTCCCGGAATGGACGCCACAGCCATGTATACACGAACCATGGCAAATTAAATCTCCTGAACAGCAAATATGAGCTGGATCCGCGCCCGATCGAGGAAGGCTGCGGCTGCCCGGCATGCCGTTCTTACTCCCGCGCATATATCCGCCATCTGTTTAAGGCGAAGGAAATGCTGGGGATGAGATTATGCGTCTTGCATAATTTGTATTTTTATAATAAAATGATGGAAGAGATTCGCGACGCGATCGAACATCACTGTTATGCTGAGTATAAAGCAAAGAAACTTGCAGGCATGATGGGGGAATCGAACTAAAGGAGGAAATATACCACATGAGCAGCACAAGCGGAATGATCGTTTACCTTGTATTTATCATTGCCATCTTCTATTTTATGGCAATCCGTCCACAGTCCAAGGAAAAGAAAAAACAGGCAGAACTGATGGCAACCGTAGCAGTAGGCGACAGCGTTCTGACATCCAGCGGCTTCTACGGCGTGATTATCGATATGACCGATGACACTGTAATCGTAGAGTTCGGAAGCAACAAGAACTGCCGTATCCCGATGCGTAAGGATGCAATCGTTCAGGTTGAGAAACCGGAAGTGTAAAAAGAACGGTAAGAGAGTGAGAGGATCGCAGCTCCCGATGGGGGGCGGCGGTCCTTTTTTGTTTTGCAGATAACCTCAGGTTATAGAATAAATTCCAAATTACTATACGGGGAATACCGGTTTTTCTTCGTCAGAAGATTGCAAAATAGGACGGAATCCGATATGATAAAAAGTAACCGTTTGAAACAAGGGAGGTATTTTATTATGAATTGCAATATTACTGTGATTCCGGGTGACGGAATCGGACCGGAGATTGTGAGAGAGGCATGCGGCGTGCTGGACAAGGTGGGCGCTGTCTACGGTCATACATTTAATTATACAAAAATCCTGATGGGCGGCTGTTCCATCGACGAGTACGGCGTACCGCTGACCGATGAGGCACTGGAGACCGCGAAAAAGAGTGATTCCGTCCTGCTCGGTGCAGTCGGCGGCAACGTGGGAAATTCCCGCTGGTACGATGTGGCTCCGAACCTGCGTCCGGAGGCCGGTCTTCTTGCCACCCGTAAAGGTCTGGGACTGTTCGCGAATATCCGCCCGGCATACCTCTACAAAGAGCTGGCAGATGCCTGCCCGTTAAAGAAAGAGATCATCGGCGACGGCTTCGATATGGTTATCATGCGTGAGCTGACCGGCGGTCTGTACTTCGGCGACCGTTATACGAAGGAGATTGATGGCGTGACGACCGCGGTAGATACCCTGACCTACAATGAAAATGAGATCCGCCGGATCGCAATCAAGGCATTCGATATCGCGATGAAGCGCCGCAAGAGCGTTATTAGCGTCGATAAGGCAAACGTACTGGATTCCTCCCGCCTGTGGAGAAAGGTAGTCGAGGAAGTTGCTAAAGATTATCCGGAAGTTACCCTGACCCATATGCTGGTTGATAACTGCGCGATGCAGCTTGTCATGAATCCGGGACAGTTCGACGTGATCCTGACTGAGAACATGTTTGGCGATATCCTTTCTGACGAGGCAAGCATGATTACCGGCTCCATCGGTATGCTGTCTTCAGCCAGCTTAAACGAGGGCAAATTTGGTCTCTACGAGCCGAGCCACGGTTCCGCACCGGACATCGCGGGCAAGGACATCGCAAACCCGATTGCAACTATTCTTTCCGCAGCGATGATGCTCCGCTATTCCTTCGATCTGGATAAGGAAGCAAAAGCCATCGAGGATGCCGTACAGCAGGTACTGACCGAGGGCTACCGTACCGTGGATATCATGGCGGATGGCTGCAAGCAGGTTGGAACCGTTGAGATGGGCAGGTTGATCTGTGAGAGAATAAAATAGAAAGATTGCAAAAATTCCATAAATGCGATAAAATTAAAGATAAACGTAAAAACCGCCCCTGTCACCAGGGGCGGAGGTCGTCGAAAGAGATAGAAGGAGACGAAAAGATGAAAAGTGATGCAGTAAGAAAAGGGATGCAGCAGGCACCTCACCGTTCTTTGTTTAATGCACTCGGTATGACGGAAGAGGAGATGAACAAACCTCTCGTCGGTATCGTAAGTTCTTATAATGAGATTGTTCCGGGACATATGAACCTGGACAAGATTGTAAATGCCGTGAAGCTGGGCGTAGCGATGGCTGGCGGCACACCGGTTGTATTTCCGGCGATCGCAGTCTGTGATGGTATCGCTATGGGACATGTCGGCATGAAATATTCCCTGGTTACCCGTGATCTGATCGCAGATTCCACCGAATGTATGGCGCTGGCACATCAGTTCGATGCGCTGGTTATGGTTCCAAACTGTGATAAAAACGTACCGGGACTTCTGATGGCAGCAGCCCGCGTCAATGTACCGACTGTATTTGTCAGCGGCGGTCCGATGTTAGCCGGTCATGTAAAGGGACAGAAGAGAAGTCTTTCCAGCATGTTCGAGGCAGTTGGTTCCTACGCAGCAGGCACCATGACGGAAGAAGATGTGAAAGAATTCGAATGTAAGGTCTGCCCGACCTGCGGTTCCTGTTCCGGTATGTACACCGCTAACAGCATGAACTGCTTAACAGAGGTACTCGGCATGGGTCTTCAGGGCAACGGTACGATCCCGGCAGTTTACTCCGAGCGAATCAAACTGGCAAAACACGCTGGTATGAAGGTTATGGAGATGTATGAGAAAAACATCCGTCCGAGAGATATTATGACAGAAAAGGCATTTTTAAATGCATTGACCGTGGATATGGCACTCGGATGTTCTACCAACAGTATGTTGCATCTTCCGGCGATTGCACATGAGGCAGGCGTAGACCTGAACATGGAGCTGGTCAATGAGATGAGCAAGCGCACCCCGAATCTGTGCCATCTGGCGCCGGCAGGTCCGACCTACATGGAGGATCTGAACGAGGCAGGCGGCGTGTATGCGGTTATGAATGAGCTGTCCAAGAAGAACCTTCTGAATCTGGACTGCATGACCGTAACCGGCAAGACCGTTGGCGAGAATATCAAGGGCTGTGTCAACAAGAATCCGGAGGTTATCCGACCGATCGACAATCCGTACAGCCAGACTGGCGGTATTGCGATCCTGAAAGGAAACCTGGCACCGGATACAGGCGTTGTAAAACGTTCTGCCGTTGCACCGGAGATGCTGGTACATCAGGGACCGGCGCGTGTGTTTGACTGTGAGGAAGACGCGATTGCAGCGATCAAGGGCGGCAAGATCGTGGCTGGCGATGTTGTTGTCATCCGTTACGAGGGACCGAAGGGCGGTCCGGGCATGCGTGAGATGCTGAACCCGACTTCTGCTATCGCAGGTATGGGACTTGGTTCCAGCGTAGCTCTGATCACAGACGGACGTTTCTCCGGCGCATCCAGAGGTGCATCCATCGGACACGTTTCTCCGGAGGCGGCAGTCGGCGGACCGATCGCGCTGGTTGAGGAAGGCGATATTATTTCCATCGATATCAACAATAACTCCCTGAACGTACTCGTATCCGACGAGGAGCTGGCAGAGAGAAGAAAGAAATGGCAGCCGAGAGAACCGAAGGTTACGACCGGATACCTGGCACGTTACGCAGCGCTTGTAACGAGCGGAAACCGGGGCGCAATCCTGGAGGTTCCGAAGACACAGAAGTAATCATATGTACTCTCGGAGTTTTTCAGCCCCGCTTTTGCGGTTGATGAAAGCCCGGGAGTATATGCATTTAAAATGGTTTAAGGAAGGAAAGCAGGTTAGACAGATGAAGACATTGACAGGAGCAGAGATTGTCATTGAATGCTTGAAAGAGCAGGGGGTAGACACGGTGTTCGGTTATCCGGGCGGCGCGATCCTCAACATTTATGATGCACTTTATAAACACAAGGATGAAATCACCCATATTTTGACCTCTCATGAACAGGGAGCGTCCCACGCGGCAGACGGCTACGCGAGAGCAACCGGTAAGGTCGGTGTGTGTATGGCGACATCCGGTCCGGGAGCTACAAACCTGGTTACGGGTATTGCAACGGCTAACCTGGATTCCATTCCGATGGTAGCCATCACCTGTAATGTAACGACAGGGCTTCTTGGAAAAGACAGCTTTCAGGAGATCGACATTCTGGGTGTTACCATGCCGATCACGAAATATAATTTTATCGTAAAGGATGTCACGAAGCTGGCAGATGTGATCCGTCGTGCGTTCGTGATTGCTAAGAGTGGCCGTCCGGGTCCGGTTCTGGTGGATATCACCAAGGATGTGACGGCAGCGGCCTGCGAGTACGAGCCGAAGGAACCGCAGCCGATCGAGCGCGAGACAGAGCTGATCCGTGAGGAAGACATGGAAAAGGCGATCGAGATGATCAAGGCGGCGAGAAAACCGTTTATTTTCGTCGGCGGCGGTGCAGTGGCGTCAGATGCTGCCAATGAATTAAGTGCATTTGCACATAAAGTTCAGGCGCCGGTGGGAGACAGCCTGATGGGTAAAGGTGCATTTGACGGAACCGATGTCCTTTATACCGGTATGATCGGTATGCACGGAACCAAGACATCCAACCTCGGTGTGGCAGAGTGCGATCTGCTGATCGTTGTAGGCGCGCGTTTCAGTGACCGTGTTGTGGGCGATCCGAACCATTTTGCAACCAATGCAAAGATTTTACACATAGATATCGATCCGGCGGAGATCAACAAAAACATCCAGACCGATGCGAGCATTATTGGTGATGTCAAGATTATTCTGCGTAAGCTAAACGCGCGTCTGGATCCGATGAACCATGATGAGTGGCTGAGCCACATTGAGCGTCTGAAAGATATGTACCCGCTCCGCTACAACAAGGAAGTTTTGACCGGTCCGTATATCATGGAAGAGATCTACAAGGTAACCGGCGGCGATGCGATCATCTGTACCGATGTCGGACAGCATCAGATGTGGGCGGCACAGTATTATAAATACAAACGTCCGAGACAGCTTCTGACCTCCGGCGGTCTGGGCACGATGGGCTACGGTCTGGGCGCAGCGATTGGTGCGAAGATGGGCTGCAAGGATAAGACGGTTATCAATATTGCCGGAGACGGCTGTTTCCGTATGAACATGAACGAGATTGCAACGGCAACCCGCTACAATATTCCGGTTATCGAGGTTGTATTTAACAACCATGTTCTGGGTATGGTGCGCCAGTGGCAGACCCTGTTCTATGGAAAACGCTATTCCCAGACGGAGCTTTACGATCAGATGGATTTCGTCAAGGTGGCAGAGGGCATGGGCGCGAAAGCATACCGTATCACGAAGAAAGAGGATGTGGAGCCGGTGCTGCGCGAGGCGATCAGCTTAAATATCCCGGTTATGATCGAGTGCCAGATCGGCAGCGATGACAAGGTATTCCCGATGGTTCCGGCTGGAAAACCGATCGAGGAAGCGTTTGATGAGATTGACTTACGCATCGAATAGTTGTAAAATGGGGGCAATTATCACATTTTTGTGTAAGACAGGAGGAGATTTATTATGAGCAGAGTCTATAACTTTTCGGCAGGTCCGGCAGTGCTTCCGGAGGAGGTACTGAGAGAGGCAGCGGCAGAGATGCTGGATTACCAGGGCAGCGGTATGTCCGTCATGGAGATGAGCCACCGCTCCAAGGATTTCCAGGCCATCATTGATGAGGCAGAGAAGGATCTGCGCGAACTGATGCAGATTCCGGACAATTACAAAGTATTATTCGTACAGGGCGGCGGCAATATGCAGTTCGCCATGGTTCCGATGAACCTGTTCAAAAATAAGGTGGGGGATTACATTATCACCGGACAGTGGGCAAAGAAAGCATATCAGGAGGCAAAGATGTTTGGTACTGCCAACGCGATTGCATCCAGCGCTGACAAGACCTTTTCCTACATCCCGGATTGTTCGGACCTTCCGGTGGATGAGAACGCAGATTACGTGTATATCTGCTTAAATAACACTATTTACGGAACCGTATACCACGAGCTTCCGAACACCAAGGGCAAGACACTGGTAGCAGACATCTCCTCCTGTTTCCTGTCAGAGCCGATCGATGTGAGTAAGTTTGGTATTCTCTGGGGCGGTGTCCAGAAGAACGTAGGTCCGGCTGGTATGGCGATCGTCATCATCCGCGAGGATCTGATCACCGAGGATGTTCTTCCGGGAACACCAACCATGCTGCGCTACAAAACATACGCAGACAATGACTCTCTGTACAACACACCGCCTACATACACCATCTATATGTGCGGCAAGGTATTTAAATGGCTCAAGAAAATGGGCGGTTTAAGTGTCATGAAGGAGCGCAACGAGAAGAAGGCGAAGATCCTTTACGATTTCCTCGATGAGAGCAAGCTCTTCAAGGGTACCGTTGAGAAAAAGGATCGTTCCCTGATGAACGTACCGTTCGTCACCGGTGATGCAGATCTGGATGCCCTGTTTGTCAAGGAAGCCAAAGAGGCAGGTTTTGTGAACTTAAAAGGTCACCGTACCGTCGGCGGTATGCGTGCCAGCATCTACAATGCAATGCCGATCGAGGGCGTTGAGAAATTAGTTGCTTTCATGCGTGAATTTGAGAAAAAACATACAAATTAGTCAATTCTAAAATTTATGCCATTGCTGCGGCGAAAGGGAGGGGGAATCCGTTCCTTTTTGCTGCAGCAGTGGACTTTTTAAAACAAAAACAGCCCGCGTATGGGAAGATTTGAAATTTTGAAAGAAAAGAGAGTTAAAAAATGAGAAAAATCCATTGCTTGAACCCGATTTCCAAGCTGGGAACCGGTTTACTGACCGAAAATTATGAGATGACTGACAACCTGGCGGAGGCAGAGGGCATTCTGGTCCGCAGTGCTGCCATGCATGATCTGGAACTTCCGAAGGGACTGCGTGCCGTTGCACGTGCCGGAGCGGGCGTCAACAACATTCCGCTTGACAAGTGTGCGGAGGCTGGTATTGTCGTATTCAATACACCGGGCGCCAATGCAAACGGTGTCAAAGAGCTGGTGCTGGCTGGCATGCTGCTGGGAGCCAGAGACGTAGTCGGCGGCATCGACTGGTGCAAGGAGCAGAAGGACAATGAAAATATCTCCAAAGATATGGAGAAGGCGAAAAAGAAATTTGCCGGTCATGAGATCCGCGGCAAAAAGCTTGGTGTTATCGGACTGGGCGCCATCGGCGCAGAGGTTGCAAACGCAGCTGCAGCGCTTGGCATGGAAGTATACGGCTATGACCCGTTTATTTCTGTCAAGGCAGCGTGGATGCTTTCCAGAGACGTAAAGCATATCACATCTGTTGATACGATCTATCAGGAATGCGATTACATCACCGTTCATGTACCGCTGCTTGACAGCACCCGCCAGATGATCAACAAAGACAGCCTGGGACAGATGAAGGACGGCGTGGTTATCTTAAACTTTGCGCGTGACCTTCTGGTAAATGACGACGATATGACAGAGGCGCTGGCTTCCGGTCGTGTAAAACGCTATATCACCGATTTCCCGAATGCAAAAGTAATGCAGATGCCGAACGTCATTGCAACCCCACATCTGGGCGCATCCACAGAAGAATCCGAGGATAATTGTGCCGTGATGGCAGTCAAAGAGCTGATGGATTACCTGGACAATGGTAATATCAAGAATTCCGTCAACTTCCCGAATTGCGATATGGGCGTGTGCACAACCGTAGGTCGTCTTGCACTTCTTCATAAGAACGTGCCGAACATGATCGGACAGATTTCCTCGATTCTGGCATCGACTGACATGAACATCGCAAACATGACGAACAAGAGCCGTGATAAATACGCTTATACGCTGGTTGATCTGGAGACCAAGGCAGACGCGGCGACGATTGAGAAGCTGAAAGCTATTCAGGGTATGATGCGCGTGCGCGTGATCAAATAATAAGTGAACATAAAAACAGCAGATTATATCGTATAAGGTAGTTCTGCTGAAAACAGCCGGAGAAAGTGTGGTTTTGGCTCACCTTTTTCGGCTGTTTTTGTCATTGGGTGGAAAATTGCTCAAGACTGGAGTCTTTCATTTCATAAACACGCGTCCACTCCTTAGTGCCATCTTTTTTGACAGTTTCGGAGCGGTTTATCGCCAGAAAACGGATCAGTTCATAGCAGTCAATCCAGATTTCGTTGTTTCCTTCTTTCTGGGATTCGTCAAAAATGAGCTGCAATCCGAAATGCAGGTGCGGTTCAGCGATGTTGTTGGTGTTTTCAGTGCTGCTGTAGCCGGTGTGCCCGAGATAACCGATCACGTCCCCGGCGGTGACGAGACTGCCCTCTTTCAGGTTTGACTGGTAGGGGTAGTCTTTGCGTAAATGTGCATAATAGTAGTATCGTTTCCCGTCAAAGCTGCGGATGCCGATGCGCCAGCCGCCGTACTGGTTCCAGCCGAGCGCCTCGACGCGCCCGGATTCCACAGCAATCACAGGCGTTCCCGTCTGCCCCATCATATCATGCCCGAGATGCCGTCTCCGGTAACCGTAGCTGCGGGAGACACCGAAATCGTCATAGTGGCTGTAGGGAAAGTTTTTCGCCAGTGGGAGAAACGCTTTCAGACCATATTTGGTAACCCAGACTTTTTCCTCACCGGAGGGAGTCAGGGGGACAGCGTCGGGATCGGAGAGAGTGGGGGCTGGGGGTTCGAGAGAAGTTTGTGTGTTGGATGAGGCTGAAGTTTCTGGTGAAGCTTGACTGGCTGAGTCGATTGTGTCTGTACCAGTTGTTGATGCTGTTGTTGGTGGTGGTGTCGTTGCGTAGGAAGTATTGGCAGCCGGATCCCCTTCCTGTATCTGCGCGTCCGCCAGTGCAAAAGCCGGTGCTTCCGATTTCGGAATCTCAATTTCATACAGTCCGACCATTCCATCCAGAACCGCGCCGTAAGCCTCACGATAATAGGCAAAAGAGGTCATATTTTTCGTCAATTCTTCCACTGTAACGCCATTTTGGAGCTGTTCGGCAGCTTCCGTCATATCGGACGCCTGATAATGTGAAAAATCGCCCCCGTAGCGCGCCCCCAGGTAGGCGAGCAGATCGACCCAGTTCAGATGGAGATCCTGCTGGCAGGTATCGACATCATAGCGGAACGCCTGTGTCATGGCGTCGGCGGTCACATCGAAATCCACCCAGCGGATAAAATGTTCCGACGCATTCCCGACCGTGACCTGACGGCTGTTCGGACGCTGGAAGGACCAGCTGACAAAGAGCGCCGCAATGGCGCAGATTTCCAGTGCAATGATAACAGAACTTCGTTTCAAGACAGATCCCTCCTGTGCGATAGTATTTAAATGCGAAGCCACGGCAAATTCCGTTACTGGGCACGTATGCGTGAACAATAACATTTTTGCAATCTGATAAGATTGTATGAGAGGATGGGAGAAAGTATGAGTCCATCTTTGGAAAAATATGAGAAAAAGCGTTTGAGGCGAGGAAAAAGGATGGGCTGATTTAGGGAAAACAGATTATACAAACAGATTATATAAGAGCGAAAAGTGATAGAAAAAATAGAAGAAAACAATAGATGACCTGCAGAGAGATAAAAAAGAGAGTAAATCATATATACAAGGAGGTACATGAAATGGAAAAGAAGGAAGAAAAGAAAAAGCCGTCCGGCTCATTCTCAGAAGTCTGGGACAAGCGCGGACAGGAGACGGATGCAGCCAATGATTTCCGGAAGAAAATCGAGATGGAGATCACCGAGGCACGCCCGGGCTATGCAGTTGGAGAGATTGTATTGAAACCGTGGCATATGAATATCTTAGGTATCGTGCACGGCGGCATCCTGTATTCACTGGCGGATACCGTGGGTGGCACCGCAGCGATGACCGGGCGCGACTACGCAGTCCCGACCGTGGATGGCACGATCCATTATCTGAAAGCTGGAAAAAACACATCCAAAATCATCGCCCGGGCGCAGGAAATACAGAATGGTTATGCATTTTCGGTGTGCGAATGCAAGATTTATGATGATAAGGAGACGCTGCTGGCATCGGCGACGATGACGTATTATCATTTGAGGAAGAGGTAGAGCTGCAAGATACAATCACAGCTCTATCACACTCCCATCCTCCGGTACCAGCAAATCCCCGTGATAATAGGCTTCCCCTTCAGCGCGGTACAAAGCAGCGCGTTCCGGATAAGTCTTATCTTCAGTGTGCCACAGAATCAAATGTCGCGCACCGAGGCGTTCGGCAAGTTCGCAGGCATCTTTGACGGTGCTGTGGTGTTTTTCATAAGGGGAGAAGATTTCCCGGTCACGGTAGAGGCAGAAGGCTTCGTGGAAGAGCCAGTCGGCGCCTCTGGCAAATTCTTCGCAGAGCGGGTTCAGCGGCTCGTCGCCCGGGCAGCAGACGATCTTGCCGTCCGGCAGCACGGCGCGGAAGCCGAACTGGCGCGCCTTGGTCGAATGAATGTCAAAGAAGGTAACCTCCATATCGAGAATCTGCCGGGTTTCGCGGTCAGAAACCGGGATGAGCTGGATCGGATCGCCGATCAGGTCGCAGAATTTCTTCTGGAGTGTCAGGCGGCAGAAGGTCTGAATCGTGTCGATCAGCCCGTCGTGGCAGTAAATATGAAAAATTCCCTTATAATTTCCCTTTTTGATGGCAGTGCCAATCATCCGGATCATCCAGATCACGCCGAGAATGTGGTCGGTGTGTTCATGTGTCACGAAGAGATGGTGGATGCGGTTTAATGGAACCTGCATTTCTTCCAGAATCCGCAGGATGCCATTGCCGCCGCCGGCGTCTGTCATGAAATATTCCTCGCCGGATCGGATGGCGAAGCAGGTATTATAATAACGTGTCATCGTGGCGTTGCCGGTGCCGAACACGTAGAGAGTGTGTGGTTGCGTCATGAGTATTCCTCCTGTGTTTATGTATATTGTAAAAGAATGTAATTACAGTGATTGAGTTATGTAAACTACACTGCTGTATAAAATATTATGTAAATTAAACGGCTATTCATGTATTATGCAAATAATAGAAATGAGCAGATTGCATGAACAAACGGGTAAAAATATATTTTGACCCTGATCTGAATCTATGCTACTATAAATCTATCAAAAAGGCAAATGCAATGTAGATAATGTGCTGTTTACCCAAAGCGAGCGCGACGATAACGAGTCACGACAATATCCGGGCAGACAGCGCAGTTTGGGAGCTGATAACATGAGGGATTTAGCATATTTGAAGCTGCTTTCGCGGGAGTATCCGAATATCCGGGCGGCGGCGAGTGATATTATTAATTTACAGGCAATCTGTGGACTTCCGAAGGGCACGGAATATTTTTTCAGTGACCTGCACGGTGAGCATGAGGCGTTTATTTATCTGCTCCGCAGTTCGTCGGGTATTATCCGGGAGAAGATCCGCGAGACATTTGGACATATTATTTCGGAGGAGGACGAGGTACGGCTGGCGAACCTTATCTATTATCCGGAAAAAATGATCAATCAGATCAAACAGGCGAACGAATACACGGAGGACTGGCAGAAGACGGCGGTGTACCGTCTGGTGCAGATCTGCCGGGAGGTTTCGTCGAAATACACCCGTTCCAAGGTGAGAAAAAAGATGCCGAAGGAATTTTCGGGTGTGATCGATGAGCTTTTATATGTCGATAATACCGATGACAATAAGACGGAGTATTACAGCGAACTCATCAATACCCTGATTGACGTCCGGGTGGCGGACAGCTTTATTGTCGTGATCTGCAGCCTGATCCGGAGTCTGACGATCGATAATCTTCATATCTTGGGCGATATATTTGACCGTGGTCCGAGACCGGATATCATTCTGGAGGAACTGATGCATTTCCATGATGTGGATATCCAGTGGGGCAATCATGATATTTCGTGGATGGGCGCGGCGACGGGCAACCGGGCGTGTATCTGCAATGTTTTGCGTATGGCGCTCGGTTACAATGGATTTGATGTATTGGAGGACGGCTACGGAATTAACCTGCGCCCGCTGTCGATGTTTGCGGAGCGCGTGTACCGGGACGATCCGTGTACCTGTTTTCTGCCGCAGATTCTTGACAAAAATATTTACGACGCAGTGGATCCGAAGCTGGCGGCGAAGATGCACAAGGCGATCGCGGTGTTACAGTATAAGGAAGAGGGGCAGATCATCAAGCGCCATCCGGAGTACGGGATGGAAGAGCGGATACTTCTGTCAGCGATTCGTTATGACCGCGGCACGGTCACGATCGATGGAAAAGAGTATCCGATGCGCGACATGAATTTCCCGACGGTGGATCCGGCGGATCCGCTGCGGCTGACGGACGAAGAGGAAGAGCTGCTTCACACGCTGGAGCTGTCGTTCCGCCACAATGCGCGGCTGCATGAGCATGTCCGTTTCCTATATTCCAACGGAAGCATGTATAAATGCTGCAATTCCAACCTGCTCTATCACGGATGTATCCCGATGACGGAGAATCGGGAATTTGACGGTCTGATGGTGGGCGGCAAGATGTACCGCGGCAAGGAATTGATGGATTTTATTGACACACAGGTTAAAAATGCCTATTTTCTTCCAGAGGACGCGCCGGAGAAGGAGGCGTGCCGCGATTTTATGTGGTATCTGTGGAATGGTGCGAAATCGCCGGTATTTGGAAAGGACAAAAACCGCAGCTTTGAGCATTATTTCATCGAGGATCCGGAAGTGATGAGAGAGACGATGAACCCGTATTACCAGCTCAGTGAGGAAGAAGAGACCTGCGATATGATTTTGAAAGAATTTGGACTTCCAACGAAGGGATCGCATATCATCAATGGGCATATGCCGGTGAAGATTAAGAGTGGAGAGACACCGATCCGGGCTGGCGGCAAGCTCTTCATCATTGACGGCGGGCTGTCGAAAGCCTACCAGGAGCGGACGGGAATCGCCGGATATACGTTGATTTTCAATTCGCACCATCTCGCGCTTGCGGAACACAAGCCATTTGACCCGGAGCGCGAGCGGACGCCGAAGGTATATATTGTGGAGAAAATGCAGAAGCGCATCACAGTGGCGGATACCGACGAGGGCAAGGAGCTGGCGGGCCGCATCGAGGATCTGAAAGAGCTCTTGAAAGCGTACCGGAGCGGACTTTTGAAAGAGCGCGTGCGCTGAGGCAGTTGAAAGGGACGGGAACTGGAAGCTTGTTTCTTTCGGCTGGGTGAAACGGGAGAAACGGGACGGTTTGAGGAATAAGGAGACAAGATGAGAAAGACAGAGTTTTTACAGGAGCTTCGGGAGGCGCTGGACGGCGAGGTTTCGGCTTCAGTCATCCAGAGCAACATAAGCTATTACGATCAGTATATCCGCCAGGAGGCGGCGAAAGGGCGCAGGGAGGAAGAAGTGATCGAGGAGATCGGCAGCCCACGCCTGATTGCGAAAACCATTATCGACAGCAGCGAGGGCGCCGGGGAGACCGGCCAGGGCGCTTCGTACACTTCGGGAGAGGCTGCCGGGAGCGGGCGCACAGCGTCCTCCTACAACGGCGGTTTTTCGGAGCGGGACGACAGCGGTCTGCCGCCGAACTTCCATTACATCGATTTGAATAAATGGTACTGGAAGGTAATTGTCAGCGTGGTGGTTATCGCGATCTTATTTGTGCTGTTTGCACTGGTCGGAGGTATTTTCACCATCCTGATTCATCTGGCGGGACCGATTCTTCTGATTTGGCTGATCTATACATTTATTAAGAATATTTGGAAATAGAAAAGAACCCCTGCCGCCGGCTGTGAGGGATGACCGGAGCGGGGGTTCTTTTCTTGTTTTCTCGCAAACATATGGAGGTTTATTGAGTTGAAAAATGTTGTATTATGGAACATTTCAGAGGGAGTTTCCATAATACAAAAAAAGCACTTGTCATGCCGTCTTTGGCAAACAAATGCTTTTTAGCTGGGCTACAAGGATTCGAACCTTGAAAATGACGGAGTCAGAGTCCGTTGCCTTACCATTTGGCGATAGCCCAATGAATTGAACGATTTGTATTATACTGTAAGGAAACAGATTCGTCAACCACTTTTTTCGCTTTTTTGATAATTTTTTTTGTTTAGGCGGCTGCTGTGGCAGAAACCGCGCCATGCGTCCGGCAAATTCTGCAATATTCTGGGTCTGTAAGTAGACAACGTGGTTCGAATCGGATATAATGAGTTTCATGACAGAATGTTAAGGCAATATAGGACGAAACGGCAGATGGCGGATGCGCGGAGATGGTGCGGGGAGCCGGAAGCCGGAAAGGAAAAGAGAGCGATATGTATACATTTGACAGCCGGGTCCGGTACAGTGAGACGGATGAAGAGGGAAATCTTTCTGTGGTGGGAATCATGAATTATCTTCAGGATTGTTCGACGTTCCAGTCGGAGGATCTGAAACTCGGGATTTCCTATCTGAATGAGGAAAAACGGGCGTGGTGGCTGAGCGGATGGCAGATAGAGATTCTCAGACAGCCGCATTTTGGCGAGCGGATCCGTATTTCGACCTGGCCGTATGGGTTTAAGGGAATCTATGGCTACCGGAATTTCACGATCGAGGATGAGATGGGAAACCCGTTGGTGCGGGCGGATTCGACCTGGTTTTACTACGATCTGGAAAAAGGATGCCCGGTGCGGGTGCCGGAAAGCCAGTTGGAGGGCTACCAGATTGAAGATAAACCGCTTGCAATGCCGCCAGCGCCGAAGAAAATCCGCCTGCCTGAGACGTATGAGACGGCGGCGCCGGTCACGGTGGAACGCCATCATCTCGATACGAACCGGCACGTGAACAATGCACAGTATGTGGCGATTGCACGTGAATTGCTGCCTGTGGACTTTGCACTCGGAGAACTGCGGGTGGAGTACCGGAAGGCGGCAGTGCTTGGGGATGTGATGTACCCGAAGCTGGCGCAGGTGCCGGAAGGATACGTGGTATCGCTGCAGGATGCGGAAGGTCAGGTGTATGCGAATTTGTGGCTGGCAAGGACTGGTTTGTAAAGAGTTTGTATGTAGCAGTGAAGAAACTGAATCATTGCAGCCGAAGAAAGATTCGGCGTGGATTGTCTGCCAGTGAATGAAAAATGCAACCGTTAAATAAAAAAAGAGATCGGCAGAAAAGAGAGGACGAATGACATGATTGAACTGGGAAGAGTACAGGAACTGATGGTAGTGCGGGAGAAAAACTTCGGCGTGTATCTGGGACAGAAGAAAGATGACGCGGCGGCGGTCCTGCTTCCGAAGAAACAGGTGCCGGAGGGCACAAAAGTGGGCGATAAGCTCAAGGTATTTATTTATAAAGATTCCGAGGATCGCCTGATTGCGACGACCTCGATGCCGAAGCTGGAACTGGGCGGGACGGCGGTTTTGAAGGTCAAGGATGTATCGAAGATCGGCGCCTTTCTCGATATGGGGCTGGAAAAAGATCTGCTGCTCCCGTTTAAAGAGCAGGTATATCCGGTTCGCGCCGGGGAAGAGTGCCTGATAGCGCTGTATATCGATAAGAGCGGTCGTCTGGCGGCGACGATGAAGGTATATTCGTATCTTTGCAGCGATGCGCCGTACAAGAAGGACGAGTGGACCGAGGGACGCGTCTATGAGATTAATGAAAATCTGGGCGTGTTCGTGGCAGTGGCAGACCGCTATTTCGGTCTGATTCCGAACCGTGAGCTGTATAGAAAATGCCGTCTGGGCGAGGTTTTAAAGGTACGCGTGACGAAGGTGCGCGAGGATGGAAAAATGGATTTGAGCCTGCGCGAGGTGGCGTACCGTCAGATGAATGCGGATGCCGAGGCGGTGCTGGCACGTCTGAAAGAAAAAAATGGCGTTCTGCCGTTCAATGACCGCGTGGAGCCGGAGATTATCCGCCGCGAATTTAATCTAAGCAAAAACGCGTTCAAGCGTGCGGTTGGACACCTTTTAAAAGAAGGAAAAGTAGAAGTAAACGAAGATTCTATCCGTTTAAAATAAAAGACAAAGGAGAGATTTGACATGAAGAAAGTAATCAGCACAACCAATGCACCGGCAGCGATCGGCCCGTATTCCCAGGCAATCGAGGTAAATGGAATGGTATTTGCATCCGGTCAGATTCCGGTCAATCCGGCAACCGGCGAGATCCCGGAGGGAATCGAGGCTCAGGCAGAGCAGGTTTTAAACAATGTAAAGAATCTTCTGGCGGCAGCAGGTGCTTCCATGGAGCAGGTTGTAAAGACCACCGTATTTATCCAGAACATGGATGATTTCGGAAAAGTAAATGAAATCTATGCGAAATATTTCGAGGGCGCATGCCCGGCACGTTCCTGCGTCGAGGTATCTAAACTTCCGAAGGGCGTCCTGATGGAGATGGAAGCGATCGCAGCAAAATAAGAATGAATCGCATATTTGGAAAATTTCGCCGGAAAAACAAGTTCCAGTCTGTGAAAATCCCGGCGTGTGAGGGCAAAATGACGAAAAAATTCACTTTTTTTCGTCCGCCCTCTTTTTTTTTTCGTCACTTTGCTTTAAAATAAAGGGAAAGATCCGTCCAAGATTCAGATAGGGAACGGTTATGGTCCACAGGCACAGATTGCCGGAGGGGTAACAAACGGGTTTGGGGAATGACAGGTTGAAAGACCCGGAAACACAGCTGGACGGAGGATAAAAGAAAAGGAGAGAGGAATATGATTTCGAACCAGATACTCCAGACAAACATTGAGGGGTTAAAAGGAATTACGCGTGTCGATCTCTGTATCTGTGATACGGAAGGCAAGGTGCTGGCATCCACATTTACTGGCGCTGAGGAATATGAGAGTGCAATTCTGGCTTTCGTAGACTCTCCGGCGGACAGCCAGGTGATACAGGGATATCAGTTTTTCAAGGTGTTTGACGATCACCAGTTAGAATATATACTTCTTGCCAAGGGCGGAAGCGACGACGTATACATGGTCGGCAAGATGGCGGCATTTCAGGTTCAGAACCTGCTGGTAGCTTATAAGGAGCGCTTTGACAAGGACAATTTTATCAAGAACCTGCTGCTTGACAACCTGCTTCTGGTTGACATTTATAACCGTGCGAAGAAGCTGCACATCGAGACGAACGTCAAGCGGATCGTATTTATCATTGAGACGCAGCATGAGAAGGATGTGAATGCGCTTGAGACCGTCCGCAGCCTGTTCTCGACCAAGACGAAGGATTTTATCACGGCAGTGGATGAGAAGAACATTATTCTAGTCAAGGAAGTGAAGCCGGGCGAGACTTACGACGATCTGGAAAAGACAGCCACATCGATCGTAGATATGCTCAATACTGAGTCCCTGACACGTGTCAGCGTGGCATTCGGTACGATCGTCAATGAGATCAAGGACGTATCGCGTTCTTATAAAGAGGCGAAGATGGCGCTGGATGTAGGAAAGATTTTCTACAGCAGCAAAAATGTGGTCGCATACAGCAAGCTGGGAATCGGACGTCTGATCTATCAGCTGCCGCTGCCGCTGTGCCGGATGTTTATCAAGGAAATTTTTGATGGCAAATCGCCGGATGAGTTTGATGAGGAGACTCTTACGACAATCAACAAGTTCTTCGAGAACAGCCTGAACGTATCAGAGACTTCCCGACAGCTTTACATCCATCGCAATACACTGGTATATCGTCTGGATAAGCTCCAGAAGAGCACGGGATTGGATCTGCGGGTGTTTGAGGATGCGATCACATTTAAGATTGCCCTGATGGTTGTAAAATATATGAAATACATGGAAAACCTGGATTATTAAGCCAAATTGCTGTGGCGGGGAGGAAGATTGCCTTTGCCGCAGCAATTTCATTTGGAGAATTGAAAAAGAGGATTTACGCATGATAGAGGTTAAAAATCTCACCAAGACGTACAAGACGGGGAATAAAGCCTTAAAGGGAATCAATATTCAGATTCAGGACGGCGAGTTTGTTTTCATCATGGGACGAAGCGGTTCCGGCAAATCGACGCTTTTAAAGCTTCTTTTGAAGGAGCTGGAGCCGACTTCCGGCCAGATTATCGTCAACGATATGGATCTGGAAAAGATGCCGAGGCGCTACATCCCGAAGTACCGCAGACGGCTGGGAATGGTGTTTCAGGATTTCCGTCTGTTGAAGGATAAAACAGTATATGAAAATGTCGCGTTTGCACAGCGGGTCATCGGCGTATCGCCCCGTGAGATTAAGAAAAATGTGCCGGAAATGCTCCGACTGGTAGGGCTTTCTTCAAAATATAAAGCATACCCGAACCAGCTCTCGGGCGGCGAGCAGCAGCGTGTTGCGATTGCCCGTGCGCTGATCAACTCGCCGGAGATACTTCTGGCGGACGAGCCGACGGGAAACCTGGATGTACATAATTCTATGGAGATCATGGAGCTTCTGGAGGAGATAAACCGGCGCGGGACGACGGTGCTTGTGGTAACGCACAGCCGGGAGATCGTAGCAGAGATGGGAAAACGTGTGATCACGCTGACGCGCGGCGTGCTGACGGGAGATCAAAAAGGCGGTATCTGGCATGAAAATTAGTACATTGATTTACTGCACCAAGGAGGGCATGCGCAATATTATCCGGAATATCTGGTTTTCACTGGCGTCGGTGGCGATTATTTCGGCATGTATTTTCCTGTTCTGTATGTTTTTTGGCTTGATTGCCAACGTACAGTATATGGTGCGGAATGCAGAATCTACAGTAGGAATCACGGTTTTCTTCAATGAAGATATGAGTGAGGACGATATACAGAAAATCGGGGATGAGATACGCGCCCGCGATGAGGTCAAGGAAGTAAAGTATGTTTCTGCCGAGGAGGCATGGGAGAATTTTAAGAAAGAATATTTTAAGGGAGTCGAGGATCTGGCAGAAGGATTTGCGGATGACAACCCGTTAGCCGGTTCGGCGTCCTACGAGATCTATCTGAAAGACATTGACATGCAGGATGACATGGTTGCATGGCTTGGCACGGTGCAGGGAATCCGGAAGATCAATTATTCGAGCGATACGGCGTCCGGGCTTTCAAGCTTCAACAAGATGCTGGGACTTTTGTCGGCGGTGATCATCGCTATTCTGCTGGCAGTTGCTATCTTCCTTATCAGCAATACGATCACGACGGCAGCTGCATTTAGACGGGAGGAAAACCGGATCATGCGCCTGATCGGTGCGACGAATTTCATGATCCGTGCGCCGTTCGTTGTACAGGGTGTGATGATCGGTCTGGTTGGCGCGCTGATTCCGCTGGCGATCACGTATTTTCTGTACCGCCAGGCGGTTGTATATATGATGGAACGGTTTGATATCTTGTCGAACCTGATTGAATTTATCCCGATTCAGACCATTTTCCCGAGCATGGTAGCCGTGGCGATGGCGCTGGGCGTGGGAATCGGTTTTGTCGGAAGTTTCTTTACGATCCGCAGACATTTAAAGGTGTAAGAAACATTGGCGGCTGCTGCGGCGGCAGCGGAAATTTGCGGTAAAAAGGATGAGAACATGAAAAAACAGGGATTGAAAATACGTGCGGCTCTGTTCCTTGTGACGGCGGCGCTGGCATCTTCCCCAGTGCTGACCTCGGTGGCGGCAGCGACGAAAAAGGATGTAAGCAGCGCCAAGGATAAGAAAAGCGCCCTGGAACAGGAGAAAAAGAAGACCGAGGAGGCGATCAAAAGCCTTCAGGGGCTGAAAAGTAACACCGAGAGCTATGTCAAGGAGCTGGACACGAAGATGAATGATCTGCAGTCGCAGGTCACGAAGCTGGAAAATAATATTTCCAGCAAGCAGAAAAGCATCGATGAGACGGCGGTAAAGCTGGAAGAAGCGCAGAAAACCGAAAAAAAGCAGTATGCTTCGATGAAAATGCGTATCAAATATATGTATGAGAAGGGCGACAGCAGCTACCTAAATCTGCTTCTGGAAGCCCGTTCGCTCTCGGAGCTTTTAAACCGGGCAGAGTATGTTTCAAAGATTTCGGAGTATGACCGGAAGATGCTCGACCAGTATGTGGCGACGAAAGAGTCCATCGCGGACAGCAAGAAAAAGCTGGAGACGGAGAAGGCGGAGCTGCAGGAGATGAAGACGCAGACGGAGGCAAAGCAGGATTCGGTCCAGCTTCTCCTGAATGAGAAAAATAAAGAACTCCAGAACGTCAACGCGCAGATCGGCGAGAAATCAGCGCAGGCGAAAGCGTATGAGGACGATATCAAGGCGCAGGAAGCCAAGATCGTGCAGATGGAGGCGGAGATTAAGAAGAAGGAAGCGGAAGAGGCGGCGAAAAAAGCGGCAGAGGAAGCTGCCAGAAAAGCCGCCGCAGCGGGAAAGACGAATAATTCGACCGCGAAAGGGAATACTGGAAGTACGACTACCACTTCGACGGGAAGTTCTTCGCTGCGCTGGCCGTGCCCTGCAAGCGGACGCATTACATCTGGATTCGGAAACCGTAAATCACCGACGGCGGGCGCGTCCTCGAACCATAAGGGCATTGATATCAGCGCTTCGACCGGCAGCAGCATCGTGGCAGCCGCCGGAGGAACGGTTTCGATTGCAACCTACAGTTATTCGGCTGGAAATTATGTTGTGGTCAATCATGGAAATGGACTTTCAACCGTGTATATGCACTGTTCCCAGCTTCTGGTATCGGCAGGAGATACGGTAAAAGCCGGACAGACGATCGCGAAGGTAGGTTCGACCGGATATTCGACAGGTTCTCATCTGCATTTTGCAGTCCGCAAGAACGGAAGTTATGTAAACCCTTCGAGCTATGTAAGTCCGTAGTTACTGTACACGGGTAGGCACTTTTGGAACCGAAAGTGCCGTAAGAAAACGTGGTGGCTGCAAAAGATAAAATCTGGGTAACTGTTCAGTAGGTCTGCGCATTTACTGCGCTGACCGTACGAAAACATGGACCAGCAGGCAAAAATCCCATTGCCGTAGGCAATTTTTGATGGATTTTTGCGCGTGACTGTGAAGGTACTGAACAGTTACAAATCCGGAAGGAATAGACAGGAATCAGGAGGCATAAGAGATGGACAGTAAAAATAAATTCTGGCGCGGTGTGATGGTCGGTGTGCTGGTGACAGCACTGGTGTGTCTGATCACGGTCGGTGCTTCGGCGGGGATTTACATGTTTGGACGCCGTGTGATCGATAACCAGACACAGGTACAGGTACAGACCGAGGGAACACCGTCGCAGGCACAGGAGCCGGTCAATTTTGAGAATGTCACGAAAAAGCTGGAGCAGATACAGGATATTATCGATAAAAAGTACCTGTTTGAGGAAAAAATTGATACATCCGAGGAGGAAGCCGGCATTTATCAGGGCTTTTTGAGTGGTTTAAATGATCCGTATGCGGTTTACTATACGCCGGACGAGCTGACAAGCTTCCTGGATGAGACAAATGGTTCTTACTGCGGCATCGGCGCTCTGGTATCCCAGAATGTCCAGACCGGCGTCAGCACGATCGTGCGCGTCTTTGAGGGCAGCCCGGCCGAGGAGGCAGGCATCCTTCCGGGTGATGCGCTTTATAAGGTAGACGGCACCGAGGTGATTGGCATGGATCTGTCGCTTCTGGTCAATAATTACGTCAAGGGCGAGGAAGGCAGCCAGCTGACGATCACGGTTTATCGTGAAAATAGCGACGAGTACAAGGATATCACCCTGACCCGCCGACCGATCGATGTGCAGACGGTGTCAGGCAAGATGCTGGATGAAGAGATCGGATATATTTCCGTTGCGGAGTTTGACCGTGTGACTGCCGATCAGTTTAAATCCAAGATCGAGGAACTGCAGGGCGAGGGCATGAAGCGCCTGATCATCGATCTGCGGAACAACCCGGGCGGCGAGGTGACGACGGTTGTCTCAATGGCGGATTATATCCTGAAGGATGGCGGACGGATCCTGACCGTGGCAAATAAGAAGGGCACGGAGGAGACATACGACGCTGAGGATGGACACAGCCTGGAGATCCCGATGGTTGTGCTGGTAAATGGCAATTCCGCCAGCGCGTCGGAGGTATTTACCGGTGCGATGAAGGATTACGGCGTGGCGACGATCGTCGGAACGAAGACTTTCGGTAAAGGTATCGTGCAGACGCTGATGCCGCTTTCGGATGGAAGCGCGATTAAGCTGACGACCGACCATTATTATACGCCGAATGGAAATGATATCCATGGAAAAGGCATCGAGCCAGATCTCGAGGTGGAGCTGGATGAAGAGGCGGCGCAGGAAGTCGTGATTCCAGAGGAGAAGGATAATCAGCTGCAGAAGGCGGTTGAGGTTGTGAAGGGAAAGTAACTTCTTATTTACACGACCCCGAAACTTACGGCACTTTCGGTTCCAAAAGTGCCTATCCGTGAACAGTAACTTTAAAAGTATCGAGAAAAATAAGTGCGTTAGATCCTGAAACAGCTTGAAAAAGTGGCAGTTTCAGGATTTAACGCTTAAAGTCGTGTCTGTTTTGGCTTTTTGAGAAAGACGATGAGTGAAGAATCTGGTATTTTTGATACTATAGAAAAAGAGGGAGAAATAGAATTATGTATGTAATTGCAGGACTTGGAAATCCGGGAAGAGAATATGAGGGAACCCGCCACAATGTGGGATTTATGACGCTGGATGCGCTGGCGGACAAGTATAACATTGATGTCCGGGAGAAAGCATTTAAGGGACTGATCGGAAAAGGCGTGATCGAGGGAAATAAGGTCATTCTGGTAAAGCCGCAGACGTATATGAACCTGAGCGGCGAGTGCATCCGTCAGGTGATGGATTATTATAAGGTAGATCCATCGGAGTTTATCGTGATTTATGACGATATCAGCCTGGTTCCGGGCGGCATCCGGATCCGCAAAAAAGGCAGCGCGGGCGGCCACAATGGAATCAAAAATATCATCGCCCATCTGGGAACGCAGGAATTTCCACGCGTGCGGATCGGTGTGGGCGAGAAGCCGGCGCGCATGGATCTGGCAGACTATGTGCTGGGACATTTTCCGAAAGAGGAAACCGAAACGATGACGACGGCGTTTAAGGACGGTGCGGCGGCAGTCGTGGATATGATGATAGAGGGCGTTGAGGCGGCGATGAACCATTTTAACGGCGCGGCGCGCGGGGAGAAGGAGAAGCTAGAGAAGCAGAAGGCGGAGAGGAAGGAGGAAGTCAAGACACAATGAGCGATTTATTTGCAAATCCGTTAGAGGAGATGATCGAGTTCCAGGATCTCAAGACGGATTTACAGCGCGGACAGGGACCGCTTCTTGTCACGGGATGCCTGGATTCGCAGAAGGTGCATCTGCTGTCCGAGCTTTCGGATCTGACGCCCTGGAAGCTGATTGTCACCTATGATGATTCGAGGGCGCGGGAGATCTGTGAGGATTACCGGTGCTTTGATACGGATATTTCGCTGTACCCGGCGAGGGATCTGCTGTTTTATACGTCGGATATCCACGGAAACCTGCTGACGAAACAGCGGATTCAGGTCATGCGGCGGGTCCTGGAGAGTTCCGGCGGCGTGGTGGTCACGACGATCGACGGGCTGATGGAACATCTGCTGCCGCTTGCGTGGATGAAAGAGCGGAGCCTCACGATCGGGGCAGAAGATGTGGTCGAGGTCGGGAAGCTGACGCACGCTCTGGCGGAAATGGGATATGAGAAGGTCGCGCAGGTTGAGGGATCAGGGCAGTTTTCGGTGCGCGGCGGTATCATTGACATTTTCCCGCTGACGGAGGAGGTGCCGTACCGGATCGAGCTGTGGGGCGACGAGGTCGATTCGATCCGTACCTTCGACCCGGAAAGCCAGCGATCGATCGAGCAGGTGGACGAGGCAGTGATCTATCCGGCGACGGAGATGGCGCTGACGCCGGAGCAGATTCAGGATGGAACCGAGGCGATCGAGAAAGACCGCAGGAAATACGTGAAAAAGCTCCGGGATGCCATGAAGACGGAAGAGGCGTACCGGATGGATTCGGCTGTCTCGGAGGTCTTAGAGGGGCTTCGCGAGGGCTTCCGGGTGCATGGGCTGGGAAGCTATATCCGGTATTTCTGCAAGGAAACGGTATCGTTTTTAAACTATTTTCCAGTCGATGAGCTGACGATTTTCCTGGATGAGCCGCTGCGCTTGAAGGAAAAAGCAGAGACGACCGAGACGGAGTTCCGGGAGAGCATGTCGCACCGTCTCGAGGGCGGCTATCTGCTTCCGGGGCAGACTTCCTTCCTCTATTCGGCGAAGGAGACGCTGGCGATGGCGATGCGCCCGCGGACTCTTTTACTGCTGGGGCTGGATCAGAAGCTCTCTGGCATGACGGTTAAGAAAAAGTACAGTTTGAGCGTCAAAAATGTCAATTCCTATCAGAATGGATTTGAGCTTTTAATCAGCGATCTGACGCGCTGGAAGAAAGAAAAATACCGTGTGGTATTGCTGGCGGGTTCGCGGACGCGCGCGAGCCGTCTGGCGGGCGATCTGCGGGAGTACGATTTGAGCGCATTCTGTCCGGATGAGGGCGAAAACACTGTGAAACCGGGTGAAATCCTGGTGACTTACGGAAAGCTGCATCGGGGATTTGAATATCCGCTGATTAAGTTCGTCGTGATCACCGAGGGAGACATGTTCGGCGGCGGACGGGGGCGGAAAAAGAAGAAAAAGACCTCCTACCAGGGTAAGAAGATCCAGAGCTTTTCCGAGCTTTCGATCGGTGATTATGTGGTGCATGAGAGCCACGGACTCGGCATTTACCGGGGCATCGAGAAGATCGAGCAGGACAAGGTTGTCAAGGATTACATCAAGATTGAGTACCGTGATGGCGGCAATCTCTACCTTCCGGCGACGCGCCTGGAAGGAATCCAGAAATATGCGGGATCGGATGCCAGGACGCCGAAGCTCAATAAACTGGGCGGAACGGAATGGAATAAAACGAAGAGCAAGGTGCGCGGGGCGGTCCGCGATATTGCAAAGGATCTCGTCGAGCTTTATGCGGCTCGCCAGCGGAGCGAGGGCTACCAGTATGGACCGGATACGGTCTGGCAGAGGGAGTTTGAGGAAATGTTCCCGTTTGAGGAGACGGAGGATCAGCTGGAGGCGATCGAGGCGACAAAAAAAGATATGGAAAGCCGCCGCATCATGGACCGCTTGATCTGCGGCGACGTTGGATATGGCAAGACGGAGATCGCGCTCCGGGCGGCATTTAAGGCGATTCAGGAGGGGAAGCAGGTTGTGTATCTGGTGCCGACCACAATTTTGGCGCAGCAGCATTACAATACCTTTGTGCAGCGAATGAAGGATTTCCCGGTCCGGGTCGATATGCTGTCGCGTTTCCGCACGGCGGGCGAGCAGAAAAAAACGCTGGAAGATCTGAAAAAAGGGCAGGTGGATGTCGTGATCGGAACGCACCGCGTCCTTTCTAAGGATGTTGTCTTTAAAAATCTGGGGCTTCTGATCATCGACGAGGAACAGCGTTTCGGTGTGGCGCATAAGGAAAAGATCAAGAAACTCAAGGAAAATGTGGATGTTCTGACGCTGACGGCGACGCCGATTCCACGTACCCTGCATATGAGCCTCATCGGCATCCGGGACATGAGTGTTCTGGAGGAACCGCCGGTAGACCGCCTGCCGATTCAGACCTACGTCATGGAGTACAACGACGAGATGGTGCGCGAGGCGATTCACAGGGAGCTGGCGCGGGGCGGACAGGTTTATTATGTCTACAACCGTGTCAATAACATCGACGAGGTGGCAAACCACGTGGCGGCGCTGGTGCCGGAGGCAAACGTTGTATTCGCCCACGGGCAGATGCACGAACATGAGCTGGAAAAAATCATGCTGGATTTCGTCGAGGGCAATATCGACGTTCTGGTGTCCACGACCATCATCGAGACAGGACTGGATATTCCGAATGCAAACACGATCATCATCCACGACGCCGACCGGCTGGGGCTGTCGCAGCTCTACCAGATCCGCGGGCGCGTCGGACGTTCCGGGCGGACTTCGTATGCATTTCTCATGTACCGGCGCGACAAGCTGCTGCGTGAGGAGGCGGAAAAACGTCTGCAGGCGATCCGTGAATTTACGGAGCTGGGAAGTGGTATCAAGATTGCGATGCGTGATTTGGAGCTGCGCGGTGCCGGAAATCTTCTGGGCGCGGAACAGCACGGTCATATGGAGGCGGTCGGTTACGATCTGTACTGTAAACTTTTAAACGAGGCGGTGCTGGCGCTGCGCGGGGAGAAGGAAGCGGAGGATTTCGAAACGGTGGTGGACTGCGACATCGACGCGTATATTCCGCCGTCTTACATCCGGAATGAGTACCAGAAACTCGACGTTTACAAGCGGATTTCCGGTATCGAGAACCAGGAAGAGTACCTGGATATGCAGGATGAGCTGATCGACCGCTTTGGCGAGCTTCCGCGTTCAGTGGAGAATCTGTTAAAGATCGCCGATTTGAAAGCGCTTGCTCATCAGGCGGGCGTCGTGGAGGTCGATGTGAAGAAGCAGGATATCACGATCCAGATGTACCAGAAAGCCAATCTGGACGTCTCCGGCATTCCGGCGCTGATGGAGAAGTACAAGGGCACGCTGACCTTCAGGACGGGCGATGTACCGTCGTTCTATTACCGCGATGTGCGGCAGAAACATACGGACTGCGAGACGATGCTTGTGAAGGCGCGGGAGATTCTTTCCGGGCTCGCGGCGCTGGCGAAAGAGTAGTTTTTAATTGTGTAGAAAAGATTGAAAGTATATTTGAAATGAAAATATATTTTTAATATTGACATATATAATCAAAGATAATAATATATAATCAAATTAAAGCTGTTTACTAAATTTAAAGAAGGGAGGGATTCCAATGCAGCAAAAATGTGGGATGCTCATTAATAATGTGAATAACGTTAAGAGGTGGTTTTATGAAAAAAATTATGAGTATTTTATTGTCGATAGTTATGTCAACTTCATTGGTAATCCCAACATTTGCGGAAGCGCCGCCATATTCAATAGATAAAGTGGCAACAAAGGTTGTGATTGATCAACATGAATTGAGAGATATTTATGATAAATATGCTTCGGTAACGGATGAAACTGTTGTGGAAGATATGTTAATGGAAGATTTTGGTTTTTCAAGATCGGAAGTTAAAGAATTATTGGAAGTAAGCAAAAGTGGTAGTGGAGGATCTACAGGTGCTTCGAGGGCATCTAGTATAACTGGAAGATTACCAGCAACAGCTGCTATAGGAACCGTTGTAAATATTGTGTATACAATTGATTTGCAAGAAATGAAAGATTTAGCGACAATAACTAATTTTATCGCAAGACAGGTAGGCGGAGCAGGAGCAGGGGTAGCAGTGGCAGCACTTGTTGCTAAAACAGTTTTAGCAGCTGCACAAAAGGGTGGCATAAACTATGCAAAAGTTACAATATCTTATACATATGGCTATAATAATGATGGAGTATTAGGGTGGACGCCAGGTTATACCAAGTATGAGTATTGGTAATAAAAAAGGGAGATGCAATGAAAGAGAATAGAGTATCAAATGAATTCCGTCAAGGAAGAGAAGCAACGTTTGCCGCTTTATTAATGGAACTGTGTCTTTGTGGGGAGCGAATTGCTTCCATAATGGGAATTAGAAATTGGTATGATCAGGTGGGAACTGTTAGAATTTTTCTTTGTATTTTGATTTTTTGTTATTATTATATAATTAAAAAACCAAGATTATTAGATACGCCTGAATGGTATGAGCTAATGAAAAAAGATAGAGTGATTTATGGAATGTGGATCTTGGAAATGATAATATTAGTTAGTAGTATTGGAACTTGAGTGAAAAACAAAGGGGGCGTCAGTTGCTCCCTTTGTTTCTATAAATTATGAGATTGGGAATTTTATGAAGAATAATTATTTAAGTGAACGAGAAATGAATGTTATGCAGGTTTTGTGGAAGTATGAAAAACCCATGACGGTGACAGAAATTGTAGAATCTGAAAAAGAATTGACAACGCCAACAGTCCATACTGTGTTAAGAAAATTGCTTGATAAGGGTTATGTTCAGGTTATTGATACAGTTCAGACTGGAAAAGTTTTTGCTAGGCGATATAAAGCGAAAAAGACTCAGGATGAAGAAATAGAAGAAAAAATAGAAAAATGTATGAAAAATTCTAGAAATCCTATGTCCTTTGTAAATACAATAACAGCAGCTTTGTTGAATGGAGCAGTAGATGAAGAGTCGGTTATTGACGAATTAGAACGTATAGTTCAAAAAAGAAAAAAAGAGATTTTATGAAAATAACATATACATCAATTTTATCGGCAATATGTAGTTCAATTTTGCTATTGGTTTTTTTGTCGGTTTATATATGGAAAAAGCAAGAAAATTATAGCTTGTATGAAGTAAAATTACTTATTTTTTGCACTGTACTAACAGGAGTAAGATTATTTTTTCCAATAGATATTTGCGGAATAAGTCATACGATAGGAATAAAAATATTATATCCAGAACTTTGTCGCTTTATGCGGGGGAAAATAGGATTTTTAAGTCATTTTTCTGTACTTTTTTTGATTAGTTTACTTGGAAGTTTTCTTATCTTAGTGCAAAAAAGTTTATCATATATATCATTTATAAAATTAATAAAAGAAATAAGACCGATAGAGTATATTCGTGTTAAAAAGTATAAAAAAGTGAAAAAAATACCAATATTGAAAGTTGATAGTATAGAAGATCCATTTATTGTTGGTATAAAAAATCCGTATATAATAATACCGAATATAGATGAAGAAACAAAAAAAATAGTACTCTTGCATGAAGTGGGACATTACATTAAAAGAGATTTATTTTTAAAGTGTTTTTTTGAAATATTATGTCTTTTATACTGGTGGAATCCGTTAGTATACATAGTTCGGTATTATTTTTCTAACATATTAGAAATAAGAAATGATTTAATTGTTTGTAATGAGTTATCTGAAATAGAAAAAATTCATTATGTTGAAATATTGTTAAAAATGTCTAGGACAAAAGCGTTAAAAAGGAGAGGAACACTATCTTTTTTTAATGGAAGTTTTTTGAAAATTAGAATTTCTTCTATATTGAATGAAGAACAAAAAAAACAGGTCAATATTAAGTTGTTCTTTTTCTTAATTGCTATTATATTGTCTGGTACAATAGTAATAGAACCAGTAGCTGATTTGAAGTTGCATGCACCGTATTTTGAAGAAGATGATATAGTCAAAAAAAATAACTTTTTTGTAAAGACAGAAAACGGGTATGAATTATATATGAATGGTACATATATAGGAACATTGGATGAAATACCAAATGAATTAAAGAATATTAATATTAGGAGGAAATAAAAATGAAAAAAACGATCAGAATTTTAGCAGTAATAATTGCTATGACATGTATTTTTTCAGGGACTGCGTTTGCACAAGAGAAAGAGGTGGCTGTTGAAAAATCGAGTTCAATAGCTAGAGCAGATGTTATAAAATATGTTTATAAAGTTGAAAACGGGAAATTATATAGAAGATTATATAATTATTCTAAGGATACGTGGCTGGGAGATTGGGAACTGTGTGACTAAAGTAATAATATGATAATTATATTTAATAAATATGTACACTACTTTTTACGCTTTGAATTTAAAGTAATGTAAAAATTTTATAGCGTGAAGTTTGAAGTTGAGAAATTGCCTTGACAAATAATAAATTTCGCTTATAATACAGAATATACTCAATAACCTTACAAAGGCAATGAAGGGAACAAGTAGAGATCCGCAGGAGAGCGCACAGAAAGCAGCCGGATGATGAGAGGCGCGCGTGAACCGGATATTCGAATACATCCCGGAGCTTCGCACCGAAGAATCTAAAATCGGATCCGATGAAAAGGCTGCGTGGAAAATGTGCGGCGGTTGATTTGGTAGGCTGCGACGTGAGAGACACACGTTATCCGGTCACGGTATCAGAGGGTACCGGCAGAGGCAGATGGGCGCGAGCTGTCTGCGAACAAAGGTGGTAACACGGGAATTTTGCCCCGTCCTTTTTGGAGGACGGGGCTTTTTTATTTTATAGAAAAATGTGTCTTGTGAAATCACAGACGTTCCAAAGTACCTTTATTGTTCTGTTTTGAGAATGATTTTCGGAGAGAAAATAAAGGATGAATCGGATGTATTTTTGAAAAAAGGAATCCCGTGGAGAAGCAAAACGAGTAAGCAAAATTATTTTTTATAAAAAGGAGTAAACAGGAAAATGCAGATTTACGAAGAATTAGTAGCCAGAGGTCTGATCGCCCAGGTTACAAACGAAGAAGAGATCAAAAAACTGGTCAACGAAGGAAAAGCCGTTTTCTACATCGGTTTTGACCCGACCGCAGACAGCCTTCATGTAGGACATTTCATGGCACTGTGCCTGATGAAACGTCTGCAGATGGCAGGCAACAAGCCGATCGCATTACTTGGCGGCGGCACCGGCATGATCGGCGATCCGTCCGGACGTACGGATATGCGCCAGATGCTGACACCGGAGACGATCCAGCATAACTGCGACTGCTTCAAAAAGCAGATGAGCCGTTTCATCGATTTCTCTGATGACAAGGCGCTCTTAGTCAACAACGCAGAGTGGCTGATGAATCTGAATTATGTAAACTTACTGCGCGAGGTTGGTCCGCATTTCAGCGTCAACCGTATGCTGACCGCTGAGTGCTACAAGCAGAGAATGGAGAGAGGCTTAAGCTTCTTAGAGTTCAACTACATGATTATGCAGAGCTACGACTTCTATATGTTATACCAGAAATACGGCTGCAACATGCAGTTCGGCGGCGATGATCAGTGGAGCAATATGTTAGGCGGTACCGAGCTGATCCGCAGAAAGCTTGGCAAGGACGCACACGCAATGACCATCACCCTGCTGTTAAACTCCGAGGGCAAGAAGATGGGTAAGACCCAGTCCGGCGCTGTATGGCTGGATCCGAACAAGACATCCCCGTTCGAGTTCTACCAGTACTGGAGAAACGTAGCCGATGCCGATGTATTAAAGTGCCTGCGTATGCTGACCTTCCTGCCGCTTGAGCAGATCGATGAGATGGACAAATGGGAAGGCAGCCAGTTAAATACTGCAAAAGAGATCCTGGCTTACGAGCTGACCAAGCTGGTACACGGCGAGGAAGAGGCTGAGAAGGCACAGGCAGCAGCGAAAGCACTGTTCTCCAGCGGAAATGCAGCCAATATGCCGACCTACGAACTGACTGAGGATGATTTCAACGGTGATGCGATCGATATTCTCTCCATCCTGCAGAAATCCGGTCTGGCTCCGTCCCGTTCCGAGGCAAGAAGAAATGTCGAGCAGGGCGGCGTATCTGTAGACGGAAACCAGGTAAAAGATATCAAGGCAGTCTTCACGAAGGATCAGCTCGCTGGCGAAGGAATGGTTGTCAAGAGAGGTAAGAAGAACTTTAAGAAGGTTGTTTTAAAATAAGTGGAGATGTTCCGCCAGAATCTTCACCCCATACAAATCAGAATCACGCCGCCGGCGATCTCTGCCCGGGCTTTCAAGCAAAGTCCGAAGAGATGTCCGGCGGCGGTTCTGATCATGGAGAGAAACAGAGCAGATCAGAAACCATATCTTACATTCACTCCCACAAAAATTACCCAAATTTTACATAAATGATACCAAAACATGATTTCTGTAAATCCAGGAATCTTTTATACTGCGTACTGTAAGAAATCAAGGATAAAAAACTCTGAGAGAAAAAAGAGAGAGGAAAGAGGAATTTTATTATGAAGAAAAATGTTCAGAAAACAATCGCAGTATTAGGAGCAGCCGTTCTGGCAACTGGAATGGTAGGATGTGGTTCCAGCAATACAAATACAAGTGCAGCAGACACAAACGCAGACAGCAGCGCAGCTGAAAGTGATGCAGCAGCAGATACAACCGAGAACAGCGCAGATGCAAAAAAATTGAGTGGTTCTATCACCCTGGCAGGTTCCACTTCGATGGAAAAATTTGCAAATGCACTGGCAGAAACGTTCATGGAGAAATATCCGAACGTGACTGTACAGGCTGAATTTACCGGCTCTTCCGCAGGTATCGAGTCCGTGCTGGCAGGTCAGTGTGATGTCGGTGATTCTTCCAGAGCATTAAAGGATGATGAGAAAGCAAAAGGTGCTGTTGAAAATATCGTAGCTATCGATGGTATCGCCGTTGTCGTTGACCCGTCCAACGCTGTAGATGGTCTGAGCAAGGATGACCTGACCGGCATTTACGACGGAAGCATCACAAACTGGAAGGATGTAGGCGGCAGCGATATGCCGATTGTCGTAGTCGGACGGGAAGCAGGTTCCGGTACAAGAGGCGCATTTGAGGAGCTTCTGGGTCTGGAAGATGCCTGCAAATATGCAAATGAGCTGGATTCCACCGGTGCAGTTATGGCAAAAGTAGCATCCACACCGGGTTCCATCGGATACGTTTCCCTGGATGTAGTCGATGATACCGTTAAGGCGGTTAAACTGGATGATGTAGAGCCGACGGAGGAGAACATCAAGGCAGGCAGCTATTTCTTAAGCCGTCCATTCGTTATGGCAACCAAGGGAGAAATTTCTGAGCAGAACGAGCTGGTACAGGCGCTCTTTGACTATGTATACTCTGCAGAAGGCGATGACCTGATTAAATCTGTAGGCCTGATTACTACGAAGTAAGAAACTGCATCGGAATTTGTGAATGTGGATAAAATTACCGGTGGAAACCGGTAAGAATAGAAAAATCAGTAATTCACGAATACATATAATATTGAATAGATTCAAATAATATCGAGTCGCTTGCAGTCAAGCCGCAGAAAGGAAACTCTGCTTTGACCGAAAGCGGCTCGCTGTTCAATCCGAGACAGGAGAGACATATGCACGAAAAGAAATTTACCATTTTTGGAAGCCATGCCACGAAATCAGCGGTAGAGAGGGCAGCGGAAATTATTTTTACCGCCTGCGGCCTGCTGGCGGTGGTGGCAGTTTTTTCAATTACGTTATACATGATTATCAGCGGTACCCCGGCACTTTTTAAGGTGGGTGTTCCGGAAATCTTATTTGGAACCGTCTGGAAGCCGACTGGAAATCCGGCGTCTTTCGGAATTCTCTACGTTATTTTAACTTCCATCGTCGGAACCTTTCTGGCGATCCTGATCGGTGTTCCGATTGGGCTGTTTACCGCTATCTTTCTGGCAGAGGTTGCACCGCCGAAGGTAGCGGCAGTGGTCCGCCCGGCAGTTGAGCTTCTGGCAGGTATTCCGTCGGTTATCTACGGACTCTTAGGAATTTTGATTTTAAATCCCCTGATGTATAAGCTGGAAATGAAAATCTTTGCCGGTTCCACGACGCATCAGTTTACCGGCGGTGCGAACCTGATATCGGCGGTTCTGGTTCTGGCAATCATGATTCTTCCGACCGTCATCAATATCAGCGAGGCGTCGCTTAGGGCAGTCCCGAAACATTTAAAAAGCGCATCGCTGGCGCTCGGTGCAACGCATATCCAAACGATTTTCAAAGTAATCGTTCCGGCGGCGCACTCCGGCATCATTACGGCGGTGGTTTTAGGCTGCGGACGTGCGATCGGGGAGGCAATGGCGATCAGCCTGGTATCTGGAAGTTCAGTCAATCTGCCGCTTCCATTTAACTCCGTCCGTTTCCTGACAACCGCGATCGTGGCGGAAATGTCTTATTCAGAGGGACTTCACCGGGAAGTGCTCTTTACCATCGGTTTGGTGCTGTTCGTATTTATCATGTTTATCAACACGGTGCTCAGCCGGATGTTTGTGAAGGAGGGCGGCGCAAATGACCGATAATAGAATGAAAAGTATTTACCAGAAGCGCACCCGCATCGGGGACAATATCTTAAAAGTGCTGATTTATCTGGCAGCTGGCGTGGCGATCGCGCTGTTAGTTGGCATCATGGGGTATGTGTTTGTGCGCGGCCTGCCGCAGGTTTCCTGGCAGCTTCTGTCCACGGTGCAGAGCTCCCTCAAGGGCACCTTTGGTATTCTGGGAAATATCATCAACACGATTTATATCATTGTAATTACCCTTATCATTGCAGCGCCGATCGGAATCGGCTCCGCCATTTATCTGAACGAATACGCAAAGCCGGGAAAACTGGTGCGGACGATTGAATTTACAACCGAGATCCTGTCCGGTATTCCGTCGATTATTTTTGGTTTGTTCGGTATGGTCTTTTTCGGAATGACGCTGAAGCTGGGCTATTCGGTTCTGACCGGATCCTTCACGCTGACCCTGATGGTGCTTCCGCTGATTACGCGGAACACACAGGAAGCACTAAAAACCGTTCCGGACAGCTACCGCAGCGGCGCACTGGGAATCGGTGCAACGAAATGGTATATGATCCGGACGATCCTGCTGCCGAGTGCGGCACCGGGTATTCTGACCGGCGTCATCCTTTCGATTGGCCGTATCGTGGGCGAGTCGGCGGCGCTTCTGTTTACTGCCGGAAGCGGCTTCCAGCTTCCGAAAAACCTGTTTGGAAAACTGTTTGAGTCGAGCGGCACGCTGACCATCCAGCTCTACCTGTCGATGCAGAAAGCAAAATACGATCAGGCGTTTGGAATCGCGGTCGTGCTTCTGATTATCGTGCTGGTAATCAACCTGCTGACGAGATTTTTGACCAACCGGTTTGATGTGACAAAATTAAAATAAAGTAAAAAATGAGGAAATGATATGGAGACAAAAATTTCTACGTCGGATTTGAATCTGTACTATGGAAACAATCATGCATTAAAAAATATCAATCTGGATATATATGAAAATCAGATCACAGCGTTTATCGGACCGTCCGGCTGCGGTAAGTCTACTTATTTGAAAACATTGAACCGCATGAACGATCTGGTGCCGAATGTAACAATCAATGGAAAGGTGTTGATCGACGGCGAGGATATCTATGATCCGAAGGTTGATACGACGCTTCTTCGCAAGAAGGTCGGCATGGTATTTCAGCAGCCGAACCCATTTCCGATGAGTATTTATGACAATATCGCGTATGGACCGCGGATTCACGGCATTAAGGGAAAAGCAGAGCTGGACGCGATTGTGGAGAAGAGTCTGCGCGGCGCGGCCCTGTGGGATGAGGTCAAGGATCGCCTGAAACGTTCTGCACTGGGACTTTCCGGCGGACAGCAGCAGCGTCTCTGCATCGCGCGTGCGCTGGCGGTTGAGCCGGAGATTCTCCTGATGGATGAGCCGACCTCGGCACTGGACCCGATTTCCACGCTGAAAATCGAGGATCTGATGGGCGAGCTTAAGAAGAATTATACCGTTGTCATCGTTACCCACAATATGCAGCAGGCGACCCGTATTGCGGACTACACGGCATTTTTCCTGGTGGGAGAGGTAGTCGAGTATGCACCGACGACGGATCTGTTCTCGCATCCGCGGGAGAAGAAGACGGAAGACTATATTACCGGACGGTTTGGATGATAACCGGATGGTTGGAAATTTGGAATGGGTAGAAAATCAGGCAGGAAACAACATAAACGGAGGAGACGCGGGATGGCGACAAGAGAAACATTTTTACAGGAGTTAAAGAACCTGAATCAGGAAGTAATCACGATGAGCCAGATGGTGCAGGATGCGATTGACAGCAGCTTTCAGGCTCTCAGCGAACATAATACGGAATTGGCAGACAAGATAATCAAGGGAGACCGCGATGTGGACAATATGGAACGAAAGATCGAGACACACTGCCTGATGCTGATGTTAAAGCAGCAGCCGGTCGCCAGCGATCTGCGCCATATCTCGACGGCACTGAAAGTAGTGACCGATCTGGAGCGGATGGGCGATCAGGCAGCGGATATTGCCGATCTGTCCCTGCGCTTAGAGGCAGCGGATTACGGTCTTGTGAGCAAACACCTTCCGGCGATGGTGGCAAATGTAAAAACGATGGTTAAAGATGCAATTCGCGCTTTCATCGAGCGCGATACCGAAACCGCAGAAACCTTTGAGCAGAGAGATGACCTGATTGATGCCTTTTTTGAGCGTGTCAAACGGGAAGTCATCGAATTTCTGAAAAAAGATGGAGACAAATCCGATGTGGCGGTGGATGTGCTGATGGTTGCCAAGTACCTGGAGCGAATCGCCGATCACGCGGTCAATGTGTGCGAGTGGACAGAGTTCTCGGATACGGGGGCCGTGGGGGATGTGATGATTCTCTAGGTTTAATTAAAATCCGGGCATGAAAAATGAAAATTAGATGCCTGGATTTTTTCCGTTCCGCATAAAATAAATAGAATATGTGGAAATAACGTGGAGTGCGATATATCATGCGTGATATAGTGCTGGAACTTTTAAGTTCATACGGATATGCGGGAATGTTTGCCCTGATTCTAATTGAGAATTTGTTTCCGCCGATCCCGTCGGAAGTGATTTTAACCTTTGGTGGATTTATGACAACATATACACGGATGAACATAGCCGGGGCAGTTCTGGCAGCGACGGCGGGCTCGGTGCTGGGGGCGCTGATTCTGTATGAGCTGGGGCGGCACATTCCCGTGCAGAAGTTTTATGCATTTTTGGGCGGGGCATGGGGAAAACGGCTGGGAGTAGAAGTGGAAGATGTGAAAGATGCAGACGGATGGCTGGAGAGAACGGGACGGTCAGCCGTCTTTTTTTGCCGGTTCGTTCCGATCATCCGAAGCCTGATCTCGATTCCGGCGGGAATGGCAAAGATGGAACTGCTGCCGTTTCTCCTTCTGACAACAGCGGGAAGTCTTATCTGGAATACGGTGCTCATCGGAGCCGGCGCGGTGGCGGGGGCATCGTGGGAACGTATTCTGGTGCTGTTAAAAACATATTCCCGCTTCGCCGTGATGGGAGCGGGAATCTTGGGATTTGCGGTGGCGTGTGTGTATTTTCGGAAACGATAACAACAGGAGAGTGAAAATTCATGCAGAAAGAGTTTATTCATTCAAGTAAAAATATATCGTGTCATTCTTTACTTCCAGCCGTGCCGTCCCATCGATCACCAGCTGTTCCAGATATGGGCGCAGGTGGCGTTCCTGACGGATGAGCTGGTCGTAGGTACCGATGTGCATTCCGATCAGGCGTCGGCTTTCCTGATAAAATTCATCACGCGTCATCGGTCTCTGCAAAAGCTTTGCCAGCTCTGCGAGACGCAGACGGACAAGATCCATATTTTTGTCCGCCAGTTCCCGGATATTGCCATCAAATGGACCTTTGTGCGATAAAATCCAGTGCTGGTAAGGCAGTTTTGTGATTGCTTCCTTACTTTCCAGATCCAGACCGACGTGGTCGCAGTATGGAAGCTTGACGTGACGCAGGACATTTTCGGTTAAAAGTGCGTCTCCGGCAAAGCAGACGCCGTCCGGTGTGCCGATGACGATGTGGTCGAGGGAATGCCCTGGCAGATGGTGAACCGGGAAGGTTACGCCGCAGAGTGTCACGGAAGTATCCTCCGGCTGGATGATACAGTCAACCGGGCAGCGCTGCTCGGTGTCGATGGAAATCTTTTCCTCCTCGGAGCGCCCGAAATAATTGGTATACCGTTCCAGTGCCGCCTGGGAGGCGATCAGCCCGGCTTCGCCAAGCGACATAGCCAGTGGAATCTGAAAGGCTTCGCGCAGGCGTTTGCTGTTTCCATGATGGTCGATGTGCGCGTGGGAAACGATCAGCCCCGCCGGGGTCAGACCGGCGTCTTTCAGAGAGCCGACCAGCTCGTCATATTCCTTTGAGTAACCATTGTCAAACAGGATGCAGCGGGTGTCATCGATGCGGTAGATGCCGACGGCTGTTTTGCCAAGCAGGCAGTCTGTATTTCCAGAAACGTGTATGAGTTCCACGGAAAGAGTCCTCCTTTTATCATGAATAACACAAAAAGCGACGGCTGAGATATCTCCGCTGTCGCTTTTTAAGAATGCGTCTGATAGGAATCGAACCTACGCCTCAGGCTCCGGAGGCCGGCGCTCTATCCACTGAGCTACAGACGCATTACTTGTATGATACTATAATATTTAGAAAATTGCAAGTTTTTTTTCGGAAATACCGCTTGCCGAGTAACCAAATCACCGCTATAATATTAACAATCGAATAAGTCAGGAGGCGGTCGGGTGGGAGAACCGAAAAAGAAACCGGGACGCAGCCGGAAGAACGGAACGGACTGGGAACTGCGCCGCTATGTGATGCTGCTTGCGGCGGTGATTGTATTGATTCTGATTGGCGCGGTGGCGATGTTTTCCGGGAAAATAACAGACATTCTGGGGAAAAAGGATGGCTTACCGGCAGAAATGGTGGATACAGGCGGATCTGGAATGGTGATTGAGCCGGACACGAAAGAATATATTCAGGACTTTGGCGGATGTATTCTGACAGAGAATGGCGAGCCGGGGATCACAGAGCTGATGAATACTTATTTTCAGGCGGTTTCCGACTGTGATATGGATACGTTTGTGAAGTTGTTTACCTCACAGGATACGAGTGAGGAAGAACATTACCGTCAGGAATTTGAAGAACAGAAGCAGTACATTTCCGGGTACCAGAATGTGAAATGTTATACGACGCCGGGGCTTAGGGACGGTGAGATGGCAGCGTATGTGTATTATGAGATTTTGTATACGGGCGTGGAGACACCGGCACCGAGTCTGGTGCGGATCTATGCAATCCGGGCGGAGAACGGAAGCTGGCAGATCGATGACGGGAAAATGTCCGAAGAGCTGACGCAGTATTTTGAAGAGCTGTCGGTCAATGAGGATGTGCGCCTTCTCAGCAAGCAGACGGATGAAGCAATGGATGCGGCGATGGAGCAGGATGAGGCGTTGAAAGAGCGCGTGGAATTTATGAAACAGGGCGCATCTTATATGCAGGAGGAGTCAGAACCGGCTGCGTCAAATCCTTAAAATGCTTTATTGAATTCGTCTGGCTGGAAAAATAAAGTTTTTAAGGTATGGAAAGCTGAAAAGTGGATATGCCGGAGTATAGAGAAATAGCTGATAGCATATAAGATATAAAACTGATTGATTTATATAAAGCGAAAGTACAGATATAGAAAGACAAAGAGGCACAAAGAATGGATGTAAAAGATTTTTATTATGATTTACCGCAGGAGTTAATTGCACAGGATCCGCTGGAAGATCGTTCTTCTTCCCGGCTTTTAGTGCTGGATAAAAAGACGGGTGAGATGCAGCATAAGGTGTTTAAGGATATTGTCAATTATCTTCATCCGGGCGATTGCCTGGTGATCAATGACACAAAGGTTATCCCGGCTCGTCTGATCGGAAGCAAGGAGGGAACGGATGCACACATCGAGATTCTTCTTCTGAAACGCCGTGAGAACGATATCTGGGAGACGCTGGTAAAGCCGGGCAAAAAGGCAAAGCCGGGAACCGTGATTAATTTTGGCGACGGTCTGTTAAAGGGAACTGTTATTGATGTGGTAGAGGAAGGAAACCGGCTGATTCAGTTCTCCTACGAGGGTATTTTCGAGGAGATTCTCGACCAGCTCGGCCAGATGCCGCTGCCGCCATACATCACACACCGTCTGCAGGACAAGAACCGCTATCAGACGGTTTATGCGGAACACGAAGGATCGGCGGCTGCACCGACAGCAGGTCTGCATTTCACGAAAGAGCTGCTGGCACAGATTCAGGAAATGGGTGTCAAGATCGCGCACGTCACACTTCATGTGGGTCTGGGAACCTTCCGGCCGGTCAAGGTTTCGAATGTACTGGATCATCATATGCACTCGGAGTTCTATCGTATCGAGGAAGATGCCGCCAACATGATCAATGAGACGAAGAAAAATGGCGGACGCATCATCTGTGTCGGTACGACAAGCTGCCGGACGATTGAATCCGCAGCGGCTGAGGATGGCACGATCCGCGCGTGCAGCGGCTGGACCGACATTTTCATCTATCCGGGCTACCAGTTCAAGATTCTGGACTGCCTGATCACAAACTTCCACCTGCCGGAGTCCACACTCGTCATGCTGGTATCCGCACTGGCAGGCAGAGAACATGTGCTGGCGGCGTATGAAGAGGCGATCCGGCAGAGATACCGGTTCTTTAGTTTTGGGGATGCCATGTTTATACAATGACACCGGAATGTTACAAACGTAAACTTTATAAAAAATCAGCAAAATAAGGTTTGACACAAGGTTTTCTGTACGCTAAAGTTAAGTTATCAAAAGGAAAGGAGCTACGGAAATGCCTGAAATATCAACGTTCTACGGTATCACAATCAGGATGTTCAATAAAGACCATCAGCCGCCACACTTCCACGCAGAATACGGCGGAAAGATGGAATCAATCGACATCAGGACAGGACGGGTACTTGTAGGTAATCTCCCAAAAAGAGCCCATAAGATGGCTATGGAATGGTGGGAGATACACCGAGACGAACTGTTGGAAATGTGGGAAACCAAACAACTAAACAAAAAGCTGCCTCCCCTCGATTAGAGGGGCTGGTAGCCACAGCATAGATGGAGGTGGTATTGTGGATGGTGTACTGAAAAGAGTAACACCGCTGGAAGATTTCATACTGGAGGCAGAGTTCACGGGTGGAGTGGTAAAGCGGTACGATGTAAAACCTCTGTTTGATGAAATCCCGGAGTTTGAGAAAATGAGAAACAATCCAGAACTGTTCTGCAGAGCGGAAGTAAGCTGTTGCGGTTACGGGGTAGTGTGGGATGATACACTGGATCTGGCAAGTGAGGAACTGTGGGATAATGGCATAACCGTATAGCGATAAAGAAACCGGCAAGAGCGAAATGTTCCTGCCGGTTTTTTACTGCCGGAATTTACGCCGGTCACGATTTGTATTTGAATTTATGTGTCAGACCGTTCCGGAACACGATGGAAGACACACGCCCGTCCACGAGCAGCACGGAATCCAGGACGGTTTCCATGTACGCTTTCAGAATTTCCGTGGAAACGCTCTGAGACAGGTTTTTGAAATATATGTATTGCCTGTTTTGAAGCTCCCTGGAGATTAACAGGTGGCTTGCCTGACGGACAAATTCCTCGTCAGATAAAGAGGGTTCGTTGTTTCTAGCAACCATACCCAGCATGGCGTTGATCTCCTCCAGGCGTTTTGAAATTTCCGTTTTCCGGATGATGAAATCTTTTTCCGACATAGAGGTATCAGAGTACAGATAGAGGTCCTGGAGCCTTTTCATGGCACGTTCTTGTTTTTCTTTCTCTTTCCTCAGAGCCGCCACCTCCGGGTCAACCTCTGCTTTTTTCTTTCGTGATTTTTTGACGGAAAAGGTATAGGAATCATCGGAGCTGTACCTGGAAAGAAGATTAAAATACTCATTCAGACCGTTGCTGTCTATATGTTCAACCTCTGAAAAGGTGTTCCCGTATAGGAGACAGCGTTCCAGGTCCTCCGGATTCTCAATCGTAGAGAACTTTTTCTTTGCCCCCAGCATGTTAAGAATATAGTTTATGACAAATTCCCCTACCTGGGTATCCGACACAGTGGGGTTATCACATTCTTTGGTCTTTCGATGCTTCGGACAACTGTAATTTGTTGGACGATAACCGTTCACATGAAGTCTGCCAGGAGTAGAAACCATCTTGCTTCCACATTTTCCACAGTAAGCAATGCCTCCGAAAATATGCACACGTTCGGTCTGGTGCCTCTGACCTACAGACCTACGGTTGCGTGAGTTCTCGTCCAGTATGGCCAGCATTTTCTCATGTTCCTCCAGAGAGAAGATTGCCGGGTGGTGGTTCTGGATCATAATCCATTCGTCCTCCGGATTTTCGACACGCCGCTCAGTTCCTTTATATCGGTTGTAGCGATATATACCGGCATAGAACGGACTGGAGACAATGATCCAGACAGCGGTAGGAGACCACTCGACACCGGATCTTGTTTTGTAACCGGAAGCATTGAGCATCCGGGAAGTGTGTACGAGCGACTTATGCTCCATGTAGTCATTCTTTATCATTTGGCAGACCTTTTCCTCGTCCTCCCGGATGGAAAACGCTGTTTTATCCGGATCATAATCATATCCAAAAGGGATGCGGCCACCGTTCCACAGACCGCTGTTCGCCCTGGAAATCATAGTTGCTGTGACACGCTCAGAGGTCATGTTACGTTCAAGCTCTGCGAATACCAGGATGATTTTCAGCATGGCTTCTCCGATAGCGGTCGAAGTGTCAAATTGTTCGTTCTTACTGACAAAAGTAACCCGGAGATCCTGCAATTCCTCGTACATTTCTGCAAAGTCCAGCAGATTTCTGGAGATACGGTCTATCTTCCAGACAAGTACGTGGGTAAATTCTCCCTTGCGGATCCTCTGCATCATTTCCTGAAAAGCCGGACGGTCAGTGTTCTTTCCGGAGTAGCCGGCATCCTCGAATATCTCGTATTCCTCTATACCGAGAATCAGGCTGGCGTATGCGATCAGGTCTTTCCTCTGCATCGGCAGAGAATCACGGTCCACCTGATACAGCGTTGATACCCTGATATAGATTGCTACTTTTTGTTTTCTGGAAAGTCCGGATTTGGCTTTTCCAGGTCTTTTGTTCGTTGTCCTACTCATATATTCCCTCCAACAGAAAAAGCCCCTATTCGGGGCTAATCTTATCTACCTGAGCAGCATATTTGTTTAGAGCCGCCCATACCACATTTCTATCTTCCCGGCTGGCTACCTGGTAGCACATCAGGAGACGTTGCAATTCAAAGACAAAGGTTTCCGGATCCTCGTCTCTTTTCAACAGCAGCTCTATTACGGGCTTATTGTTCTCCATAAACACACCTCCGTCATTTCTGTATTTTCTTGTTATTCCTGAACCATTCAAAATATTCGTTGGTTATTATCCCCTTTTACGGTCGGCATATTTCTCCGGGACTACCATGTGGGTACGGAGGAAATCTTTGCACATTTTCTGTTTTTCCTCCGGAATATGGGCGATGATGTCCAGCCATTCTCTGTCTGAATCAGACAACGCACTATCAGAAGCCGGCCCATCGAGTGTAATCAGATAATCCAGAGATACGTTGAGCTTCCTGGCAATAGCTAAGCACATTTCGATATTTGGAACAGAGCCGTTTTTCCACTTGCTGACGTTCCCGGAACTGAAACCAAGCTCTTTCAAAACGGTAGTGGGTGTTGTCCCTTTATCGTTGCATATTTTGTAAATGTTGTCGTAAAACATACGCACCTCCAAAAAAATAACGCACCAAAAGAAAAATTCTGCTTGACAGAACGCACCATAGTACGCTAAAGTAACAAATGTAAAATGAATTTGAGAACGAAAAACAATCGTAAAAACATAATCTCTTTCATTTTAATCGAAAACCGCACAAATGTAAAGAAAAGGAGGGTATCTGGATGGCAAAAAAGTTGTCTCCCTGGTGTAAGGAAGCAAAAAAGAAGATGATCGACATGGATTTAGAGGTCAACGAACTGGCAAGCAGTCTCGGATTGACCAGACCATACGTTTCTTCGGTCCTTAATGGCAGGGTATACAGCCCAGTTGCCGTAAAAAAGATTAGTGACTATCTGCAAATACCGGATGCAGATAGCGAATAACAAGTCTAAGGATATTATACGGTAACGGAGTTTTAGGGAACATGGAGAGTAACTGTACAAACTGTAACGAAAATGTTTACTTCGCCTGTAGGAAAAAGGCGGCATCGTACAACGAAAAACTGAATAGTAGGGAAAGTGCTGCGGAGCTTTTAGGAATTTCCCCGTCCACATTGGCAAACCATGAGTTGGGGATAACCAAGAGCGTACCGGTTGATACGGTGGTTATGATGGCTGACCTTTACCACGCTCCGGAACTGAAGAACATGTATTGCAAGAAAGAATGTCCTATAGGAAAAGGCTTGCCGGTATCAACAAACATAGACAGTCTGCAAGGAATCACGGTGCGGCTTCTGAACGGGCTGGATGATGAAGAAATCCACGCAATGAAAAAGAGGCTTATTTCCATAGCGGCGGATGGAAAGATTGATGCCGAGGAAAGAAAAGGCCTGGATGCAATACTTGAATCGTTGGACAACCTGGCAAAGACAATATCTGAGCTGAGGATGCTTGCAGAAAAATTCACAGAAAGGGGGAACGGTTATGGAGCTTATTGACAGACTGAGAGAGGTTATGAAAAAAGAATTTGGCATTGAAACAGATGCCGACCTGTTAGAAGCGGTTAAGAACCAGCCGGAGCTTGATCTGGGAATTTTCGTTACTCCGCTGAAAGTAGGTGTTGAAAATGCTTCGTAAAGGAACGCTAAAAATCCTGACGGTTGAGGCTTCCATGATATTCCTGGCAATTACTGTAAAAGGAATAACTGCCGAGAATGAAACGGCACACGTTCAAAGGATAGTTGTTGCTTCGGAAAACACAATGGCAACCGATACCCAGGAGCCGGTCGAACCGGAAACAATCACAGCGGATGAAACAGACAGACTTGTTTATAGCCGGGACTGGGATGCAGACGAGGAAGAAATTCTCCTAAAAGTCGCCATGGCGGAAGCTGAGGGAGAAAGCACAGAGGGGAAAGCCCTTGTAATGCTGGTGGTACTTAACAGGGTGTGGAGTGACGGATTCCCGGACAGCGTTGGAGAGGTTGTTTTCCAGAAAAACCAGTTCTCCGTCACGATGGACGGTGGGCGTTATTACACAACATCCCCGAATGAGGATTGCTATAAGGCTATGGAGCTTGTGAAAAGCGGATGGGATGAAAGCAAAGGTGCTTTGTATTTCGAGAGTTGTGACAGGGCAAGCTGGCATAGTAGAAATCTGGAATTTCTTTACCAGGTGGGAAACCACAGGTTTTACAGATAGGAGGCAGGACATGAAGTGGATCATTAAAAACTGGCTTATACTGGCAGCCGGAATAATCTTGACAGCACTGGCAGTCAGATACGCTTATCACGAAAGAGGCTACATAGCGGTAGGAAGTGAGTGGACGGTTTTACCGTTCATGTTTCTTCTCAGGGCATTGTGCCGGGAGATTAAGGAGGAGGTAAAGCGGTGGCTGTAGAATACCAGGAAATCAGGGCAGAGCTGGAGGCGGATGGATTCCGGCTGGATGATGAAGAATACACAGAGGCTGTGAACTACGCCAGAAGAAAAGCAGAATCTTCCGGAAAAGACGAAAGTTATATGCCCTATCTATTACCGGATGTAATCCGTGAATGGATTACAAGAAAAGTTATCAACTCCGTTACCTTTGCGGCGATGGAGATAGAAAAAATATTCAGACAGGAGGAAAAAGAGCATGGCACAGGCGACAACGAAAGAATGGCTGGACGGCATCCAGAAAGGATTGCTACAGCAGCTCACTGAAAACAAAAGGGCACTTCCCAAGGGTTTCAACCAGGACAGATTTATCCTGAACAGTATTACCGTGATCCGGGATATGCTCCGGGACAGCAAAAAGAAAAAGCAGTTGCAGGAAATTGATTATACGTCAATCCCTATCTGCTTGGCAAAGGGAGCGTTCCTGGGGCTGGATTTCTTCAATCAGGAATGTTACGCAATTCCGTATGGCGGAGAAATGAAGTTCCAGACAGACTACAAAGGCGAAATCAAACTTTGCAAGCGGTACAGCAAGAATGAGATCAAGGACATTTTTGCAAAGGTGGTACGTGAGGGGGATTTCTTCGAGGAATCGGTAGATTCCGGGGTACAGAATGTTGTTTATAAACCGCTCCCGTTCTCTAATAAGCCACTGGTCGGAGCTTTTGCGATTGTGGTATTCAAGGACGGATCCATGTTGTATGACACGATGGGAAAGGAAGAAATCGAGAACGTCAGAAACACATACTCAAAAGCAGCAAACAGCCAGGCGTGGGTAAACTCCACCGGAGAAATGTACAAAAAAACCGTTCTCAGAAGATTGTGCAAGTTGATCGACCTCGATTTCGACAATATCGAGCAGATGCGAGCATACGAGGATGGCGGCGATGCAGAGTTCAGAAATACGGCACTTCCTGGAAACACGCCGGCAGCACTTCCGGATAATGGAACACCGGTTGATGTGTTCGCCCAGGTTAGAGACGCACGGGAAAAAGAGCCGGTACCTGCTGGAAACATTCCGGAGAGCAATCTGGAAGATTTTCGTAAGTTCGAGGAACAGCAGTACGGACAGCCGCCCGTAGGGGAAAATTTTATGATACCGGATGATATTGAGGACGAGTTACCGTTCAGATAGGAGGAAATGAGCATGAATGAGATTAGCGTAAATGTAAAACAGGAACCCGGAAAGGTTACATGGAATTTTGAGGAGATCAAGACAAATCTGGAGGCGGCACTTGCTGAGTATACCATTATGGTATATGACGATGATTCCATTAAGTCGGCAAAAAACGATGTTGCCACCCTGAGAGCATTGGCAAAAACCATTGAGGACAGACGTAAGGAAGTGAAAGAGAAGTGCCTGGAGCCTTATGGGGTTATTGAGAAACAGGCAAAAGAGCTGGTTGCCCTGATTGATAAGCCTATTACAGCTATCAACACACAGGTCCAGGATTACGAGAAACGCCGTAAGGAAAAGGCAAGAGCCGAGATTGATGCCTACTGGAAACAGAAAGTAGTTGCCCTCCCGGAATGTATCTGGGAAAAAGCCCACGATCATATTTATGACAGCAGATGGGAAAATGCGACAGCCACTAAAAAGAGCTGGAAAGAGGGCATCGACAACGGTATTCAGTTGATTGTCGGGGATATTGAGACGATCAAGAGCTTTGCGAGCAAATACGAGAACGATATGCTCCAGGTATTTTATAAGTCCCTCACTCTCCAGGATGCAATCCGCAAAATGAATGAGCTGAACGCCCAGGAGCAGAGAATCCTCGAACAGCAGAAACGTGAACAGGAAGAAAGAGAAGCGAGAGAAAGAGCAGCTGCAGAACAGGCGGCAAGGGAGCAGACCGCACCAACTCCGGAAAATACCCAGGAAATGGTACAGACGGAAAGCGTTGAAAAAACGGCAGTTTCCACCCAGAAAATCCCAACTTCTCCGACACCGGCAGAAATGAGACAGACACAAGTTCCAGAACGTGCGTACCCTGGAGGCCAGATTGCAACACTGAGAATTACCGGAACACCACAGCAGGTCGCAAAGATTAAAGACTATATCAGATTTACCGGTGCTTCTTTCGAGGAGGTGTAAGCCGTGATTCTGACACCTGAAAATTATTATTCTCCGGAAGCTAATTTTGAATATATGTCGGTTTCCCAGTTTAAGGACTTCTCAGGTACATACGGACAGGTCGGATGTGAAGCAAGAGCCATGGGGAAGCTCCGTGGAGAATACCAGGAGGAAAAGACAACCGCTCTGCTGGTCGGGAGCTATGTGGACAGTTATTTTGAGGGTTCGGAAAGCCTGGAGAGATTCAAGAGTGAAAACCCGGAAATCTTCACTCAGAAAGGCGAGTTGAGGGCAGAGTACAAGAAAGCAGATACTATCATTCAGAGAATCGAGAGTGACGAGTATTTCATGCAGTGCATGTCCGGCGAGAAACAGGTCATTATGACGGCTGAGATTTTTGGTATACCGTGGAAAATCAAGATAGATTCCTACTTGAAAGATATTGTTATCACTGATTTGAAAATCGTGGAGAGCATTAAAAAAATGAAATGGGTACGGGATCTGGGCTATCTGGATTTTATCCGCTTCTGGGGGTATGACACCCAGGGAGCAATTTACCAGGAGACAGTTCGACAGAATACCGGAAAGAGGCTTCCGTTCTACATAGCGGCAGCCTCCAAGGAACCGACAACGGACATCGAGGTTATCCATGTGCAGGAAAACTTCCTCCGGGAAGCTATGCACACGGTACAGTATCACATTGACCGGATTAAGCAGGTAAAAAGTGGAAAGGTAGAACCGGAGAGATGCGGAGTTTGCGACTACTGCCTCAGAACAAAGAAGTTGCGGCACCCTATCGGCATCCTGGATTTAACGGCAGGCATTTAGCCGGATTACAGAAAGAATGGTGGTGGAAACAAGGTGGCATGGATTAGCGTAGACCAGAAATTGATAGGCGGAAAGCTGAGAAGCCTCTACAAGTCAATCGGATGTTCGCAGAATGAAGCAATGGGGATTTTGGTGTTCCTTTGGCTCTGGGGTATCGACAACGCCGGCATGGACGGGTTAATAGTAAGTGCTGATCGGAGCGACATAGCGGATGTGTTAAAACCTGGACTGGCTCCGGGTTTGGATGCTGAAACGGTTGTTGAAAGCCTCATTCAGAATCGCTGGATTGATGAAGCGGACGGGGAGCTGTACTTCCACGACTGGAGCGAATGGAGGTCTTATTACAACAAGTACATCGGTGAAAAAAAGAAACATGCCGAGCGCATGAGGAGATACAGAAGTAAAAATTCAGAAAGTGACGGGAAATGTGACGCAGAAAGTGACGCAACTAGTGATGTCACACCTAACGATACGCCAGAAGAAGAAACTCCTCCGGAAGCAGAAAAGAAAACACCGAAGTATGACAAGGATTTTGAGACATTCTGGGCGGCATATCCGAGAAAGGCAGATAAGGGGCAGTGCTATAAAAAGTACAAAGCCCGTATCAAAGATGGATATTCCCCGGAGGAGCTTCTGACAGCAGCCATGAATTATGCGGAACAGTGTAGACGGCAGAAAACAGAGCAACAGTATATCAAACACGGAAAGACGTTCCTGGGAGATTCAGTTCCTTTTGCCGATTTTCTCCCGAAAATGAACGAACAGCCGGTTGAAACGAAAAGACCTGAAACCGGAGGTAATCCGTTCAGAAGATAGGAGGTAACAAGGTGGAAGAAATCAGTAAAACCGTATCGGACTGCATGAACGGGTTAATACCAGATGGAAGCCCGGAGTTGGAAGATGGAGACTACATAGGGCAGGACGGGCTTGTGTATTGCGGAAAGTGCCATACACCGAAGCAGAAAAGGTTAAATATACCGGCTGGAATATTCGGTGACGGTGGAGAAAAAATTGTATCATGCCTGTGTAAATGCCGGGTTGAGGCTGAGAACAGGAGAAAAGAGCAGGAAAAGTACCAACAGGAAATGATGCGGCTCCAGAGAATGAGGGATGCTTCCCTGATGGACAGTAAATACCGGGATGCAAGGTTTTCAAAATACCAGGTAAACAGCCACAACCAGAAAGCATACCGGCTGGCGTTGAATTACTCAAAACGGTTTGACCGTATGTTTTCCGAGAACCAGGGGCTTATCTTCCATGGTCCGGTAGGTACTGGAAAGAGTTTTACATCAGCCTGCATCGCAAATGAGCTTCTGGACAGCAGCACTTCCGTCATAATGACATCGTTCGTAAAGATACTGCAGAACATCCAGAAGCAGGATGAAGCGGAGTATATTGCAATGCTGAACAGTGCAAAGCTCCTGATCCTGGATGATCTGGGTACTGAGAGAAACACGGACTACGCTCTGGAAAAGGTTTATAACATCATCGACAGTCGTTCCAGGGTATCAAAACCGATGGTTCTGACAACAAATCTGTCTCTGGATGAAATGATGGATGCTACAGACATTCGTTACAAGCGTATTTATGACAGGATTCTGGAAACGTGCTACCCGGTGGAAATATCCGGAGATTCGTTCCGCATGCAGTCGGCAGCACAGAGGTTTGACAGAATGGCAGAATTTATGGAGGGATAAAATGGCGAAAAGCGAAACGGAGTTAAGAATTTACAACCAGGAGGACAGGCTGAACGTAGCCCAGATCCTGATTAAGAACGGGTACGCTGTGAGGCAGACCAAAAGAAAACGCACAGAGACGGGAAAGACCCTGGATTATTACCTGGTAGTTTCCGAGTGTGATGAAACAGCTGATACAAGCAGATAGGAGGGAAGCACATGAGTAAGTCGAGATATTCAAAGACCAAGGCGGCAGGAGAAGCCGTTGGAATGAACCGGTACGGTAAGCAGTTCAATCAAAGCTCTCGTCTGGTACCGTCAAAAAACAGACAGATGCGGAGAACGGAAAGCAGAGGTAGGTAATTAAGTGGACGAGGTAAAATTTGTTGTCCCTGGAGAACCTACCGGGAAAGGCAGACCACAGACAAAGGTTATGTACAACCCGAACGGCTTCAAAGACAAAAAAACCGGGAAAGTCCGTAACACCATGGTAAACAATGTTACACCGAAAAAGACGGTTATCTATGAGAACCTGGTGAAATGTATCTACCATGAGCAGTGCCAGGACTTCCGTTTCCCGGATGATGCGATGCTGGATATGCGGATTTTGGCTTATTACGGCATTCCGAAAAGCAAGTCAAAGAAGATTAAGGAGCAGATGGTAAAAGGCTTGCTACGGCCCACAAAGAAGCCAGATATGGACAACGTGGTTAAGGTTATCGCCGACAGTCTGAACACGATAGCGTACCGGGATGATACCCAGATTGTTGACTGCCAGTGCAGAAAATTCTACTCGGAAAATCCGAGGGTGGAAGTGATTATAAAGATGGTGGAGGTAAAAAGTGAAGCTCATGGATAAATTAAAAGAGTTTTTCGGAAGAAACAGCAAAGCTCCGGATTCCGGAAACAGCAAGGAGCAGAGACAGAGAGAGGCTGAGCTGGTGGAGAAGATGCAGAATCCGCCGGTTGCCAGTTATACAAACAAGAACGCACCCATGACATACCAGGAAATGGCGTTGCTGGTGCCTCGTGACATGTGGTTACCGAAACATCCGAAACACCGGGCGGTATTCGGGTTGCTCCAGAATATGACAAGGTTCCTGGAAGAAAGCCGCATGATTTCCAAACAGGAGGTAGACAGATATAAGAATCTTCCGGAGGAAGTACCACAGCAGATCAGAATCCGTGGAATCCAGGAACAAATGTCAGCTATCCGTTTCCGGCTGGATGTGAGCGATTATAAGAATATCCTGGAAATGCAAATCCTGAAGAATAAGCTCTCTGAGCTTTACCAGGTTGCAAAAGAGGTTGACCCGGAGGGTGTAGCCAGATACGAGAGAATGATTGATAAAAAAATGAGGAGGGCAAGGTAATGGCATTTACAAAAGAGCAGATGGCAGAGAATATCAAACGATTTGAGGAGCTGCTTGGTTCCGTACATAGAGATGGGATTGACAGATTGCTGGATTTTATCCGCAAGAGTGATTTTTACAAGGCTCCGGCATCCACCAGATTTCACAGTTCCTGTGAGGGCGGACTTTTGTACCACACACTCCAGGTTTATGACTGCTTGCAGAGGAAAAAGTCAGAGGCACAGGTATTGTGGGCTGATACCATGCAGAATACAGAGGATGAAAGCCTGATCCTGGTAGCACTGCTTCACGATTTGTGCAAGACCTATTATTACTCAACGGAGATGCGTAACAAAAAGGACGAAAACGGGAAGTGGATCCAGGTTCCGTTTTATACCGTCAACGATAAGGTTCCATACGGACACGGCGAAAAATCGGTAATGATGATCGAGGAGTATATCAAACTGAAACCGGTTGAGAGATACGCTATCCGCTGGCATATGGGATTCTCGGAACCGAAAGAGCTTTACGGTACTTTGGGTGAGGCTATTAAGAAATATCCACTATGCCTGGCAATCCATGAAGCAGATCTGGAGGCTATCTACCTCATGGAGAGCGACAATGAGTAGCAGAAAGGAAGCACCGTCAAACCTGGAAGTGCTGATTTCAGAGGAGGTGCTTCCGACAGGAACCACGCTGGATGAAGCAGTGGAGGAGCTGACGGACGAGCTGAACTGTGTGGAGTGTATCGCCCTGGAGCAGTGTGCAGACTGTTTCGGAGAGGACACCAGGGACAATGAAAACCCACGGTGCCGAGAGGTTGTAAGAGCGTATTTGAATCAAGATTACAAGAAAAAGGAGGACAAGTAAAAATGAGCATGGAAAATATCAGAGAGCTGTTCCTGGAGGATGAAACTTTTGAGGATGCCAGGCAGAAATTTAACACGGTATTACAGAGACTGTTCCGCAGCATGATTGATACAGAATCAAACGAGGGTTCTATCACTCTGAAAATGGATGTTTCAATGCAGACGGAGTACATACCAAACCATGACCCGGATATTAAGGGAGAAAGCAGGTGCGTAAGACTTCCGCAGTTTGCATACAAGGTTTCTTCGTCTATCACGGTAAAGGACGAGCAGAAAGGTAATAAAAATCCTCAGATGGAGCTTGTTTGGGATGATAAGCAGCAGAAATACGTACTCCAGTATGTAGCCAATACAGAACAGAGAAGTATTTTTGATAAAGATTTCCAGGAAGAAATGAATGGCGGCTCCGATCAGGAGGGCATCGAAACATCGCCGGAGCGTGATTACCTGAATGTGAAGCAGATTTCCGGCCCGGTAGCGGACGAGGGTGCGCTTCCTGGGGATGTGGCAGACCCGGACAGTGATGCGATTGACGGGGACTACAGAGAAGTAGGCACCGGAGAAGCTGAGACGGGCGATTTCGCCGTGGATGCAGATACGGACGGAGAAACACCGGACGTAGACCAGGGAACGCTCCCTGATGGCGATAATGAAGCTGATAACGCCGGATATGACTACGAGGATCCGGAAGAGCCGGAGGAATAAGGAGAGAGGAGGGCTGTAATATGGCAAACGGAAGTTACGGGAAATGTGCCGGATGCGGTGCGATGGTGATCTGGGTAAAAACTCAGGCAGGAAAGAATATGCCGTGCGATCCTACGTTACATAATTACAAGATCGACCCGACCGGAAAAGAGAAAATTGTTACTCAGACCGGAAAGGTTGTGACCGGGGTAACCGGAATAGATGCACAGTCGGCGGACGGATTCGGTTACATATCGCGTTTTGCCACATGTAAAAGTGCAAATAATTTTCGGAGGAGTAGAAAGTAATGGTTGTAGATATTTTCAACACAGACAGGAAATACCAGACCATATACGCAGACCCTCCGTGGTGGGAAACAGGCGGTGGAAAGATAAAGAGAGGAGCAGATCGGCATTATCAGCTGATGAAAACGCCGGAGATCATCGCTTTGCCCGTTCCGGAGTTAATAGCCCCGGATGGGTGCCACCTTTACCTGTGGGCTACGAATAACCACCTGAAAGATGCCTTTGCAGTTATGGAGGCTTGGGGCTTCCAGTATGTAACGACAATTACCTGGCAGAAAGACAGGGCTGGTCTGGGGCAGTATTACCGTGGAATGACGGAACACTGTCTGTTCGGAACCACCAAAAAAAGACTGCCGTATAAGATTGTGGACGGGAAGCGCCAGCAAGGAGTGACCGGATTCCTGGAAGCTCGCAGAGAACACAGCCAGAAACCGGAACGCATGCGGCAAATGATAGAGACTGTAAGCTATGGCCCCATGATTGAACTATTCGCAAGAGAACAGAGAAGCGGCTGGGATGCCTGGGGCTTGGAAGTCCAGGGGGGGGATAATTCTATTACTTCTTTGCCCGGGAAAAGAATTGAAAAGGAGTAAATGAGCATGGATTATAAGAAAATGTGGTACATGATGAAAGAGAACTTACTGAGAGAATCACAGCGTAGAGAGCTTGGGACAATCAGAATGGATGCAGCGGATCAGCATCTGAAAATGATGGAAGATATTGAAATTAAGGCGGTAAAAGAGAGCCAGCACGTATGCGAGTGCGGAGGAGAGAAAGCCCATTGCAACCCGAAGCCGGAAAAGGAAACCGGAAATAAACGGGAACCGTGGGGAAAGCCCACATCAGGAAAATGTAAGGATGCAGAAAAACCGGAAGATGGCAAGGACATTCTGAGAAAGATTTTCGGCGATGATTTTGTAAGTGACCTGGAAACTCTGGAAAAGAAAATTACAGAGGGAAAAGAGCCGGTAATCATGGTGGATGGTGATCTGGAGATTCCGGACAAGCTGGAAAGAGCTGCCAGAGAAAAGAATATCTCTATCGCACATGCTCACTGTGAAGCGTTCAGGGTAGGAGCCAGGGTTCCATTTCCGTTCCCGTTTCCTCCTGAATTTCTGAAATAAAACTGAATAAAAAAACGAGAGTCCAACTCATGCCACCAGGACACTTGTTGAACTCCACGAAACGGTTGAGACTATTGTAAGTCTCTGAGTGGAAATTGTCAAGAGTGAAATGGGAGGTATAGCAAGATGGCGAAAAACGGTAAAACATACAGCATTACAGAAGCTCAGCTGGAGGATATGATAAAAAAGGCATCCGAGGCCGGGGCGGAGGCATACAAGAAAGAGCAGAGCCAGTCTGCCAGGAGGAAAGTAGATCGGATGCTCTACAAGACCAAGGTTCTCCTGGAGAAATACACATGGCTCAAAGCGTATGCTAAAAATTCTGTATACACACTGGAACAGGCAGAAAAGGTCAATGACGGTATGGCAGACATCGAGGTTCTGACAAAGTTCGGTATCTTTGATAACGATAAAACGCTGCACAATCTGAAAAGGGGTGTTATTACTGTCAATATGCTAATGACCCATGTGGACAATATGCTGGAGGTTTACCGGGAGAATTGTGAAAGCTCCGCCTCCAAGACAAAGCAACGCCAGTACAGAGTAGTTTATAACATGTATCTGGCAGAGGAGAAAAAGACCACAAAGGAAATTGCTGAAATGGAGTGCGAGGAGGTACGCACGATTCAGAATGATGCGAAAGCAGCCAGGGAGGACTTGACAGCCCTTATTTTTGGGTTAGATGGTATTCTGGTAAGAATACTCAGGGAGTAGCAGAGAAAAGGCTACATGAGGCTATAACAAAGCGAGAAAGGCATACCATTTTCGTTTTATTTACGTTGAAACTGTATTAAGCAAATGTTATCTTGTAAAAAGCAAGTTTCTACTTACTGGCTGTTCGTAATCTGATCCGGTAAACAGATTACGCTTGCTCATTTATCCCCTCCGGTGGGGCGGCTTCGGCTTCCCCACCCTGGATATAGAGAACAGCTGAAAGCATGTAGTACAGCTACTCCTACAAAATAAAGTTCCCACAAAAGGGCTGTGCCTGGTCGGCATGGTCCTTTTTGTTTTATCCAGAAAGAGGTGAGAAATAAATGAGCGAATTTGAAAACCCTAATTTACCGGAAAACTTGCCGGAAAAAAGAATTGAAGTTGTCACAATGAGGGTAGGAGACATCAAAACCGGTTTCGGAAATCCGAGAAAAATCGGAAAGAAGAAACGTGAGGAGCTGAAACGGTCACTGGAGCAGTTCGGGGATTTTGGTCTTTTTCTGATTGATGAACAGGACAACGTAATCGCCGGAAACATGAGACACGCTATCCTAAATGAGATTAACCCGGATCAGGAAGTCACATGTAAACGCCTGGTAGGATATACAGAGGCGGAGCTGAGGGCGATTAACATTAAGGACAACACCCACGCCGGGGAGTGGGATATGGACTTGCTGGCAGACTGGACAGCTGATTTGAACATGGATTTAGGTCTGGACTTGCAGGAGGGCAGCCCAGGGGAGCGGAAGATTAAGGAAATGGAGCTTCTGAATTACGAGAAGTATGATTACGTGATGATCGTCTGCAAGAATGAAATGGATTATAACGAGCTGACCCGTAGGCTGGGAATTGACGGTGCAAAGGTTAAGATCAACGATAAGAAGAAAATCAAAGCAAGGGCGGTGTGGTACCATGAATCAGGATTATCAAGCATGTAAAACCGTTGGGATATATGTTCCATCGTACAAACGCAGCGACCGGATCATGACCTGGAACGTTCTGAATGATTGCACCTATGTAGTCAGGGAATCGGAGGAAGCAGCATACCGGAAAGCCGGTATAACGAAAATTCTTACTGCTCCGGATGAAGAAATCAACAGCCTGGCAAAAGTGAGGCAGTGGATTATTGATAATACGCCGGAGGATATCGTAATCCAGTGCGATGATGATATTTCCCGGATGATCTACAAGGGCAAGAACAACAAAGTTGAAATTGCCGACAAGGACGTTATCGACATGGAGTTTGAGAGGGTAGCACAGATTCTGAGCGATTTAAGGCTTGGGTTCGCTTCCTGCACCATGACCGGGGATGTCCGGAAGTTCAATGCGGAGTTCCTGTTCAAAGGAATTACTGGAGGAATCTGCTGGTTCAATAAGGAGTGTCTGAAAAGCCGGTTCGATAATATGACCTACATAAAAGAGGACACGGATTTTGTTCTCCAGGAACTGTTGCAGAACCGGATCATTATCATCCCGGATTACTTCGGTATGCAGAATGAGTACGATAAAAACGCCGGCGGCAATAATGAGAATAAGAACTCCAGGGCGCTAAACCAGACGGTTGAGTATATGAAAAATAAGTGGGGCAAGTATTACGACCACAATTTCAAAACCAACCAAAGCCGTATAAATGTCAAAAGATAAGTTACCGGAAAGTACAGGAAATGTACAAGATGCTGAAAAGGCAGATTTGACGAAAAATCGGTTGTTTTCGCCTTGAAATCATGTGAAAAACTGCTAAAGTTAAGCTCAAGTTAAGGGAAAACCAAGGCTTGACAATCATTTTGTAGGAGGAATGAGATATGGCATACAATCAGTTAATCACAAAGAGCGGACATTCATTATTCACGATGTCCAGCCTCTACCAGAAAGCAATCCGGAGATGCGATGTAAAGGCGGCAGGTTACGCAGCAAATGAGCTGTTCGACCGCTATGAGCATTATCTCTGGAAAAGAACCCTGGTAATCTCAGCAGAGGATTGTTACGGGGAATGTACCCAGGAAATCTTAGCTCTGTACTGGGCGAGCCAGGAAGTGAACAAAGGAAAGAAAGGAAATGACCGGACAAAGATTTTCATAGCAAAGGCAATTACCATTTTGCTGTACCACGCAAAGAGCAGAGATTCCGATTTCTTTGCATGTGAGGCTATGGATGATAAGAACCGGTCAGCCGGAGATTTGAAAAAGTATTTTACCGAGAAAGAGCTTTACGATCTGAATCATGGTATTGATAAGCAAATCAACCTGGAGGAGTTTCAGGAGCTGGACGGCGGTAAGATACCGAAATATGTTTACGACTGCCACACCCTGGAGGGCAAGAGGGCAGGAAAAACAAAAGAGGACTTCATGCGAGAGGAGGAGGCAGACTTACAGTACAAACAGTTGTCTTTCTTCGACCTGGAGGGAATCAAAGGAAATTTTAGTTACGCCTGAGTAAAGGCAGAGAGGAGGAGCCAGCATGATAAAGAAAACAGATCAGGTACGTAGCCTGGTAAGACAGGGGCGTTATAAAGATGCCCTGAGAATTGCAAAAGGTTTCCGGTTAGGAATAACCAGAGAGCAGAGCGACACGATTGTACGTGCGTATGAGTGCATGGTTCATCCTGATTTCTACCGGAGCATAGGCAAAAACACACAGGAGTGCATAGACGGAGGGGTAGCCGTTTTATGTCGGATATTTGGTTCCTGACCGCATAACAAAATAAAGCGAGCATGAAAGCATCTTCTCACACACGGGAGGATGCTTTTTTCGTAGTAAATTGGTAGGTGGTGAGATGGCAAATGAACAGAACTTAAAGAAGTTCGGAAGCGAGAGGGAACCGAGTGAGGCAGGTCGGAAAGGCGGCAAGGCATCCGGAGTGGCAAGGCGGCGGAAAAGAGACATGAAAAACGCTGCAAAGTTGCTTCTGAATATGCCGGTTACTGGCGAAAACACAATCAAGAATCTGGAAACGCTTGGCTTCGAGGAGGAGGACATGACAAACCAGATGGCCCTCATGGTACGAGTTTTTCAAAAGGCTATGCAGACAGGGGATGTCCGGGCGGCTGAGTTTCTAAGAGATACAGCTGGTTACAATCCGGAAACGAACCTGAAAGAACGGCAGTTCAAGTATGAAAAGGACAAGGCAAATGGTATGAACCAGGAAATAGAAGATACAAGCGATGTGGATGATCTGATATATGGCGGTAAAGAAGAAAAAGACGATACCGTTTAAGTTCGGTCAGAAACACATGGATTATATCTATGCCTGTCAGTTTAATACTTACAACATCCTGGAGGGAGCTGTTCGTTCAGGAAAGACCATTGATAACGTATACGCTTTCGCACATGAGCTTAAAACCTGCCCCGATAAAATCCACCTTGCCACCGGTTCCACCATGGCAAACGCAAAGCTGAATATCGGTGATGCGAACGGCTTCGGTCTGGAGTATATCTTCCGAGGTCAGTGCCGATGGAGCAAATATAAAGACAACGACTGTCTGAGAATTAAAGGCCCGAGTACGGGTTACAAAGAAAAGATAGTCATTTTTGCCGGAGGGAAATCTTCCGACAGTTACAAGAAAATTCGTGGTAACTCCTACGGTATGTGGATAGCCACGGAGATCAATCTGCATCACGACAACACAATAAAAGAGGCTTTCAACCGTCAGCTGGCAGCAAAACGCCGTAAAATCTTCTGGGACTTGAACCCGGAGCATCCAAAAGCGCCGATTTACGCAAATTACCTGGATGTCTACGAGGCGAAAGCTAAAAAGGGAGAGTTGCTTGGAGGTTATAACTACCAGCATTTTAATATCTTCGAGAATGTGAACATCACAAAAGAGCGTTTACGAGAGATTGTCAGCCAGTACGACCAGAGCAGTATCTGGTATATCCGGGATATAGAGGGTAAAAGAAGTATTGCTGAGGGTCTTATTTACGTCAAATTGGCTACTTCCATAGCGGCAAGCGATAATAAATACCTGATGTCCGTTAAGGCTGTAAAAAAGCTGGAAAAGGAAAATCAGTTATTGGATATTAACATAGGCGTTGACTTCGGAGGAAACGGATCCGGTCACGCTTTTGTTGCTTCTACCGCAACCAGAGGATATGAGAAATTGATAGCCCTGGCTTCTGAGTGGCACGATGCAGACGGAACAGACCCTGACGATCTGGCCAGAATGTTCGTTGAATTTGTCAAGAAGATAAAAGCCACTTATGGTAGGGTCACACATGTATATTGCGATTCCGCAGAACAGGTTTTGAAACAGGGACTACGTTCTGCCCTGATTAAAAACCAGATGGGAGATATTAAGGTTGATAACTCCCGGAAAGAGCAGATCACAAACCGTATTTTCACACTGACAACGCTAACGGCTCAGGATCGGTTTTATTATACCGAGGATTGCGAATCACTCCAGGAAGCTCTCAGCATGGCAGTATGGAATCCTAAAAATACCGAGCTGGAACGTCTGGACGATGGCACAAGCGACATCGACAGCCTGGATGCTTTCGAGTATTCGTATGAGCATGACTGGAAGAAATTCATAAAAGCAAAAGCCGGATAGGAGGTGTGCAGCATTGGCAGTAATAGATTTTTTCAGAAAGGCGTTAAGTAAAATGATACCTAAATCAAACATCGAGAAGCGGTTGAATATTTCAATCGCTACATCGGCAGTCATGGATAGAGGCATAGAGCTGTGGTCCATGATGTACGAAAACAATCCACCCTGGAGAGGTGGAGATGCTGGTGTTATACCGCTTAATCTTCCGGCAGCAATTTCAGAGGAAATGGCACGACTTGTACTCACTGAGTTCAGTATAAAGCTGACGGGAAGTGCAAGGGCTGATTACCTGAATAAACAGCTGAAGAATAACCTGGTAAACCTCAGCGATCACATGGAGCTTTTCTGTGCGAAAGGCGGCATCTGCTTAAAGCCGTTCATTTCCACAGGAGGAACTATTGATATTGATTTCACGCAGGCAGACAGGTTTTTTCCTACTGCCTACAACAGCAACAAAGAAATTACCGGAGCTGTATTCGTGGACAGCAAGAGACAAGGCGACTACGTATACACACGGTTAGAGAGCCACAACCTAAACGGAACGGACTACACCATCGTAAACAAGGCTTTCCGTTCCGAGAGATTGACGGGTCAGGCTCCGGATGATGATTTTATCAGCGTACAGTACCCGTATCAAACGCCTGTTCCCCTGAGTGAAGTTGAGGAATGGGCTTCTCTATCTGAGGAACCGGTGGTAATCAACAACGTTGAAAAGCCGTTGTTCGTTTATATCAAGATGCCAAGAGCAAATAACCTGGATCCGAACTCTCCGTTGGGTACTTCGGTTTACTCCAGAGCTACAGAGGTAATCGAACAGGCAGACGGACAGTTCTCCCGGATTCTCTGGGAATACGATGCTACGGAGGCAGCAATCCACGCATCAGCTGATATGTTCGACAGTGACAAGAGCGGTAAACCAATCCTACCGGCTGGTAGAGAGAGGCTGTACCGTGCTTTTGACTTTGAAAGCAAGGAATCTTTCCTGAAAGAGTACGCTCCGGAGATAAGGTCAGACCCGTTGTTTAAGGGGCTGAATAAATATTTCCAGCGTATCGAGTTCCTGGTCGGACTGTCATACGGTACAATTTCTGATCCACAGGACATCGAAAAGACAGCTGAGGAGATAAGGACATCGAAACAGCGGTCATATACCGTGGTTTCCAGAATACAGAGTGCCTGGGATAACGGCTTTGATGCCCTCATTTATGCCATGGATGTTTTATGCACACTCTATAACCTGGCTCCGGCCGGAGGTACAGAAAAGGCTACCACATGGGGCGACGGGGTTCTGGAGGACACCGACAAAGAGTATCAGAGACGGTGGGCTATGGTGTTGGCTGGCAAGTACAAGCTGGAAAAGTTTTATGCGTGGTACTTCGGATGCTCCGAGGAGGAAGCAAAAGAAATGATACCGGAAGCACCAGCCGGGAATTATCCTCCTGAAGAATAGGAGGTGCTGCCATGCTGACACCTGAATATCTGGAGGCGTGTGCTGACAGCGTTCTTGGTATCTATGATGAACTCAATATTAAGATTGTTGAGGACATCGCCCGGAGAATTGCAAAAACCGGAACTGTGACCGATTCTGCTAAGTGGCAGATTAAGCAGGTCCAGGAAGCCGGGAAACTCATGGACGAGATCACACATGAGGTTGCAAGTATAACAGGTTTCTCAGATGCCTACGTGAAAGAGCTTTTCAATGATGCCGGGGTAGCTTCCCTGGAATATGAGAGCAGATTCGTTACCGAGGCTGGACAAACTCCGGTCACGCTGAATACTTCCCCAGCCATGATGCAGACTTTAGCGGCGGCAATCGAGAAAACACAAGGGAACCTGAACAACCTAACCGGAACAACAGCTGTTGCATCACAGAGCTTGTACCTGGAATCTACCAACATGGCATACATGCAGGTAACTTCCGGGGCTTTTCCATATCAGGAAGCCATAAAACAGGCAGTCAGAGCGGCAGCAATCGAGGGAAGCAAGGTTTATTATTCCAACGGTCACAGCTCAAAACTGGATGTAGCTATTCGCCGGTCCTTATTAACCGGAGTAAACCAGACAGCCGGACAGCTTACAGAAATGTACGCCGATGATATGGGTTGCGATTATTACGAGACATCCGCCCATGTAGGAGCCAGGAATACCGGAGCCGGTTATCTGAATCACGAGAGCTGGCAAGGACAGGTTTTCTGCATATCCGGGAAAGATCATAGGTACCGGCAATTTGAGGAGGCTACCGGGTACGGAACCGGAGGAGGCTTGTGCGGATGGAATTGCAGACACAGCTTCCACATGTTCTTTCCTGGACTTTCAAAGCCGGCATACAGTGAATCTACATTGTCCGGGTACTCGAACAGAAAGCACACATACAAAACACCATCAGGAGAAACGCAGGTCCTGGACGAGTACGAATGTACCCAGAAACAGAGAGCTTACGAAAGGTCAGTCCGGGAATCTAAGACGATCCTGGCTGGATATGATGCTGCTATAAAGGCGGCTCCGAACGCTACGCTTGAAAACTCCATGAAAGAAGAATTTGCTGCAGAAAGTGTAAAACTGAAAAAGATAGAGGCAGAAATGAAAGATTTCTGCAAGCAGACCGGGAGACCGGTTGATTCTGCCAGAACCCAGGTGTATGCCGTAAAGGATGATTCCGGCAGAATTGTTAATTTCGGTAGATCAGTCAGCCAAAAAGCTGTCTGGGCTAATAAAAAATCAAGATAGGAGGCAAAACCAAAATGAAGAAACTGTTTATTTCACAGCCCATGAGAGGCAAAACAGACGAGGAAATCCTTGCTGAGAGAAAAAAGGCTATTGAAAGCGCAGAGAGAAACCTTGGCGAACCGGTAGAAGTGATTGATTCATTCTTCCAGAACGCTCCGGCGGATGCGAGACCGCTCTGGTTCCTGGGAAAATCCCTGGAGCTGCTTTCTACGGCTGATATTGCGTACTTCGCCAAAGGCTGGGAAGATGCAAGAGGCTGTAGAATTGAAAATCAGTGTGCTATCGAGTACGGCATTGAGGTTATCGAGGATTACACAGAGAAGTAGGGAGGAGGTGATCCTGCTATCTCCCAGTCATGGGTAAAATGACAGGCTCATTCAGGCATTTTGCCTGGTTTAAGCAACAAATTATCACGGAAGCGAAAATAAAGCCTCCACGGGCTTATCACGCATCCACAAAGCAACCTACAACAAAATATTTCACAGTAAAAACCGGGTGGTTTCCTTTTCTGGAGACTTCCCGTTTTTATTCGCCCTGGAGGAATGGCATATAAACTACTCGGCTTGCCCCGGACATGGCACATAAACTGTTCAAATTTCCGGTCATGGGCGGATATATCCCATGATAGCAGAGCCGGAGTGAACCGGCATATAAACAAAATCAGCGAATTAAGGAGGTACACCATGTACGAATTTTTGAAGAAACTTTTTGGAACTGTAGACGGACAGCCGGAGGCACTGACCTATGAACAGCTGGAGGAGAAGATCAAAGGCGATAAAAACCTGAAAATCGTAAACCTGGCGAACGGTGGTTACGTTGCCGAGGATAAGTTCAAAGCGAAAGAGACGGAGCTTACTGGAGTAAAACAGCAGCTCACGGACGCCAATGCCACAATCCAGTCCCTCAAAGACAAGGGAGCTGATGTGGATAAGGTCACAAAGGAATGGGAGGCCAAGTACAACAAGGACACCCAGGACTTGAAAGACAAGCTGACATCCCAGGAACGCTCCCATCAGACGGATATGTTCTTATCTGGCTACAAGTACACTTCCAAAGCGGCACAGGCCGGTATCAGAGCAGAGTTTGAGAAAAAGAACTACGCACTGGAAAACGGTCAGTTCGGAGCGGATGCCACTGCCTACATGAAATCACTCATGGAGAGTGACGATTACAAGGGTGCGTTCGTTATCGAGGACAACAACAATGGCGGTCAGGGAGGAAACGGAGCCGGAGGACAGGGTACTCAGCCTCATTTCGCTGCCGGAACCAATGGAGGCACCGGTGGTGCTGGCGGAAACGGCGGAAATCAGAATCCGTTCCTGAACATGGGCTTTACCCGTTTAAGACAGCCGGAAAACAACAAATAAGGAGGATCTAAAGAATGGCAGCATTAAACTACGCAAAACAGTATCAGCAGGCACTGGAGCAGGAGTTCCCTTATGTTCTCTACTTCGGAGCCCTTTTCAACACACCTAACAACGGTCGTTACCGCTGGGTAAACTCCAACGTGATCGAGATTCCTACAATCACAACGACCGGACGTACCGATGGTAACAGAGATACTATCGGCGAGAAGAAGCGTAACTACAACAACTCCTGGACACCTCTGCAGGTTACCAACCACAGAACATGGTCCACTCTGGTACATCCTCGTGACATCCAGGAGACCAACCAGGTAGCAAGCATCGCTAACATTACCAGGGTATTCAACGAGGAGCAGAAATTCCCTGAAATGAACTGCTATCTGATTTCCAAGCTGTATGCGGACTACGCAACAGCCGGAAAATCAGCAGACAAGACCGTTCTTACCACAGACAACGTTCTGGAGGTATTCGATGCCATGATGACCTACATGGACAATAAGAGAGTTCCGAGAGCTGGTCGTATTCTGTACGTTACACCTGATACCAGAACCCTCATTACCAACGCAAAACAGATTGTCAAGACCCTTGACGTAAGCAAGCGTTCCGAGGCAGTTAAGAGAGCAATCACTTCCATTGACGAGGTAGAAATCCCTGACAGCGTACCGTCCGACATGATGAAAACGGCGTATGACTTCACGGAGGGATGGCAGGTAGACACTGCCGCAGATCAGATCAACATGTGTCTGGTTCATCCTCTGGCAGTCATTACTCCTATCAACTACGAGTTCGCACAGCTGGATCCACCTTCCGCTGGTTCCGAGGGCAAGTGGGATTACTTCGAGGAATCTTTCGAGGATGTGTTCCTGCTTCCTAACAAGGTTGATGCAATCGCATTCAACATCACACCTCATGCGTAAGAGCTGGCAAATAATGATTAAAGTGACGGGAGCCTGTTATGGCTCCCTTTGTCACGGAATGGAGGAAAATATGTTAAAAGCAAGAAAAGCAAACAGAGTCATCCGCATCCCTGATGAAAAAAAGGATGCCTATATTGCACTTGGTTACAAGATTACCGATATGAATGACAAGGTTGTGGCTGAGCCTCACAATGCGGAAAAAGAGGCTGAAGCACTAAAGACCCAGGTTACCGATCTGGAGGCTAAGCTGAAAGAGGCTGCCGAGTACGCAGAAAACGCCGACAAGAAGATTGAGGCTACGGAAGCGGAAAACGCAAAGTTGAAAGAACAGGTTACCGATCTGGAGGCTAAGCTGAAAGAGGCTACTGCAAAGACCAAGGAAACCAAACAGGCAACCGGAAGTTCTGAGGCAGGCAAACAGGCTGATTCCGGTAAACAGGCAACCAAATAATAGGGAGAGTGATTTAAGATGTTCCAAGAGGCTATAACAGGTCCATACGTGGACTACAACTACTACTCTGAAACATACGGCGGTAATAAAATACCAAAGGACAGCTTCGATGCGTGTGAAAAACGTGCCGAGGCTGTTTTGCATAGAATCTCTTTTGACAGGGTTAAACGGCTCCCTGAAATCCCGGACATGGTAAAGGATGCTATCTGTGCGATGGCTGAAATTGATTACCAGGAGGAGAAAAAAACGCCAGGAGTTAAGTCGGAAAATTCAGATGGGTACGCTGTCACCTACGCAGATTCCGGAAATACAACCGGAGCATCTGGCAGAGTGGCTTTAATGTATCAGGAGGCCAGCATTTACCTGGGAAATACCGGCTTATTATACAAAGGAGTATCGAGAGAGTATGATTGTGAACAGTGACATTACCGTTTTCAATAAGCGGTATGACAGAGCCGAACGCACAGAAAGGTTCTATGGTACACAAATCAGAGGGGTTAGCTTTTATTCCAGGAAAGGTACATCATCCGGAAGCAAGGAGCTGTCGAAAAGCGATGCCTATACAATCCGGATTCCGGCAGATGCTGACACATCCGGGAAGAAATACGCAGATCAGAAAGCGTATTCGGAACTGGATGATACGGTTTTCTCCGGTTACTGGACGTTGCAGCCTGGAGCAATCATTGTCCAAGGGCTGGTTGACCTGGAGACGGCAACGGAAACAGAGCTGAGACAGTCGTATCCGGAAGTGATTTTTGTAAGGAATTTTACAGACAACCGGAGCAGAGGTTCTTCGAGCATGAAACACTGGAGAGTAGGTGGTGAGTAGTGGCAATCACTGTAACGACACCGAGAGGGCAGATTATACGGACAACCACGAAAAGCGGAGCTGTCAAGGCAGAACTTAGCTGGAATCCGAACTTTGCACCTCAGAAATCACAGAACTTTACAAGGGCTCAAAAATTTGTTGACAGTGAGGTACTGAGGTACTGTAGTGCCATGGTTCCTTTTCAGACCGGTATGCTGGACAAATCCGGAAAGCTGGGGACGGTAATCGGGAGCGGAAATGTTCAATACATCGCCCCGTATGCCAGAACCCAGTATTATGATACGGCAACGAGCAGACCGTATGATGCAAACAGAGGAGCCAAATGGTTCGAGAGAATGAAAGTTGCCTACAAGAAAGACATACTTTCCGGGGCAAAGAAACTCATGTAACGGAGGTTTGATATGGCAAAAGCAGATTCTATTATTGATGCACTGGAAAAGTATTTCATAGGGTGCGAATTGCTGAAAGACGGGGCTTTAAGGGTTGACTACCTGGGGGAAAAGCCGGTGGAATACACCATTGAGGTTCTGCCTTGCGATCCGGTTGTAAAGAGGTATCTCGGAGGAAGTACCGTCCGGCAATACCTTTTTGCTTTTGGATCCAGGGAATTTTACAGTCAGGAACGCCTGCAGAACATCCAGAACAGCGCATTTTATGAGCGACTTGCAGACTGGGTGGAAACCAAGAGCATGTCAGGGGTTCTCCCGGAACTTCCGGACGGAATGGAAGCTCAGCAACTCGAAGTAGTATCATCTGGGTATTTGTTTGATGGATCAATGACAAACGCCCGGTATCAGATACAGTTAAGATTATTATATTTTAAGGAGGCATGAACATGGACACAAGCAGAAATGTTGTCAAAAGACATCAGTTTGCCGACTATCTGAACACTCAGACGGCAGACACACCAAACTATTGTCTCATGGGCGTAGGTTTCACATCGTTAAATGAGGAGCCTGGAGCCCAGACAGAATCTAAGAAGTACGTAAATGAAAAGGCATCGTCCAAGTCCGTAACCGGATATGAGACGGTGTTCCCGTTTGAATCCGATCTGATCCCGGAACAGGAGCCTATCCTGGCACTGTACAATGTCGGTAGAAATCACTACACAGGTTCCGAAGCAGAATTTGAGTATGTCAGAGTTGAACTCTGGGAGCCGGCAAAGGGCAAGGAAAACGAATTTTCTGCAAGAAAGTTTATCGTTTCCGCAGAGATTTCCGAGGTATCTGGCGATACAGACATCCAGGTTTCCGGAAACCTCAACGCAGTAGGTGATCCGATTGACGGTACTTTTAACACAAAGACAAAGACCTTTACTGCCGCAACAGCGAGCGCAGGAACAGGAGTATAACACGAGACCGCCTAAAAAGCGGTCTTTTGTTTTATTATTAGCATTCAATCCATAGGAGGTACGATTTATGAGAATAGTGGTATTAGGAAAAGAGCTGGAGTATGATTTCTTCGATGCTGATCTTCTGGAGAAGTACGAAAAAGAAAACCTCAGAGTAAAGGAAAGAATCCAGGAACCTACACAATACGATGGAAAGACAACGGCTGATTCTTTGAGAATCCAGTGTGGTATCGTGAATGATTTCTTCGATGAAGTGTTTGGTAACGGAACTTCTGAGGAGCTGTTTGGTGGCAAAAACAATATCAAAGACCACATGGAGGCTTTTGCTTCTGTGGCTGGTGCTGCCATGAGTTGTAACGGAGAACTTAAAGCCCTCACAGAGAAGTACAGCCCGAACAGAGCTGAACGGAGACAGTCTGAGAAGCAGAACAGCAAGAATTTCAACAGAAACGCCGCATACCACGGTAACAAAGGTAAACACCACTAATGAACATTCTGGTTGATGCCCTACCGGAGAGCGTTGCAGTATGCGGAGAGAAGTGCGAGATACGTACCGACTTCCGCATAGCAATCCTGTTTGAAATGCTTATGCAGGATGCAAGCATAGACCCAAAGGATAAGGCAGCGAAAGCCCTGAATCTATTTTTTCCGGTTATTCCTGGGAATCTCCAGGAAGCAACAAAGGCTATGCTGTGGTTTTACAAATGCGGCAAAGAGGAGAACCCACAGCGTAAGAAGCTGAGTGCGAAAAAAGGAAAGACCAGGGTTTACTCATTCGAGTATGACGATGATTATATCTATGCCGCTTTTATGACACAGTACAGCATTGACCTCCAGGACATAGAGTACATGCATTGGTGGAAATTCAGAGCCATGTTTAACTCCCTGACAAATCAAAATGAATTTGTCAAAATCATGGAATACCGGAGCATCGAGATAAAGAGTGACATGCCAAAAGAACAGCAGTCGTTCTACCGGAAAATGAAAAGGCTGTACGCTTTGCCGAATCCTGGAAACGAGGACGAAAAGCTGGCAGAGATCGAAAAAGCTCTCCTGAAAGGTGGAGACCTTAGAGGTGTGCTGTAGTAGGGAGGCGGTAACTATTGAGAAAATAGAAAAAAATAAAATGAACCGGGTAGAGTGCCCGGACTGCAATTACAAGATGCCTATTTTCTTTTCAGATAAGGCAGAATGTACCGGGGTGATGGTTTCTTGCAAAGGGAGAAACTGTCACTCCGTTTTTGAAGTAAAAATTAAACACGGAAAACAGATCAAGTAGTGCCATTATGAGCCGATGATTTCAAGCCCGAAAGAGAGGTGAGAACGTTGGCTTATGATGGCACACTAAAATTTGATACAAGTATTGACAGTAAAGGCTTTCAATCCGGGATAGACGGAATAGGAAGCATAGCCGAAAAGGGCTTAAAGGCGACAGGTGCCATCCTGGCCGGAACCGCAACTGCAATAGGAGCTATCGGTGCAGCCTCAGTAAAGGTTGGCTCTGATTTCGAGGCTTCCATGTCAAAAGTAGCGGCTATCTCAGGAGCTACGGGCGATGATCTGAAAGCATTAACCGACAAGGCAAAGGAAATGGGTGCAACTACCAAGTTCAGTGCTTCCGAATCGGCGGATGCTTTGCAGTACATGGCTATGGCTGGCTGGAAAACAGATGATATGCTGAACGGCTTAGAGGGTATAATGAACCTGGCAGCCGCATCCGGCGAGGACTTGGCGACCACCTCAGATATTGTTACCGATGCCTTAACGGCGTTCGGGTTGTCCGCAGAGGATTCCACACACTTTGCGGATGTATTGGCACAGGCATCTTCCAACGCTAATACTAACGTTGGAATGATGGGAGAGACGTTCAAGTACGTAGCCCCGGTAGCTGGTGCTTTAGGATATACGGCGGAAGATACGGCCCTTGCAATCGGGCTTATGGCAAACTCCGGAATTAAGGCAAGCCAGGCAGGTACTTCTTTACGTTCCATCATGTCACGCATGGCAAAACCGACCAAAGAGGTTCAGGGAGCCATGGACAAGCTGAAAGTATCGCTGACAGACAGCAACGGCAACATGAAATCGCTTAATGAAGTGATGGGAGATCTGAGAAAAGGTTTCGCTGGTCTGTCGGAGGCTGAGGCGGCAGAAATGGCAGCTGCTCTTGGCGGACAAGAAGCGATGTCTGGCCTGCTTGCTATTGTAAATGCTTCCGATGATGATTTTGATAAACTGTCCGATGCTATTTATTCATGTGACGGTGCAGCAAAGAGAATGGCTGACACCATGAACGACAACCTGCAAGGTCAGATCACAATCCTAAAATCAGGATTAGAGGGGCTTGGTATTTCTCTGTATGAGAACATGGAAGCTCCGCTGAAAGAGGTTGTAAAAGAAGCCCAGAACATGGTACAGCAACTCCAGGATGCGTTTGATAACGGCGGACTGGATGAAGTTGTTACTACGGTCGGGGATATTTTCGCCCAGATCGTAGAGAAAGCCGCATCGGCAGCCCCGGATTTGATAGACGTAGCTTCCGACATGATCCAGTCGTTCTTGACTGGCATAAATAACAATCTACCGAAAATTGCTTCTGCAGGAGTAGATATAGTAACATCCCTCGGCTCAGCCCTGATTGAAAACACAGGATTACTCTGGAGTACCGGAGTGGCGTTGCTGGCTGAGGTCCTTTCTGGATTGGCGGACAACATGCCACAGCTGATAGAATCAGCGGAAGATGCGTTGTCGCAATTTGGTTCCGCCCTCGTAGAATATGCTCCGTCCATCGGAGAATCGGCGGCAAAAATAGTATCATACCTGGCAAGTGCGGTCATTGAAAATCTGCCTCAGATCATCGAGGTAGGAAAGCAGATCGTCCAGGGATTTATAACAGGAATTGAACAGGAGTTCCCGGGTCTGGGAGCTTTTTTAAGTGGATTATTTGATGGTTTCGCATCCACACTGGCACCGATAGCCCAGACTGTCGTAGATGCCCTGAGTAATATTTTCTCTGCTCTTGATGGAGCAGATCCGGAAATCATGGAGGCACTTGGCAAAGCGATCGGAACCATAGCCGCATCCATAGCGGCACTGAAAGTAGCTTCTGAGGTAGTCGGAGGAGTTAAGAGCCTTTTGAGTGTACTTGGTGGTTTTGGAAAAACTGCCAGAAGCATCATAGGCATAGTACCGAAAGTGGTAGAGGGATTCCAGTTATTATCCGGAGGAGCCGGAACATTCAGTGAAGTTCTCGCCCTAGAGTTCCCGAAACTCGCCGGAATCGTAACAAAGGTAACCGGTTCATTCGGTACACTTGTAAGTACCATATCTGGAATATTTACAAAGATAGGTGCGGTTGTAGGTCCGGCTATTTCAAAGATAGCAAGTCTGATTTCCAGTATAGGTCCTACCATAGCCGGAATAGGAGCCGTAATTGGCGGAGCCGTCATGGCGGTAACGAACTTCTTTGGTATGCTCAAAGACGGTTTCAGCTGGGTAAAAGAAGCTCTGATGGTGATCGGAACTGCCATAGCTGCCGTAGGTGCTGTAATTCTCGGTGCACCTGCTTTGGTAGCCGCAGTCGTAGCCGGAATTGTAGCCGCAGTCGCTACCCTGGTTGTGGTAATCAAAGACCACTGGACGCAAATTGTCGATTTCTTCAAGGGAATACCTGACAAAACCGGTGAGGTAGTGGATTCTGTCGTAGCCTGGTTCCAGGAACTTCCTGGGCGAATTTCAACCTGGCTGACAAATACCATAACGGCGATTTCTGAGTGGGGTTCAGAACTTTGCACGAACATCACAACTTTCGTAAGTGAAGCTATATCGGCGGTCGGAGACTGGTTCTCTCAGCTACCTTACAAAATCGGGTACGCACTCGGTACAGCCATAGGCACGATTATCCAGTGGGGTATCAACGTAAAAGACTGGGTAACAACCGAACTTCCAAAAATCATACAAAGCGTTGTAGACTGGTTCGCCCAGCTTCCAGGAAGAATCTGGACTTGGCTCGTAGGCGTGGTAAATAATATCATCGCCTGGGGTCAGAATATGTACACCACGATAACCACGGCTGCCACAAACGCCGTTAATTCGGTTATAAACTGGTTTTCACAACTTCCGGGACGTATCTGGACTTGGCTGGTAAATACCGTCAATAACGTAATTCAGTGGGGGCAGAACTTATACTCCACAATGACCACGGCTGCCACAAATGCAATTAACAGCGTAACGAGCTGGTTCCAGCAATTACCGGGTAAAATCTGGACTTGGCTGGTAAATACGGTAACGAAAGTCGGGCAGTGGGCGATCGATCTGAAGAATAAAGGTGTCGAGGCGGCTCAATCCCTCGTGAACGCCGTAATTGATGGGGTTTCTTCTCTACCAGGAAAAATGAAAGAAGTCGGAGTGAACATCGTAAACGGTGTCTGGAGCGGAATTTGCAGTGCAAAGGATAAATTCGTAAGCGATGTTAAGAGTTTCTTCTCCGGAATCGTAGACGGTGTAAAGGATGCCCTGGACATCAATTCCCCGTCAAGGGTAATGAAAAAAGAGGTAGGTCGCTGGATTCCTCCTGGTGTTGGAGAGGGTATTGAGGAAGAAATGCCCGAACTGTACGACCAGACAGACGAGGAAATGGCGAAGCTGGCGGAACACATGCAGGCGGCAGTCGATGTGGAAACCGGAAAAATAACGGTTCGCTCCAAAGCTCAGGCAGAGCATACAGCTGATACCGAGATGCCGACAGGTGGAGATACCTATATTGACGAGCATATCGAGCAGGAAAATAACTACCATACACCGGTGGCAACGCCGAGTGAGGTATCAAAGGCTCAGAGAGAAGCAGCAAGGAAATTGTTAGGAGGTGTGAAATAGTGGCGAATTATATAGACTTTACTCTCGAATGTAACGGAATGGCTCTTACTTTTGGTAAGTCCGGATCCGGAGAGAAAAGAGAGTTCGGTATAACCAAAATTACCGGTCTGGAAGCATCAGAGCTTGAAATCAGCACCACAGACAACGCACTTGTTGACGGTTCCTCAGTGGATGGCAAGCGTATAAAAAAACGCCCCATCCACATAGAGGCAACTCTGAGAGACGACCGGAATAACGAGACAAACCGGCAGCGGATTATTAAGTTTTTCAATCCAAAATACACCGGGAAAATGACAATAGACCATAGCGGCACAAAAAGAAATATCGAGTACGAACTGGAGGGCTGGGATTTCGTTGCAAAAAGTAACGTATTTAACCAGCTCTCTATCGTTGTAGATCTCATGTGCCCGGATCCGATGATGAAAAATATTGACAACTTCGGCCAGAACATGGCGAACATCAGTAAATTGATAGCTTTCCCGTGGCGGTGCCTGAAGAAGAAAGTAGTAGTTCCGGATCCATACAAAGGACTGTGCCTCGGTGGGAACATTACCGGGTATAGAACACTTTCAAAAGAGGTTCTGCTTCCGAATGATGGACACGTGCCGACCGGATTGCAGATACAATTTATTGCCGAAAGAGGTCCGGTCACAAACCCTAAAATTACGCTGGTGCGGACAAAGAGTGGGGAAAACGGCAAGTTTATGAGAGTTAAGGTAGCCATGAACCAGGGAGACATTCTTCTGGTTGATACGAACACCAGACACCAGGTTATTGAGCTGAATGGCGTAAACGTATACCAGAAAATCGACAGATTATCAACGCCGTTCCTGCTTGAAGTAGGAAATAACTATCTGGAGTACGATGCTGATGAAAACTACACAAACCTGGACGTTAAGCTGTTCTATACTCCGTTCTATCTGGGGGTGTGATTATGCAACTTATTGTTTTGGACAAAGATTTTGAAACCCTGGGTAGCATACCTCTTTTCCGGACATTGATCTGGGCGAGACGGTATGAAAAGCTGGGGTGTTTTGAACTTTATACGTCAAAAGAGTATTTTCCGCTTCTGAACGCAGGACAGTATCTGTACCGGAACGATGCAAAGGAGCTGGGCGTGATTGATGAAGTAAATTACTCCCAGGATGAAAATGGAGCCAGAGAAGCCTATGCAAAAGGCAATTTTGCAGAAAAGCTCCTGACAGACAGAGTAATAGCCGGGACAATAACCCTAAGCGGAAACGTTGAGGAAGCCATGAGGAGGCTTGCTGATACTTCGGCTATAAATCCTACCGATGCAGACAGAAAAGTGGCTCATTTGAAGCTGGGAAGCCTCACAGGCATATCCGGGAATATCAATATGCAGGCTACCGGAGACAACGTAAGTGAAAAGCTGTACGAAATTGGCAACACAAAGGAAATCAGCCACCGGATAAGGTACGATTTCCTAACGAATGACCTCGCATTTGAGGTATGGCAAGGCGTTGACAGGAGAGATAGTCAGGAGGAAAACAGCTGGGCTATCTTTTCTAATTCTTTCTACAATATCCGGAATGTGGCTTACAACCGCAACAGAAGCTCTTATAAGAATTTTGCCTATGTTGCCGGAGCCGGTGAGGGTTCCGACCGGATCATTATCACGGTAGATGCCAGGTTACCCGGAGAAGAAAGAAAAGAAATCTGGGTTGATGCCAGGGATTTGCAGCAAAAGGACGAGGATGGTAACGAGATTCCTCTGGAGACCTACAAGCAGCAACTCGACCAGAGAGGCAGAGAAAAACTGGCAGAGTACCGGATGGTAGAGACAATAAACAGTGGTGTAGATTACCAGGCGAACCTTGTCTATAAAAAGGATTTTGACCTGGGAGACTACTGCACCTATATAAACACAGAAGTCAATATTGCAACGGATAAACGTATCACGGAGGTAATGGAGACTTACGAGGGAGCGGCTACTGAGTTGGCTGTGACCTTTGGAACCGATGAAGTATCAACAGTACAACAGCTTATCAAAAGGGAGGTGTAAAGAGTGTCACTGAGATACGGTTATTTTGATTCTGAAATAAGCGGCTATGACGAGGAGGGTATGCCTATCTTTGATAGAGCTGAATCCTCCGATTTTTTGGCGATGTTTATTTCAAAAATTATTAGCGATGGTGTCCTGGCAGATCCGGCAGACTGTTTCCAGGTAGTAGCCGGGGATGGGATGAACCTGATAGTCCGCCCTGGATTTGGCATAATTCGAGGCAGATTTGCGGCAGACACACAAGAATACACAATTACGCTTTCAAAGGCTCCTGCAAGCTATAAACGCATTGACAGGGTAGTTTTGAGAGCAAACTATCTACTCAGATTGTGTGAAATCATCGTAAAAGAGGGAACACCAGATGCGAACCCGGTACCGCCGGAGCTTTTACAGCCGGCATCCGGGGATTATTACGAGTTATGCCTTGCAACAGTCTTGGTAAATTCAAACCAGACTGTTATCACACAGGCAAATATCACAGATACCAGATATGACAGTAGTGTATGCGGAGTTGTTACCCAGGTTATCGACCACCTGGACACCTCCGTATTTTTTAAGCAGCTGTACCGGTTTTATGACGAATTTGTTGACCGGTCCAATACCTCTTACGAGGAATTTGTTAAGCAGATGGAAGCATACCTGGCAAAGCTCGAAACTTCCGGGAATAATCAGCTCCTGGATATTGTGAACAAGCTTACGGCGTTTGAAAAAAGCTCTGAAGAACAATTCCGGGAATGGTTCGACAACGTAAAAGACCAGCTTTCTACGGATGTTGCCGGGCATCTACAACTCCAGCTGGACAATCACGAGGAAAGAATCCAGCGTTTGGAGCAGATTGTAGAAAGCGGTGAAATGGAAACTGCACTTGCAACGGCAGGAGGCGAGGAGCTTGCTACCGATGATGGTGAAGTTATAGCTGCCTTTTGGCGGTATCAAATCATTTAAGGAGGTACACAATGAAAAAAATCGGTGAATTACCTGCAATCACAGACGTCCCGGCCGGGAGCTTGCTGATTGTAAACACGGAAAACGGCACAAAAAAAATCACTTATGAGGATTTGTGCCAGGCGGTCAAAGCAACACTCGGCATACCTACGGTGGTGCAGAGTATCGACATCACAGAACCTGGGAAAATCCCTGATGGTCCGGTTATTAAAGCGGCCTTTGATTCTGTGAATGATCTTCTTCTCGGAGCGGCTACGTACAGTGCTGGAAAAGAGATCGAAATGTCCTGGGCGGAACTCCGGGCAAAGATCAAGACAGAGGATTTTTCCGGATTGCATATCGGGGATTATAAAGACATCGTTCTGTCAACCGGAGAGGAAGCAAGGGTTGATCTGTCCGGATTCAATACGTACATGAATGTAGGGGATACGGCTATTCTTACAGAACCGCATCTCTATTTTACGTTCAGAGACTGCCTGAAGACTACGTATCAGATGAACTCAAGCAATACGAATGCCGGAGGTACAGCGGCAGCGGCTCTTACGGCTACAGTAAACACGACCATTTATAACACGCTCCCGGCAGATCTGAGAGCTGTTATGAAAGAGGTACGCCGACTGGAAAACAACAAAGGAACCTGGGCGTGGGCTTCGAGAAAACTGTGGTTGCTCCAGGAAACAGAGGTGTTCGGAAGAAATAACTGGTCCGATGGCTGGGATGGTGGAGGCATCCAGCTTCCTATTTTTGCTCACTCATACAGACACATTGTTAAGGGACTTGGCAAAGGAGCAGCGGAGCGTGGTTCTCGTACGGACTGGTGGTTGGCATCTCCGAACGCCAGCAACACCACCAACTTCTGCAGTGTCAGCATCAACGGCCATGCCAACAGCGGCAACGCATCCTACTCGTTTGGCGTAGCCCCTGGCTTCATAATCTCTTAATCTTCCAATCTCGCCCCCTTGTGGGGCGGTTGGAAGATGGAGGAGGAATAAAGTAAATGAGCGTATTGAAAAATAATAGAGGCACGTCAGAGCTGGAATTTTACCATACAGCGATAAAGTTACGTAAAGAGATTACCCAGAACCTATTACGGGATTTTGGTGTAAAAAATAGGGATGCAGTCAGATCAAAGAATTTCCCGGATGATGAATTGCGAGTAAAGATAGTCCAGGAGTACCCGAAAATGGAATTGTTTTTCAACAAGTACACCCGGATGCAGGAAGAAATCCGCACTCGTGACGTTGTATCGGAATATCCATACTGGCTGGTTTTCCGGTTCCGGGATGAAATGATGGATTTGCTGAAACAGCTTATTGATAATATCACGGATGCAAACAGTATTTACCCGATAAATCTGCATGAGCTGGAAGTGAGGCGAGACTATCAGACAGCAGCAATCGGAGCATGTGAAAAGATGCTCCAGGAATTACAGTATATCATCGAGGTACTGCCGGTCGATGCAAATAAACTACTCCGGTATGTGGATATGATAGACAAAGAGGTTGCCCTTTTGAAAGGATGGAGAAAGGCGAATGGTAAAATTGCTAAACGCCTGGACAAACAACAGGAGGGAAACCAAAAACAAAAACCATCAAAGTGCAAAAACCAGCCGTAACAGGCTGTTTTTGAGGTTATTTTCTGTACGTGGTTCTCGTACGAACTGGTGGTTGGCATCTCCGAACGCCAGCAACACCACCAACTTCTGCAATGTCAACAACAACGGCAATGCCAACAACAACAACGCATCCAACTCGTTTGGCGTAGCCCCTGGATTCTGTGACGGCGGACTATGATTAGGTTTGTGAACCGTTCCGCTGTATCTCGGAAGGAGAAAATAACCGTCCCGAAAGGGTGAATTTGCTCAGCTGTTCTCTTATGCCCGGAGAATGGCTCTTGCTTGATATAAGCAGTCGGACGCTGCTTGCATGGCATGAGGTCTGTGCTTATCCTCATGTTTCACGGCTGGTCTTATTACGCAGATAGAGTAAGCACACAATCTGTACAAGGAGGTTAGGGCATATTTTTAAGACAATATGACAAGTGAAGAAAGAAAAGAAGCTCGATACCAGAGGAGAAAAGCATCGAGACAGAGGAGACGTGAGGAACGGTTAAAGGAATATGACGATTTTGACCGGGTTAAGGATGCGAACAACCTCATAACTGCCTTTAAGAAATCAAAATCCGGAGTTGACTGGAAAGCATCCGTACAGCGGTATGAAATGAATCTGCTCAGGAATATCAACAACACCGTAAAGGCGTTGGAATCCGGAGAGAATGTGTCGCAAGGGTTTATTGTTTTCTGGTTGTGCGAAAGAGGAAAACTACGTCTGATAAAGAGTGTTCATATCTGGGAAAGGGTAATACAGCGTTCCCTATGCACCAATGCATTGGTTCCGGTTCTGCAGACTGGTTTAATCTACGATAACGGAGCCAGCATGGAGGGAAAAGGTATTCATTTTGCCCTGAACAGGCTGGATGCACACTTGCACAGGTTTTACCGCCGGAATGGTTTCTCAAATGATGGCTACATACTGGTTATTGATTTTTCTAAGTATTTCGACAACATACTGCACGAGCCTGTTTATCAGGATTTGCAGAAAAATTTCACAGACGAGCGGATCATCAACCTTGCGGCACAGTTGATCCGCCCTTTTTGTGCTGATAGGAAAGATGGCAAAGAGATTTCGCTAGGAATTGGCAGTCAAATATCACAAATCCTGGCGGTGCGTTTCCCAAATGACATAGATCATTTTATAGAGCAGGAGCTTGACGTACATGAACACGGCAGGTATATGGATGATTCCTACCTGATACATGAAAGCAAGGAGTATTTACAATACTGCTTAGAAGCCCTGAAAGAGAAATTTGCTGAAAAAGGTATCATAGTCAATACAAAGAAAACGCAGATCATCAAATTGTCGTCCTGGTTTACTTTCCTAAAATTCAGGTACAAACTGACCGAGACCGGCAGAGTGGTTGTTAAGCCATGCAAAGATTCCGTTACCAGAGAACGTAGAAAGCTGCATAAGCTAAAACCTAAATTTGATAATGGAGAGCTGAACTTCGGGGATTTGAGAACGCAGTATGCTTCCTGGAGAGGGTACATAGAGTACGCCGATTCCTACCGCACAATCTGTAACATGGACAATATTTTTAATCAGCTGTATGTACCGGCTGGAGAATGGAGGTAAAAAATGAATCGCTTAAAATTCAAAGGCAGCGACCAGTTTTATACTGGAGAGGTAACGCCCATCGGAAGAAATAAGGTCTCCATCGAATTTGTTGGAGGCATACCGAAAGGCATTGATACCTCTTTGATTGAGGCTTTTACTCCTGGAGGGGTGAAGTTCCTGGAATTAACAGGGTTCACAACAGAGTACAGACGAGTGGATGCAAGTCTGGTTCTCTCAAATGATGGCTCTGTTTTTGTGGGTGAAATCATCCAGGAGATCGACCAGGAAAAAGCTCTGGAGGATGCAAAAGCATCCAAGAAAAACGAAATGTGCAGTATTTGCAACGCTACAATTATTGCCGGATGTGATGTCACGGTTTCCGGTTCCCTGGAACATTTCCGACTGACAACTGACGATCAGCTGAATTTGTTCGGAAAGCAGATCCAGCTCATGACAGGTTCTGAGAGGTTCGAGTACCACGAGGACGGTAACCCTTGCAGATACTTCTCTGCTGAGGAAATGCAGAAAATCATCACAGCCGCCATGGCATATAAAACGTACCACACAACGTATTGCAATGCTCTGAATATGTGGATCAAGAACGCAGAAACCCTGGAGGAAGTAAATTCTATCTACTACGGGGTTGAAATTCCGGAAGCCTACCAGAACGAAGTCCTTAAAGACCTCATTGTGAAGATGGGCTCATGAGGAAGCTGGTTAAATTCTTGATCTTGCTGTCGTCCGGAGGATTGATATACGTTTTGATAGAGTTTCTTTACAGAGGGAGAAGCCACTGGAGCATGTTCCTGGTAGGTGGGATATGCTTCGTTCTGATTGGAGGTCTCAATAACTGGTTCCCCTGGAACTGGTCCATCCTCCGACAGATGGGTATATCAGCCGCCATTGTGACGGCGGTAGAATTTGTTTCTGGCATACTGCTGAACATGGTCCTGAACTTGGACGTATGGGATTACAGCAATATGCCTTTTAATATTTACGGTCAGATATGCCTGCCGTTTACGGTGATCTGGTTCTTTCTTTCGTTCCTGGCTATTGTGGCGGATGATTTTCTCCGCTGGCTATGGTTCGGGGAGAGATTCCCTGAATACCACCTTTTCACAAAGGAGGAGTAGGGCTTTGGAGGAAAAAGAACTTTTAGAGCTTCAATGTAGCATCATCGAATGGCAGAAAAATATCATAGGGGAGCTTATGAGACTGTACAGCACAGAACCGGAGTTTCACATACCGGAGGAATTGCAGCAGCAAATCCACGAGGTAAAAGAAATGTACCGGAAGCTGAACACACTATAACCGGAGAAAGGAGGTCGTCATGGATGAAGTAGTGGTTCTTTCAATACCGCAGATCATCGTTACTTTCGTGGCAGCCATGGGGATTCCGTCAGCATTGACGAGTTACATGCTCAGCCGCCATGAGAAACGCCTGGAGAAGCGTGACGAGCAGAGGGAAAAAGAGAGAGCAAAGAAAGAAAAGGACATGGACATGCACCAGAAGTTACTCCTGGAGACAATCAATGCATCTCTCGCCCTCGGAGAAGCCACCGCAAGGGCTGTCCAGCGTATTCCGGATGCGAAATGCAACGGTGATATGCACGCAGCCCTGGAGTATGCTCAGAAAGTAAAACACGAGCAGAAAGATTTCCTCCGGGAACAGGCACTCGAAAATCTACATGATGTGCCTTAATTTTGGCATTTTGCCTTGTGAGTGAATATTTCCTCACATAAACACACCAAAAGCCTCCACGAGCCTATAACGCTTTCAGAGGCATAAATATTTAAAACAGGAGGTACATAGAAATGGCAACCAATGTAATTTTAATCTTTGTTATCGTAGTCGGTGTTATCCTTGTAGGAACCGGATTGTATGTTTACTTACGCAACCGCTCCATGGAGGAGATCAGAGCGGATGTTTACCATCTGTTCCTTGTTGCAGAGCATACGTTCACAGAATCCGGATCTGGTAAACAGAAAATGGAGTGGGTTATCAGTAAGGCGAGAGGCCTCTTGCCTGGCTGGCTCCAGACCTTTGTAACCGATGAAGTGATTCTCCGGATTATTCAGGGCTGGTTTACAGCAGTCAAGGATTTACTGGACGATGGTAAATATAATAATTCGGTAAAATAAAGCAGAATGAGAGAGCCTGGGCGAAAAGCCTGGGCTTTTTCATATCCGGAAAGGAGCAGAGAATGACAGAAAAACAAATGTTTGATTTTCTGGTGACTGGCGGACTGTCAGAACATGGAGCGGCGGTTCTCCTGGGACATTTCCAGGCTGAAAGCGGTCTGAACTCCAGAAACCTGCAGAACAGCTTCCAGAAAAAGCTCGGTCATACGGACGATTCGTACACAGAGGCTGTGGACAATGGAACGTATGGCAATTTTGACCGGGATGGAGCCGGCTATGGTCTGGCTCAGTGGACTTACTGGAGCAGAAAGGCGAATCTTCGTAATTTTGCAGAACAGGCAGGAAAGAGCATCGGGGATCCGGAAATGCAGCTTTCTTTCGCACTGCATGAGCTGAGCGGTTACAAGACTGTTATTCAGGCTTTGAAAACAGCAACGTCAATCCGGGAAGCATCGGACATTGTTCTGGAGCAGTACGAGAAGCCGGCAGACCAGTCCAAGGCAGTAAAAGTAAAAAGAGCCGGGTATGGCCAGGAAATTTACAATCGCTGTACCGGCAGAAATGAGGAGGAAAAAGAATTGAAAACGAGAAGTGAAGTAGTGAACCTGGCAAACAGCTGGTTGGGAAAGAATGAGGCAGACGGCTCATATAAGAGTATCATCGACATTTACAACAGTTTTACCGGAAGTTTTCCGAGAGGAACCAAGATGCAGTATTCATGGCCTTGGTGTGCTTGTACATGGTCTGCCCTGGCTATCAAGCTGGGATATACAGACATTATGCCTATCGAGATCAGCTGTTATTACCTGATCGAGAGAGCAAAAGCCATGGGTATTTGGATTGAGCAGGATAACCGGGTACCTAAAATCGGTGAGGCTGTTCTGTATGACTGGAGCGATGGTACAGATTACGCCACCACGGACAACACAGGTACTCCGGATCATGTCGGCGTAATCGTGGAGGTACACGAATCAGCCGGCTATTTTGTTGTTGTCGAGGGTAATTACTCCAACGCCGTGAAAAAGCGTACTCTTTCCATCAACGGCAGATATATCCGTGGCTTTATCAGTCCTAAGTATGATGCTGATGGAGGTACAGTACAGTTTCAGACACCAGGAAAGAGCGTTGAGACGGTAGCGAGAGAAGTTATTGCTGGTACCTGGGGAAATGATCCGGAACGCAGCAAGAAGCTGAAAGCAAACGGTTACGATCCTGTCGCAGTCCAGGCGAAAGTAAATGAGATTCTGAATGGCTCTGCTGTGAAGCCATCCGGAACTACTCCGGAGGAAAGTGCCACAAAATCCGTTACAGCTTCCGACTACGCCCAGAAAGGTCCGGATTCTTCCGTGGCTGGTACCTACAAAACGACTGCCGATCTCTACATGAGACACGGAGCCGGAAAGAATAAGAAAGCCATGGTTGTGATTCCAAAGGGAACGCCTGTCAGCTGTTACGGCTATTACAGCATTTCCGGAGGCGTGAAGTGGCTGTATATCCAGGTTGTTCTTGATGGGGTGAAGTACACCGGCTTCAGTTCTGGAGAATATTTGAAAAAATAATTGTTTCCAGGAGGTGTGAGCCATGTGTTTTGCAAAACTACTTGCAGTTATCTCCATAGTGGCTGTTGCTGTGGTTCTGCTGGCTGTCACAGATTCTGCACTGGCAATTCGCATAGCAGGACACTATATGTCGGAATGATTGTTAGAGAGCAGTAAAATGTAACATGTAAATGAAAGTCATGTAAACCACCTGTGGTTACTGGCAAAGCAAGGAAAAACATATCACGAATCACGAGCAGGAACCGGGCTGTAAGCTATATCATCTGTTATAACATTTGTTATAGCATTACACCCGGAAGTCCTGTTTTTCTATACCATTTCTGTTGAACAAAGTTTCTGAAAAGAGCAATATCAAAAATGCACAAATCGGTAAGTTGCCGTTTGGGTAAAATTTCAAATCGGTGCGAAAACAATTTCTTTGATATAATTATCATCCGTGGCTTAAAAGGCAAATTCAGGCATTTTAGGCACTGTCTCGCAGGTTGTCATTTTCGTGGGCTCACGAAAAAGGTCGGCAACTGTCATAATGCACAATCCCAAGTTTTCAAAATGTAATAGATGCACAATGTAAGAAAAAACGTCACTGTGTACGTCACTTGTGAAGTTCCAAGTAAAATTTCCTGTTGAAATTTATCAGCAAAACCATACGCAAAAATCACAAAAACAGAATTACTTCCTATTTATATTAAATTGTAAAAAACATATACAGTTTCATATACCGTATATGCTACATAAGCCGTCACAATATAAAAAAGAAAATAGAATTTATAATATTTATAAAAATATACTTCCAAAATTCGTAGAAACGTCACTGTTACATATACAAAAAAACTTTTTCTAAAAATTGAAAAAATAGGCTTGACACAACGCACCATAGTACGCTAAAGTCTAAGCATAGAAACACACCAAAGGAAAATGAACACACGAAACGGAGGAATCGAGATGCTGAAACAGCTTGCTAATATGACTACAGAAAAACTCATTGAAATGTTTGAGCTTACAACAAATATGAACGATGAAAACATCCCGACAGTCAGAGGCTGGCTGATGGATGAAATCGAGAAAAGAAACCCGGACGGATTCGACAAATGGTTAGACAGTGAGGATCCGGAAGATAACACCCTGAGAAAATACATTCTGGTATAGAGGAGGTCGTAAAGATGGCAAAAATTATTCAGTTCCCGGCAAAGAGCAGCAACGCATATACAAATCTGGAACAGCTGATTGCAGTTTCTGACAGCACAGCTTCCCTTGAACAATATTTCGAGGTTATGGCAGTTTGTGATGAAGCCGGTTATTTTCTTCCAGGTGAAATCGAAAAGTTGACCGAACAGGTAAGACAGAAACGCCTTGACCTTGCAAAACCGGAGTTGAAACCGGCGGTTAATGCGGATGCTCCTGGGTTATATCTCTATTGTCCGGAAATGGGCGAACAGAAACCTCAGTGCCAGATTGAGGCAGCCAGAAGCTACTATGGCAGACATTACCACATCAGCACACCTTTAGAGCTGAAAGGTCGTGGTATCACATTTGACCGAGTTCTGGAAGCAAAGAACCTGGCAGAAAGATACCAGTACAAGTCAGGCTGGAATGAGTACACCGTAACAGAGAGAGCGTTCGATATGCTCCAGCAGAAATACAGTATATCCCAGGAAAGTCTCCTGGATTAAGAAAGGCGGAAAGGATATGAAAAACGTAATCCTCAAAGATGGAAAAATTTATAGCGAGAGCTTTGGTAAGGTTGATGTATTTGAGATAGTGGACAAAATCCCGACCGGGTTCTTTGTCTGGAATATCGGTGACAATATGGGTCACGATGAATATATACCGGTCTGCCAGGATTTGCGGCCGGGGGACAAAGATTGTTTCGAGATCAACACACGTACATTAAAAGCTATCAAGCTCAGCCTGGAGGAAGTGAAGCTGTTAAGAAAAGCTGCCGGCTACGGAGTTAATTCAAAAGAAACGGCTGAAAAAGCCCTGAGAAGCAAACGCAAAGGTCGCATGAGTGACATTAAGAGAGCTCATGCAGAAAAAACGATAGATATTTTCAACAGAATTTCAAAGTAGAACACAGGAAGAAAGGCGGTTTTGAGCATGAACAGAAATGAAATCATCGAGAAAATGCGTAAAGACGGTTACCCGTATAAGATTGTCGGAAACGGTGGATATGAAGCCACTCTTTCTGGAATACAGCCGCTTTCCGGCGGAGATTACATGGCAATCTACAGATACCCAGGCGGAGAGTGCTGTCACTGCCTGGAAGAAATAAAGGCTTGTTTCACGGTGGTAGAACAGTAGGAGGTTTTTGTATGAGACAGAGAAAAAGAAAGACCGTATGGGCTTACCTGGATGGTAAGAAATTGGTAAATGTTGTTCAGGCAGCTCTTGACAATAACATGATGGTGGATGATCTGAAAGCACAGCTGGTAAAAGAGAATCTCGGTCATGAAGTGACGTTCAAAGTAGAGTAGGAGGAAAAGGTCATGAAGTTGGAAATCGAAGTAAAGCGCCGCAGGTTCAGCGCTACCCAGGGGCAGGCGGATGTGTATGTGAATGGAGAAATGGTAATTTCTTTCAGCGATACAATAGAGATCATCAATGACGGCCAGCCGTACTACAGTGAAAAAATTGGTAATTGGGCGAGTACCGTTCCAGATCCTATGTTTATCAGAGGGCTTTTGTTCCATTCATACGATGATGTGTACCACTACAGCGAAAAGGTAAAAAGAATCCTGGATGCGGAGGCGGAAAGGTTGGAGACTATGAATTGGCATATTGAGAAGTCAGATGGCATTGTGGAAGAAATGAATGTCCGGGAGGGCTTCACGGAGTTTCTTTCAATGGCTGTTCTTCAGTTCATGACAAAGCAGTGGGGAGAGGTAGAACCGGAGGAGGCAGAGCATAACAACAAGAACCCACAGGCAGCAATCGGGGCTTATATGTTCCAGGGCGAAATAAAGGTGTATGTAAAGGCAGAAAACGGGGCAGTCAGAGTGTTTCTTCCGGAAGAATGGTAGTGATGGCTATGTGGCTGATACCGAATGAGGATGAACACTGGGAGCGTGTACGTGAGAGCCTGGAAGCACCAAGAAAAAATGAGGAGTCATATCTGGAGGAGGGTACACTGTTCCTGGATGATGAAATAGAGGAACTGGAGAAAAAGTACGGTTGTTCCATCGGGGAACTGTACGAGGGTGATCTGGAGGAAATCGTTCTGAAAAAAGAGGGTATCGTTCCGGAATCTGCCAGGTACGACCCTCAATTTGACTGTATAGTATTCAAATATTACGAGGAGGCATGTTGATTGTGAACAGAAAAGAGACAACGGAGTTTCTAGGGAAGTTGCTCAAAAAAGAGCGGTTCGGAGGAATGGGGAAGTATTGGGCGAGTGAAGTCAGCATTGATCCGTGGTCCACAAAAGGCAAAGGGAAACGAGTGGACTACATGCAGTTTATCCCGGACAATCAATGTGCTGTATCGGCATTGGAAAAAGGGATTTTCGTATGCTACGAGGTAAAGAGTTGCAAAGAGGATGTGTACAGTGGAAACGGTTTGAACTTCCTGGGGGAAAAGAATTACATAGTCACAACGATGCAGTGTTATAAGGACATTCTCCCAGATATGAGGAGCGGTAAGTTCTGGAACCACTTGCAGGAAGTTTCCCCGGAATCCTCAGCCCATATCGGTATCATGGTTGCAATACCGTATATGTCAGAGGCTACAGACGAGTTCGAGAACCCTACGCCGATTGACGGGGAAGTAAACGGGTGGAAGCTGGCTGTTATAAAGCCGTGCAATATAGGATTGAGAAAAAGGTCCATGACAGAGCTGTTGTTCTGTATGCTCAGGAGCGGACAATGAAAGGAGCAGCACATGAAAGAAAGACACGCACAAATTCTGGAAGCTATTAAGAGTTTCTACCAGGAGAACGGTTTCTGCCCGACTATCCGCCAGATCGGGGATATAGTAGGGCTGAAATCCACGTCAACTGTGATAACACACCTGAAAGCGATGGAGAAAGCTGGTCTGATTATCCGGAACGAATTTTCGCCACGTTCGATCATAATTCCGGGTTTTAATGACAGAAAACCGGGAAATGATAACGTTTTTGGTAAAAACGAAACGAAAAACACCGGTTTTGAACCGGTTTTCGTATTGCATGGCTTCTGGATTACCGGCGATGATGCCGGCGTGGATGTATTTGCAGTCTCTCCGGATCCGGAGTATCTCCGGGAGAAAATGAGACAGGAAGCAGAGGAACTGTTGGCTGGGTTCCAAAACAGCGGCACAACCTTTGAGGTGGAAAACATCGAGGAGACCGGCACAAAGTACGAAGTAGAGGGCAAGTACGGCGATATGGTAAAGCTGTACATAACAGAACACGAGGTAGAGGGAGGTGAAAAGAGTGGCAAGCAATATTTTATACCTGAGAATGAAAAAGGCTGTTAAAAGGTTGAATAGAAGCCTTGACGAGAAGAAAAGGCTCATAAGGATTTACAAGAGGAGAACTGCCGACCTCCGGAGGAGGCTGGCAAAGGTCAGCCGGGAAAAAGCAGTCCTGGAGGACGGTTATGTGGTGGAGTGGTGTCTGCACTGTGAACGCCAGGTAGTCATGCTATGGGATGCAAAAGAAGATGGCATGGTGGCATATTGCCCGTATTGCAGCCAGAGAATGATGCTTTGCGAAAAGTGTTCTGGTGAGTGCGATTATAACTATGGGAACGATACTTGCAAAGAAATGTAGTAGAAAGATACGGAGGGTAAAGGAATGGTTATTGACTGTTTGATTATTATAAAACCGTGGCTGGAGAAAATTCTGTCCGGGGAAAAAGACATGGAGATTAGAGGGAGCCGCACTCATAAAAGAGGAGTTATTGGTCTAATAGAGAGCGGAAGCAGAGATATAAAAGGGTTTGCAACTGTTTCCGATTGCCTGGAACTGGACAAACAAACTTTTGACGGTTCTGTAGAACGGCACCAGATATGGGGCGATGTCTGGGACAAACTGCCATATAAGAGAAAGTTCGGTTGGATTCTGAAAAATCCGGTAAGACTTGAAAAACCAATAAAGTATATGCATCCGTGGGGTGTGGTTGTATGGGTAAAGGTGGATTTGCCCGTGGAGGTGAAAAATGGGAAAATGTATATCAACGGCAGAGAAATTGGGGAAAGAGCTGAGGGATAGCTACGAACGCTGGAACCATATTCTGCAGAATGGTGCCGGTGATCCGTTTTGGGAAGATGGTTCGAATATGAACCTGGTACGTAATCATATCATTTATTACAAAAGGCAGTGCGAAGCCGAACTGCTTCCTGATGAATACCCGGAGGAGTATTTCTGGGGGCTTCCGACAGAGGTTGACAATAAATATATGGCACTCCCGGAAGAAATCCGGAAACATGCCATAGAAAGCCTGACAGCATACGAAGCGAATGAAGATTACCAGTATTTGAAAAATGTTGTAAACGGGCTCACAGAGAAGCAGAAAAGCCAGATCAGCATCACGAACGTAATTAACTATGTTACCGGTCTTAAAAGTTTTATAAAAAATGATTCTCTGGTGGAAATGAGGAGGCACGAGCATCCGGAGCGGTATCTGGAATCGTTCCATGACTGCCGAAAAAAGGTGGAAACTATTCTGAACAAGGAACCGGAGGAAAAGCCGCTTCCTGCCGGTCAGCTGTCTTTGTTCGATTTGTTCGGATTGACAATGGGAGGATAACTGCGATAGCATAAAGAAAAACCAGGAGGTAAAAAGGTGAAAGCGGTAGATTTTATTGTAAAACATATAGACGAAAACGGAATGACACAATCAGAAGCGGCGGCGGTTGCCGGAATGAGCCGTCAGAATTTCTGGGACAAGCTGAATAACAGAAACCCACGGTTTAACACCATGACACGTATTTTAGATGCTTTTGGGTACCAGATCCATGTTGCCAGAAAAGACGGGGAACCGCTAAACTTCTGTGAGGCGGATTTCTTTGCGGCAGCGGAAAAAGAAAATATGTACTACGATTCCCTGGAGGCAATCCTGGTTTCGATGGGTTATGTGTTGGAAATCAGCAAAAAAGCTGAAGAATAAAGCGTTTTGAAGAAATGGAACGTCCTGAAAATGGGCGTTCTTTTTTATTGCAAAAATAATTTCAAAAAATTGAAAAAATAGGCTTGACACAACGCACCATAGTACGCTAAAGTCTAAGCATAGAAACACACCAAAGGAAAATGAACACACGAAACGGAGGGTATAAAGATGGAAAATAGACATTTTAGAGTAAAGAATGCAGAGGAAGCATGGAACAAAGTAAATGAGATTTTCCCGACAGATTACGCAAAGGACGAGGACAGTAGCCAGAGAGCCGGCTACCCGACTTTCAGAAGTACCGCCGACGGTCATTTTTACGATTACATTTGCGACCTGAACGACAGGCTGGAAGTTAATCTCAGCACCGGAGAAACAGTAAATATCTGGATCGAGCAGGAGACGGAGCCAGAGGTTGCACCCGAAAAAATGGAAGCCTTAAAGAAAATGTCAACACGTATTCAGAAGTTAGGTTTCTGGTTTGCCGGAGAGATGCTTGACGATGAGGAAAAAGGAAAGGAGAACCGCAGAAACTTTGAAAAGGAAAAAGCCGAGAATCCGGACACGTTGGTTATGATGGTTGACTGCTCAGAAAATAATGTACGCTGCATGAAAGATTGTCTGAAATCATGTCAGAGAGTACACAAGTACATTCAGAAGAATCCGGAAGAAATTGAGGAGTGGCAGATAGCAGGAATTAACGCCATGTTCGACCAGGCAAACAAAGAGGGGATCGTTCCGTATGATTTACCGTATGCGATAGAGGGCGTTCTGCTAATTCTCGACCCGGAAGTTAATGAATAGGAGGTAGCACCATGAAAGAAAACAGTATTTTGGTGATTATCCGGGCAATAGACCCGGACAACGCACCATACATCATCCAGGACAGCGAAATCGTAAGACATTTCCAGAGAGCAGCTGAATATTTGAAAAACGGAAATAGAAAACTTGCAGGCTTCTGTTTCCGGGGAGCTAAAGAAAAGGTCGCACAGTTCGGAGAGTATTATTTGACACCGGCGAGCATCCGGGTAGGCGATGGAGTAACGGTAAACCTCTGGAGTGACAGATACGCCGCAACCGTTACCAAAGTTACAAAGAGTACGGTTACTGTCCGTAGAGATAAGGCTACGCTCAATCCGGATTTTAAGCCGGAATGGATTCCTGGAGGATTCGCCGCACATTGTACAAATCAGGACGAGCAGACATACACCTACGAGCCGGACGAAAACGGTACGGAGTACACATTCCGTTGGTCCAGAAAATACCAGAGATACGGTCAGCCAGGAAATCTGTCACTGAGCAAAGGCCGTCATGAGTTCTATGATTACAATTTTTAGGAGGTAGAGAAATGAGCAAAGAGAAGAAAATCAGCGAAATGGAAAACAAGAAAGAGCAGTTCGTGGCACTGGCAAAAGAGGTATATCCTCTGATCGAGCAGATCAGGGAGGCGATGGCGAAAAGCCCGTTCGGGGATTCTGCTAGCATCAGCATTGGCGGTGACGGATACGTGGAGTTCCGCCCGTATGATAGCGGCTGGAGGCTGAACAGATACCGATGTGATAGCACACCGGTAGCGCAGTATGAGTACCAGGAGAAGATCGTTCTGGAGGAGGAAAAGTAGATGGCAGATAGAGGAAATCATCGCTTAAATGCGGAAATCGAGAGACACATCAATCAGTGGTACGGCACTGTTCACGGTCAGGTTATCAAGAACATGTACGAGAATGGTTCGGATTATGAGAGCATTTGCGAAGCGGCAAACATCGACTATGAAGATTATGAGGAGGAGTGAACCTATGACAGTGCAAGAAGCTGAAAAAGCTGGAATGAGTGACATTGATATTGCCCTGGGTATCGTGACTGGAGAGTTAGAGGATGAATCGGAACCGGATGAATACCGGGATCCGGTTCATGGAAGAATCGTAAAGACAAGGTTTGACCCGTACCACGATGTAAAGGTGTACGAGGATGGCTACAAGGAGCGGTACTACATAGGAGATTAGGAGGAAAACCATGGTAAAAACAGTAAAAATCACTACTGATAACAAAATATCGGTTGAGGAGCTTCCGAACTGGAGCTTGGGTTCCTGGGAAAAGGCAATCGGAGCAGATTGCACAGAGACCGTAAAAACCCAGATCATGTATGATCTGTTTCGTGAGCCGGTTGTAATGATTGTTGATGAATCCGGACTTGTGAAAAACAGAGAGGTAAACGCTGTCGGTTCGTTCCTTTATGGCATCCAGAACCACGGAACGCCGATTGTCGGAGATATTATTTTCGGGCTACAGAACGGTCCGGAAATTCTGCCACTCGCAGATGCGGAGCTGGTGAAATTCTTTTTGAAAGATCATTTTCCGTTACTGGAGGAGGTACAGAAGTGACAATCGGAGAAGCAGGAAAAGGCGTGGTCGTGAGTGATACCGGCACCCAGACCTATCGCATTGGTTTTAACGGTAACGATGAAACAGAGTTGGACGCAAAGAACATGAGCGAGCTGGAAGAATTGTGGCGGTCGCTGTGTCCGGAGTTCGGATGCAAGGCAAACAGCGTGGATTACGTGGAAAGGGTGTAGGAAATGAGCATAGCAGTAAAAGAATTAAACAAAGACCTGATTCACAGGGCGAATAGTAACAGCTTTGGCGGAAAGAGGGGCGATATATCCGAGCATGAATATCAGGTGTATGTGGAGAGAGTGTTGTCCTGGCCGATCTCAGAGGAGAAAAAGCAATCCATCCTGGATAAACTGCATGAGAAATGGAGTGAAATGCTGAAATATGAGGCACAGCATGTCAGCGTAATGGTGGCAGGCCCAGCAAAGTACAATTCCAGGAAGCTGGATAAGTCAGATAAAATCCTGGAGCTTTCCGCAGCTTTTTCGGAGTGGTTCAAAGACTTGGAAGATCAGATAAAAAGAGGACAGCAGAAAAACGATAAGGCGGAGAAATTGTTGAAGCTGATTGAGTTCTGCAGGAAGCCGGACAATCCGTGTGATCCTACAAACCACCTGGCAGAATTGGCAATGTATGATAACGCCTCTTTCATCCGGATTTACGAGGAGTTGTACCCAGAATATAAGTGGCGTAAGAACAGCACTATTGCGAAGCTGTACCAGAAGTCGCTTGCCGGAGAAATTAAGGAAATCCGGAAAGAGGTATTTTTCGAGGATACAAACCTTACGGCATACAAAGAGGGCGACAGGGTTTATATAAAATTCCTGATGCGACCGAAACGGCAGCTGATTGTAGCACTGAAATCTCGTGGATGGTGGTGGAACAGCTATAAGAACGCCTGGAGTACATACCCGGATAAGCTGGATCCGGAATGGGTGGCATCTATCAGTGAGAAATACGCAAAGTACATTTAGGAGGTCTGAAATGAATTATATTTGTTCGAAGCAAGGAAAGATTGACAAGCTCTGGGGGCGTTTTATTAAGCACCTCCTGGAGCTGGAGGCGGCAGGAATCAAGGTGGAATACATCCGGAAAGGCGAAGTGATCCTGAACGGGAAAAGGTTCGAGCCGGTATACAAGGAAAATACAATGAGCTGGGAGCCGATCGGCTGGAGATATGAACCAGGTCAGAATTACATCACGTTTGTAGGTTATGACATATCGCCGCTGATTAAGTACCTGACGAAAGACAGAGGCAAAAATGGTCTGCCGCTGGAGGATGCCGTAGAGGAGTGCTTCGGTGCAAACACTCCGGAAAATTACGAAAAGGGTGTCCGGTTCGTGGCAAGCCTGGGGAAAATGGGAATTATTCCGTCATACGAGGCAGACAGGATTGTTTCCCAGATGGACGAAATAATCAGCCAGGAGGGGTAAAGCATGGAATTTCCACGAGTATCAATAAAAAGGCAGAATGAGGCTATAACGCAGTTTGGAGGCATGGAAATGTTTCCTCCGGTCGAAGAATTTGCACAGCAGGTAGCCAGGTCAACGGATGCGGCTATTACATCATGCCTGGACAAAGTAGTAGGTCCTGGGTGGGAGCTGGAAAAGGTGGAGATGGAACGCCTCCCGAATACCGACCCAACAAAGGCAGGAACCAGGTACAGAGTAAGCTATGATGGAAAACCGGTAGGGAAGATCAGGAGCATTATCGCAGTCCAGGAAAACAAGGCAATCGGTAATTTGTATGTGGAAATGGTGGAGGATTAAAAGGACATGAAAAAATACGAGTTAAACAGAAAGCAGTACGATCGCATCCGCAAGATGGATCACAATGACATGAAAGAGTATCTGAACGCAGTATATGAGAACGGGTACAGAGCTGGAGAGAGAGCCGCATCTGAAAAAGCAGCAGAGGTTCCGGATCTGATCGGTCTGGAGGAAGAAATGCAGAATATCCGTGGTATCGGAGGAGCAAAGGCAAGAGCGGTGTGTGAGGTTGTAAAGATTTTCTTTGAGAGAAAGGTGGCTGGTCCTGATGAAACCGGTTCTGAAATATCCGGGGAGTAAATGGAGGATTGCCGGAGAGATTGTGGCAAGGATTCCGGAGCATCACACGTACCTGGAGCCGTTCTTTGGGAGCGGAGCTGTTTTCTTCTCAAAGGAGCCGAGCAGAATTGAAATGATAAATGACCTTGACAACAACGTACCGAACCTGTTCCGCTGTATCCGGGATGATCCGGACAGACTGGCCAGAATTGTTGCGACAACGCCTTATTCCAGACATGAGTATGAGAGAGCGTTTGCATCGAATGAGGAGCAGGACAATTTCCAGAGAGCGGCTGACTTTCTGACTACATGCTGGCAAGGTCATGGGTTCCGGACAAATGGGTACCGGGTGGGCTGGAAAAACGATGTACACGGTCGGGAGAGTATGTACGCTCTCCGGAACTGGTACAATCTGCCGGAGGTTATCCTGGAGACTGCAGAACGCTTGCGGTGTGTCCAGATAGACAACAGGCCGGCACTGGAAATAATAAAGAGGTTCAATTATCCGGATGTTTTCATGTACATAGACCCTCCGTATATCCTGGGAACCAGGACAGCAAAACAGTACAAGCATGAAATGACGGATGCAGACCATGAGGAGTTACTGGGTGTCCTGAAAAACTCAGAGGCTATGGTAATGATAAGCGGTTATGAATCGGAACTTTACGACAGCATGTTAAAAGGCTGGCACAAGGAGCAGTTCCGGTCAAATGCTGAATACGGAGGAAACAGGGTAGAAACTGTCTGGATGAATTACGAGAGGCAGTTTACTATAAAAGATTTTCAACAGGAAAAATTATTTTAAGGAGGATTGCAAAATGGCAACTATCAAAAGAACAGAAACGAGCAATGTCACATGGAAAGAGGTTCTGGAAATCATCAATTCCGGGAAAGCGACTGAGAAGCTGAAACCAGGAACGGAGATTACGGAAACCTTAAAGGATGGCAGTAGAGCCGTAATAGCGGTGGCAGCCGTAGACTTATACCAGAACGGTGAAGTTATTTTCTGCTTCCGCAACACTGTCGGGGAAGATCACCGGATGAACAAGGAGTGGACGAACAAAGGAGGCTGGAAAGATTGCAAAATGAGAGAATACCTGAATAGCGAAATCTTGGCTCTGCTTCCGGATGAACTGGTAGAAATGCTTTCACCTAAGAAAACTATTCAGATTCAGAATGGTTCTACTTTGGAGTGTGAGGATCTTCTTTTTCTACCGTCCGAGTACGAGGTTCATGGAGAGAAGATTTATGCAAAATACAACGGGGTAGACAAACAGTTTCCGTTCTACAAGGAGAGAACGAACCGTATTGTTGTTGATGAAGATGGAGACACAACATGGAGGTGGTTGGCATCTCCGCACGCCAGCGACACCACCTACTTCTGCTTTGTCTGCAGCTACGGCAATGCCAACTACACCAACGCATCCAACTCGTTTGGCGTAGCCCCTGGCTTCGCAATCCGTAAATCTTAAAATCCTGCCCCCTAGTGGGGCAGATTTTCTATCAGGAGGTTAGTATGGAATTATACAGAGGAAAATCAAAAAAGACGGGTTCCTGGATCATTGGAACGGTTGTTTGCATGGGAGACAGGGCGTTTGCCCTGGTTTCTCCGAATCTGGAGCCGGAGAGACCGGCATACAATGGCATGGCTATGGGATGCGGCCTGGAGGATAAAGGACTGACGGAAAAAGCCTATCTCGCAATGGAATACGTCTGGGAGGAGGCTTTGGAGCGGTACGAGGAAGATTTCCCTATCTGGGAAGAATTAGAGCCGGAAACGGTCACCAGATGCTGTGACAGGCACGATATACCAGGGAACGTTCTGTTTGAGGGCGATGTATACCGGAATCCGGACAACCTGTTGTTCGAGATTTGCTACGGGAGGTATATGGCATTTTGTCCGGCAGATAAGGCATGGATGGAAAGTGTCGGCTTCTTTGCAGTCTCCAGGGATGTAGAGGAGCTTTACCAGGTAAAAGAACCTATGCCGCTGGGTACTACGGAGGATTACGCTTACTTGGTGGGGAATGTGTTTGACAATCCGGAACTTTCCCAGGCTCATAAAGAAACGGATCCGGGAGCAGCACAGCCCGTACTCATGCCGGCAACATAAAATCTTGCTATGCAAAAATAGGTTTGCATGGTATAATCAACGAAATACACGAAACGGAGGAAATGAAGTATGAAAAAAGTGGTTGTATGGTTAATGGTGGCTATGATGGCAGCATCTGTTTGCGGATGCGGTTTCAGTGATGGTGTGAAAGACGGCATGGAGGCGGCAGCCAACAAAGAAACAGAGACAGAGGGAGCAACTGAGGAGCAGACCGAAGCAGAGGAGACCGAAGTTAAGGAACCTGAGAGCGTTCCGGAAACAGAAGCTGAACCAGAGGAGGAAACACCGGCTGTAAGCGAGGAACAGGAAAAGGCAGAGACTGCTCAGGCTGAGAGTATCAATGTTCTTATGACCGCACCGGTAACGAAGCATGAAGAAAAGAACGATACAAAATGGGCTGAGGTTGTCGTGGATAAAGAGCTTCTGAAAGCTACCACGAATGAAGAATTTGCTGAGTTCTGCAACGAGGTTGTAAAAGATTCCGGTTATAACTGGGTAACAATCTCATGCGGAGACGGTACAGGCATCCAGTTCCAGGGTTCTCTTTCATACCTGGCTACCTACGGAACGCTTGACAATGAGGGCTGTATCGTGGACGCAATCGGCACAATTACGCTCCGGGAGGACGGTACTTATAAATATTCTGAGAATGAGTAACCCATGTGGTACCGGATGTTGTTTACATTTGTAACATTATGGTTACAATCTTTCAATATCCGGGATGCGATGTTTATTCAGTAAACAGGATATGTGGTTAAGAAAGACTCATAGTGAACGTGCTATGGGTCTTTTTATTTCATAGGAAAGTGTACCCTATGAAACATTCTCTATTCTTTCGAAAACTGTTTGAACCCCATGGACGAAAATGTTATAATTTTTATACTTTGGTTGCCGGAATCCTACGGCACAATAAATCGAAATGAGATGAATAAAATGCAAAAAAATCAAAATGATAAATCATACAAGAGAGCACAGCCAAGTGAAAAGCAGGAATCCCGGATTCCAGCGGAAGGCGTTCGTTTAAATCGCTTTTTGAGCGAGGCGGGCATCTGCTCCCGGCGGGAGGCGGATCGGCGGATCGCGGACGGGCGTGTGACGATCGATGGGCGCGTGGCAGAGGTCGGGCAGAAGCTGATGCCGGGACAGCGCGTGGCATGCGATGGCGTAGCGGTGTCCGGCAAGGATGCGCCGGTGCTTTTAGCGGTCAATAAGCCGCGGGGGATTGTCTGTACGACTTCTGATAAAGATCGGGCAGAAAATATCGTAGAATTTTTAGATTATCCGGTCCGGATTTACCCGATCGGGCGCCTGGACAAGGATTCAGAAGGGCTGCTTCTCATGACGAATGAGGGCGAGCTGGTCAACCGGATTCTAAGGGCTCGTTACGGACATGAAAAGGAATATCTGGTAACGGTGGATAAACCCATTGATAGTGAGTTTGTCCGGAAGATGAGCGCAGGAGTGAAGATTTTAGATACGGTTACCCGTCCTTGTGAGGTGGAAAAGACCGGGAAGACGAGTTTCCGGATCATCCTGACCCAGGGACTCAACCGCCAGATCCGCCGGATGTGCGAGGCGCTGGGGTACCAGGTGCAGACGTTAAAACGCGTCCGGATGCTGAACATTACGCTGGATGGGCTGAAAACAGGCGAGTACCGGGAAGTGACAGCGGCAGAGAGACAGAAATTAGAAGATATTTTGAACGGAAAGAAGAATGGCTGAGACAATGTTGTCTGGCAGTCAGTGCAGGTTCACATATGAGGTTGCATAGAAATGCTTGAAAACGCATTCAGAGGCAGTTGGAGAGAGCGATGGGAAAGGTGGAGTCAGATAGATGGCAGAGGACAAGACAAAACGGATACGGGAGCTGATTGGGACGCTGCGGGCAGCAGGGCGCGCCTATTATCAGGAGAGCCGGGAGATCATGAGCAACTTTGAGTATGATAAGCTTTATGATGAACTGGTTTCATTGGAGAAAGAGACGGGAATTGTGTTTGCGAACAGCCCGACGCAGAATGTAGGATATGAGGTAGTCAGTGCGCTTCCGAAGGAGCGCCATGAGAAACCGATGCTTTCGTTAAATAAGACGAAGAGCGTGGAAGAGCTGGCAGACTGGCTCGGCGGGCAGAACGGGCTTTTATCCTGGAAGATGGACGGTCTGACGATCGTCCTGACCTATCAGAATGGAACACTTGTCAAGGCGGTTACGCGTGGAAATGGTGAGATCGGCGAGGTTATCACGGCAAATGCAAAGGCGTTTGTCAATGTGCCGTTAAATATTTCCTACCAGGGCGAGCTTATCCTGCGCGGCGAGGCGATCATCCGGTATTCAGATTTTGAGAAGATCAATGAGCAGATCGAGGATGTCGATGCAAAATATAAGAATCCGCGAAACTTATGCAGCGGTTCGGTGCGTCAGTTAAACAGCGAAATCACAGCGCAGAGACAGGTCCATTTTTATGCGTTCAGCCTTGTAAAGGCGGATGGCATTGATTTCAAAAATTCGCGGAAAGAGCAGTTTGAATGGCTGAAAACACAGGGGTTTGAGGTCGTAGAGTACCATGAGGTGACAAAAGAGACGCTGCCGGAGACGGTCAAAATGTATTCTGAGGCGATTGCGGAAAATGATACGCCGTCGGATGGACTGGTGCTTTTGTATGATGATATTGCCTACGGCCAGTCGCTGGGGCGGACGGCAAAATTCCCGCGCGATTCGATCGCATTCAAGTGGGCGGATGAGATTCAGGAGACGAAGCTTCTCTATATTGAGTGGAGTGCGTCGAGAACGGGGCTGATTAACCCGGTGGCGGTGTTTGAACCGGTGGAGCTGGAGGGAACGACGGTCAGCCGTGCCAGTGTCCACAACATCAGCATCATGGAGGCGCTGGAACTGGGGGCAGGCGACCGGATTACGGTTTATAAGGCAAATATGATCATTCCGCAGATCGCGGATAATCTGACACGCAGCGGTGTCCGGGACATTCCGGAGGCATGTCCGGTGTGCGGCGGTCAGACGGAGGTACGCCAGATCAATGATGTAAAGTCACTTTATTGCACGAACCCGGACTGCCAGGCGAAGAAAATCAAGAGTTTTACTCTTTTTACAAGCCGCGATGCGTTAAATATTGCGGGGCTTTCAGAGGCGACGCTGGAGAAATTTATCGGTGTCGGCATGATTCATGAGTATGCGGACATCTTCCATCTGGATCGGTACCGCGATGAGATTGTAGAGATGGATGGCTTTGGACAGAAATCGTATGATAATCTGATTGCAGCGGCTGAAAAAGCATCCCATACAACTTTGCCTAGAATGGTGTATGGGCTGGGTGTTGCAGGCATCGGTCTGGCAAATGCCAAGATGATTTGCCGTCATTTTAAAAATGATTTTGAGGCGATGCGCCACGCCACCGTGGAAGAGCTGGTCGAGATTGATGGAATCGGGGAAGTTCTGGCGCAGGCGTGGACGGCATTCTTTTCGGATGGAAAGAATAATGCGATCGTCGATCATCTGCTGGCGGAGCTGACCTTTGAGGCAGGAGACGAAGAAAGTAGCGAGGGTGCAGATGAGGCATTCGCCGGGATGAATTTCGTCATTACCGGTTCGCTGGAACATTTCAAAAACCGGAAAGAGCTGCAGGAGCTGATTGAGCGCCGCGGCGGCAAGGTGACCGGAAGCGTGACGTCCAAGACGAATTATCTGATCAATAATGATGTGGCGTCGTCGTCCTCGAAGAATAAGAAGGCGCGGGAATTGGGGGTGCCGATTCTTTCGGAGGAGGAGTTTTTGAAGCTATAAGAGAGGTGAAAAAGCCGGACGCCAGACAGTGTTTAGCTGGCTTTTTTTTGCAGCTTGTGTTATGATTAGGAATGCTGATATAGTTTTTATTGTAAGTAGAAATGAATCATATCGGTATATAATAGAATCCTAAAATTCAAACGAATTTTATATAAAAAGGGGATATATAACCATGCCAATTAAAATACAAAAGGATCTTCCTGCTAGGGCAATTTTGGAATCTGAGAATATATTTGTGATGGATGAGGATCGGGCGATGAGCCAGGATATTCGTCCGTTGGAGATTTTGATTCTGAACCTGATGCCGATCAAGGAGGATACGGAGACGCAGCTTCTGCGGGCACTTTCGAATACACCGCTGCAGGTGGACTGTTCATTCCTGATGCTGGAAACGCACGTTTCGAAAAATACATCACAGACGCATTTGAATAAGTTTTATGTGACGTTTGACGAGATCCGCCGCAAGCGCTTTGATGGTATGATTATTACCGGCGCGCCGGTGGAGAATATGGAGTTTGAGGAGATCAACTACTGGGACGAGCTGACGAAGATCATGGAGTGGAGCAAGACGCATGTGACCTCGACGTTTCATATCTGCTGGGGCATGCAGGCGGGACTCTATTATCATTATGGAATTCAGAAACATCAGAGAAAGACAAAGCTTTCCGGCATTTACAGACATCGTCTTTTGAACCGGAAGATCCCGCTGGTCCGTAGTCTCGATGATTATTTTTACTGCCCGCATTCCCGTTACACGGAAGACCGGGAAGAGGATATTCTGAAACATCCGGAATTGCAGATTCTGGCGAAATCGGATGAGGCTGGCGTATTTCTGGTGATGAACCAGGATGGAAGCCAGATTTTCGTTCAGGGGCATCCAGAGTATGATCGCATGACGTTAAACAACGAGTACCACCGCGATCTGAAAAAAGGCTTAAATCCGCAGGTACCGTGCAACTATTACCCGGACAACGATCCATTTTCCATGCCGGTGCTGAAATGGAGAAATATGTCCAACACGCTGTACACGAACTGGCTGAATTACTATGTATACCAGATGACGCCGTACGTGCTGAAGGAGGACGAGCAGGAATAAAAAGAGAAAAAGGCTGTCACATCAGGCAAATTTAAATTTGGTTCTATGGATTGGAAGCAGATTGAGTGCCTGGGGCGACAGCCTTTTCTAAAAGTTATAGAATAAAAACGATACTTTTTGATACTTAAAAGCGGATTTCCATTGACTTGTACGTATGAAAATGGGATAATGAACGCAGAGGTGATTGGTATGTTTAAAATTAATCCATACAGACCCGGCGCGGGCTTGATGCCGACGTATCTGGCTGGAAGAGATGCCGATATGGATGCGATCCGGGATTTGCTTGATGCCCTGAAATTGGGGATTCCGACCCAGTCGGTTATTTTCAGCGGTTTAAGAGGAGTGGGAAAGACCGTTCTTATCAATAAGCTTCAGGAAATTGCCGAAGAAAAAGGAATTTTTTGTAAACACATTGAGGTGGAAGAACGAAAAGATTTTATTTCTCAGATTGCAAGCTGTTCGCAGGCTTTTTTGCGTCAGATCAGTACTGCAGAAAAATTTAAATCACTGATACAGAAGCCATTGGATGCAATTAAATCTTTGATTGTTTCATTTGATCCAGATGGAAATACATTTTCGCTGTCGCTGCAGGAGCGGGAGCTGTATCGTACAAGTAACCTGACACAGAGTCTGACAGATGTATTTACGGCGTTAGGGGAAACGGCGTATAAGACGGAATCGCCGCTTTGTTTTTTTATTGATGAAATTCAGTATATGAAACCGGAAGAGCTGGGAGCTTTAATTGCGGCACTTCATCGGACCAATCAGCTTGGCTATCCTCTTATGCTGATTGGAGCTGGACTGCCTAAAATTTATGCCATGCTGTCGGAAGCAAAATCATATTCGGAACGGCTGTTTATTTATAAAGAGATAGATTCTCTGGATCGCGATCAGTCGATCGAGGCAATCCGGAAACCAGCGGAAAAATTAAATGTTTCCTATACGGACGAGGCGGTTGGAGAAATCATTGATATTACGAAGGGCTATCCATTTTTTATCCAGCAATTATGCCAGATTGTCTTTCAGAACACAGATGGAAAGCGGATCGATGAGAAACATGTGGAATCCTGCATTCCAGAATTTTTCCATAACTTAGATAATGGATTTTTTAAGGTGCGCTACGAGAGATGTTCGGAAGCGGATAAGAAGTTTATTTTTGCAATGGTCTCATGTGATAAACTGCCATGTACGATTTCAAATATTGCGCAGGTTATGCATAAGACGGTCAGTGCCATTTCTACGTCGAGAGCGCAGCTGATCAATAAAGGGATTATTTATGCAGTCCGCTATAAAGAATTGGATTTTACGGTACCAGAGTTCAGTGGATTTATAAGGAGACTTCCGGAATTTGGGGAGTGGGAGAAAGAAAATCAGGAAGAGCAGAAATAGGAAATCCACTCTTCTAGATTACGCGCGCAAGTCTTATATGCGTTCCATCTAAATTACCGGGCATGTTCCCGCATCAGCGCGATTTCCGCCGCATATCCATCCGGATCGTTCGGCGTTTCCAGATAGAAGGGAAGATGATTTAACGCGGGATGCTGTACGACGCGGATCAGGGCTTCGGCTCCGATGTAACCTTCGCCGATGCGTGCATGGCGGTCTTTGTGAGCGCCAAGCGGATTCAGGCTGTCATTCAAGTGGATGGCGCGCAGACGGGAAAGACCGATGACGCGGTCAAATTCGGTGAGAACCTCATCCAGGTGATTGACGATGTCATAGCCGCCATCCCAGATATGGCAGGTATCCAGGCAGACACCGAGATGGTCGGAGAGTTCAATGCGGTCGATGATTTCCCGAAGCTCTTCAAAGCGGCTGCCGACTTCACTTCCTTTTCCTGACATGGTTTCCAGAAGAACGGTTGTAGTCTGTTCCGGTTTCAAAATGGAATTTAACATTTCGGCAATGAAGGCAATGCCGGTTTCAACGCCCTGCTTTACATGGCTTCCCGGATGGAAATTATAGCAGTTTCCCGGTGTGTATTCCATGCGCGCCAGGTCATCCGCCATGGTGCGGCGGGCAAAGTCACGGATTCCCTCATCGGCAGAGCAGGCATTCAAGGTGTAAGGAGCATGGGCGAGAATTTTTTCAATCCCATGTTCTTTTGCAAATGAAAAAAATTTAGCAACATCTTCTGGATCGATGTCTTTGGCTTTGGCACCGCGCGGATTCCGGGTAAAAAACTGAAACGTATTGGCATTTATTTTGACCGCTTCCTTTCCCATGGCGAGATAGCCGCGGGAAGAGGAAAGATGACATCCAATTGTAAGCATGATTAGGAACCTCCGTATGTGTAGTAAATGATTTGTGTGATATCTGATGCTGCGGATTGACTTGGCAGCAGTGATATTGAAGCAGAGCCGAACGAAATGGCTGAACTTAGTATTTATGATAGACTTATGATAGCATAGAAGACGGTTAAGAGGGAAGCTGTATTATCAAATATAATTTTATAAAAGCAGTAAACAGGTTAGGATTAAAACGAGAATGGCATTGGAATCAGTTCGATGCCATTTTTTATATTTTTCTATGTAATAAAAGCAGTCCGCCCGCATACAAAAGACAGAGGCCCCCAGCCTGGAAAAGCACCGACGGAAACAGGTGCGGGAGTGTTTCAAACGTAAAAAGAGTGTGTAAAAGGTGATTTGACCTCTCAAGACCCTGCAGGATTCCAAGCGCTGTCAGGAGGCAGAAGACGGGCTTTACGATCCCTTGGCCAAGCGGCAGCCGAATCGGGACTTCGCAGGCGAGGGCGTGGATGTGGAGAAAGGCGAGCACCAGTTCGCTGATGAGAAGTGCCGCCAGATAGGCAAAAATACCCCATCGTGGAATAGCAAAGAGAACGAGGAAGAGGGTGAGAAGCATGGAGATGGTGTGATGAAGAAACACGGTTCCGGTTTTTCCGAGCCCGTTTAAGATACTTCCCATGGTGGTGGAGAGATATAGAAACGGGCAGAGCCAGGCCAAGATCTGGATAAAGCGTCCGGCATCGGCGCTGTGGTAGAAGGTTTCACCCAGTGCCGGACCAAAGCGGGTAAACAGTCCGACGCAGAGGATCCCCATGTACAGGCTGTAACGGAGAGCCATGGAGATGGTGCGCTCGATTTTATCCGGCTGCTTCTGTGCCTGTGCCTCAGAGACAGCCGGGAGCAGGACAACGGCGAGGGAATTGGTGATGGCGGAGGGAAAAAGAATAAAGGGGAGCGCCATTCCCGTGAGAACGCCGTAAATGCTGACAGCTTCCACCCGCGCAAGTCCGGAAAGAAGGAGCTGGTTCGGCACAAAGATGGCCTCGAGACTTTGGAGAAAGCTGAGTGTGAGACGGTTAGCCATGAGCGGGAGTGTCAGGGCAAGAAGCGGAGAAAGCAGAGGGGCGGCGTTGATACGGGGCATGGCAGCTTCAGAAGATGGAGAGGACGGTTCCATCTGACGGGAAAGATTCGGATTGGATTTGTCCGTGCCAGGCCTCCTGGAAACCGGCTTTGAACTTCCATATACCAGCAGGCAGAATATAGCCGATGCAGCTTCTCCGATTAAAAGCCCCCAGACAGCCAGCAGCACCGTGATCGGAATCCTGTTCGTGCGGCAGACATGGACGATCAGCAGGACGGAGAAAATGCGGATGCACTGCTCGACCACCTGTGAAAATGCCGGGACTGCCGTTTTTTTGAGCCCATAATAATACCCGCAGCAGCAGGCATGGATCGCGCAGAAGGGGATCGAGAGGGCGAGTGCGGGCAGAAGCGGTGCACATTCGGGCGCAAGAAGGACGCGCGCGGCGAGAAAATCGGCGAAGGTGTAGATCAAAGAGGTCAGCGGCAGGGCGATCGATAGTGAGAGTGCGAGGCTGACCCGCAAAAAGGCGCGTCCCTTTTCCGGGGAGGCGGCGGTCAGGCGGGAGAGTGAAGTCTGGATTGGACCGGCGCAGAGAGCAAATGCGATGCCATGTATGGGAAAAATCATCTGATATAAACCCAGACCTTCGGCGCCGATCGTCCGGGATAGAAAGATGCGGTAGAAAAAGCCGAGAATCCGGCAGAAAAATCCGACTGCCGTCAGGAGCAGGGTTCCGGTAATCAAAGGATGAAATCTTCGCATAGCAGATCTCCGGGGAGGGTATGTTAGAAAAGTATATGAAGAAATAGAAAAAAGTAGAAGAAAGCTGGACGATTATAAAATGTTGGGAAGTCTTCTTTTTTAGATCAAGAAACAAACGAATAGAGAAAAAGCAGGGATTTTTGCGTAAGATACAAAAATTAGCTGTATTTAATACATAAAATAACAGATGGACATTAAGGTGGAACAGGAATATACTAAAAACATCAAAAACAAAAGATTATGATGAAAAATAACAGGTTGGTAGGAAAGAGAGAGGAAGTATGCTGGAGGGAATTGTATTACTTGCATTCATCGCAGCGCTGGCAGGCTGCGTGTTTACCGGCGCGTCCGTGCTTTGGGCACTGGCGGGCGGCTATCTGATTTTCTGTGCGTATGGCCTGGTTCGGAAGCACAGCCTCGCGGAACTCGGAAAAATGTCGCTTTCCGGAGTTAAAACCGTCCGCAATATCCTGATGATTTTCGGACTGATCGGCTTTATCACAGCGCTGTGGCGGGCATCCGGCACGATTGCGGTGATCGTGTGCTGGTCGTCGAAGCTGGTGTCGCCGTCGGCATTTCTGCTGATCGCGTTCCTTCTTAACTGTATGGTGTCGATCCTGACCGGAACCTCCTTTGGAACCGGCGCGACGATGGGTGTTATCTGTATGGCGATGGGACGTGCGATGGAGCTTGACCCGTTCTGGATCGGCGGCGCGATTCTTTCGGGCATCTATTTTGGCGACCGCTGTTCACCGGTATCGTCCAGTGCGAATCTCGTCTGTGTGCTGACGAAGACCGATATTTATGAAAATATCCGCGAAATGATAAAGACATCCCTGGTGCCATTTGTGGCTACATGTATTCTCTATTATATCGTGGGACGTTCCATGAGTGCCGGAAACGGACGGATGGATGTGGAAGGGCTGTTTTCCAATAGTTTTGTGCTTCACTGGAGCGCGGTGATTCCGGCGGCGATCATTCTGGTGCTGTCCACTTTTCGCGTGGAAGTCAAGAAAACGATGCTGATCAGTATTATTCTGGCGGCATTTTTGAGCGTGGTGCTCCAGGGGCGGTCATTCGGGGAAATTTTACAGATGTGTCTGACCGGTTATCAGGCAAACGATCCGGCGCTCAATGCCATGATGAACGGCGGCGGCCTGAAATCAATGATTAAGGTGGCAGCGATCGTAAGCCTTTCTTCCTGTTATGCGGGAATTTTCGAGGGAACCGGGCTCTTGAAACCGATTCAGGGAAAAATAGAGGCGCTGAGCCGGAAAATCACTCCGTTTGGTGCGACCTTTGCGGTGGCGGCGGTTGCCTCCATGATTGCCTGCAACCAGACACTCTCGATTATGCTGACCCATCAGCTCTGCAAAGAAGGAAATCCAGATAACAAACGGTTTGCAATCGATCTGGAAAATACGGCGGTTGTGCTGGCACCGCTGGTACCGTGGTCGATCGCCGGAGCCGTTCCGCTGGCAGCCGTCGGTGCGCCGATTGCGAGTGTGGCGGTGGCATCGTATCTGTACATACTGCCGATCTGGAGTTTTTTGATGCGGCTGGTAAAAAAGGGGTAAGCTGGTTTTTGTGATTTTGAAGACGCCTTTCTGGTCAAGATAGTCGAGTGCACGAATCTTTTCTTCCTTGTTCATCAGCATCATCGGTTTGCCGATCATGGCTGTCTGATTTGTGCTGCTGGTACCGTCCGTGCTGCCATGTCTAGTTGATCCATTTCCGGCAGCGTTGCCGCCGCCTCTCTGTCTGTCGTAGTTCGCTTGCTTTCACAACATCTGTTCGCCTGCGACGGACTTCCGCCTCATTCGGACAGATGTGTTCAAGATGCGTACAACTGACAGCTCAGAAGGCTATGGCAGCAGCACTGGAAGCCGCTCTCAGGTTTTTCGCGTCCCACTACGGATATGGCTCATGTGGATGAGATGACAGGTGTGGAATTGTGAAGGGGTTATTGAAAAAACTCTCCGATTATTTATCTTCCCAAGTCTCAATCCGCGCCTTACGGTTCAAAATCCCTTTCTCCCATATCATTAAATGCACCTTAAATTCAATCGAATCCTGCGCTGTCGTAAAGGGTTCTTCACGCAGCAGTTCGGAGCGGATGCCGCGCTTTTCAAGCTCTTTCTGTCTTTTTTTGGCAAGAAGTTCGAGAGCCAGGTGACGGGTCTGCTGGGCTTTTCCGAAGGTGCGGGACGGATAGGCGGAAGAGGCTTTTTGAAGTTTCCGGGTCAGGAGATCGACTGTCTTGGCATGGGTGTTCCGGTGCAGGAGGCGGGCAATCTGACGGGCACGGCGCTTGGTGGGGTGCTGCTCATAGTCCTTCAGGCGATGTAGCAGTTTTGGATCACCGGCTTCGACGGCGATGGACTGGAAGACGCGCGAAGCGTCTTCGGAGAGATGCCAGGGATTTTCACGGATGACGCGGTATTTTTCCGGGACCGCCGGGTAGCAGCAGACGTTTAGCGGAGGAAATTCCGCGAGGGAGGCAAGCTCCCGCTCGTTTGCGTTGCAGGAGTTTTCCCCCAGATAGTCGAGTTTGTCGCGCAGGATGGCGATGCGGTATTCGAGCTGGCGGAGGTATTCGTAGCCTTTCATCCAGAAGTGCCCGATCCGACTGTAGTCATAGTAGTGATTTTCGAGAGTCAGATCTTCGAAAAAGAGTGTGACAACCGAGTCTCCCTGATGGACGATCAGGGCATAGCGTTCGTTTTCATCCTGGGTTAAGAGGGCATCGAGTTCGCCCTCATATGCCGGATCGTAGGTACCGGTCAGGCGGGCGTTGTGGAAGAGAAGGAAACTTTCGACTGCATCATTCATCAGGTAAACCAGGCGGATCGTGCTAGGGGTAGCGTTATCTGTTTCCGGGAAAATAAGCTCGAATTGATTTTCGGATAGTAGTAATTGTAACATGGAAAAAGGCTCCATTTTATAAAACTCCTTATGTATAAAAATTAAAATGTTTTCCGACACAGGCAGAAAAACGGAGCCAGTGACTATCGTATTCTCAATACAGGAAAACATAGAACAATCATGGTAATTATAAGAGAAATAAGAAGAGGATGCAAGAAAATAGCAATGCTGCTGCCGGATTGTACAAAATTTTCAGCTCAGAAAAATTTTTCCAGTGAATCGTAACATTTTTTATGTTTCACAAAAAAAGATAGTAAAACCGCGCGATTCGTGTTAATATAAGAAAGCATAAGAATAATCGCGGTGTTTTGCAGCGGCGGTGAAAACTGCAAAGCTGCGTAAGAGACTGCAAGTATGAATAGAAAGGAAAATTTATCATGGAAATCACAAAAGCAACCACGATGGGCGAGATGCTTCAGTATGATATGGGTATTGCATATGTTCTGATGGAGGCAGGCATGCACTGTGTTGGCTGTCCGTCTTCGATCGGTGAGTCTCTGGAGGAGGCTTGCATGGTACACGGTCTGAACGCAGACGAGGTTATGGCAAACATCCAGGAATACCTGAACGCAAAGAAAGAGTCTGAGCAGGCTGAATAATCGCAACCTAGATGCTCGGTTAAATTTCGGATAAAAAGACGCTGTGCAAGAAGTAATGAGGCTTCTGCACAGCGTCTTTTTCGTTGTTTTATATGTAGAAACAGAATGCACAGAGAAAGAGCAAATGCTTATGCCTTAATCTTCTTTTCCTCCAGATTCCGGTAATACTCCTTCACCATATCGATAAAATCCTTCGCGTGTGGTGAAATAATGCTGTTCTTCTTATATAAAAGCAGCAGCGGCACGCTGAACGGTGGATTGTCTACGGTGAAGAATGCAAGCTGCTCCACGTGGGCAGTGTGGCGGATTCCGCCTTCCGGGAGGAAGGTGATGCCGAATCCTCTTGCCGCCAGGTTGACCGAAGTCGTACTGCTGGTGGTGTATAGGGCATCCTTTGGCTCCATATTCATCTTGGCAAAGAGGTTTTTCATGGCGTGTCCCATGACCTGATCCTCCTGCAGCAGGATGAAGCGTTCCCGGCGCAGCTTTTTCATGTCGATTGGAAGCGGATGGTCCGGAGTGCCTGCTTCCAGACCGCGGATAGCCGGATGGTCCTTGCTGGCTACCAGAAGGAGGCGCTCATTGAAGACGGTGTCATAGACGAAATCATCCAGATTGAGCGGCATATTCATCAGGGCGAAATCGATCTGATCCTCCTGTAACAGCTTGGAAAGCTGGGCAGTGTGGTGTTCACGTAAGGTGATGCGGACATCCGGGTGGCTTTCAGAGTAGCTTGGCAGGATATCCGGCAGCAGGACGGATCCGCGCCACAGCGTCATGCCGACATTCAGAGTACGGCTGCGTCCCGTTTTCAGCTCGCCGAGCTGTTCCTCAAACTGCCCGGTCAGGACTCCGACACTTTCCAGATAACGCATATAGATTTTTCCTGCCTCAGTTAGTTTGAGCGGCATATGGCTGCGATCGAAGAGCTTGACGCCTAATTCCTTTTCGGTTCGTGCGATACACTGGCTTAAATATGGCTGCGACAGATATAATTTTTCAGCCGCTTTGGAAATGCTTCCCTCGCGGACGGTGGTAATAAAATACTCCGGGTTTTTAATATACATTTTTCTGCCTCCATTTGGCTTAATTAGCCTTTGCTTTATAGGACTATTTTTAAATGCTTATATTATTGTAAAAAAACAATATTTATATTCTCGTTCCGGGGATGGCATTTCAAGTTGATGCGTGTTATATTATAACCATCAGGAAAAAACAAGAGTTTTCACTTAGAAGTATCCTAATAATATATAATAATATTACAATAGCGATATGTCAAGTGAAGAACCGACCTGATTCTATACCAAACCCTTTTATGTATAAGTATTGACAGGTATCCGTTACCAGTTTATTTCTTTTTATTTATGTAAACCCTATTGCATCAACCCTCCATGTGCGGTCAGAAGCCAATGACAGCACTACAGCAGTTATCCGAAGATTCCCTCTTGGAGGATAACATGCGTTTCCACGGAATTGCTGCCGATTGGGTAACGGATTTCAAGGCAGAAGTGGAGCAAAGATTTAATAAAAAACCGTTTAGTCAGGAGTTGACCCCTCCTAGCTGGACGGTTTTTTATTGTCTGGATAAGTAAGGTGGAATAGCTTGAGCACATTATATACCCCATTTTTAACTAGGTTTTTTCAAAAACCCGCTCATTCTTGCTTGTATTTTTTCAATTTTCCTATATAATAATAAAGAACGTAGATGAAGCTTTTACCTTTATTGCTACAAACTATGTACGCAGCAAATGTTTACAGGCGGGGAGTTCCTGCCGTGAGATTCCGTGTGATACAATCACAATAAAGGCAGGCGTGCATACACTAAGAAGAAAGGCGGATTTATTAGTTATGAAACAGTTGATTTATCTGGACAATGCGGCGACAACCAAAACGCGTCCGGAAGTAGTGGAGGCAATGCTCCCGTATTTTACGGAGTATTACGGCAACCCGTCTTCCGTTTATGAATTTTCGGCAGAGCCGAAGAGAGCGATTGCACAGGCTCGCGAGACGATCGCGAAAGCGCTGGGCGCAAAGTCCAACGAGATTTACTTTACCTACGGCGGCACGGAGTCTGATAACTGGGCGCTGATTTCCACAGCAGAGGCATATCAGGCAAAGGGCAAGCACATTATCACGACCAAGATTGAGCACCATGCGATTCTGCACACCTGTGAGTACCTGGAGCAGAGAGGCTTTGAGGTTACTTATCTGGATGTAGATGAGTTCGGTGTTGTTAAATTAGACGAGCTGGAGAAGGCGATCCGTCCGGACACCATCCTCATCTCTGTTATGTTTGCAAACAATGAGATCGGTACGATTGAGCCGATCAAGGAAATTGGTGAGATTGCGAAGAAACACGGCATTTTATTCCACACCGATGCGGTACAGGCATTTTGTCATGTTCCGATCAATGTAGATGAGTGCCATATCGATATGCTCAGTTCCAGCGCCCACAAGTTAAATGGACCGAAGGGAACCGGCTTCCTTTATATCCGTACCGGATTAAAGACTCGTTCCTTCATCCACGGCGGCGCACAGGAGCGTAAACGCCGCGGCGGTACCGAGAATACGGCTGGTATCGTAGGATTCGGCAAGGCAGTTGAGATTGCGATGGCGACGATGGAAGAGCGCACAGCAAAAGAAAAAGCGATGCGTGACCACCTGATCGAGCGTGTATTAAAAGAAATTCCATTTGCACGCCTCAACGGACATCCGTCCCAGAGACTTTCCAACAATGCAAACTTTGCATTCCAGTTCATCGAGGGTGAATCCATGCTGATCATGCTTGACATGGAAGGCATCTGTGGTTCCAGCGGTTCTGCATGTACCTCCGGATCCCTGGATCCGTCCCATGTACTTCTGGCGATCGGGCTGCCGCATGAGATTGCACACGGTTCCCTGCGTCTAACCCTGTCAGCCGAGACAACCATGGAGCAGATTGATTTCACGGTAGACTGCTTAAAGAAGATTGTAGAACGTCTTCGTTCTATGTCTCCGCTGTATGAGGATTACATTAAGAAACATCCGCAGCAGTAAGATTTAGACATTTTAAGCAAAATGAACATCCACAGTGAATGAAGATATAGAGAGGAAACACCCGATGTATTCAGAGAAAGTAATGGATCATTTCCAGCATCCGAGAAATGTAGGCGAGATTGAAAATGCCAGCGGTATGGGTACCGTCGGCAACGCAAAATGCGGTGATATTATGCGTATTTACCTGGATATCGATGACAACCAGATCATCCAGGATGTAAAATTTAAAACATTTGGCTGCGGTGCAGCCGTTGCGACCAGCAGCATGGCGACCGAGATGGTAAAAGGAAAAACCATCCAGGAAGCGATGGAAGTTACCAACAAAGCCGTTATGGAGGCACTGGACGGACTTCCGCCAGTTAAGGTACACTGTTCTCTGCTCGCAGAGGAGGCAATTCACGCTGCTCTCTGGGATTATGCTCAGAAGAATGGCATTGAGATCAAAGGACTCGTAAAACCGAAGACGGATATCGGCGAGGAAGAAGTCGAAGAAGAGTATTGATGAAAAAGAAAAAAGTAGTAGTCGGCATGTCAGGAGGAGTTGACTCCTCCGTGGCTGCCTGGCTTTTAAAAGAGCAAGGATACGATGTGATCGGCGTCACAATGCAGATCTGGCAGGATGAGACGAATGTAGAGCAGGAAGAGCACGGCGGCTGCTGTGGTCTGAGCGCTGTCGATGATGCCAGACGGGTTGCGGAACGGCTTGAGATCCCGTATTACGTGATGAACTTCAAAAAAGAGTTCAAAGAAAATGTCATGGATTACTTTGTACAGGAATATCTGGACGGACACACACCGAATCCATGTATTGCCTGTAACCGATATGTAAAATGGGAGTCCCTTTTGCAGAGAAGTCTGGAAATTGGGGCTGATTATATTGCAACGGGACATTATGCGCGCGTGAGAAAGCTGCCGAATGGCCGCTATGCGATCTGCAAGTCTGCGACGGCGGCGAAGGATCAGACCTACGCGCTTTATAACCTGACCCAGCATCAGCTTGCACACACTTTGATGCCGGTCGGCGAATATACGAAAGACAAGATTCGTGAGATGGCGGAGGAGATTGGACTTCCGGTGGCACACAAGCCGGACAGTCAGGAGATCTGTTTCGTGCCGGACAACGATTATGCAAAATTTATCGAGGAAAATAGTGATTGCCGGATTGACGAAGGCAATTTTGTAGATAAGTACGGCAATATTTTAGGTCGTCATAAAGGAATTACCCATTATACGGTGGGACAGAGAAAGGGTTTAAATCTGGCACTCGGTCATCCGGTGTTCGTGACGGAGATCCGTCCGGAGACGAACGAGGTTGTGATCGGGGAAAATGAGGACGTCTTTTCTAACCGCCTGACCTGCCGGAACCTCAACTGGATGGCGATTGAGGATCTGGGCGATCAGGAGATGCGCGTCAGTGCGAAGATTCGTTACAGCCACAAAGGGGCATCCTGTACGATCCGCAAGATTGGCGAAGATCGGGTGGAATGCGTATTTGATGAGCCGCAGAGAGCGGCGACGCCGGGACAGGCAGTCGTTTTTTATGACGGCGAATATGTCGTAGGCGGCGGTACGATCGAATAATTTAGAAATGAAAGAAGATTTTAATTGGGCAGAAATCTCTGTCGGCATCAAAGTTGTGCTGCGATGCGATTGATTGGAAACAGTGAATGCATGGATCATGGAGAGGTTAGAATCTTCTGTAAGATTGGAGTTTTTTATAAATGGCAAGAGGAGAAAGCAGAAAAAGAAAGCCAGGCACACCGGATTACCGGAAACGTTTCTGGGCGGCGGTGACCGCGATTGTGGTCGCGGCGGGTTCCATTGGCGTAAGCCATGCGGGATTTACCCTTCCGAATCAGGCACAGAAGCAGGTGCAGATGGCGGCTGCTGAGACAGAACCGGCGGAACAGACAGCGAAGAAACAGGTGCCGAATGCGGCAAAGCGAAGTCTGGAGCTGGAAGATGCACAGGGCATTCAGGAGGCGGATGCAGCGGCGGTTGCGGATCAGAGCGAGCTGGAGAGTGACAAAACGACGGCGAGCGGCTTCCAGAGTGTCGATGAGACAGTGTATGCGACTGAGAACCTGCTCAACGTGCGTTCGGGCTGTGGAACGGAGTATGAGATTGTGACACAGCTGAATCAGGGCGACAGCGTGCAGCGCGTCGGTATCGGAGACGGCTGGAGCGAGGTGCTTTATAAGGACAAGAGCTGTTTTATCCGTTCCGAATACCTGACGACGACCGAGCCGGGCAGTGAGGAAGCAACGGTTACAGCGCAGGGGGCAGAAGCGGATGCACAGGGTGCACCGGTGTCCAACGGACGTATCGTAGCGATCGACGCGGGACATCAGGCAAAGGGCAATCCGGACAAAGAACCAGTTGGACCGGGCTCCTCGACCATGAAGGCGAAGGTGGCTTCCGGCACCGAGGGCGTATCGACGAAGCTGCCGGAATATGAGCTGACTTTATCCGTTTCGAAGAAGTTAAAACGGATTCTGGAAGAGAGAGGCTATCAGGTCGTCATGATCCGGGAGTCCAACGATGTCAACTTAAGCAATGCGGAGAGAGCGGAGATCGCCAACAAGAGCGGCGCCTCCATTTTTGTCCGGATTCATGGCAATTCGCTGGATAACACGACGGTCAACGGAACACTCTCCATGTGCCAGACGGCGACCAACCCGTACAACGGCGGGCTTCACGCGGCAAGCTATTCTCTTTCCAAGAAGATCACGGACTCTGTCTGCGCGGCAACCGGCTTCAAGAACCGCGGTGTGCAGGAGACAGACAGCATGAGCGGCATCAACTGGTGTAAGATTCCGGTTTCCATTGTCGAGATGGGCTTTATGAGCAACCCGGAAGAAGATCAGAAGATGGCACAGGATGATTATCAGGAATTGATTGCCGGGGGAATTGCGAACGGAATTGATGCGTATTATCAGTAAATAGTGAAAAAAACAGATGACAAAAGTCAAAATATCATGTATAATAGTATAGGTGTTTCGAAGAGAAACACCTAATATCTGGAGACGTAGCGAAGCGGCCGTAACGCGGCGCACTCGAAATGCGTTTGTCGGTTCATCCCGGCACGAGGGTTCGAATCCCTCCGTCTCCGCTTTCTGGGGATCCTTGTAAATACAGGGATCCCCTTATTTTATTTCATAGGAAATTGCGTCCTATGAAACAAAAAATGCTCCGCGAGGATGCGCACTTGCGCGAAGCAGAAACATGTCGCAAGCGAAAAAGAGCTGCCACGTTTTGAGTGACAGCCCTTGATTGGAAAATTTATGGATTTTTACCGTACCTTCGTATCTTCCGCATAAAACTCCGCATAAGCATCCTGCAAAGTCTTCAGCGTCTTCGGATCTTTTCCTCCGATTGGTTTTCCATCGAGTTCAACGGCCTGGATGCAGAGCCCGCCGGAGCTGCTGACGATGATTTCGTCGGCGTCTGCCAGTTCCTGCATGGTAAATGGTGCCTCGCTGGTCGGGATGCCGTTTTTCTCAGCTAACATCAGAAGATGTTTTAACGTGATGCCCGGAAGAATCAGATTATCTCTCGGTGGGGTGCAGAGAACGCCGTTCTTGATGATTAAGATATTGCTGTGGGCGCATTCGGTGACGCGTTCGCCGCGGTGGAAGACCGTTTCCTGGCAGCCCTGTTCGATGCAGCGCTGGTAAGCGATGACACTTGGAATCAGGTTCAGCGTCTTGATGTTGCAGTGCAGGAAACGGGTGTCCTCCATCGAGATCAGGCGGAAAGTCTTATCAAATGGAATCAGGTCGCACGGAACAGTAAAAATCATCAGATTTGGTTTTACGGAAGCAGGTGGAAACTGATGTCCACGATAGGTAGTTCCGCGGGAACACTGCCAGTACAGCATACCGTGGTCAATCTCATTGGCATCGATGCATTTCTGCAGCTCGGCACGCAGTTCTTCGCGCGACATTTCAAACGGGATTTCCAGCAGCTTGCAGCTGTTGTAGAAACGGTCGAGGTGGTCGTCTGCGGCAAAAATGTTGTTGTTTGCAAAGGTGGTGGCATCGTAGCAGCCATCTCCAAAATAAACGGCGCGGTCCAACATCGGGATTTTCATTTCCTCGAGGGGTCCGATTTCTCCATTGTAATATCCGACATATTTCATTGCATATACTTCCTTTCTATGTTGATTCGAAAATACTTCGTCAAGTGTTTACATTATACCACATCCGCCTATAAGATGAAATCTCCCCCAGGCGGATGTGTTCTTATCATTACATATTTATTTGTCTTTATGTTTAATAATCTTATATCCGCCTACCAGCAGCGTCGGCAGCAGGTAGAAGAGGATGAATCCGTAAGACAGGTACGAATAACCTTGTTCGATCAGGGTAACAACGCCGACGCGGGATAATACAAGCGCAGCGATCAGCGTGATGACCGTAATCAGACCGCGGTTTGTATCGGACAGCTTGGCAGCGCCCTTTTCCTCCATGGCAACGTCGAAACGATCGATGATCATGTGGATGCAGCCAGTTGCCGTCTCAACCAGCGTCCAGCCCATAACGAGACTGAACAGTGCCATCAGTGCCGGTCCGCCGTTGACTGCCTTGATCATTTCCATCCACGGGGTTGTGACATCCGCGCCAACGATGGAGGTGTCACCGTAGAAGCACATCATCGCAAAGTAAGACAAAAACCACGGAATAACCATCAGAAGACCGGCGATCAGACCGGAAATAAAGGTTTCTTTCCGTTTGGTCTGGCGTGTCAGGGAGAACATGCCCATCGGGATGGCATTGATGTTGTAGGCAACATACAGGATACCGGTGTAAATGCACAGCGGAACAGTGACAGAGCCGTCGTAGGTGCTGGTGTCCATCGTGCTGAATACATGGGAAATGTTGCCGCCCTTGTTGACGAGTACCAGAATTGTAAACAGAATATAGCCGCTGTACAGTAAAATAGTACCGATCGATTCAAATTTCTCGATCACCTTGGAACCCTTAAAGTTCAGGAGTCCGCAAATCAGAACGATCACAACGGAGCCGAGAATATTCGGAAGTCCGACCTGCTCGAAAATACTTCCAGTTGCGGCTGCCATAACGGCAATCAGCAGAATCGCGATGAGGACAGTTAAAATATCCATCATCGGCCAGAGCGGTCCAATGACCTGCTTGATATAGTTTTTATAATCGTAAACCTTGTAGATCCGGCAGATCTCAAAGGTCAGGAAGGCAAACAGGGCAAAACCGATGCCGATCGTCAGTCCGGAGATCCAGCCCATCGCTCCGAATTTCGCACCGTAAGAATAAATCTCACGTCCGGTTGCATAGCCGCCGCCAATCAGAACCGATTGCAGCAGGACGCCCGGCAGAATGTACTTGGCGTATGTGCCTTCGTAGAAATTTTTGAATTGTTTCATACCTTTCACTCACTTTCTTTTGTTGACTATTAAAAATTATAAAGGATGAATGAAAAACTTGCCAATAGAAAGAACAGATATTATAATAAGGGAAACTTATAACGAAACAGGAAAAGCCAGATCGAAAGCCCGTAAATTGGGCGGCATGATTCATTTTTTTGCTCGATCAAAAAGACGCGATTACATATAGGATATAGAAATGGGGAAATGAGATGAATTTAAAACAAATGGAATATTTTGTGGCGGCGGCGGAGCAGCTGAATTTTACGCGGGCGGCGAAAAAATGTTTTATTTCGCAGACAGCGATGACGCTGCAGATTCAGTCGTTGGAGGAGAAGATCGGGGTGCCGCTTTTTGTGCGGGACAAGCACCATGTCGAGCTGACGGCGGCGGGAAAGGTATATCTGAACGAGGCGCGGGCGATTCTGGTCCGCGCCGAGGAGGCGGCGAAGCTCGCGCGGACGGCAGCGGAAGGCGTAGCTGGGGAGCTGACGATCGGATTTATCCGGGGATATGAGCAGAGCCGTTTTTCGGAGACGCTCAGAAGTTTTCATGAGGCGTACCCGAATATTTCGATTCATCTGCTGCGGGAAAATATGAGCGCGCTCTATGAGCTGTTAGATAATGGAACCTGCGATCTTGCGTTTAATCTGTCTTTGTACACGCAGAATTACGAGGATTTAAAGCACCGGTTCCTCAAACAGTTTCCGATGATGGCGGTTCTTTATCCGGGACACACGCTGGCGGGAGAGAGCCATCTGATGTACCGTGATCTGGCGCGGGAAGACTTTATCATCATGCAGCCGCAGGGACGTTCCAACGATGAGGCGGAAGAAGTATTGATTTGTTACAATAAGGGTGGTTTTATACCGAATATCGTGGCACGTGAACGGGAGGTACAGACGGTGCTTCTGGAGGTGTCAGCGGGATTTGGCGTGGCGATTCTCCCAGAATATGCCGTCCGCCATTATCGGAATGCGCGGAATCTGGTAGTGGTTCCGCTTCTCCGCGCGGACGGCAGCCCGGAAGAACTTGATTTTGAGATCGCATGGCGTCAGAGCAACCCGAATCCGGCGATTGAAAAGCTGCTGCAGTGGGTGGAGACGCATGAGTACGTGGAGTAAGTAATTGGTTTTAAGATAATTAGTAAAAATAAAAACGGGCATATCGCAGAGTCTTTGTTTGAAGGGATTCAAGAATCTTGCGGTATGCCTGTTTTTGGATGGATGATAATATTTTTAGTTAAATGGGAAAATAACCGTCAGCATCCACTTAAATGCCTCTGGCGCAAACACCGCGTGCGGCTTTTTCGCCGGCATGACGAGCACTTCACCGGCATGAACGAGATGCTCAACGCCGTCAACGGTAAAACGTCCGGTGCCTTCCAGAACCGTTACCATCGCATCGCCGGTGGAATCGTGGGTGGAGATCTCCTCGCCCTTTGCGAATGCGAACAGGGTAACGCTGACCGCCTCATTCTGCGCCAGCGTCTTGCTGACGATCTGACCGTCCTCGGCATTTACCAGACTGGTTAAAGTCTGAACTTTTTCATGGGTGATGTTTTTGATATATGGGTATTCCATGGTGCTCCTCCTCCATAATAAAAGATTTATAGTTGTTTATAATGTGCAGATTCTCAGAAAAAGGGTTAATCTAAGATCCTTCCATCAATCGAAATCGTTGTCACCTGCCACGGAATGAATTTTCCACTTGCCTGCAGGGCATTTTTTACGGCGTGCTCGATACCGCCGCAGCACGGAACCTCCATGCGGACAACGGTCACGCTTTTGATATCGTTGTTACGGATGATTTCGGTCAGCTTTTCGGAGTAGTCGATGCTGTCAAGCTTTGGACATCCGATCAAAGTTATTTTACCATGGATAAAGTCCTGATGGAAGCGGCTGTATGCGTAAGCGGTACAGTCGGCAGCGATCAAAAGTTTGGCACCGTCGAAATACGGGGCGCGGATCGGGGCTAATTTGATCTGAACTGGCCAGTTGGACAGAGCGCTTATTGGGGTGTTTTCTGAATGGTCACAAGCAGCGGATTCAGAAAAATTGTCATGTGTGATAGCGGAAGCAGCACTGCCAGGACAGCCTGTGGATGTGGCTGCTGAGGATGCATGGGAAGTAGCTGTGTCAGGACGTTTCAGGAAACGGCTCATGGATCCAGGACATCCGCCAAATGCCGGTGTCGCCGGTTTTGCTTCGGAACGTGCGGATGCATTTGCCGCTGCGTTTGCCTCTAATACCTGCTTTGCTTTGCGTGCTGCCATGTGGACCTGGACTGCCGCCTCATCGTAAGCCGCCGCCTCGCGCTCGACAAAGGAGATAGCGCCAGTCGGACAGGCAGGCAGACAGTCGCCCAGACCGTCACAGTAATCATCTTTTAAAAGGGTTGCTTTACCGTCCACCATGCCGATCGCGCCCTCATGACAGGCGGAAGCGCAGAGACCGCAGCCGTTGCATTTTTTCGGATCAATTTCTACAATTCTTCGTACCATATAAATTCCTCGTCTTTCTTATTCGTGTGCATCTGACCGATCTTCATACATGAAAGGATGAGATATGTCAGAACATCTATTTTGATTTTTTTGTTTTCTTAAGTACATGATAAGTATAATCGTCCGGCACAGAAAAGTCCGTTGTTTTTACAACATTTTTGAAAAGTTATAGACGGTTGAATGCTTGCTGGACGTCTGTCGAATGTGTTACTGGGCACGTATGCGTGAACAGTAACCTGGATGCCTATCGGGTAGCTGTCGAGAGCTGTTATCCTCCCTTTACTTTCCCATATCCATGTACTATAATTAATACTTATATAGCCTGATGATGCAAGGCTGGCTTGATAAGATTCAGCGAGGGCAGTTCGATGTGATTTGGTGGAGCTGGTTGAATAAGTCATTTGACAGAGTGATCGGGCGGATGGGAATTATTAGAGTTTTAAAGAGGATTCATAGAGATAAAAATAGAAATAGAAAAGGAAAGAAAATCGGAGATTTCTTTCAAGAAAGGACAACACAAGATGAGATTTGCAAATAGAATGGACCGGTTTGGCGAGGGCGTGTTCTCTATGCTGGCACAGATGAAGAAGAAAAAGCTGGCGGAAGGGGAGGCGATCGTCGATCTGAGCATCGGCGCACCGAATATTGCCCCCGCACCGCATATTTTAAAGGCGCTCAGCGAAGCCTGTCTGGTACCGGAAAATTATCTGTACGCGATTCAGGATCAGCAGGCGCTTCTGGAGGCGGTATCGGAGTGGTATGCGCGCAGGTACGGGGTAGAATTGAACCCGGAGACGGAAATTTGTTCCCTGCTTGGTTCCCAGGAGGGACTGGCACACATTGCGCTTTCGATCGTGGACGAGGGCGATGTGGTTCTGGTGCCGGATCTGTGTTATCCTGTCTTTGCGGATGGTCCGTCGCTGGCGGGGGCGGAACTTTACTATATGCCGCAGCGCGAGGAAAATCACTACATCATTGATTTGAAGGAAATTCCGGAGGAAGTCGCTCAGAAAGCGAAATTTATGATTGTTTCCTACCCGAACAATCCGACGGCGGTGCTGGCTCCAGACAGTTTCTATGAGGAATTGATTGCATTTGCAAAGAAATATGATATTATCGTTCTTCACGACAACGCCTACAGTGAGCTTGTGTTTGACGGAAGAACCTGCGGAAGTTTCCTGCGTTTTCCGGGCGCACGCGAGGTCGGCGTGGAGTTTAATTCGTTGTCAAAAACGTACGGATTGGCGGGCGCGCGCGTCGGCTTCTGTGTGGGAAATGAGGAAGTGGTCAGCCATCTGAAAACATTGAAATCCAACATGGACTATGGTATGTTCCTGCCGATTCAGAAAGCGGCGATCGCGGCGATCAGCGGTGACCAGAGCTGTGTGGCTTCGACGAGGGCGGCATATGAGAGACGGCGCGACTGTCTGTGCGACGGACTTGCATCCATCGGCTGGAAGATGGAAAAACCGGAAGGCACGATGTTTGTGTGGGCGCCGATCCCGGCAGGATTTACAGATTCACTGGAGTTTGTAAAGGCTTTATTTGAAAAAGCAGGTGTTCTGGTGACACCGGGCAGCGCATTTGGACCGTCGGGCGAAGGTCATGTGCGGATGGCGCTGGTGCAGGATGAGGACGCAATCAACCTGGCGGTACGCCGGATCGATGAGAGCGGGATTTTGAAATAAATAAGAGATGGAGAAAAAATGCCAGATCGAAATATAAAAATTACCCTGCAATATGACGGAAGCCGTTATGACGGCTGGCAGAAGCAGGGAAACACGGACAAGACGATACAGGGAAAATTAGAGCAGATTCTGGAGAAAATGGCGGGGCAGACGGTAGAGGTGCACGGTTCCGGACGGACAGATGCAGGGGTCCACGCATGGGGACAGGTGGCGAATTTCCATCTTCCGGCGTCCTGTGCCGGGATGAGCGCGGAGGAGTTGAAAGCGTACCTGAACCGCTATCTCCCGGATGATATCGCTGTTTTATCGGCACAGGAGGCGGGAACGCGTTTTCACAGCCGTTTAAATGCTGTTTCCAAGACGTACTGCTACCGGATTGAGACGGCAGCGAAGAAAAATGTATTTGAGCGCCGATATGTGTACGGTCTGGGGGAACCGCTGGATATAGCGTCTATGAGACGGGCGGCTGCGTATCTGACGGGTGAGCACGATTTTAAAGCATTCTGTTCGTTGAAACGGATGAAAAAATCGACGGTGCGGAATCTCACTGCTATTGAGCTGACTATGCAGGAAAGTGTGTGCGAACTGCATTTTCGTGGCAATGGCTTCCTATATAATATGGTAAGAATCCTGACCGGTACACTGATCGAGGTAGGACTTCATAAGCGGACACCGGAATCAGTAGCGGAGGCGCTTTTTTCCGGTGACCGAGCGCTGGCAGGCTTTACGGCGCCGCCGGAGGGGCTTTTTCTGGAACGGGTCGAGTATGAATAAAGCTGCATTGATTTTTGCCAGCTGCCGTGAGGAGCTGGACAGAAATCAGAAAAAATTCATAACAAATGCAATAAGAACTGGTTTCTCTGCATTAAGTTATATAGAAAGGAAATTTCGTCCATGTTTTTGATGGGGCTTTTAACGACCATGGAAGAGCCGGTCGCCTATGATAAGATGAGCGATGAAAAGCTGCTTCTGCGAGTGGCAGAGGGAGATAAGGCGGCGTTTCAGCAGCTTTATCAGAATACGGATAAAACTATATACGGTTTTATTCTATCGATTTTGCGGAATCCGCAGGACTCTGAGGAGGTCATGCAGGAGCTTTATTTAAAGGTCTGGACTTCGGCTGGAAGCTATCAGTCGCAGGGCAAACCGCTGGCGTGGATGTTTACGATCGCTAGAAATCTTTGCTATATGCGCTTCCGTGACCAGAAGCATGAAGCGGATATCGGGCTTTCGGATCTTTCTGAGATGGAGACAGGGGAATTCTGTCCCCAGATAGAGGATGCTGCGGATAAGATGGTATTACACGCGGCACTCAAAATATTAAATGAAGAAGAACGGCAGATTGTACTTCTGCGGACATCAGCGGGGTTAAAACATCGTGAGATCGCGGCAGATTTGGAGATGCCGCTGGCAACGGTGCTTTCCAAGTACAACCGTGCTATGAAAAAACTGAAAAAACACCTGAGAGAGGAGGGAGTACATTGACCGATCACTCTGAAACAGCGTGGGAACAGGATGAGATTGAGTCACATCTGCGGTCGGCGATGGACGCCCTGACTCCCAACGTATTCGATAAAATCGATCTCTCGACGCCACAGGAGATCTATGTAAAACCATCCCGCCGTGTACGGATGTACCGCCGGATGCGGACCGTGGCGATGGCAGCAGCCGCCTGCCTGTGTGTGGCTGTGTTAGGAGGCGGTGTTTCATTTTACCAGAATCACCGTGTCGATTCGGTAATTGGCATCGATGTCAATCCGAGTATTGAACTTTCCGTCAACCGGAACGAGAAAGTATTGCAGGCGAATCCGCTTAATGAGGATGCAGAGACGATCCTGGATGATATGAATTTGAAAAATGTAGACCTTGATATTGCGGTCAACGCATTGATCGGTTCGATGGTCCGGAACGGTTATCTGGATGAACTGGACAATGCGATTCTGGTTACCGTGTCCAATGAGAATGAGAAAAAGGCATCATCATTGCGTCAGGATGTCGTAGGGGATGTAGAGTCTTCCCTGCAGGAACACGCGGTACAGGCGGTTGTCTATGACCAGCGGATGAAGGTAACCGGGGAGATTCAGGATCTGGCGGAGAAATACAATATTTCTTATGGAAAAGCGTATTTTCTGCGGGAATTGATCCGGGATAACGACCTGACCGAAAATGATATGAAAAAATTTGCCGGTATGACGATGGAAGAGATTGCGCGGGAGATCGCGGATCGTGCTTATACGGTAGGTTATTCGAAGACGGACAGCACCATTGAGACGGATGCGGCTCTGGTTCATGATGTGACATTGCCGCAGACCGAGGAAGAAACCTTAGCGGAGACGACCGTGGAAAGCACCGGTCAGCCGGAAAATGAACCGACGCCGGCAGAACAGCCATCGACTGCTGCACGCCCGGTGGAGACAACCGCCGCAGCAGATGAGGACGAGGAAGAAGTCGATTCGGGAGGCAAGAAAGCGAAGATTGACTATGTGGACTACGAGAGCGGTTCGCTGAACATCGTTTTTAAGGAAAAGGTTAAATGGAAAAATCCGACCGTGTCGGTGGTAGATCCGGATGGTCAGAGCTATTCGGCGAGAATCACGGACACAGGCGGAACCTCCTGTGAGATTCACGTCAAAGGGCTTCCAGTCAATACGGAGTGCACGTTTACGCTCGGCGGAGTGGCAGTGCGGGACGGCGGTTCCTTTGGTACGGTAAAAGGCTATTTCGAGACGCCGGATATCGCGGATGATCTGATTGATGAGGATGATGAGACAGTGGAGACAAAGCCGTCCGATACATCCCGTGCGCCGGAGACACTGACAGAAGCAGTAAAAGAGAGCACGCACTCGGAGACAGAGTATAGTCAGATGGAGACAAAGCAGACGGAAAAAGAAACGAAGACAGATGCGGAGTCAGCTAATTAAAGCGGAGTGTATGAGGATATATGATTCCTGCTGCCTGAACCATGATATGTCTGGAGTTACCAGAAGTTGGTTCGGGCAGCAGGAATTTTAAGAATCATTAGAATTATTTGCAGGAAGCCTCGTGACGGAAAAATATCCAGGGCATTACGAGACTGTAAAATGTTTCGAACTGGTAAATAATTATAATTGTTCAAAAAAACATAAGTGTTTAAAAAAAATACTTGACGAAACAAAAATTTATGATATAATAATAAATGTGGCTGAGACAGCTATGAAATAAAAGATTGGGCTATCGCCAAATGGTAAGGCAACGGACTCTGACTCCGTCATTTTCAAGGTTCGAATCCTTGTAGCCCAGCTATTTTGAGACAGTGAGGATGATTCATCCTTGCTGTTTTTCTTTTATCTTTTCTGTGTTTTTTTCTGATTGATAGATTCTTAAAGATTCCAACGATTGACAAATTCCCTAAAGTACAATAGACTTATCTGGAAACATAATTGAGAAAAAGTTTCAATAGTATTTTTCTCTCTATGCTTTGCTTCAAAATCAGGCGGATGTAGAAGCCTGATGACATACAATGAGTTTGACCAATGAAGAGAGATGGAGGCAGAGAATGACATTAAAGGATTTACCAATAGGAAAAACTGCAACCGTTCGGGCAGTTGGCGGAGAAGGTGCACTGCGGCATCATTTTCTGGATATGGGATTGATTCCGACTGCATCGGTTACGATGGTAAAATATGCGCCGATGGGCGATCCGGTTGAGGTGCGGATTCATAGCTATGAACTGACGTTGCGCCTGGCGGATGCAGAGAAGATAGAGATTGAGAATGTACGCGAGGCAGGAACCGAAGCAGTGGACAAAAAGGAACATGGGATTCCGATGGCGCGCGCGATCGATCACCCTGGACTCGGAGAAGGTGGAAAATACCATACAAAGGCAGAGGAACACCCATTGCCGGATGGCACTGTCCTGACGTTTGCCCTGGCAGGTAATCAGAACTGTGGCAAAACGACGCTTTTTAACCAGCTGACCGGCTCCAATCAGCATGTGGGGAATTTCCCAGGCGTGACGGTGGACCGGAAGGATGGCACGATCCGCGGACATGAAAATACGAAAGTGACCGACTTGCCAGGAATCTATTCCTTATCGCCATATTCGAATGAGGAGCTGGTGACGCGTCAGTTTATTTTGCAGGAGCACCCGAAGGGAATCATCAATATTGTGGATGCGACGAACATTGAGCGCAACCTGTATCTGACCATGCAGCTTCTGGAACTGGATATTCCGATGGTTCTGGCGCTTAATATGATGGACGAGGTGCGCCAGAATGGCGGTTCTGTCCGTGTCAACGAACTGGAGGAAGAACTGGGAATTCCGGTTATCCCGATCTCAGCGGCAAAGAATGAAGGAATCGGAGAGCTGATCGATCATGCGCTTCATGTAACGCATTTTCAGGAGAAACCGGGACGGCAGGATTTCTGTGATGCGGATTATCACGGTGGTGCGGTGCACCGCTGCCTGCATGGCATTATGCATCTGATCGAAGATCACGCGCAGAATGCGGGTATTCCGGTGCGCTTTGCTGCATCAAAGCTGGCAGAAGGCGATGAGGAGATTGAGGCGCGCCTGAATCTGGACACGAATGAAAAAGAGACGCTGGAACATATTATCTGCCAGATGGAGAAGGAACGCGGGCTGGATCGGGCAGCTGCGATTGCGGATATGCGGTTTGGTTTTATCGAAAAAGTCTGCAGGCAGACAGTCGTCAAACCGAGGGAAAGCCGGGAACACCAGCGAAGTGTGAAGATTGACCGTCTTCTTACCGGAACCTACACGGCGATTCCGGCATTTATTGCAATCATGGGTCTGGTATTCTGGCTGACATTTAATGTGATTGGCGCGGTCCTTTCAGATGGTCTGGAACTGGTGATTGGATGGCTGACAGAGCGGGCAGACGCAGCGCTGACAGCGGCAGGTATCAATCCGGTGCTCCATTCCCTGCTGATCGATGGTGTGTGCAATGGTGTCGGAAGTGTTTTGAGCTTTCTGCCGATCATTGTGACGCTGTTTTTCTTCCTGTCGCTTTTAGAGGACAGCGGTTATATGGCACGTGTGGCGTTTGTGATGGATAAAATGCTTCGAAAGATCGGTCTTTCCGGACGGAGTATCGTGCCGATGCTGATTGGCTTTGGCTGCACGGTACCAGGAGTCATGGCAAGCCGGACGCTTTCTTCGGAGCGGGATCGAAAAATGACGATCCTGTTGACTCCGTTTATGAGCTGTTCCGCCAAGATTTCGATTTATGCGTTTTTTACCGCCGTCTTTTTCCCACATCATGGGGCGATTGTTATGATTGCACTTTATCTGTTGGGAATCCTGATGGGGATTTTGATGGCAATGCTTCTTAAAACAACTTTATTTAAGGGTGAAGCCGTTCCGTTCGTCATGGAGCTTCCGAACTACCGGATGCCGGGGGCGCGCAATGTCGCCCAGCTTCTCTGGGAAAAGGCAAGGGATTTCCTGCAGAAAGCATTCACGGTTATTTTTGTGGCGACGATTTTAATCTGGTTCCTTCAGACATTTGATCTGCACCTGAATGTTGTGTCCAATTCCCAGCAGAGTCTTCTGGCGGTTATTTCTGGTGTGATTGCACCACTGTTTGCGCCGATGGGATTAGGCGACTGGCGTGTCTGCACGGCACTTCTGACCGGATTTATGGCAAAAGAGAGTGTTGTATCAACGCTGTCGGTTCTGTTCGGGACGACTCAGAGCCTGCGTGACATTCTGACCCCTCTTTCAGCGGTCAGTCTGCTGGTTTTCTGCCTGCTCTATACGCCGTGCGTGGCAGCGATCTCATCGGTCAGACGCGAACTGGGCGGAAAATGGGCTTGCTTTGTCGTGGTGGCGCAGTGCGTGATTGCGTGGATTGTAGCGTATGCGGTCTATCTTTTGCTGGGGATGGTAATGTAGGTTTTGACTGAAAGTGAACCAAGGAAAAATTTCAAGCAACAAAAGGATCTGCTGTTTTATTCTTTTTATGGGTTTACAGTAGACAACATTTTAGAAAAATGTTTATAATAGTAGGAAGTGAAAAAATAGACAGGAAAGTAACCGGATGGACAGTCATTCGAAAAAATGGATCTGTTTTTATTGAATAGAACCAGGAGGTGGGGACGGAGTTAATGCAGACGATCAATGAAGACATCAAAAATGGCACATTTAAGCCGGTTTATCTGCTATACGGCGAAGAGGCGTTTTTGAAGCAGAGTTATAAAAAAAAGCTTCGGGCGGCGATCACGGGCGATGATACGATGAACTACAATTATTTCGAGGGAAAAGGGCTGGATGTGAACGAGCTGATCAGTCTGGCGGACACGATGCCATTTTTCAGCGAGCGGCGTCTGATTCTGATCGAGGACAGCGGATTTTTCAAGACTTCTTCGGAGGCGCTGGCGGAGTATCTGCCGACGATGCCGGACACGACCTGCATCGTATTTGTGGAGGAGGCGGTCGATAAGCGAAACAAACTCTACAAAAAGGTCAAGGATCTGGGTCACATTGCGGAGATGAAGCGGCAGGACAGCGCGCAGCTCGCCAGATGGGCGGCGACGATCCTGGCGCAGAATGGGCGGAAGATCACGCCCTCCACGATGAATCTCTTTTTGGAGCGCGTCGGCGATGATATGGAAAACATCCGGATGGAGCTGGAAAAACTCATTTCCTACACGATGGGCAGTGAGGTAGTGACGGTAGAGGATGTGAAAGTCATCACGACCGTGCAGATCACGAACAAGATCTTCGACATGGTAGCGGCGATCACGGCGGGAAAGACGAAGCGGGCGATGGATCTGTACGAAGACCTGCTGACACTCAGGGAGCCGCCGATGCGGATCCTGTTCCTGATTGCCAGACAGTTTAACCAGCTTTTGCTGGTGCGAGAATTGCAGGCGTCCGGCGCAGACCGGGGGACGGTTGCCTCGAAATTGAAAGTACCTCCGTTCGTAGCCGGAAAACTCAGCAGCCAGGCAGCGGCATTTACGAAAGAACAGCTCATTTCCTATGTGCAGACCTGCGTGGATGCCGAGGAGGCAGTCAAGACCGGGCGGATGGGCGATCGGCTGGCGGTGGAGCTGCTGATCAGTCAGCCCAGAAGTTCCGTGCGCTGATTCTAAAGGGCAGTGCCAGCATCAGAATCAGCGGTTCTTCGGTCGGACCCGGCTGGAAAAGAAGCAACAAAAAACCATTATTCTGTCACACCCACAGAATAATGGTTTTTTAATTTGGGTTAATTTTTAATATATAATTCGAAAGATCCGCTCTGAATAATTAAGCCAGAGTATTTACAGCCTTGGAAAGACGGGATACTTTGCGGGAAGCTGTATTCTTGTGGTATACGCCCTTGGAAGTAGCCTTGTCGATCTCGCTGGTAGCAGCTAATAATGCAGCCTGTGCAGCAGCCTTATCTTTTGCAGCAACAGCAGCTTCAACTTTCTTAACAGCAGTTTTAACTTTGGATCTGATAGCCTTGTTTCTTGCAGCTCTTGTCTCTGCAACTAAGATTCTTTTTTTTGCGGATTTAATGTTAGCCAATGTAGTGTACCTCCATCATAAATTCTTTTATTTTGATTCGTAATTCATTTTGTATTTGGTTTGCATTAAAGCCTGGACACGGACAGTTCAATGTAAACATACTATTACATTCTATCGAATAAAGGCAGTATTGTCAATATCTATTTGCCTGTTTTTAGGGAAAAATTCGGAAAAAATGAAAAGGGAGCTGAAAAAGCAGCTCTTGTCAAGTTGCATAAGCGGAATAAAAAATAGAAAAAATTGATCGTTCAATATGATGAAATTGTGAAAAAATAAAAAAAGTGCTTACACGAATGGAAAAAAGACGTTATAATAGCGAACCGTAACCCAAGTTGAATATAGTTTAAAAAAACGCAGTGAGATTGCATACAGCAGTAGAGATCGAAACGAGTTTCCGATTTCTGCTGCTTTTTATTTTGTGAAATTTATCACGGACAGCATCTTGCGCGTGGGTGTGCCGGACTGATTTGCCGATGCATCTGGATAGAAGCAATTATTTTATAGGAGGAGAATGAAAATGCCAAGAAATAAGAGAGAAAGTTTTATCTATTCCGTTATCATGTGTTTCACTATGGTACTCTGGATGAGTATGTACAATGTAACCCTTCATATGGGACATTTATCCTTGGAAACGATCCGCGAAGGATGGATCGGATTCCCGTTTGCATTCGTGTATGCGTTTCTGTTTGACTGGTTCATCGTGTCCGGTCCGGCGAAGGGAATTGCGTTCCGTTACTTTGTATCACCGGAGAGCAGCACACTTCGTAAAGTAATCACGATCTCCTGCTGCATGGTCGTTCCGATGGTATTTGTTATGTCCTTATATGGCGGTCTGGAAGCCTGCATGAAATCCGGCGCATGGAACCAGCTGCTCATCATCTGGCTGACCAATATTCCGAAGAACATCATCATGGCGCTTCCGTTCCAGCTCATCGTAGCAGGTCCGCTGGTGCGCCGCGTGTTCCGTACCGCATTCCCGGAGGGAACCGTGCTGCAGGAACCGGTTATGTAGGGAGATAGCAGAAAATTTATAATCATCGTAACTGTTCAGTGCCTTCACAGTCACGCGCAAAAATCCATTAAAAATTGCCTACGGCAATGGAATTTTTGCCTGCTGGCCCATGTTTTCGTACGGTCAGCGCAGTAAATGCGCAGACCTACTGAACAGTTACTAATCATCATTATATAAAAAGAGGATATCTGGTTTTTGTATCATTATGGGTTCAGTAATACCGAAGCATAAAATACGCGGTCCCGCCATTCAAACCGTGCATCGCCGTGGTACTGTTCGGCGATCATGCGGATCGATTCGGTTCCGATGCCGCTTCCCGCAGGTTTGGTCGATACCAGTTTTTCATTCATCCAGGTAGGGCTGAATGCGCTGGTGTTGTCCGTGGTGATGGACAGGGTGGAGGTACCCGTCTGCACCGCGGAGAGACGGATGAAAGGCGGCGTGTTTTCAGAGCCGGAACACCCGGTCTGACAGGAGAAAAAGTTGTAGCCGAAGAGCGCCTGACAGATGCAGAAAGCGGCGGCACGCACGACCAACAGATAATCGATGATAAATAAATATAGAAATAAAATCATTCCGCTCTCGGCGTCTACTATCAGCTTAAATAAAACGCCAAAGCAAGGGAGCGCGAGGTATTGCACCCATACACTGGACAAATCATCTACAATCGCGATTTTCAAAACAAAATCCCTCTTTTCTTCTGATTGTCTGGAAAAAGGCTGCTTACGCATGTTTCGAACCTTTTGATCCTAATATCATAAAAGTATCACAACATAAAAAGAAGCAAAAAAGGCATAGTTTTTACATCTTATGAAACAGACTTGATACCCTCTGCCGATCATGCGAAAATGTTTGATCTGCAG
>ENA-UOJR01000059-UOJR01000059.1-human-gut-metagenome-genome-assembly--contig:-C115P-NODE-59-length-163576-cov-43.235273_pt1 | contig 163576 bp, 113 predicted proteins | sample MGYA00242354_ERZ723901 | MGnify/ENA metagenome assembly ERZ723901
CTATTAACTCCCTGTTGATAAAGTGCAAAGTTAAAAACTTTATGGATATAAACAGATAGATAAGTGCTGAAAAATATGTTTATGTCTGCATGGAAAGTTTTGATTTTATTTTTTGGAATGTTCATAACGAGTACCTCATATATCTTCTTTTGAATAATGCAAGAATTATTTTTCAAAATCTTTGCCGATAGTTTTGACAGGTTTTAAACCGTTATCAACACCTCTGTTAACAGAAAAGAATTACCTTTGTAGCAAGAACGTAATAAAAGAAAAGACGTATGCGTAAACTGAAAATAACAGAGCTGAACCGTATTAGTGCCGAAGAGTTCAAACAGGTTGAAAAACTGCCTCTGGTAGTAGTGCTGGACGATATTCGTAGTTTGCACAATATAGGTTCTGTGTTCCGCACTTCGGATGCTTTCCGCATTGAGTGCATCTATCTCTGTGGTATAACAGCCACTCCTCCACATCCTGAAATGCATAAGACAGCTTTAGGAGCAGAGTTCACTGTTGACTGGAAGTATGTTAATAACGCTGTTGAAGCTGTTGATAACCTCCGAAAAGAGGGATATATCGTTTATTCCGTAGAGCAGGCAGAAGGAAGTATCATGTTGGATGAACTTCAGTTAGATAAAACCAAGAAGTATGCTATCGTGATGGGAAATGAGGTTAAGGGAGTGCAGCAGGAGGTTATTAACCATTCAGATGGCTGTATAGAGATTCCTCAATATGGTACGAAGCACTCGTTGAATGTTTCTGTAACTACCGGTATTGTAATTTGGGATTTGTTCAAAAAGCTACGTTAATGGCTTAAAACTTCATTTGTTAATAAGTAGTTTATAACTGGTTTATATCATAGTTAATATACTAATAATCAATAGGTCTTTGATTGTTCATAAGTATAGAATCCAAGTGATGTGATTATACTCTTTGCAGGATATATAGATGCTGTTTACAGGGGATATATATCCTGCGTATTGGACATATATGCGCTGCACGTTGGACATATAGTTCCTGCGAGTAGCATCTATAGCTCTTGCATATTGCTTATATACGTTTTGTAAAAGCAAGATAAATATTGGTAAGTCCAGAATAAGAAAGGTTATAACCAGACTCTATTAACCATAGTTAATAGAGTCGGTTGATAAGTATCGAATGTGTAATTCAGATCTGTTAGTTTGTCTTTACCTGCAAATTATATCAAGTCGTTTCATTTTACAGGTGCTATTTTTATAAAAAGTACTCCGTGTGAAGGTACATCAGATTGATATTTATTGATGTAAATGCCTTTGTCTTTTTGTTCCCAAAGATTACGTATTTTCTGTTTACCTTGAATATTCAGTTGATCCCAGGAAATAGATATGTTCTGTTTATTATCGGATAGATTGAATAATCCGACTGCTATGGAACCATCTTTTAGCGGTTTACTCCATATTTCAATTTCTTTATTATTATCAGCATATACTCTGCTACCTTGTATACCGGCAATATCCTGGTTGATGGCTATTGCTTCTCTGTTACTTAATAGATTCATTGTAAAATCATCCATCTGTTCCAGATCGCATCCTATCAGTAAAGGCGCTGCCAGAATACTCCATAAAGTGATATGCGTATATTGTTCATCAGGAGATAAATGTGTAGGATGTATATTTTTTCCCCAGCCAACCTTTCCTACAATGAGCATATCCGGGTCATTCCAACTGCCTGGTTTGGCAAATGGTTGCCACTTATCCTGAAGGAAACCTATGGTAGTCATACTACACCAGGAATCATAAATATCTCCTGTTGTCCGCCAGGCATTTGTTAAATTGCTCCAGTCTTCTGCCAGTTCAAATGGGGCAGCATTGGAGATGCTATACAGAATATCTCTTCCCGATTGACGTAAAAGATATGATAGTTCTGCTGTATGGGCTATATCATTAGTTACCCAATCATACTTAATATAATCGAATCCCCATTCTGCCCACTGCTTTACATCTTGTTTGGCAAATGAAAATTCTCCATATCTGCGGCTTGAATTGATAACTTTACCATCACGTGTATCAGCACTGCTGCCAATGTACCCTGCAAAAGTTTGTACCCACGGAGAAGAATATATTCCTATTTTGAGTCCTTTACTATGCACATAATCAACAAGGTCTTTCATATCCGGAAATTTATCGTTCGGCATTATTGCATTGTATTTTCCTCCACGTGCACCTTGCCATCCATCATCAATATTTATATAAGCATATCCATAATTGACGAGTCCTAATTCTACCATCCGGTCGGCCATTCTTCTTATTTTCTTGTCATCAATGTCTGCTCCGAAAACATTCCAGCTATTCCAGCCCATAGGAGGAGTCAGACTTATCTTTTCACCAATTTCAAGAGTCAAGTCTTTACTAGTTTCTCCATATTGATTTTTAGCGGAGATATGAACAGTATAGGTTCCCGGATTTATTGCTTTTCCTGTAATAATGCCAGTATTGCTGTCGATGGATAATCCTTCGGGTAAATTGGTTGCAGTTATTTTCAGTGGCCTTTCTCCTGAAATAGGTACTGTAAACAGAAATGGATTTCCCGGGCGGGCACCATATATATAAGGAGCATTAATCATAGGTTGTTTTGCAACAGCAGGGGTGAGGATGTATTCCTGTTCACGTTCTTTTTTTACCGAAACAGGATCGACACCTTTAACTTCAAATCTGGCATTTACCCAGTTGGTACGATCTCCGGCTATTCCATCTCCTGCATGATCGACATGTAGGATTAGAGATTTTATACCCTTAGTAGAAATATCTATTTGTTTTGCTTTTTCTCCTGCATGCATGATTCCACTTCGCCAGATGATTTTACCATCTCCTAAAATTATAAATTCAGCACTGGCTTGTTTTAATTCGTGTTCGGGTGCCGAGTCATCTATTCCTGCAGATGCCTTGAAGGAGATTGTTTTGCCGTCAAGTTTTATGCGGAATACGCTTGCGGCATGTGTACCTACACCCCGGTCAAATTTTTCTCCGGCAATAGAAAGTGGTGTTTTCCACATTGATTGATTGGCTATTGCTTTACCTGCAGATTGATCGACGTTAGAGAGATCTAATTCATCTAACCATACTATACGGGGAGCAGTTGTAAAGCTCGAAAGTAGTATGATTAATAATGTAGAGAAGTATTTTTTCATTGTATTTGAAATTAGTACAAAATAAATTCTTTCCTGCAAAAGTATTGGATATGCTTGGTGAAGTTAAATAAAAAAGAGAATAAAATGAGAACAAAATCCAGACAAAACGCAAATAAACCACTTTATGCTTGACAATTACTAGATTTTATTTGTATTTTCACAGCGGATTTTTATTTCTAAATAATTAGTTCGTGTTTAATTTTAATATAAATGATGGACGAATATAAGGATAAAAGGTACATAAAGGAAATAATAAAAGAATATAATATTTTATTAGAGTCGTGGGGTTCTTCGGAGTCCTGGGACTTAAATCAATTTAAAACACTGGAAAATATGATCTTCGAAACAACGAAGATCGATGTAAATGCTAATACACTTAAACGATTTTTTCAGCAGAAGACAGGCAATCCACAGTTGGCGACAAAAGATGCTTTATGTCGTTTCTTAGGTTATTCGGGGTATACCGACTTTGTAATGAAGAAAACGAAGAAAGAAGAGGCTATCAGTATCCAGACGGAAGACGTTGTTGAAGAAACAAAGGAGCATACAGATGACACAGAAAAAAATGTAAATAGTTCCCAGCTGGATAACACGTCGAATAAAGTGACAAAAGATCCGGAAGAGGTATCGAATCGTATCTATAAGAAAAATAAATGGTATGTAAATTTTACTGCTATACTATTATTGGCAATAGTCGGATATATGTTGTATACATATAAATTAAAGGATATGTATGTGGAATATCTGATTTCAAAAATAGAATTTACCACTTCACAAGTAAAAGGAATATGCCCGCTTACAGTCACATTCTCCTATCATATACCAGCTTCATTATTTGAAGATATCACTGTTGTATATGAAGAAGCTAATGGGGATGTATCCGAAAGAAAACTAAATGAAAATATAGATAAGATAAATGCCACCTATATATATGAAGGTGAAGCATTCTGTCATCTGAAGTATAAAGATAGAATTATAAAGACCATTCCGGTGGAGTGCCGCAAGACGGGGTGGTCGGTTTTCGTCCGTGAGGAAAGAAAGAAAATATTTCGAGTTTTTCCGATGGAGCAGGCTTACAATGATTCGGGATATGTAAGTTTACCAATAGAAAATGTCCCACAAGAAGCGCATACTAACCACATGTTTGTCAGTTATGTGTTTTATAAAGAAAAGTTGATAGACGGAGATAATTTCATATACGAGGCACGCGTTCGCAATTCAAAACAGGAGAATGCTGTTCCTTGCTCGGATATTATCATGTATATACATTCGGATACAGCTATGCATGGCTTTGCTATGAATGAAAACGGATATGCTTATATAAAATTCATCAGTGGAGAAAATACAATTAAGGGAGATGAGTACAACTTAAGCCGGTTTAATTTTAACTCTTCCGAATGGCATGTCATGACTATTAAAGTAGTGAATAAGAAAACTACCTTCTACGTAGATGGAGAAGAAGTGTTAGGTATGGATTATAATGAACCTTTGGGATATGCCAATGAACTTACGTTAAGATTTAAGGGATGCGGAGCTGTAGATTATGTGAAAGTCTACAATCTTGATGGTAAGGTTGTATATGAAGAAAACTTCGATTCAGATAAAAGAAAATAGTACTCTCTTTTCTTACAACCATCTTATACATAGGTGGTTGTCTTGTTTTGTTCATATTTTGTTCCTGTTTTGTTTTACCTTTTTCTCTCTTTTCTTAGCCTTTTGTTTGCATGGTTGCGGATGATTTGGGATAGATTTGCAATTGTTATCATTGTCCTGTTGGGCGCGTTAACTAAATCTATATAATCTGAAATGATCCGATGAAAAAGAAGAAATGGATATGCTTGTTATTATCTGCATTGTTGGGGGTAGGCACTGCTTTTCCTCAACAGAGCAAAGAATCACCTGTAGAAAAAGTAAAGAAGATTGGTGATAAATTGATTAGAGAAACTCCCTTTGCTTACAAGCTGGGACTTGCTTCTCGTAGTACTTCTTTCAACACGTTAAACTTTGTGGATTTCGGGCGTACCTTCGGTTTGGGACAAGAAGCTGTGGCCTATGCCTATACACAGCTATCGTTTCCCCGAGATACCACCATACGTGTAGAAACAGAGCATAACGATGCCTGTAAAATCTGGTGTAACGGACAACTGGTTTATGAAAATAAAGGGAAGCGGGATATTAAGATAAACCGCGGAGAACGAAGTATGCAGATGACTTCTTCATTCTTGCTTCCGTTGAAAAGTGGTAATAACAATGTGTTAATAAAGTCGGCCACTTTCGGCAAAGAATGGTGTGTGTTCTTACAACCACCAAGTGATAATGATGCCGTTTTATCCATTGTCCGAAGTTATCCTCAAATAGGTTTAACCAATTTGAATAATGTTGATAAACAAGTATCCAACCTTACCAACTGGCTCATTATCGGACCTTTTCGGGGTGGCATTGACGTAGTGCATGAACCGGAACAGGAATTCAAGTTTGGATATATGTATAAAGGACTTCATTGTCCGGTGACTTGGACAATTCCTAAAATAGAGGTACTCGGAGAGATGATAGATCCCGAAGTTTGGGGAACTACTTACCAATGGAATTACCATAATGGAGGTGTTGCCTGGGCCATGCAGCAACTTGGTGAACTGACCGGAGCAGATAAATATACCAAATGGGCAACTGACTTCTGCGACTATCAAATGGAAGGCATGCCATTTGTTGACTATCAAGTCAACAATTTGCGGGCATATAATTCAGCCAATGCGATGGTAATTAATTCCACATTACTTGATTTTACATTAGCTCCCTCACTTCCCATTCTATACCGTTTGCGTACAGATAAGGATTTTAAGAATAGAGACATTTATCAGGCATACATCGATAAAATGACAAACTATGCACGTTTCGGGCAAATCAGAAGTGAAGGAATGACCAATTATACCCGTGATACACCGGAAAAATATACAGTGTGGGTAGATGATATGTTTATGGGTATTCCTTTCTTGATACAAGCTGGATTGTATAGCAATTCACCGGAGTTGCGAAAGATATTCTTCGATGATGCAGCCAATCAGATTATAGATTTTACGAAACATGTATGGAACAAAGACACTCGTCTTTATATGCATGCTAATTATACATCACGCCCCGGCATTAAACTACCTCATTGGTCACGTGCCAATGGATGGGCTATTTGGGCTATGTCTGACGTATTGATGGCATTGCCTAAGAGTCATCCCAAATACAAAGCAATACTCAAGCAATATCAGACTTTTGTCTATTCTCTGATAAAATATCAGAGTCCTGACGGATTCTGGCATAATGTAATCGATCGTAGCGATTCTCCCAAGGAAGTTTCGGGTACGGCCATATTTACAATGGGTATAGCACGCGGTATCAGGTATGGCTGGCTGGATAAGAAAAAATTCATACCAATTGCATTGAAAGGATGGGATGCAGTGGCATCCGAGATCGAAGACGATGGAACGGTACATAAAATCTGTATAGGAACCATGTGTACTGAAGATGTAAACTATTATATGAACCGTCCATTTTTCGATGATGATACACATGGATCGTTTGCCGTCATATTTGCAGGTATAGAAGTCCAGCGAATGATGGATGAATACGCCAAATAACTGATGTAAAAAAATAGATATCCAAATATAATATTATGAAAAAGATACTTGTACTAATGGCTTTGTCTTTCATGCTTGTCTCGACATTGGCAGCACAGATGAAAGACCCCCAAGACTGGGTAGGCTACGAAGAAATAATGGGTGTAAAAAATGGACTAAGATTTTATGATTTCGATGTAAATCTGATAGAATCGTCTGCTCCTGCTAATGTTTTTTGGCCGGAGGATGATATCCGGCTCAAGTTTCAGTTGATTAATAACACATCACAATCAATAGATATAGATGCGAAAGTACATATCTTTCGCTATGGAACGAAAGGAATCCCTAATGATATTTGGTTGCCCCAGATGATTAAGCTTGATTATGAGAAAGTGATTCCTGTTCACCTATCAATCTCGCCGAATGGCTATGTCAATACGTCTGTATCGGTAGACGATATTAAGGATTTTGGAGGATATGCCGTTGTGTTTGATCTTGGAAAGTACGGGCGTCGATTGGGTACAAGTTTTGTCTATAGCATGAAGCCGTCATTAGTGAAAATGCAATATCCCAAACAATCTTTGGATTATTTGGGAGTAGATTTTTTGAATAGAGTAGGTGTTCAGTCCATTCGCTACGGTATTCCTTTCGTATCGACTAATAGTTCGGATTATCAAGGATTCCGACAAGAGTTGAAGAGATTGATGAAAGATTTCATGGATAACAATATCACTGTTATGCTGATGTTTGGTGAGGGACGTATGGCACAGTCCATGCCTTTGGGTACTACCAGGCCGCATTTGGATGAGAATGGAAAATTTCTTCATACGAAGCAGGATTTGGTATGGCTTCCCGAATTGGATGAAGACTTTAAGAAATTCGTAAAAGAATTATGTCTTGATTTTGGCTGGCCCAAAGGACCGGTAACGGCTGTCTGTTTGTGGAACGAACCGTGGGAAGGAACTTCCATATCCGGTTGGCAGGCTGATATGATAAGATATAAAGAGATATATACGAAAATGGCTGAAGCGGTGCTTGAAGCCCGGAAGAAAAACATAGATGTTCTTGTGGGAGGAGGCGACTCTAATTCGAATGCGTTGGATAAGTTTTTTGCTGATGGAACAATGGATATGTTGCCAATCTTTGATTTTCTCTCCATTCACTATCAAGGTATGGAGGCACCGGTATTATATCCCGAGTGGAATAAGCGTAAGGATAACAAGGGGCGTGTGAAAATATGGGATACCGAAAGTTGGGTAGGAAATACCGACGACCGTGTGGGGCTTGTTATTGCAGCCAACCGTTCCGCCGGATATGACAGATCGATGGGTATATTTGGAGGTTATATGTATTCCGGGGATCCGAACCGGTCAGTGCGTAGTATGGAGGTTCGTACCGAAAAAGGAAAGGAGACAATGCCTAAACTCCACAATACATGGTCTGCGGCAGCTGCTGTGGGAGCAGCACAAAGTATGATCGGAGAAAGAGAGTTTGACAGGCTTCTTTTTAAAAATGGGTTGCCTTGGGTAATGATCTTTGATGGGTATGAAAATAAGAAAGACGACGGAACAATTGTGATTACCGGAGATTTGGGTGAAGCATTCGGTGCAGAGAATATCCTTTTCAGAAATGTGCGTAGCCTAAGCGAAGCGAGAAAAAAAATCGACTTGCATCATAAATTGAAAACATTACCTGCAAATAGTGCTGAACGTAAAAAGATAGAAAATGAACTGAATACCTACTATCCCATTACTGACGGGAAAATGATATTGAAAGCCAATCCCTCCTTCCTGCTTTATGATTTCTATGGAAATGTCATTGCTCCTAAAAATGGAATCTACGAAATCCCTCTTAATTATCAGGGATATTATATGCGTGTAAATGGTGAGAAGGGAGCTTTTGACAAACTTGTTTCTGCCATTAGTAAGGCAGACATCGTGGGGTATGAACCTATAGAAATAATTGCGAAAGACTTTACAGCTCCCATTGCCAGCAAACCGGAAATGGAACTTCAACTGACCAATATCCTCAATCGTCCGGTGAAAGGTGTATTGTCTGTTTCTATTGGTAATCTGGATATATCTTATCCGCAGAATGTATCGTTTAAGCCTAATGAGACAAAAATAATCAGAGTGAAAGTGGCAAATGGGACTGCCAGTGTAGACAATAACTATCCGCTTGAAGTTCATTTCGATGCCGGAAAAGATGGATTCGCCGTACATTGGGAAAATATGCATGTCAATTACATTGCAAAAAAAACAATGAAGATAGATGGTAATCTGAATGACTGGCAAAATATGATCTCACAAACGATAGAAGGTTCTTCCAAGGCCAGCATTTCTTTGACGGAAGCTGCATGGTATCCATATCAAAAGTTTGATAGTAATGCGGAAGGATTGGCACATACCTACCTGGCTTACGATGATGACTATTTTTATTTTGCAGCAAAAGTTGCGGACAAAACTCCCAATAAGGGAACATTGAGATTTGAGACTCGCAATGATGATGATTATTTCTATCCTGACACAGCTTATATGCAGACCATATATGCCATGCATTCTACCATAGTGACACAGCCTGCGGCAGAATCCGATCCAAAAGCATTGCAATTGCCTTCGGCAAAAGGGCGCATGATGAATTATATGGAAAATACATCTACTACTCTGTCGATGGGTATGGATATTCATTTGCCAAAAGATAAATATGTCCGCACTTCTCTTTATTTCCCAAGTATAAATCAGAATGGGCTATCTGTTACTGTTTATGACAAAGAAAGTGGCAAAGAATTACTTTCTACCAAGATAGACAAGCTATGGAATGGTACTTATCTGACATTGGATTTATGTGGTAATGTGCGCATACGTTGTTCATCTTATGGTTGGTGGTACACAACAAAATTATCAGGTATCTTTTTTGATTCATCAGACAATGTTGTTAACTCGGGTAATACCGGTGCTTCAGCAAAACTTGTAAACCGTGATTTTGATACTGTCGGAAACTGGATTGGTAAATACGGGAAATTAGGATATTATTTGATTGGTGCAGATTCTTCTTTGCCTCAAGATGTTACTTGCAATGTTGTTTCTCAAGATGATTTGGTTCCTTTGGTATGGCCGGAACAGGTACGTCGTTTCACTTACCGTAAAAGACCGACATTACCGGATGGCACCAATGGGATAGCAACGGATAATATACTTATTGCTTTCAATGTAATTCCAATCGGCGAAGATGGTATGGAAGCTGAAACGAAAGGCACCATGCCGCGTTACATCGGTTATAAATGTACAGATTATGAATACGCCTTGAATACTGTTGCTCCCGAATATGGCGGTGGTTTTGAAATATGGAGAATGCTTGTTCCGGGTATGCCGCGAAAACACTTCTATCCTCGCCAACCCAAATCTCCATTTGACGGGGCTGTAAAAGATGGAAAATTGATTACCACACGTGAAGGTAATACATTGTATTATGAATGTGCCATTCCATGGTCCGAAATACCGGATGTGAAAAAAGCCATTGATAAAGGCGATAAAATTAAATTCTCTGCCCGAATCAATGATGATGGCGCCGGGGCTGCTTGTATGGAAATAGCACGCGGACGAAGTGTTTCGAAGAAAAACTCCAGAGCATTCCATCCGGACTGGAAAGAGCATTGGGCAAACGAGGTTGAGTTTGGAGTAGAGAAATAAAGGATATCGGAATGATAATTATTGAAAGTGATAGAATGAAAATGAAAAAACAACTAATAATCATATTTCTATTATGTCTGGCTGCTAAAGGGATTTCACAAATACCTTTTGATGGCAGTGATAGCTATGCTACGCCACCCATAGGATTCGGGCAAAGTGAATTTGAAAACCCTTTAATCAACAGTATTAACAGGGAACCATACGGTGCAACATCTATTTCATTTCCTACTGAAACAGAAGCGTTGCAAGTAAAACGCTCTTCGTCCTCCCGGTATCAGTCATTGAATGGAACATGGAAATTCAAGTTTATTACAGATTGGGACAATCTTCCGTCTGATTTTATGAAAGTAGAGACAAATGATGATTCCTGGGACAATATACCTGTTCCGTCTACCTGGGAAATGAAAGGATATGGCGATCAGGTTTATTGTGGACAAGGTTATGAATTTCGTCCTGTCAATCCTCCGTTTGTGCCACGTAAAGATAATCATATAGCATTATACCGGAAGACGTTTGAAGTACCTGCATCATGGGAGGGACAGAATGTATTGATTCATTTTGCCGGAGTCAGAGGGGCTTTCTATTTGTATGTCAACGGAAAAAAAGTCGGTTATAATGAAGATGGCGGTACTCTGCCTGCAGTATTTGATATGACTCCTTTTCTAAAAAAAGGAAAGAACCAATTGGCTGTCCAGGTGTTGAGATGGAGTGATGGCTCGTATCTTGAAGATCAGGACCATTGGCGCTTTCATGGCATCACCCGGGATGTTTATATTGAATCACGCCCTGATGTTTTCATACAGGACTTTGCTGTAATTACAGATTTGGACAAAGATTATAAAGACGCAAAACTGCGTATACGGCCTGTCATATCCAGCAAGAAAACGGTAGATGTTTCCGACTGGATGCTTGAAGCCAGATTATACACCAAAGAGGGTACTCCTGCCCTCGGAGTGGATATGTCAATGCCGGTCAAGACGATTACGACCGAAAAGTATCAACAGAATTTTTCATTGGCAAAATATCTGGAAACGAATGTAAAGGCACCTTTGTTATGGTCATCCGAAACGCCTAACTTGTATATCATAGTCCTGACATTAAAGGATCATAAAGGTAACGTAGTAGAAGCAAGAAGTTCCCGTATCGGTTTTCGCAAAGTTGAATTCAAGAACAACCATGAACTGTGCGTGAATGGAAAACGCGAATACATCTATGGAGTAAACAGGCACGATCATGACGCATGGGAAGGAAAAACCGTTCCTTATGAAAGAATGGTACAGGATGTGACTTTAATGAAGCAGTTCGGTTTTAATTCCGTAAGGACCTCCCATTATCCTGCAGATCCGGCATTTTATGATTTGTGCGATGAATATGGCATTTATGTCATGGACGAAGCAAATGTGGAAACCTGTGGAGCTGATGCTGAACTTTCAAATAATGAGTGGTGGCTTTTTGCTCAAATGGAACGTGTTGCCGGGATGGTAAAAAGAGATAAGAACCACCCGTCTATTATTTTCTGGTCGTTGGGGAACGAATCGGGTGTCGGAGCAAACAATGCTGCACGGGCCTCATGGGTTAAAGATTACGATCCTACCCGCCTTGTACATTTTGAGGCCTATATGCACAATGGAGGTTCAAGACAATATGGTTATGGCATTGATTTTATGAAGACCAACCGTCCGGCAGTGAATCCTCCCGAACCTCCGGCTGTAGATGTTGTCAGTACTATGTATCCGTCTGTAGAAGGAATTATAAAGCTTGCTACTCAAGAAGGTGAAACACGTCCGGTATTGATGTGCGAATATGCTCACGCGAAGGGTAATGCATTGGGTAATCATCAGGAATACTGGAATGCAGTGAAAAAATACCCACGTCTGATAGGTGGTTATATCTGGGATTGGGTGGATCAGAGTGTAATTAGAAAAGACAGTGTAACAGGAAAAGAATATTTCTCTTCCCTTAACGGCACTAATGGGCTTGTTTTTGCCGATCGGAAAATAAAGCCGGCTATTAATGAATGTAAGAAAATCTATCAGCATATCCGTTTTGATTATTCTAACGGGGAACTGACCATCAGAAACGAGTATAATTATCTGCCGCTTTCCACATTTCGTTTTTCATGGAAATTAATGCTAAACGGTGAATTGATAAAAAATGGCGAATTGACCGATATTGAGGCTTTTCCGGGCACTTCTGCCAGAGTGAAAATAGATACCGGATATCCTGATTCCGGACAGAAAGGGGAAGTCATACTCGAAATCAGTGCTTATTTAAAGAAGGGTACTATTTGGGCACCTAAGGGATTTGAAATCGCATGGGAGCAATTCACCTTGCAAGAAGGAAAGGTAAATCCTACGGTGGAAGGAAACACAGGAAATGGCGGAAAGCTGACTGTACAGAAGAAAGCGAATGAAATAGGTATTTATAATGATCGTATAAATATTGTGTTCAACAAGAAAACGGGGCTCATTCAAAGTTGGATCGTAGGTAGTAAGGAATTTTTGGAGAGAGGTCCTCGAATCAATCTGTGGCGGGCTCCGACCCATAATGATGGCGGTTACCGTCCTAAAACAGAGAATGAAATTTCTCGTCAATGGGTAGAAGCCGGACTGGATAGTTTGCAACATAAATTGAAATCGTTTAAGCTGACTGAAGAAAAGAATGGTACAGTCAGTGTGGCAACAACATTTATTGCACAAAAAACGGGAAATAAGTCGTATGTGGAATATATCACTAAATATATTGTTGATTCTTCCGGAAAAGTACAGATAGATACTGATCTGAAGCCATTTGGCAATATAATCAGCTTCCCCCGTATAGGCTATACTATGACTGTAAAGTCTGGCAATGATACTTTTTCATGGTATGGCTACGGACCGTATGACACATATAACGACAGACATTCGGGAGCTCGTTTGGGTAAATTCTCAGGAACTGTAGATGAACAGTTTACGCATCATGCGTATCCTCAAGAGAATGGAAACAAATATCATTGTTCATGGGTTTCATTGACCGACAATGAGGGAATTGGACTTATTGTTGAAGGTATGCCATTTATTGAATCCAGCGTAATGCATTACTCCCTTGAAAACCTGTCTGAAGCTATAGATGAGAGCCAATTAAAGCGTACTGACAACGTCACGTGGAATATCGATTATAAAACATATCCGATTGGTAATAGGAGTTGCGGACCTCCCCCACTCGAACAATATGTACTTTTTGCAGAACCTGTGTCTTTTAGCTTTTGTATTTATCCGGTTCTTAATCAAAAGGCTGTCCAGTAAGCTTTTAAATTTATAAAAGGGTCGTCCGAAAAGTCTTGATCTAATGAATCACCTTTGCTACAGCATATCGTAGCAAAGGTGATTTCTTTTTTCAGGAACTTTCAATCCTCTCGTCAGAATAAGGTGTAGCATTGGTCATTTAGAATTCAGTGATGAAAATGGCCAACTGTACACGGTCCTGAAAGTGTATTTGTATAATAAATGGAATAGTGTGTATGTATCATAAATTTATCGTTTATATATATAGTACACGGTTGTTTGTTTCTTACGATATTTATTTTATTGAAATATCTTTATTGTTTATGCATAAACAGCTTTATCGTTTCTAATAGATTTTTGAAGAGTTTATTAGAAACGTTGTTTGAGTTTATTAAAAACTATATGGAAGATTTTATCGGCATTTATATTGAATTTATGTAACAAGAAAGGCTGCAGAATTCATAGAATTTCGCAGCCTTAGCTATTGACAGGATTTCTGTCCACTGTATTTTTATATAATTACTTAGTTTATTTGTTTCAATTTATTTGTTTTTAAATCCATACTTTATTCGTCTTTTTTGATTGATGATCTATATTCTTGTTCTACAAATATACAACATAAAAAGAGCGTTTCCAAATTTTTGCGATATACAGAATTAAAAGTATTCTTAGTGGTTTGTATTGAACACCTTACTTCTGAAATATTTCAGGGTATTTCCTGATAAAATAAACAGGCGTACAGCTCCAAGCGTGGCAATAGCTGTTGATAGGATAAAAATCGTATGGAGAAATAAAGTCGTTTGTAGGATCGTATGCCTCCCAAAATGTATCGGCTCCTTTGGCAATCATTCCTCCCCAGTAATTGACTAAAGCCTCTTTTGCTTCGAGGTTCATTCCGCAATCTATCAGCGACTGAATATAATAATGATACATATAAGGAGTGCCGGGATAACAAACATCCTGTGTTGTAGTCAATGCTGATAAAGCTTTTTTGCCTTCAGCTTTACTGGCAACTCCGCTTAAGATCATCCATATTTGTGAAGCATAGGAAATCTGCTTGTCGCCTGTTCCGACGAAAAAGCCGGTTTTCCGGTTGTATAAGTTTTTGCGGGCAGCCTTTATCATTTTATCAGTTAATTGAGGCAAGTCGGCAACTTCTTTTTCTTTTCCGAGCAGTTGAGCCAGCTTGTAGGATTCCTTTAGTGCGAATATGGATACTCCTTGTAAGGGAACCTCTTTATACAAATCCTCTTTCCAATCGAAAAATACCCACCAGTCTTTCTTTACTTTCTCAAAATCCATCAATCCGTCCGTCTTGACATTGGTACGGACAATATCCAGCTGCTTTTTAGCCACAGGCCACAAGTCTTTGACAGTTTCCATATCGCCTGTTGCTTCCAGGTAGTCTTTCAATGTTACATTATATAATAGCGCATATTCATAAAGAAACTGTTTGTCCTGGGCTCTTGGCACAGGATTTTCAATTACAGTAGCCAACAGATATCCGTTCAGATCGCTCAATCCGGCCAATAAATACAAACACCGTTTTGTAAGGTCGTGCTGCTTGTAAGAATAATTGTTGCCAAGAGCTTCCAGATATAAATCACCGATCCAAAGACGCTGATCTCTCTTCGGACCATCCTCGTAAACGGTTTGCATACATTCTTTCAGTGTATTGAGTCCGACACGATCTATTTTCCTTATCATGGGATCAACTGTCTGCGGAAGCTCTTCAGGTATGTTTCTGGCAGAAGTTTGAGCCATACATTTTATATCATGTATGTTGAAATCATAATAAGGGGAACTGCCCAGCAACTCTATTTTCACATAGCGGAAAGCCAGCCTGCGTGAAAGATTGACTGTTTGCGGCACATACATTACAGAAACAACTTCGTCCTGCAGCCATGCCCTGCTTAAGCCTTCTTTATAAGAATCAAAAGGGACAGCTACTTCCGAAGGAACTTCTCCGAAAGTCAATTTAAACCTTAACGGACCGTCGGCTGCAAGCCCGGTACTCCTTACAGAGAAACTAAAATATCCGGTCAGATGCTCTCCGAAGTCAATCGTAATTTCTTTTTTCAGTCTGAAAGGCATAGAGTACAAGGAGTCGATAGGACTGACATCTACTGCTTTGTATTTCTGAAACGATTGTGCGTCGGGTACAATATCCACTACTTTCAGTGGCTTTTTCTCTGTGATTATAAGTTTCGGTTTATATTGCTCTGCTTTTTGTAGCCACTGCTTACGGTTGTTCCCATAATAGTCTTGGGCAAAACAAGCAATTGTGACGAATACCAGTGGCAGGCTGAATAAGATAGATTTCGTCATATTATTAATCCTCTTTACTATCTGTCACGTTCCAATTTCTGAAGTCATACACGCGTGATTCTTTTCCATGCGAAACATTCAGGAAACGTCCGTTCACCGCTTGTTCCATCCATGGGTTTGAATACAAAGGCCAATTTTCATAATCCACCTTTTCTCCGTTGATGAAACGTCCGTAGTTATAGATAATTTTTAGTGTATCACCGTTAAGTGAGTGATAAATGGTCTGTCGGTATTCCGGATTAGTAACGATGTATTCCAGTTTCGTTGTTTTTAGTATATCTTCTGCAAACAGGTCCAAAGCTGTTTGCGTTCCTGTAGGCTGATATTTATCCGGCAAACAGGTTTCTATGACTGCGGCAGTGCCACGTTGGTCACAGCGTAACATCTTATGTTTTACCCCGCGGAACATCCGGTCTTCGTCCCATGTGTATGGATGACAGAATTTTACGGCAAACAGAACACTTCCTCCGTCAAAGAATATCCAGCCGGATTTGTCTTCTTTCATTTGTTTTATTGCATCAATAGGCACTACTCCTGTCACATACGGATGGGGTTCTTCCGATTCTATTTTATACATGGCCAGCAACGTGCCGTTATGTTGTAGCACTTGTTCGCGGCAAGTAGCTCCGAAAAGGCTTTCGGCTGATCTACCATAATGACTGATATGAGTCAGGAAGAAAGTACTTGCGGGTGCATCCGATTCCCATACTAGTTTCCACCGGCGCATCTGCGCGCTCCATCCCAGACTGATTCCATCCCATTGACTGGCTAATCCATACGTTTTGTTGATATATGTATATTTCTTGAATCCCCATGGATAGTTGAGTTGTGCAAATGGAGTCATATCATGCGATTCTTTATGTACGTATGCATTTTTTCTATCCGATGCTATATGCTGTATAATCTCTGGTACACGATAGGAAGAAACGGCCGCCAGTACAGAGTAAAAGCCTTCATTGTTCACAATCAACTCTCCGTTTTCATACTTTTGCTCTAATACCGGATTGGGACCGCCACCAAAAAACAACCAGCCTAAAAGTGGATAAGGACTCATCATATGAGGAGAACAAGCAAAATAATATTCCCGTAGAGAGGAAGATATGAAATAACCATTCAACCATTCGGGTGCCATGTTGAGTAAATGCCATTCAAGAGTCATTTGTACCTGTTTCTTAAATTCAGCATCCTTGCTGTGGTCATACAAAGAAAGAAGGCAAGTGATATAGAATGTGCCGTACGTAGGAGAATCAAACTCTTTGATACCATAACGTACCGTCTTATCCATTACATCCATAAGTACTGAACGGCAATGTGCCATTACCGTGTCGGCTTTCCCCCAGTCGGGGAAAGCCAGTGCGGTAAGATATCCAGCTGTTTTAAACATCAGTCTATGATTTTCGGTACTTCCATCTGCCAAATAATCCTCGCTTGTCATACGTTTCCGTACCTTCTCTTTCAGCTCTTTCGGGTATACAGACTGAAAGCGTAGATACGCGTCGATATTCTGATGACAATCGAACATGTCGAAGGGTGCATCTTCCTGCATCCGGTTCAGCATATCCAGAGCATACTTGACATCTTTCTTTGTTTCCAGGCGAGCTAAAACAAATCCCATTGCTGTCTTGATGTCGTTATCTCCCCAATATTGGTCGTTTGGACGGGCTTTGGAGTAATAATCAAGGAGATATTTTTTCCGCTCGTCAAAAGAAGACGCAGAGGTGAGAGAGAGAAACAGAAAAGCAAATGCCAGTAAAATCAACAGCTTTTTCATACTTAATATCCTTTACTTTGTTTCATTAATGGATTCGTTCTCAATTCACTTTCAGGTATCGGAAGATAATAGTCTTGTGGATCGTAATGTACAGTTCCTGCCTTTGTTGAAGGATATTTGGCCAATTCCTGTTCCAATATTCCCCAACGGCAAATATCATACCAACGGATATTTTCAAAGAATAGCTCTTTGTAACGTTCTTCCTGAAGGATTTCCATGGTGACAGTCGAAAAATCTTCTCCTTTTGTACCGGGTACGTCGTAGTTACTTTCTCCCCATGCCCGGCGACGGACTTTGTTCACATATTCGGTGGCCACATCTACAGAGTTCAGTTTGAGCATTACTTCGGCATACATCAGATAAATATCCGCCAAGCGGATGATATCTACATTCTTGGTTGAGAATACAGGTGAAGACACGTTATAGAAGTCGGTATACTTACGTGCGTAATATCTGTAATCGGGCACATCCGTATCCGCCTTTATAAATGTAATGCCGGTAGTGGCTGTACTCCAAGCTTGCCATGTATAATCGTATAATGTAGCTTCATACAGACGTGGATCGTCTCCGAATCGTGCAGCAGTACGTTGATCGACGAAAAAGTTGTTCCAGGCACCCGGAGCTCCTCCGAAGATACGAACCAGGTGATGTTGGGGGGCATCATCATAGGCACTTCCTGACGAGAGGTAATATTGCAGGGAGAAGATACATTCGGGATTGTTGTCCGTATGCTGAATGTAATCTGTAAAGTTGACCGGTTTGTCCAATTTGAAGCGGCTGTCGCCTATCACTTTCTCAAATTCTGTCTTGGCATTGGCATAGTCGCTCATATACAGATACACTTTTCCGAGTAATGCATGTACAGCCGGTTTTTGGGCCCATCCCTGGTCTTTTGTATAATCAGTGTCTGTATAGCCGGGACCGGGTACTGCAGTATTGACCGGGATCTGGTTGTCTCCAATGCAGGTTTCGGCTTTTTTCAGATCCTTGATTATCAATTGATAACATTCTTCAATAGTTGATCTGGCTGTAATTGCATTACTAGCGTCTGCAATACCTTCCATCAGAATGATTCCTTTCGCATCCTTGTTGTTTGGATACATTCCCCCGAAAGAAGGTCCTTGTTCTCCGAACAGGCGTAATAGATCGAAATGTATGAATGCTCTTAAAAATAAACTTTCACCCTGGAAGTTCATTACCATTGTTTTTTTCTCTTCATCCAGCGCTTCCAAGTCTACATGGTCGATCAAGTCTAGCATGAGATTGGCAGAAGCCAAGGCTTTATAGTATTTTATGTAGGCCTCTTCTACATTCTTGTTGCTGGAAGTGAGCCCATTGATGGCCCATTGATTACGTTGTTCTTCGCCCAGCCAATCAATATCCATTTCGTGCGACATGGTTGACATATATTCCGTCTGTCTTCCATAAAGCATGATAGAACCTAGAGACCTGTAAGCGCTTCCCAAAAATTCGCCTAACTTTGCGGGGTTTTTTTGTATGATTTCTCCAATATTATCGTCTGATACAGACGTTGTTAGAGGATGATCCAGAAAATCACTGCATGCTGATGTCAGAAGCAGACATCCTGCTATGAACATATATTTAATTTTCATATTTATATTTTTATCTGATTAAAAACCAACATTAAGACCAAATGAAATAGAACGGGACTGAGGATATTGAGTTAAGCTATATACTCCCTGTTCGGCATTGTTATTACCTATAAATTCAGGATCAAATCCTTTGAATTTAGTGAATGTCAGTGCATTTTCTACTCCTACATAAATTTTCAGTTTTGATAATTTCATTTTAGATACTACCGATTTCTTAAAGTTATATCCTAGCTGAATGTTTTTTAATCTCAAGTATGAACCATCCTCAACCATATATGAGTTAGGCAATTGATAGTTGTGGGTAGCATTACCCAGACGAGGTTGGCTGGTTTGGGTATTGTTGGGTGTCCATGCATTCCACACATCCGGAGTTGAGTTCCAGTCAGCATTCATATTTTCAAGACATTGTTTGGTATTGTTGTATATATCTCTGTCAGCTACCCCCTGCCAGTTCATGTTGAACTCAAAACCTTTGTATTCCAAGTTCACATTGAATCCATATACATATGTTGGCCAAGGGTTACCTATTGAAGTCATGTCTTCATCATTGATACGTCCGTCTCCATTCAGGTCTTTAAATTTAATATCTCCCGGGCCTATATTTCCTGCATCGTATGCTACGCCCCATTTTTCCATTGATATCGCATTCAAGGCATCTATTTCTGCCTGTGTTTGATACAATCCGTCTGCTACGTATCCCCAAAATGCTGCTACCGGTCCGTCTACGAGTGTGCGATTGAAGCTTCCTCCGGACAAATAGCTGGCATTACCGATGTTTAGTACTTTATTTTTGTTGTACGAGATATTTCCACTTACGAGGTAGTTGAAATGATTGATTGATCCTCTGTATGACAAAGCCACTTCAATACCTTTGTTGCTGATTTCTCCTTTGTTCAACTTATAAGTACTACTACCAACACCGATATGTGAAGGCATTTTTTGTTCAATCAATGCATCGCGTGTTTTCTTGTTGTATAGGTCGATAGTAGCTGTAAAAGCATTATTCCATGCTCCAAGATCTATTCCGATGTTAGTTATTCTTGTTTTTTCCCATGTTACGTCTTTATTCGGAGTTTTCTGGGCCAACCAAGTACCATTCGTTTGTAATTTATATTCTTGTCTCCACCAGTTTTTGTCTATACTGTTGTTGCCAATTTCTCCGATACCAAACCTTAGTTTCAAGTCATTAATCTTTTCTACTTTAAAGAACTTCTCATTGGCTATGTTCCAACCAACAGACACAGATGGGAAGAAAGCGCTTCTTTTGCCCGGAGCAAATATATCAGTGGCATCATTTCTAAAGTTCGCTGTTAGCAGATAGCGGTTGTCATAAGCATAGGTAACACGTCCGAATATGGAGTAGCTACTTCCTGTAGCCCAAGAGTTGGTACCGTCTCTGTGATCGGTAAGAGCAGTACTTCTTAAGTCTTGAGCCGGTATACCCCATTCAGCATATCCTGATGCGTCATCATTACGTGATTCTCTTACTTCGAAACCGACCATTGCTCCAAGATCGTGTTTACCAATCAATTTATTATAGTTTACGTATGTATTCAACAAGTAGGAAGTACTTTGATTGTGAGAATAATCCAATTGGTGTCCTTGGATGTTTTTTCCTTCCACAAAGTCAATAGAGTTGGTTGATATGCCTCCAAATGTATTATATAAGAAGCTTGAAGTCGCATGATTGCTAAGAGTTCCTGTCAGGTTGGTAGTCCATACCAGTCCTTTTATCGGGGTGATGATTACTTGCAAATTTCCCCATGCAACGTTCCATTTCTCCCAATGATCTTTCAAGTCAGCGCTTTCCAATGGGTTTCCTCCCTGCCAGTCGATTGTTCCTGCAAATTCATCAGTGAAGTATCCATATCCTGTACCCATCGGGTTGGTGTCATCGTATACATTCATGGCTGGATTAGCGCGAAGGACGTGTTGCCAGTTCAATGCATTATGTTTTCTTTTTGAGTGACTGAAATTTACTGTCTGACTGAATTTTAGCCATTTCAATGGAGTTTGTTCGAATCGGGTTTTAATGGCCCATTTCTCGTAGTTTGTATTCACATAGGTACCCTCGTCATTCTCGTACATGGCAGAAAGGAAATAAGATGATCTATCGGAAGCTCCGGAGATGTCAATGCTATGAGAATGTTCTATTCCGGTGCCAAACATAACGTCTACCCAATCAGTATTAGGTAATTGCGATACTTCATTTGGAGTCAGGAAATAGAACGATTTAATATCATTAGTTGTAGGTTCGCCCTTATCCGGATTGTTGGACATCCATCTGGCCTTGTACATATCAATGTAACCTTGGGTTCCCAGCATTTCAGGAAGTCCGAGGGCATGGTTTATCTTTACGTATCCGTTGTAGTTCACGGCTATTCTTCCTTTAGCACCTTTCTTGGTTGTCACCAATACGACTCCATTGGCTGCTTCAATTCCATAGATGGCGGCGGATGCGGCATCTTTTAATAATTGGATAGACTCCACTTCATTAAAATTATCCAGTGGCATTCCAGGCACTCCATCGATAATCCAGAGTGGAGCGGCATTATTTAGTGTTCCTACACCGCGCATATATACAGAGGAACCCTCACCGGGTAATCCGCTTTTCCTTGATACATAGACGGGTGCTTTTCCTTGTAGGGCTTGAGAGGCATCATTGGTGGCCATCGTATGTAGGTCTCGTGTGCCCAAAGATGTAATAGATCCGGATACATTCGCTTTCTTTTGTACACCATAACCTACGACGATGACTTCTTCCAGCTGCTTAGAGTCTTCTGTTAATACAACTTTCAGATTTTTACTTTGGTTGTTTACAGCGATTGTTTGTGTAATGTATCCTACATAGCTGAAAGTCAGTTTCCCGGTAGCATTTTTCAGCTTAATCGAGAATTTACCATCTATATCGGTTATTACCCCGTTTGTAGTTCCCGTCTCGGTCACTGTAACACCTATCAGAGGATCATTCTGATCGGAAATAACAGCTCCATTGACGACTGCTGTACCCTGTGCGTTCGTATATTGTATTCCCGTCAGGAATATCAATATCAGAAGCTTAATTTTTAAGTACTTTTTCATTGTTTTAAATTTTAAAGTTATACAAAACGAATTTTGCTGTAAAAGTATTGCATTTAGATCAATGTGACCGAATGAAAAAAGCAATAAAGTAAAAACAAAACATGAACAAAATACAAACAAAAGTGCTTTGGCCAAGGGTTTGGCGGATAATAGAGGGTTTCTCTCGTCTTTGTTCAAGACAAATATATTCTATTATTGGATGACTGTACCGGAAATTTGTTTCTTTTTGGGGATGCTATAAATCAAATAGAGGTAAGGTTGGGAGCAATCGCTTATGTACGTGGTCATTATCGTACTTTGTTTATGTTTTGTTCGCGTTTTGTTTTTCCTTTTTCTCTTCTTTCTTAGCTTTTTGTAGACATATATATGGAGATTTTGGGATAAATTTGCTTCATAATAATCTAAAGAAAAAGATGAGAAAAATAATATGGACCATCATGGCGTTATGTGCCCTGTCCGGGTGCAGATACGAAAATAGTACTATCAGTGCAGATAGTTTGTTGGACTTTGTCGACCCATTAATAGGTACAGGTGGACATGGACATACGTTTCCGGGGGCAGCATACCCTTTCGGAATGGTACAATTAAGTCCTGACACAGGACTTGAAGGATGGGATTGGTGTTCCGGCTATCATTATTCCGATAGTTCCATCATTGGTTTTTCTCATACGCATCTTTCGGGTACAGGACGTTCCGATCTGATGGATGTGATGTTGATGCCTGCGACGGGAAATTTGAAATTGAATCCGGGATCGAAAGATAAACCGGATGAAGGATATCGCTCCCGTTTTTCACATGATGAGGAGTCTGCATCTCCGGGATATTATAAAGTAAGGTTGAAAGATTATGATATTATAGCTGAATTGACCGTATCTCCTCGATGCGGTTTTCATCGTTATACCTTTCCTGAAAGTAAATCTTCTCATATTATATTGGATTTATCTCATCATTTCGCAACTGATTCTGTTCTTTTTACTTCCATGAATAGGATAGACAGTTGTACAATAATAGGTGAAAGGAGGACAAAAGGCTGGGGTGAGCCCGGAGAAAAATACTGGAGTGAACAACAATTGTTTTTTGCTTTGAAAGTATCTAAGGCATTTGACTTGTCTGTTGCTGTGGATGATCTGTTTATTCAGGAAAAACAAGCTTCCGGCAAAAATATAAAAGCTATTCTTAATTTTGAAACTTCCTCTAATGAGATGGTGTTAGTAAAAGTGGGAATATCTGCTATAAGTGCAGAAAATGCACTTCAAAATCTTTCGGAAGAGATACCGCATTGGGATTTTAACAAAACGCTTAGCGAGACACAGTCGATATGGGAAAAAGAATTATCAAAGATTAAGGTAGAAGCTTCTGATAAGAATAAAATAATTTTTTACACAGCGCTGTATCATTCTTTATTGGCCCCTTATTTGTATAATGATGTGAATAAAGAGTACTTGGGCCTTGATAAACAGATACATACAGCCGAAGGGTTCAATAACTATACAGTGTTGTCGCTGTGGGATACTTTTCGTGCTGAGAATCCGTTATTAACGTTGATTGCTCCAGATAAAACGAACGATCTGGTACAATCTATGCTTGCGCAGTATGATCAGTATGGATTACTGCCGGTGTGGCCATTATGGTCGAGTGAAACAAATTGTATGATTGGCTATCATGCCATTCCGGTTATTGTAGACGCATACTTCAAAGGTATAAGAAATTATGATGTGGAAAAGGCGTATCAAGCCATGAGGACATCGGCTATGCAGGATAACTTTGGTGTGAAAGAGCTGAAACAATACGGTTATATTCCTTATGACATTTACAATAAATCGGTTTCTGCGGCTTTGGAATATTGCTATGACGATTGGTGTATAGCTCAAATGGCCAAGGACTTGGGTAAGATGGATGATTATAACTATTTTATAAGCCGGTCTTCCGGTTATAAAACATATTTTGACAAAGAATATAAACTAATGAACGGTTTTTCGAGCAAAGGCAGTTTCCGCCGTCCGTTTGATCCTTTCTTTTCATCTTATGGGGAATGTGATTGGGTGGAAGGAAATTCATGGCAATACTCTTTCTTTGTTCCTCACGATGTGCAAGGGTTGATAAATCTATATGGGGGCAGTGAGGAATTTGTCAATGCTCTCGATACCTTATTTTCCATGCCTATGGGTATGTCAGGCCATGATGTGCCGATAGATATAACCGGACTTATCGGCCAGTATGCACATGGCAATGAGCCTAGCCATCATGTAGCTTATCTTTATAATTATGCGGGCCAGCCTCATAAAGCTCAACAACGGTTGCATGAAATCATGTCTACTTTGTATACTGATCGGCCGGACGGATTATGTGGTAATGAGGATTGCGGGCAAATGTCGGCTTGGTATGTCTTCAGCGCGATGGGATTCTATCCTGTGAATCCCGCGGAAGGAATATATATTCTGGGTAAACCGATGGTAGAAAATGTTGAAATTACCATTGGAAACAAGCTCTTTAAAGTGAAAACAGCAGGGTGGAATGATGAGAACATATATGTGCAATCGGTGAAACTTAATGGTGAGGTTTATAATAAGCTTTTTATTACACATACCGATATAGTGGATGGAGGAATCTTGGAATTTACGATGGGTTCGGTTCCGGGTAACTTTGGGGATTCGGTTTTACCTCCGTCTTTATCTGAAATTCTAAGTGAATAATGAGAAGTCTGAAGCTCCTGTTATATCTGTTTATATCTTGCTTGTGTTTTGGTTGCAAGTCTTCTTTGCCCCAAAAAAGCCGGATAAATAAGCAAAATGATGTGTATGTTTTGTCTTTTGCTGACCTCTCTTTCAGCGTATCGGCAAAAAAGGGGGGACGGATTATTTCTTTTAAATGCAGAGATAAGGAACTGCTGACTTCTGATTTGGTACATAGTAAGTATTACGGAGCAACGTTCTGGTTATCTCCACAGTCAAACTATTGGCCACAATATCGGTGTGTCGATGAGCTTCCTTATAAGGCAGAGATAGACGGACAAATTCTTCGACTGGTGAGTTCGCCGGATTCTTTAAGCGGTATCTCTATCATTAAGGAGTTTTCTGTATCAGAAAGAGATTCATCTATATTGATTAATTATTCTGTTCGGAATGTATCTTGCCAGCTAAAGAGATTTGCCCCCTGGGATGTGGTGAGAGTGCATGGAGGTTTGAGCTTTTTCCCTGTAGGAGAGGCAGATCAGATGAATAAGTCTGATGTCACGGGAGCATATGAGGATAAGGGTATAATGTGGGTTCCATGTCCGGATGGTACCAATGAGAGAGGTCAGAAATTATACTCGACTGCTTATGAAGGTTGGATCGCTCATTATTATAAGGAGCTTCTGTTTATAAAATGTTTCCCGGACATTGGACCCGGTGAAGTTCCTCCCGGACAAGGTGAAGCAGAGATTTTCGTAGCACCGAAGGGGCGGTATCTGGAACTTGAAAATCACGGAAGATATACAGAACTGTCACCCGGAGAGTCTTTGGTATATCAACAAAAATGGTTTTTGAAAGATGTGTCCGACGGGAGAGTATCTGATTGGACCAGCAAATTGAAAAGATATATAGATAAACAAAAAAAACGTAGATAAAGCTTGCTTTTGCACCGGTAAGGACTTGTGGTATCAGATTTGTCCGTTCTCCACCATCAATACCACGCGTTCCGTTAGTTTGTCCTCACCTTGCGGATCATATTCTTTCTTTAAACTGGCCCCGAACAGTGCGGCAAATGCTTGATAGAACCCTGCCTTGAAAGGTCCCATAAACGCTTTTACCAGTTCATAACTAGTCTGATTACTTTGACGGTCCACAAGCTTTATCAACAATTTTCCCTGTGCAAAAGAGAGTTTCTTCATTCGGGCAGTATATTGATCTTTCAATCCTTTTTCAACCCGTTTGATATGTTTTTGGCGGGCTTTCTCATTGGGTAGAGTCTGAAGATATTCATAAGTTTCGATGATAGCCTGATTAATTTCTTTGGAAATAGGATATACCTTTTTCACGTTCCGAATCAATCGATAGTACTCCTGACGTTCCTTTTCATTTTTGAACTTAAGTGGTTTGAAGATATACACAGTCGGTAGCTGGATACTTGGGATTGTATCTCCATTGTAGATACACATCGGAACCAAATATCCATTGATGCTTTGTTTTTCCTGTGCCTGCAAATGTAGTGAGCAGCAAACAGTGGCAAACAGTGTCATTACTACTATGTTAAGCCTTCTTTTCACGATACAAAAATAGAATTAAAATTTTATTATTCAGACATATCTTTCAGACGTTAACCTATTTAAAGTATCTTTGCCCCCTTGTATGTAAAAAAGCGAGAAGATAATACACATTTTATTGATGAAAACTACTCAACTAATCCGGTTGATAAGTATTATAAACAGCCTGTTCATAATTCCTGCTTGTAGTGCTCAAAACCTTTCTGAAAGTCTTTTAGAGGATGTTCTTGAAGATTTATCTGTTAATAACGATATTAATAACTCTGTTAATACCTTGAATTGGGAGAATGAATTGGAAGAACTTTCCAATCGTCTGCAAGAACCTATTAATTTGAATGTTGCTACCCGTGAACAACTCGAACAGTTTCCTTTCCTTAGTGATATTCAGATTGAACATCTGCTGGCTTACATCTATATACACGGACAGATGAAAACTATCTATGAACTTCAACTAGTGGAAGATATGGATAAGCAGACAATCCAGTATTTACTACCATTCGTCTGTATAAAAGCTATTAACAATGAATCTTCTTTTCGGTGGAAAACTATGTTGAAAAGCGCAGCGAAGTATGGAAAAAATGAACTGTTAACTCGCTTTGATATACCACTTTATAAACGAAAAGGTTATGAACATACTTATTTAGGACCTTCTGTTTATAACTCTGTGAAATACAGTTTCCGATATAGTGACCGACTCTATGCAGGAGTCGTTGCAGAAAAAGATGCCGGAGAACCTTTGGGAGCTTTACACAATCGCTATGGCTACGATTATTATTCCTTTTATCTGTTATTAAAAGATTGTGGGCGATTAAAAGCATTAGCTGTTGGTAACTATCGGCTTAGTTTTGGACAAGGATTGGTGATTAGCACTGATTATCTGATGGGAAAAACAGTCTATGCCTCTTCTTTCAACAATCGTAGCAGCAGGATAAAGAAACACTCTTCCAGTGATGAATACAATTATTTCAGAGGAGTGGCTGCCACAGTTGCTTTATCTAAGGATTGGGACATTTCCGGTTTTTATTCGCATCGTTCATTGGATGGCGTGATAACAGATGGAGAAATTACCTCTATCTATAAAACCGGATTACACCGGAGCCGGAAAGAAGCAGATAAAAAGCATCTGTTCACTATGCAATTAACAGGTGGAAATGTGAGTTATCAACACAACCGTATCAGACTGGGTATCACCGCTATTTACTACCTTTTCAACCGATCTTATGAACCGGAATTAACAGGCTATTCCAAATACAATCTCCACGGCAATAACTTCTACAATTTAGGAATAGAGTATGCTTATCGTTGGCATCGTTTCTCTTTTCAGGGAGAGACAGCGATAGGAAAACAAGGTTGGGCCTCTTTGAACCGTTTGCAGTATTCACCGGTTCAAAACACCCAAATCATGTTGATACATCGGTTCTATTCCTATAATTATTGGGCTATGTTCACCCATTCATTCGGTGAGGGAAGTACGACTCAAAACGAACAGGGATATTATATCGGATTGGAGACTTCTCCTTTTGCCTATTGGAAGTTCTTTGCATCATTCGATTTGTTTTCCTTCCCATGGAAAAAATACAGAATAAATAAACCCTCCCGTGGAACAGATGGTCTGGTTCAAGCTACTTTCACTCCACTTAGTAATCTATCCATGTATCTAAAGTATCGCTATAAACAAAAAGAACGTGATTGGACAGGTAGTAAAGGAACGCTAACGCTTCCTATTTTTCATCATCAGCTTCGCTATCGTTTGAACTATTCTTTGGGAGATGTGTTAAGCAGTCGTACAACTTTAGATTATAATCATTTTCATTCTCAGGACAGAGCTGCTAATAAAGGATATCAGGTTACACAAATGATATCCTCCCAACTGCCTTGGGCCAGGCTGTTTGCTGACGTTCAAGGCAGTTATTTTTTTACAGATGATTATGATTCGCGTGTATATGTTTCGGAAAGCGGACTGCTTTATACGTTTTACACTCCGTCATTTCAAGGGCGTGGCTTCCGATGTGCCGTTCGTTTAAGATATGAACTGAACAAACATTTCCTGTTGATAACCAAGTTCGGTGAAACTGTCTATTTGGACCGTAACGAAATCGGTTCCGGCAATGATTTGATCTGTGGAAATAAAAAAGCAGATGTACAAATGCAACTGCGTATCAAGTTTTAATGTATATTTGTCTGCCAAAAAATAACAGAAGAATACGATATTGAATGAAAGACCGGACTACTTTTGACAGAATGTTTAATGAATGGTATGCACAATTCGTGTATTTTGCATACTATTTTATAAGCGATGTTGAAGTATGCAAAGATATTGTAAGTGATGCTTTTGAATATTTGTGGCGTAATTATGATAAAATAGAAGAAGCTACGGCAAAAACTTATCTTTATACAATTATCCGCACGCGTTGTATCGACTATCTCCGTAAACAAAATATTCATGAAGAATATGTGGAATTTGCTTCACGATTAACCAATAAAATCATAGAGTCTGGTTCGCAGCAGACAGATACACGTATTTCTCAGATACGCAAGGCGATGGAAAAGTTGACTCCTTACAACTGCCATATTCTGGAAGCTTGTTATATTCATAATAAAAAGTACAAGGAGGTAGCTGAAGAATTAAATGTGAGTGTTGCGGCTATCCATAAGAATATAGTGAAGGCTTTGCGTATTCTTCGTGAAGAATTAGGCCGGAAAGGTAACCGGGATGGACTTTAAAACGTAAATATTATATATTGAATGAATTATTTATGGATGAGAAGAATATAAATATAAATAAGTCGGAAGAAGAAGCTTTGAAAATTATGGAGAATGTTTCCCATATAACTTCTGACCAATTACATGGCTTGGAGAAAGATGAAGAATGTTTCCAGGCATGTGTTGATATTGCAGAGGTTGTGATGGAGATGCGGCAAAAGCAAAATACACTGGCAATTAATGTTCAGAAAGAATTGGTAGACTTTCATAATAAACGTTTGAATAATAACAAAAAGAAGAATACGCGTATTCTGTGGACTGCTATTGCAGGAGTAGCGGCAACTGTCATTGTAATCCTGATTTTACGTACAATGATGATTTCACCGGAACCAAAACTGGAAAGTATTAAAATTTTTGAAGCAAACCATGCCATCGCACAAGCTACTTTGCAAATTGATGACGAAAAGGAAATAAGACCTTTGAAAGATCAAAAAATTGACTATCATCGTACTATTCAGACAGAAAATAAAGAGGTCGGAAAACAGAAAGTACAAATACATAGATTAAGTATTCCCAGGGGAGAAACATTCAAAGTTGTTTTATCCGAAGGAACTGAAGTCTTTTTGAATTCGGACAGCCGGTTGGTTTATCCTACCGTTTTTAAGGGAAAAGAGAGGATCGTTTCGTTGGAAGGGGAAGCTTATTTTAAAGTAAGTAAAGATGTCGAACATCCTTTTATTGTAAAAACCGGAAATGTGCAGGTTCGTGTCTTAGGAACAGAGTTTAATGTACGTGGATACTCTCCTGCCGATGTCCGTATCACATTAATTACAGGAAAAGTAGCTGTCAGCGATACCTGCGGAACTCATAACGTTGAAATGGAGCCGGGACAAAGTGCACAACTTTCTACTGACGGAACATTTGCTGTGAGTGAAGTTAATATAGAATCATTTTTGTATTGGAAGGAAGGATTTTTCTATTTTGATGATATCCCTCTGGCTGACATGATGAAAGAGATAGGGCGTTGGTACAATATAGATATAGAATTCCGCAACAGTAAAATTATGGATCTCCGTATGCATTTCTTTGCAAATCGTCATCAAGACATTTTTAATTTGATTGAATTATTGAATCGAATGGAGAGAGTTCATGCCTATTTTGAAACAGGAAAACTTATTATTGAATAAAAAACGAGCAAAACGTCATAAATCTGAATAGGAATACATATTTCTGAAAATAAATTCTTTTAAGGGTAACCATTCTTTTTTAAACTTCGTATACAATTAAAAGAATGAAATACTATTTAACTATTCAGGCTTATGAAAAAAAATCAGGCACAAAAGTTCATTGTTTTGTTCTTGCTTTTCCTTTTTGCGTATTCGTGGCGCATTGAAGCACAAACAGGTAAAGAAAAGCAAATAACGATGGAGTTTAAAAATGAAGGATTACCTTCTATTTTTAAACATTTGGAGAAAGTATCGGGATATAAAGTTCTTTTTATCTACGATGAGATTAGTTCTTATACTTCTACCGGGAAAGTTGAGAAAGCTACTATTGGTGAAGCTTTAAAGGTGATTATCGGGAAAAATCCATTGAAATATCACATTGACGGACAATTTATCAATATCACTAAAAAGAATCCTAAAAAGAATATTTCACAAGTAAAAGGAAAAGTGCTTTCCGAAGAAGACGGGTTTCCGGTTATCGGTGCCACTATTATAGTGGAAGATGCCAATATCCGTACCATCACAGATAATAATGGTAATTTCCAGCTTTCTGATGTTCCGGAAGATAGTCAGGTGAGGATTTCTTATGTAGGTTTGGAAACTCAGTTGTTGAATCCTTCAACATTTATGTCAGTAGTGATGAAGTCTGATACAAAAGCACTGGATGAAGTGGTGGTAACAGGTATGTTTAATAGGAAAAAAGAAGGATTTACCGGCTCTGCTGTTACTATAAAGGGCGAAGATCTGAAAAAATATAGTACGAATAATGTAGCTAAAGCAATTGCGGCTGTTGCTCCCGGGCTTCGTATCGTAGATAATATTAATATGGGGTCAAATCCGAATAATCTACCTGATATGCGTATGCGTGGTAGTGCAAATATGGATTTGAATGCACAAGCTACGGTAGACTTTAATTCAGCCAGTAATGACGTATTGGCGGTCCAAGGGGAATATGAGACTTATGCCAATCAACCATTGCTTATCATGGACGGATTTGAAATCAGTATACAGGCGCTTGCCGATATGGACCCCGACCGGGTTTCTTCCATCGTTTTGCTAAAAGATGCGGCGGCTACAGCTATTTATGGATCGCGTGCGGCAAATGGGGTAATTGTCATCGAAAGTAAGACGCCTAAACCGGGGCGTATCTGGGTAACTTATGGCGGTGAACTTCGTATTGAAGCTCCGGATATGACTGGATATAACCTGATGAATTCAAGAGAAAAGATAGATGCGGAATTACAGAGCGGGCTTTATACATACGGTGGTGAAACAGTTGAAAAATGGAGACTTTATCAATCAAAGTTGCGTGAAGTTTTGGCGGGAGTAAATACCTACTGGTTGGATAAACCTTTGCAGACTTCTTTTCAACAACGTCATACAGTTACACTGGAAGGAGGTGACGAAGCTTTGCGTTATCGTATGTATGTCGGATATAACAGTTCTCCGGGTGTGATGAAGGGCAGTAATCGTGATGTATTGACTGGTTCGCTTGATTTTCAGTATCGTCTGAAAAAAGTATTGTTAAAGAATAGCATTACATTGGATAATTCAGTGGCTGATGAATCTCCATGGGGAAGTTTTAGCGAATACACCCGCTTGAATCCTTATTTGCGTCCTTATGGAGAAAATGGAGAGATACAGAAACGTCTTGATAATTTTGAAGGACTAGGTGGTGAATCGAGTTATTTGAACCCCATGTATAATACAACGTTCAACAGTAAAGACCAGAGTAAGAATTTTACAGTGCGCGAACTTTTCAAGTTAGAATATAATCCTACTGAAGAATTGCGGTTTGAAGGTGCATTCTCTTTGTCCAAAAGTGTGGGACATCGCGATATGTTCCGTCCTGCGCAACATACTTTTTTTGATAATGTGACTGATCCTACGTTAAGAGGTGATTATCGCAAAAGCCAGAGTGAATCTGTCAAGTGGGGAATAGATTTGACAGGAAGCTGGAACAAACAGTTGAAAGATCATTATCTGACCGCTAATGCCCGTATGAGTGTATTGGAAAATAATTCGGAGACGTATGGAAACTATGTGACGGGTTTTCCGAATGATAATATGGACAACTTGTTATTTGGTAAGAAGTATAATGAGAAAGTAGATGGGTTGGAAAGTACAACACGTTCCATTGGTTGGGTTGTTGCCGGAGGTTATTCTTATAAATATAAGTATTCATTTGATTTTAATGTGCGTCTGGACGGTTCCTCCCAGTTTGGAAAAGACAATCGGTGGGCACCTTTCTGGTCGACGGGATTACGTTGGGATTTGAAAAAAGAGAATTTCCTGAAAGATGTTTCTTTCATCTCTGACTTGATTTTAAGAGGCACGTATGGTACGACCGGTTCACAAGGTTTCAACCCTTATCAGGCACATGGCTATTACACCTATTCCAATTTATTGCTTCCTTATTATTCATCCGATGCGACAGGATCGGAAATTTTGGCCATGCACAATGAAGGCTTAAAGTGGCAGACTACAAAAAGCACGAATCTTGCATTGGAATTAGGACTTTTTGATCAGCGTTTTACCGCACGTGTGGAATACTACCGGAAAGTGACAGACAATATGATTACAGATATAAGTCTTGCTCCTTCTCTTGGTTTTAGCAGTTATCCGGAAAATCTGGGAAAGATTGAAAATAAGGGTTGGGAACTTTCTTTTTCTGCTATTCCTTATAAGAACGTTGCTAAACAGGCTTATTGGACAATTATGGTAAACGGTTCTCATAATACAGACAAATTACTCAAAATATCGGAAGCGATGAAATATGTGAACGATCAGAATGCATTAAAACTAAAGGATACACCACTGCCACGCTACGAAGAAGGTGAATCTCTTTCTCGCATTTGGGTAGTGCGTTCATTGGGTATTGACCCGGCTTCAGGAGATGAAATATTACTGAAAAGTAATGGAGAAATGACAAATGCCACTAACTGGAATGCCAATGATGTAGTACCTGTTGGAAATACAGAACCTAAATGGCAGGGATATATTAATTCTTCTTTTACGTACAGAGGATGGGGAGCAGATGTCAGTTTCAGGTATCAATTTGGTGGTCAGGTATACAATCAGACACTGCTTGACAAAGTGGAAAATGCCAATTTGAAATACAATGTAGACCGGCGGGTGACCCAACTGCGTTGGATGAAGCCGGGTGACAAGGCACAATTCCGTGGGCTTAACCCTGGCGGATGGGAGACGAAAGCTACTTCACGGTTCATTATGGATGAAAATATATTTCAGGGAAGTTCATTGTCTGTTTATTATCGTATGGACCGTACTAATACGAAGTTTATCACTCATTGGGGATTGAGTTCTGCTAAGGTAACGTTTAATATGGAGGACTTTTTCTATTGGTCTACAGTGAAACGCGAAAGAGGTTTATACTATCCGTATTCCCGTCAGTTTACATTTGCTTTGAATGTTGCTTTCTAATTAAAAACATATTTGTATGAAACAGATAATATATATACTATTGACAACAACAATGCTGGGGCTTACGTCTTGCAGCGACTGGTTGGATGTATCTCCGAAGACTTCTATCCCTACCGAGAAACAATTTGAATCGGAATCAGGATTCAAGGATGCTCTTACAGGTATTTATTTGAAGCTGGGAACTACTACCTTATACGCCGGAGATTTGACTTATGCTTACTTGGATGAATTGGCCGGATTATACTCCGATTATCCCGGATATAATACCAATGCTGTTTTTGAACAGAGTATCGTATTCGATTATGAAAATATGTTCTTGAGTAAGAAAAATGCAATTTACTCGACTATGTATAATATCATTGCTAACATTAATAATTTTCTGGAGTACGTAGACAGGAATAAAGATGTTCTAGTTACCGAACGGTATTACGGAACAATGAAAGGAGAAGCACTGGGGCTTCGTGCTTTTCTTCATTTTGATTTGTTGCGCATGTTCGGTCCTGTTTATAAGGAACACCCTGCATCAAAGGCTATCCCCTATCGAACTGCTTTTAATAAAGATGCCACCCCTGTTTTATCAGCCGGCGAAGTGGTTATCGCTATTCTTAAAGATTTGAATGAGGCTGAAGAATTGCTGAAGGAAAGTGATCCGCTTGATTTCTTCACAAACCAAACGGATGAGGAATATGGAGAGAAAAACCATTTCCTTGTTAATCGTGAGTTTCGTATGAATCTGTATGCAGTAAAAGCGATGCTAGCTCGTGTATATTGTTACAAAGGTGATGTTGAAAGCCGTGGATTGGCTACAGAATATGCAAAACAAGTGATTGCTGCTTCTAAGTATTTTACGTTGTACAAATCACAAACTGCTTCTAATTATAATTCCATACGTTACGCAGAGCAGATATTCGGAATCACTGTAAATGAATTTTCTAATCTGCTTATTGAAAACTATATGGATATGGAAAATACGAATACTCAGCAACATTTTTATCTGGATGGAGATAAATTCAGTCTCTTCTATGAAACAGCTGATGTAGGGAATACTGACTGGAGAAAAAATACGGAAATGTTTCAGGTCATTAATGGGGCAAGCAGCACAAACGTTTTCTGCAGAAAATATAATCAAAAACCCCTCAATGCCGGATATACCTATTCCGGTGCTGATGCTGTTCCTTTGATCCGTTTGCCCGAAATGTATTACATTGTAGCAGAATGTGCATCTTCTGCATCGGAAAGTGCCGACGCATTAAATACTGTGCGTTTTGCACGTGGTATCTCTTACAGTGATGAGATTCTGACTACCGGATATGATGATCTTGATATTATTTCGGAAGAAAATAAAGACCAGACTAAGCGTATCAATGAAATCATGAAAGAATATAGAAAAGAATATTTTGCGGAAGGCCAGCTTTTTTATTTTTTGAAAGCACATAATTATAGCACTTATTATGGTTGTGGGCTGGAAGCAATGACTGAAGCTCATTATCAGATGACATTACCGGATGATGAGTATATTTTTGGTAACAACTCTAAATGATGAAGTCTTATGAAACGTATTATATACTTTGTTTTAGCTATTCTTGTTTGCGGCATCTATGCAGGATGCAGTGAGAGTGAGATAGACTTATATAGCCAGACATCCCGTATTAATTTTTATGGAAGTACATATATTCGTACTTTGGTTGATACAGATTATGTGAAGACAGAACCTTATGCTATAGATAGTTTTACGGTAAGTATACAAGGAGACCTTTTAAAAGAAAATCGCGATTTCTGTGTGAAAGTAACTCCAAATAGTGATTATCGAAATCCGGTGGATGTAATATTGGAAGATAAGTATACATACACCAAACTGGACACTGTTTATCAGGTATTTTATTATAAGATCAATCGTCCGAAAGTAGAGTCAGGTAGAAACGTATATGGTTGTTATCTGGAATTTGATCTGGATAATCCTCTTCATCAGTTTGATAAAGGACTGGTGGAGAAGAATCAGGTGGTGCTGAATGTCAGATGGGAACTTAAACCGGCCGAATGGAGTGATTATGTAGGATTCGGCAGTTATAGTGATAATAAATATATGTTTATTATGGATGTGTGCCAGCGTGTGTGGGATGATTTGGAAGATGATGACGTGGTAAAAATCCAGCAGGCTTATAAAGAGTATATAGAGGCTGGAAATCCTCCCATTTTGGGTGACGATGGTGATGAAATTGAATATGAATAAGATTAAAGGAAACGTTATGAGAAAATATATCATCTGTATAGTAAGTTTTATTGGAGCAGCTTTGTTACAGACAAGCTGTTATGATGATAAGGGAGATTACGATTATCATGATGTGAATACAATGGACATCGTAATACCTGAAACAAAAGTGCGTATGCCAAAGGAGGAAGCGGTGGAAATTTCAATTATACCCGAGATTTCTCAAACTTTGGAGCAAAATGAGGAGAATCTAGTGTTTCAATGGAAGAAAACGATAAAAGGGAAGAAAGCAGGTTCGGACAGACTTAGTGATTATAAAGATTATTCCATAGGTAAAGAGTGTAAAGTAACAATCGAGGCTTATGAGTCGGAAAATATAGGTTTGATGTTGGTCATTACGGATAAAATAAACGGAACAACTTGGTATCAGACAGGTGAGGTTGTAATTATCCGTCCTTTGAATCCTTGCTGGTTTGTATTGCAGGAAAAAGAAGGAAAAGGTGTATTAGGAGCAATAGAAGGTACTCCGGAAGGATATTATGTTTATCCGGATGTATTTAAGTCAGAATCGAATCAATCTTTTCCGTTAGATGGGAAACCTTTGGCGGTAAGTGCAAGAAAAGAGTATGGGAATTCGCTTTTAAGTGGTATGCTGTCTTTTATGGGTTTTAAAGTAAGTCCAGCGTTAATGTTAGTGACGGATCAGGATTTGGCATTGTTGACTCCAAGTACACTAATGACGAAATATCCTTCAAATAAAATACTTTTTGAACCGGTGGAAAAAGGTGAACCGTTGAATATCGAATATTATAAGATGACTGCTTATGGTGAGTTGTTTGTAAATAGCGAAAGGGCATATTGTGCTCCTATGGATGGATTTTGCGTACCATTCTCTGTGAAAAAGGGGAGCGACTTTCCTGCTATTTCCGCTTATGGTTCGTATAGTGGTGGTATGCTATTTTTTGATCCTGAAAATCATTGCTTTCTTAGATCATTTATTCCAGGTGTCAGTGATTATATGATGAATTCAGCCACTCAAAATATACGTAATTATGGAACTAAATGGAGTGACCAGAAACCTGTCTCCACATATTCAATGTCAGATGAAGCTAATGTGTTTGATCCGGATGTGATTGATCCGTCTTTAGAAGTACGTGATATTGTTACAGGGGGAAACTGGGGAAATTTCGCTTATGCAGTTGCCGCTCCACGAAACGGGAAAGAATTGACTGTATTTAAATTCAGTGCGCAGGATGAAGATCCTGTTTGTGCTGCCCGATATATAATTTCTCTGCCGTCTGAAGTGGATGTAGAAACAGCAAAATTCGCCGCTTCTTATGCTTATACGGCAAATCTTATATTTATGACGTCAGGTAATAGATTGTACCGCATTGACCTTGATCGTGGAAGGGTGGTTGAACTTTATGCTTACGGGGCAGATCCGTCAGCACAGATAGCCAGTTTGAAATTTAAGGATCCTGAAAGTGTGAGAGCGGAAGATGATGATGAGGAGACAGGCAAATATAAGGAGAAAATAGGTATGTCTATCGGACTAGGTATTAATACTGCTGGTAAAGGTGTAGTTGTAGAGTTGCAACTGACGGTGGCGGGTGATGTTTCGCGTGAAGAGAATAGTATTTGTATGTACGAAGACACCGATCATCCCATTGGCAAGATTGTAGATATTACCTATAATTATGAATAGTATAAATCGTTTTTTATGTTGAAAGGAATTATCGGTGCAATATTTCTGGCTGTTGTCTGTACTTGTCTGTACGGTCAGCAGCCGGACATTGCTGCTTTTTTTAAAGAAGAGGCATCTGTAGAAGTGATTCCCGGTATGTTTACCACTTATCGCAGTAACGGTCGTATCTATTGGGAAGTTCCGGATTCATTGATTGGACGCGAGTTTGTCGTTACGACTACTATTCTGGCTGCTCCTGCCCGTCCGGATCGGGATATGGAAAAGAAATTCGGATATTCGGGTGATATGATCGGTCCGGTATTCTTCAGTTTCCGGAAACACGGGAACGAATTGTGGATGCTGGATCCACAACATGAAAGGGTGATAGAAGATCCCGAAGGAGTGTATGCAAAGATCGCCGCCCGACGTGGAAATGAAAGACTTTATAAAATATTGCCGGTCAAAGCAAAGAATCCGGAAAGTAACCTGGTAGAGATTGGTGAAGTATTAAAAGATTTTCCTTTGTTTACTCTTGATATTGTGTCTTTTGATTTGTTGATAGGTACACGTTTAAGGGAAAAAGACTGTATCAAGGAAATCAAAGGATTTGATAACCGTCTGTTGATACATGCGACACGAACTTATCAAAGTTCATCAATGGGAATGCGCGGTAAGCCTGTTGCCCCTCCTTATATAGGAGACTGGGATACAGGTATCTGCATAAAATTATTATCAAAAGAACCGCTGGATCCCGTTTTTGCTAATACCGAAGCGTATTTTGTAATCGACAAAAATTACTTTCAGGGCGATCAGCCTGCCGACCGGAAGGCTGTTATCAAACGATGGAGGCTGGAGATAAGGCCGGAAGATGAAGAAAAATACATGAAGGGAGAATTGGTGGAACCCATACAACCTATTATCTTTTATATAGATCGTAATACACCGGAAAAGTACATCGGCTGTATCATTGAAGCAGTGCGCGACTGGCGTCCGGCCTTTGAGAAAGCCGGTTTTAAGAACGCCATTGATGCGCGACTGGTTCCTACCGTTGAAGAAGATTCTGATTTTAGTATTTATGATAGCAGTTATCCGTTTATTTCATGGAAAATATCAGGGCAAAATAACGCCTATGGGCCAACGCCTTGCGAACCTCGGTCCGGTGAAATTATTGCGTGTCATATCGGAATTTTCAGCAGTGTCTTGAATCTGGAGCAGAAATGGTATTTTGCTCAATGTGGAGCGAATGATCCGCAGGCATGGAATATAGAGTTGCCGGACTCTTTGCAATACGAACAGATAAAAAAAGTGCTGACGCATGAAGTCGGCCACACATTGGGGTTGAAACATAATTTTCTGGGTAGTTCCCATTATTCCATAGACCAGTTACGTGATAATGATTTTTTGAGCCGGTATAGCATAGGAAGTTCCATTATGGACTATGTGCGGTGTAATTACGCTTTGCGTCCTCAAGATAAGGTTGATTTGACAAACAGGTGGGTACGTGTCGGTGAATATGACAAATGGGCCATTGAATGGGGATACCGCATATTCCCGGGTAAGAATGTTGCCGAAAGAGAGAAGAACAGGGATTTGTGGAATCAGGAAAAGCAGAAAGATTCTTCATTACATTTCTCGGGTGGAGTGGATGTACGGGCGCAGGCGGAAGATTTAGGTAATGACCATGTTGTGGTTAATGCACAGGGGATAGAGAATCTGAAATATTTGTGTGAACATCCTGATGCCTGGAAGGTGACGGATAAAACGTCTTTGCGCGTATTGCAGGGACGTTATGAAGCGGTATTAAATCATTATAAACAGTGGGTGCGGCATGTTTTGTCTCATTTGGGTGGGAAACGTCTTGCTGAAACGGAGGATGAGAATATTTACATACCAGAAAAAGCCGCTTACAATCAAAAGGTTATGAACTTTATACAGACTTATGTATTACAGCCTCCTGTGTGGATGTTTGATAAAACATTGACCACCAATCTGGAAATAGATGGTAGTCGTGAGTTCGACCGCTTTTATGAAGAGCTTATGTCAGAAATAATCCGCTCTCTTCAGAAAGTAGGGGAGACGGAGAATGCCTGCGAGGATATGTTGTCTGTAGATGATTTTCTGGAAAGCATACATAACGGATTATTTACCGAATGGGATGATAACGTTTTTGTAAGTGATGCCCGATATAAAGTGCAGCTACTTTATGTGAATAAACTTTCTAAATTATTGGATAGATCAGAAAAGGTAACTTCGTCGAGGTTATTGGTTTCCATTATGCAGACTTTGAATAGAATGAAGGAAGAAGGTCTTGATTATAGTCATAGAATTACGGATCCGGTTGCTAAAAAACGGGCAATGTTTCTCGTAGATAGTATTTAATTTTAATGATGAAAAGCAAATAAAGAAACTCATGAAGGAGAGAAAATATGTAATTTTTATATTGTTGTGTGTTGCAGCTTCGCTTCAGGCGCAGAATTCCGTCAAGCCATTCGATGAGTTTTGGGTTACCGGGATGAATAAGTTTGACGGTGTATTTCCGGTATATGTGGCGGAGAAAGAAGTCTATCTGGAAATACCGGAAAAATATATCGGTCGGGAAATCGAAGTGAATGGTCAGATAGATAGAGGGTTTGATTTACTGAATCGTCCGGTCGACGGACTGGGAGTAGTGCGTATTGTATCCCCTGATAAGGCTACAATCTGTTTTCAGAAACCTTTTTATGCAGAACGTATTCTGGATGAAACGAGCGCATATCAGTCATCTTTCTCTTTGTCAAACGTGCAACCTGCCGGTAAAAGTTATCCGGTGGTAACCTATTCAAAAGAGCGGGGAGCTGTTATCCGGATAACAGAGCACCTGATGGACGGTAATGATTGGTTCAGTTATAATAATTATGGTTTTATCCGTTCTCTGGTTCCGGAATTGTCGGAAGTAACGAAAATACATCCCTTCGAAGAAGGCGTATCGTTGACAATCAGGCGCTATCACGGAGCTGAATCGGAAAGATATATGTTTTCCAGTTCTACTGTCATATTGCCTGACGGCAGTATGCCTTTGGAGGTTACCTGTGTAATACGCTTACTTCCCCGGAAAAGGGATCGAATTCGTCTGGCAGATTACAGGATACCTTATCAAACATTACGTTTTAAAGATTATTCCCAAGATCCTTACTGTATGGCAGAAGATTCGTTGATTCTTCGTTGGGATATGTCAAAGACACTCACTTTCTATGTAGATACTCTTTTTCCGAAGGAATATTTTCAGGCGGTGAAAGAAGGGGTGTCGGCATGGAATACCGCATTCCGCAAGGCAGGCATCCATGATGCCTTGCAAGTGAAGTATGCAAACAAGAAGATCATTCCGGCGGAACAACGTGCTTTTATATCTTATGACTTGAAAATGCCGGGGATAAAAAGTGACCTTACACATCATCCTCGTACGGGAGAGATACTTTCATGTCGTCTGAATATCGGACATGGATTTCTGAAAGGGCGATTAGATGATTATCTGCTAAGTTGCGGTGCCTCGGATCCGCGTATTCTGGCTGACCGTTATTCTAAAGAAGTGGAAAAAGAGTTACTGCAAAATGAAATAACGGAAGAGATCGGGCATCTTTTGGGTTTGCGCGGAAGTTTGTCGGAAAGTTCATGTGGGACGACTTTAAAAGTTGGGGATGATGATTGTCTGGCCGTTTACTTTGGTTATCATCCTTTCAAAGGATGTGAGAACTGCTATGATGAACGAGAGCAGCTTCGCCAATGGATAGATCATCATTTGCCGGATCGTATTCGTTTGTTCCGATCATCAGAAGAAGAGAAGCTTGATACTGGGTTTTCAAAGGATTATGCAATAAGAATATCGGATTTGCAGACCGTAGTAAGCCGGTTGGATAAGATTGTATATAAAGGAAAAAAAGGAGATAGGGGAAGTTCACTCAATGATATATATAGAAAGGCTATTCGTTTGTATGGAAGTTATCTGGTGGAAATAGCGAAAGCGGTAGGCAGCTCTCAGCCGGCGGAGATACAGCATCAGGCAATGCTTGATCTGGATACATATTTATTTCATCCTGCTAAAAAGATGGAATGTGCTTATGTAAAAGAGAATTTGTTGGAAGTGAGGAACCATATCCTATATCCGGAATTGGTGAAATTGTTTAAGCAATTGTTGAGTGTTAAGACAATTTCGGCTCTTCGATTGCAGGCATTGCGAAGTGACAGGAAAGCCTATGATGATATTGATTTTTTCCAGGATCTTTATGAAGGGTTGTTCAATGGTTTTGATCCGTCGTCTGCCGTTACTTATGAACAGATGGATATGCAGCTGATATGTCTGGAAACATGGCTGGATATGATACAGGAAGACGCTAAACATAATGGTATGGCGAAACGTTTAAAGGATGAATTGTATCATCTGTGTGGTAGGTTGGAGAAGCTTAGTACAACACATCCCCAGGTGGAAGTGCGTGATATGTATATTTTGCTTGTGGAAAGAATGAGCCAATATTTCCATGTGGTTTCTTGAGTATCATTGAATAATGATGATTTATTGGGGATGATGAAAAAATGGTGGTACAGGTAGGATAACCTGTAAGTTTTGGGTTATCTTTGCAAAGATTTATGAAGTAAATGATAAAAAAAGATGACTATTATTTTTCCTTCACCCATCTTCGGTCCTATACATTCCCGCCGTCTGGGTGTTTCTTTGGGAATTAACTTATTACCGGGTGACGGTAAGGTCTGTTCATTCGACTGCATCTACTGTGAATGTGGTTTCAATGCCGATCATCGTGCAAAGAAGCCTCTCCCAACCCGTGAAGAAGTCCGTGCGGCTCTTGAAGAAAAACTGAAAGATATGCAGGCGAACGGTCCTGCCCCTGATGTGCTGACGTTTGCCGGAAACGGTGAACCGACTGCTCATCCCTATTTCCCGGAAATTATAGAAGATACGCTTGCGCTTCGCGATCAGTATTTCCCGAAAGCGAAAGTAAGTGTATTGAGCAACTCTACGTTTATAGACCGTTCTGCTGTATTCGAAGCACTGAACAAGATAGATAATAATATATTGAAACTGGATACAGTGGATGAAGAATATATTCATTTATTAGATCGTCCTAATGGAAAATATTCCGTTAAGAAGATCATCGGAAAGATGAAAGAGTTCAAAGGAAACTGCATTGTGCAAACGATGTTTCTGAAAGGAGGTTATCAGGGAAAGGACATGGATAATACATCTGATAAATATGTGCTTCCTTGGATAGAAGCAGTGAAGGAAATCGCTCCCCGTCAAGTGATGATTTATACGATTGACCGGGAAACACCCGACCATGACTTACAGAAAGCTACGCATGAAGAATTAGACCGTATTGTAGCTTTACTGGAGAAAGAAGGGATTTCGGCAACAGCTTCTTATTAGTTTTTTCATAAAATGCCGCCTCTTTTTGTTGAGGCGGCACAAATACATAAATATAAGTATAATAGAAGAATCTTATCCTCCTTTCTTCACATAATCTTTCGGCAATATCCCGAATTGCTTTTGGAAGCAACGGGCAAAATACGAAGGATTATTGAATCCGACAATGAAACAAACCTCATTAATCCGGTATTCTCCTTCACGCAGAAGTTCTCCGGCCGTTTTGAGCCGTATCAACCGGATATAATCATTAGGTGGCATTCCGGTCAATCCTTTCAACTTGCGTTGCAGATTAGAACGGCTGATTGCCATTTCTTCCGCCATCTTGTCGATGGTAAATTCTTCATTGGTGAAATTCCGGGTAATAATTTCATTAATCGTGGTAAGCCATTTCACATCCGTTTTATTCATTAATGTCTGGTCGTATGACATATTCGGCACGGTTGTGAAGTGATTGAACAGCATACGCCTGTTTTCCAGCAGATTATTGATAGTGGCTTTCATATGACTTAGGGAGAAAGGTTTTTCTATGTAAGCATCTGCTCCATAGTCGAGACCTGCAATTTTCGAATCGATGCTGTCGAGTGCCGAAAGCAAGATAAACGGGATATGGCAAAGCATATTGTCGGAACGGATGGCTTTTAATAATTCGAATCCGTCCATATGCGGCATGACGATATCACTGATAATAAGGTCTACTGTCGTTGTTTCCAGACATTCCAATGCTTCCTTGCCATTGGTCGCTGTGTGGATGGTATAGGCATTTCCCAGATTCTTAGCCAGAAATTCCAGCATATCCGTCGTATCTTCCACAACGAGCAGGGAGTAACTGCCGGATTCGGTTTCTTCTTCCGGAGCGGGACCTTCATCGGGCATAGAAGTGACGGCGTGGGTTGCCGGAATACTTTTCTCTAAATAAGGGATTTCCACACACACTTCGCAACCTTCGGCATAATTAGGGTTAATAAAAACTTTTCCGTTATGTTTTTCGACTAATAGTTTGACAAGGCTTAGCCCGATACCTACTCCCGATCCGTTATTGCCGGCATTTCCCACCTGATAAAAGGGTTCGAACACCTTGCTGCATTCATCTTGCGGAATTCCCGGCCCGTCATCGCGTACACAGATGGAAAGAGTACGTCCTTCGGCGGACAAATGCTCGTCCAGAATCACCATAATACGGCTGCGGGCATATTTCATGGCATTCGTCAACAGGTTACTGACGACTTTCGTCAGTGCTTCCTGATCTACATTATATTGCAGATGTTCTTTCGGAAGAGAGACACTGAAGGATATTCCGGTCAGCGAGATGGCCCGGAAGCGGTCGATGATTTCCTCGGTCATCCGGTTGATATTTACCTCATTGAATGAAAGCGCATATCCTTCCTTATCCACTTTGCGGAAGTCGAGCAATTGCTTGATAAGTTCCATCAGGCGGTTGGTGTTTTTCCGTATCACCGACAGGTTACTTTCTACTTCACTGTTCCATTCATGTGTTTCCAAAATAGCTTCCAGCGGAGCTTTGATAAGGCTTACCGGAGTCTTGATTTCATGCGCAACCTGTGTAAAGAACGTTATCTTTGACTGGAACAATTCCTGATTCTTGATTTGTTCCATCTCTTTCATCTTCCTTAATTTCACGGCCTGTTGCTTACGCAGATAAAGCCTTACCAGAAAATAAGTGAATCCACATGCAATTAGTAAATAGAAAATCTTGGCGTAGATCGTCTTCCAGGGTGGAGGAAGAACTTCAATATGCAGACAGCAGTCGTCATTGCTCCAATATTCATCGTTGTTGCTGGATTTCACACGGAACGTATATTCACCCGGAGGCAGGTTGAGAAAGGATACGTTATGTTTGTCCGTGTATATCCATTCCTTGTGGATGCCGTCCAGTTTGTAGGCATATAAATTCTTGCTGGGAGCCACATAACTTAGACTTTCAAATGTGATGTCGAACGAAACTACCTGATAAGGAATGGTAACCTGTCCGCTAAGGGCAGGAATGCGTTTGCTAAGGCTCACCTTATCATCGGGACTGTGCATATACACTGCCGAAATAGATGCCGTGGGCTTTACCTTATTGATCGATAATTTGAACGGATAGAAACTGTTGAATCCGTTCACCCCACCGAAATAAAATTTCCCGTCACGGGCTTGCATGGAAGAACGGAAGTTGAACTGGTTGCTTTGCAATCCGTCCTCAATGGTATAAAGTTGTGCCCGCTTGTTTTGCGGCTCATAACGGATCAGTCCCCTGTTGGAAGAAAGCCAATAGTTACCCGATTGATCGTCCAGTATGCCGTAAATGATATTGTTCGGCAGATTCTCTTTGGTAGAGAAATTTTCAAAATGGTCCTCCTGATAGTGATAACGGCAGATGCCGCCTCCCTCGGTACAAAACCATAGATTCTGTTTATGGTCGATATACACACGGATAACCCAGTTGCTACAGGGAGAAGCAGGATCGACCGGATCGTTACGGTAGTTGTGCAGCTTACCGGTCTGGCGATTATAACGCCAGATGCCGTCCCTTTTACTTGCCAGCCATAAGTCCCCATACTGGTCTTCCACCATATCGTAGATAAAGATATGACTTAAAGGCTCCAGTGTCCGGAACGAATCACTGTCCGCATCATATCGGCAGAATCCGGACAGAGTGCCCAGATAAATACTGCCATCTTTCGTTTGATAAATGGAGTAGATATGATCGTTAGGAATGGAATGCGGGTTAGTACGGTTGTGGCGATAGTTCTTTGTTTTTCCCGTTTGGATATCCAGGATATATAACCCCCGTGAGAAACTGCCGATCCACAGCTTTCCTTCGTTGTAGAGCAGCGCATGGATATTGTGATAACCGATATTGGGATTATTGCTTCTCAATAGATGATTCTTAAACTTCTTCGTGCGGGGATCAAAGAGATTCAATCCGCCGTCTTCGGTAGCAATCCAGATGTTGCCGTCGGGATCTTCGCAAAACTGGCTGATAACATTTCCCGAAAGAGAATTCTCCGTACCGTTGGGATAATACCACTCGATATCCTTATGCTTGGGAGACAGGTAACTCACTCCACTGAAATACGTCCCGATCCAGATTCCCCCTTCCCTGTCCTGATAACAGGCATAGATACTTTCTTTGCTTTGTTCATCGTCGGTCGGCAGACACTCTCCTGTGGTGGTGTTGAATGTGTAAAGTCCGTCATCGGAGCCGAGATAGAAAGAGTTGGCTGTCCGTTGAAACAGGGTGCGGATGCGTGGGATGGTGAGTGTGTCCCCTTCTCCGAAGTAATAGCGGAATTGCCCTGTCTCCTTATTGAAACGTGCCAGTCCTCCGTACCATGTACCCGCCCATAGCACTCCCTGCGAACTTTCCATCAAAGAAATAATTTCGTTGCAGGCAGGACGTCCGAAAGAAGTCTCTTCGGATATATACCCTGTGAAGTTGTCCGTGCGCTGGTTGTATTTCGCAAGGCCATTCCGCGTGCCTATCCAGATTGTCCCGAACGAATCATTGCAGACCACCCACACATGGTTGTCCGGCAATGAGTGGGGGTCGGAGAGAGAATGTAGATACTGCTTCAATGTTCCCCTTTTCTCGTTGTAGACAAACAATCCGCTGGCTGTTCCGATCCATAGCTGTCCGGAGTTGTCATAAGCCATCCCGAAGACACTGTTGACTGTCACTCCATCTTCTGTCCGGCGGTCGAATACGGAAAATTTCTCTTCCCGCGAGTCGAATAAATACAGTTTTTCCGTGCTTGCCACCCAAATCAGATTGTTATCCGGATGTCGGCAGATGGTTACTATATTCATATAACTGTTTCCGCCGTTTTCTGACGAATGTCCGTAGTTGGTAAACTCGATGCCGTTGAAACGATTCAGTCCGTCCTGTGTGGCAAACCACATATATCCGATGCTATCCTGAAGGATGCTCCGGACACAATTGCCCGATAGCCCCGATCTAACGTCATATTTCTTGTAGATATTGGCGAAGACCAGAGAGACCGATGCCAGCAGTATGCATATGGATAAGACGGACCGTTTCATAATTTCCTTTCTTTGTTATCAGGTTCGGTTCATTTATATGCTGTTTACAGGAGATATAGATCCAGTAAACAGGGTAACTATCCCCTCTGTAGAGGTCTCTACTTCACGTCGTCCCACGTATCTGTACGGAATGGGAAAGCACTCAATCCGAAAGTATTACGCAGGGTGATATTTCCTACATAATTACGGAAGGCATAGCGCACGGCAACCGGTTGGGCAACTTCTTCACTCCACACTTCTACCGTGTTGGTGCGTCCTATAATCTTTGCCTTTGCCGGATAGAACTTCTTGTCGGCTCCCGCTATCTCGAATCCCTCCAGTTCAGAGAAAGTGGGGAACAGTCCGGCAGGAGCGTTATTGAATGTCACTATGGCCTTGTTGCCGGAATAGTCTACTTTGGTCATCACCGGACCGGTAGATGGCAGCCTGCGCACACCGTAAGTTTTGGTTAGTGCAAGTGTAGCCAGGCGGAGGCCCACTACTTCTTTCTGGGATGGGTGGATGCAGAATTCGTCACCGATATCGGTGGTCGGTATGATGCCGGAGTTGGGAATTGTTTTCAAGGCTTCCATTTGTGCCTCCCGCAATAAGGCGGCACCTGTGTCACGGCTGTCTTTATATTGGTGAGGGGCAATCTGTACGTAATAGAAAGGCATATCAGGAGCTTCCCATACATTTCTCCATAGCTGCACCATAGCAGTCATCATCGGGGCATAGAACTGGTAGTTGGATATATTCGATTCTCCCTGATACCAGAGGAAGCCGCGTGCCGTGAAGTTCTTTACAGGCCATAGCATGGTGTCGTACAGTCCCGATAACCGCTGTGACATACTTAATTTAGGATTGCCGGCTGCTTTCACGTTCATACCTTCAACGGAAGCCAATGTTTTCTCGTCCATCCATGCTTCGATTCGTGAACCGCCCCAGCTGTTGATAACCAGTCCTACGGGGATATGAAGGCTTTCAGTCAGTTGGCGGGCGAAGAAATAACCTGCGGCACTGCAATCAATGGTTGTTTCAGGAGCGGGAACTTCCCATTTCCTGTCTTCGAAGTCTGCCCGCTGTTTCTCGTCTTTTGTTCTCGGGACAGTGATAAAACGGATTCTGTCGCGGTAATTGCTTGTGTTCAGAAGCGTTTCAAGCGAGTTGTCAATGGGCTGTGCGGCATTTCCCATCATGCGCATTTCCATATTCGACTGTCCGGAGCAGATCCACACTTCCCCTATCAATATATCCGAGAGAGTGACCGGAGTTCCGTCGCTGATTGTAATAGAATAAGGTGTATATCCTCCTTTGGGAGTATCTACTTTCACCAGCCATGCCCCGTCTTTGTCGGTAGATGCCTGATAAGTCCGGTTGTTCCATGAAGTAGTGACGGTTACTTTTTTGCCGTCTGCCCAACCCCATAATTTAACGGAGCTGTTCTGTTGAAGCACCATGTGATCTCCCATCATTGCGGGGAGTTTTACTTTGCCTTGTGCAAGCGGTAGGAATAAAAGTGATAAAATCAGAAGTAGAAATTGTTTTTTCATACTGTTTTTTATTAGATATTCGACGAATAGTTATTAGGTATCGGGCAAAAATACAATCTATTTTTAAATATGGAATAAGAATAGCTGGTCATTTTCTGATAAAAGCTAGTCGAAATCTTAAAAGCTGGTTTTTCCTTTTCATTCTCGGCCGAATTTTCTTAATTAGTGGCATCAATCGCCTAAACAGTATTATTAGGTTGGTTAAATATCCCATTTCTTTGCACTGTGAGTATTTAACAACCTAATTGTTTCATTAAATCTAATCAAATGGAAAAGAAGCATTATCTATTATTTTTATTGGCTTCGCTCTTTTTACTGACAGATGTGGTGTGGGCACAGACATCTGCTACAGTAAGTGGAGTAGTGATCGATGAGAATGGAGAAACCCTGCCGGGTGTTTCCGTCGTCGAAGTAGGTACAACGAACGGTGTCTTGACAGATTTGAACGGGCACTACACCTTAAAAACAACTTCTGCCAAACCTTCTGTTTCTTTCAGTTACATTGGTTATCAAACCACCACGCTTCCCCTGAACGGACGCACGAAACTCGACGTCCGGATGAAGGTGGAAACGAAAGTACTGGATGAAGTAGTGGTAGTGGGTTACGGTGTGCAGAAGAAAGTGAACCTGACCGGTTCCGTGACTTCCATCAACTTTGCCGACCAGACGGAGGGACGTCCCATCATGAGTGTTTCTTCCGCTCTTTCGGGACTCGCTGCCGGTATGAACGTGACGCAGGCTTCGGGACAACCCGGATCGGACGGCGCCACCATCCGCGTGCGTGGTAACGGTACGTTTAATACCAACTCCCCATTGGTACTGGTAGACGGTATTGAATGGAGCATGGACAACGTGAACCCCAACGACATTGAAAGTATCTCCGTACTGAAAGACGCTGCCTCAACAGCTATTTATGGTACGCGTGCCGCTAACGGAGTGATCCTCATCACCACCAAAAGCGGAAAAGGCAAACCGCAAATCTCCTATTCTTATTCGGGAGTCGTGCAAATGCCTTACAACAACCTCTCTTTCGTAAGCGACTACGCCCGCTATATGGGACTGGTCAACGAGGCTTGCGAAAATGTGAATACCAAAGGTATTTTCTCGCAGGAAAGCATTGACCGCTGGAGGGCTGCTTCTGCCGATCCGAACGGACTGAACGAATACGGAGTGCCCAATTACGTGGCCTATCCGAACACGAACTGGTTCGACGAAGTATTCGACACCGGATATTCGCAGGAACACAACCTCTCTGTCTCCGGCAGCTCGGAGAAAGTGAAGTATATGCTTTCCTTGGGCTATCTCGACAATCAGGGAGTCATGAACCGCTGGAACCTCGATTCAAGTACGCAGAAAATCAATTTCCGTACCAATCTGGAAGCCAAGATTGTGAAATGGATGACCGTCGGTACCCGCCTTTACGGACAAAAGCAGGATTACGGGATGGCAAACATCAGCAATGGATTCAAGTATCTCTACCAGACTACTCCGGGTGTATATCCGGGCGAACCGAACTACTGGGGACGTCCCGCACTGGCAAGTGAAGAATCTTCCAATGCCAATAATATCTTCGGGCAGATGGCGGGAGCTACCGGTTTCAATACCGTATGGCGTCTCAACGCTTCAGTCTACGGAATTATCACTCCTTATAAAGGCCTCAACATCGAAGGTACATTCAACTATTCGCCGACATTTACCGACAAGTCTTCCTATAGCCGCCAGAATGGTTATTGGGACTACGTGACCGACCAACGTGTCAGCGAAAGCGCACTGGAGAACGCTTCCATTACCAATACAAGCGCGCGCACCTGGCGTCAGAGTGCCGAAATACTGGTACGCTATCATACCACCATCAAGAAAGACCACGATCTGGGCGCATTACTCGGATATTCCGCACAGGAATATTACAGCAAGAGCTTTGCCGTTTCCCGTAAAGGAGCTACTGACTGGACACTGAACGAATTGAGCACCTATGAAACGCTCGTCAGCTCTTCCAGCTCGGCACCTGCCAAATGGGGACTGCTCTCCTATTTTGGCCGTGTCAACTATGGATATAAAGGACGCTACCTCTTCGAAGCCAACCTCCGTGCCGATGCCTCTTCCCGTTTCGGTGTGAACCAGCGTTGGGGATATTTCCCCTCGTTCTCCGGTGGATGGCGTATCTCGGAAGAATCGTTCATGCAGGGAGCATCCGACTATCTCTCCAACCTGAAACTGCGTGTTTCGTGGGGAAAGACAGGTAACAACTCTACGGGCAACTACGACTGGCAGGCAAATTATGCCACAGGCAATGTCGTAATCGATGGTGAAGGAACCAAAGGACTGGTACGTAAAAAACTAAGCAACGACAAACTGCATTGGGAAAGTACCGCAACAACCGACATCGGACTTGACTTCGGTTTCTTCAACAACCGCCTGACGGGTGAAATAGACTACTATAATAAATATACTTCAGACATTCTCTACCATCCCGAACTCTATCTCTCGATGGGTGTTGTCGGCTCTGCTCCCGAAAATCTGGGTGAAGTGCGCAACCGCGGTGTAGAACTTACCCTGAACTGGAACGACCGTATCGGAAAAGACTTTGAATACCGGGTAGGCATGAACTTCTCTTTCAATGCCAATAAGGTAATGAAATTCAAGGGCGATCTCCAGAAATACTGGACGTATGATGCACAGGGAAACAAAGTCAGCTATGTCAACAACTTCAGTGATGTGTCCGAATCCGGATTCGGAGGATACATCTGTGAAGGTCGCCAACTGGGTGAAACCTATATGTATAAGGTGTACAGAGGTTCCGGCGAAGGCTATACCGGAGGTGCGGTGGACGTCCATGCGGGACCGAAGGACGGAATGATACGTACAAAGGAAGACATGGTATGGGTACAGGCCATGATTGACTCCGGTTATTCATTCGGAGGAATGAAGACGATTGCCAAAGACCAGCTTTGGTATGGTGACATTCTCTATGCCGACAGCAATGGGGATATGAACTATGGTGATACGAACGACAGGGATTTCTCCGGTCATACCAGTGTGCCGAAATTCAACCTGGGCTTCAACTGTGCTTTCTCTTACAAGAATATTGATTTCTCCATGTTGTGGTCGGGAGCTTTCGGACATTACCTCAACTGGAATACGGATTACTACAACTCCACGCTCGTGAGTCACGGATATGGCATTATCGAACATATTGCCGACAATCATTACTTCTTCGATCCTTCCAATCCGGACGATTCGCGCACCAACCAGTCGGGCAAATACCCCCGTCTGACGTATGGAACTACGTATAATAACAGAATCCAGAGTGATTGGAACGAATATAAGGCCGACTATTTCAAGTTGAAGAATATCCAGATAGGCTATACATTGCCGCAGAGGATTTCCAGTAAGTTCTTTGTAAGCAAGCTCCGTGCTTTCGTGTCGATGGATAACATCCTGACGATTACCAGTTACCCGGGACTTGATCCGGAAATAGGAACTGAAATCGGCTACCCATTGATGCGTCAGATCTCTTTTGGCGGACAGATTACCTTTTAATGATGTAGAACTAAAAAACAGAATCTGATATGAAAAAGATATTAATGATTTTAACGATGGCTCTGGCTGCTACCTCCTGCATGGATATTCTCGATGTAGCCCCGGAAGACCAGATCGCAAGTGAAAACATGTGGACTACGGAGGAGCTTGCCGACAAGGGAATGGCAGGACTCTACTATCCGTTCTATGCCACCCAACTCTCGTCTACCCAGCTCCGACGTGCCGACGGTTTGAACCGCCAGGGAATCGAAGCCATGAGCTTCGCAACCGATTATTATTCCAACAACTATCCGGTGGAACTGCTTTCGCTGGCTACCAAACCTGCCAATGACTTTCAGGTGTGGTATGAATGGAAGTTCTGTTACACCATCATCCATGCGTGTAACGATGCGATTGCCAATCTGCATAAAGCGGATATGGCTGCCGGCAAACTGGCGCGTTATCAATGCGAAGCCCGTTTCCTCCGTGCGTGGGCTTACAATCGGCTGAATATGCTTTATCAGGGTGTTCCCGTTTATCTGGAACCCATCAATAATGAAGACTGTACGCGTGGTCAATCTTCGGTAGATGAAGTCTGGCAAGTGATTCTGGACGATTTGACGTATTGTATCAATAATCCCGATTTCCCCCATAACACGCTGAACGAAAACTACGGACGCCCCTCCAAGGGAGCTGCTTATGCGCTTCGTGGCATGGTGTATATGTGGAAGAAGCAATACAAGGAAGCAGGCAACGATTTCAAAGAAGTGGAAACCTGCGGCTACGGCTTGTGGACAGGCGAATATGCCGACTTCTTCAAATATGAAAACGAGAAAGACAAAGAAATGATTTTCTCGCTCCAGTTTAGCGAAGAAACCGGTTACTGTGACAACATTCAGCAAATGACCGGTGCGCGTGATACGTATGACGGATGGACGGAAATAAAACCTTCCGCAGACTTTGTAGACTATTATAAGAATGCCGACGGATCGGACTTCAAATGGTCGGAAGTAGACGGTTTGGAAGATTGGGACTTATTGACTCCGCAACAGCGTGAAATCTTCTTCTGCCGTGACGGGTTGGAATCCATGTCCTCACAAAAGAATGCCCTTATCAAACGTGTAGGCGAAGATATTTATCAGAAATATTACCTGAACAGCGGTAACGAAGCCCGTATTAAAAAGGCGTATGACAACCGCGATCCACGTTTGCAACAGACAGTCGTTACCCCTTATATCCCGGTAGATTGCTACAAGCCTAACTATGCCGGAGATGCCAACCAAATCGGTAAACAACTCCGCTGGCCGTTGAAGGAACAAGGCACGAATGGCGGAGACTTCTGGCTGGATAAACGTACTTCCGCTTTCTACTGCTATCGTAAATACAATGAGTTTGAGAAAGGCCGCTTGATTAGCCGGAGCCGTTGTCATACCGACTGGCCGTTGATTCGCTATACCGATGTATTGTTACAGTATGCGGAAGCATTGGCACAGACCGACCAGATAGGAGAAGCCATCCGCTTGGTGAATAAAGTACGTACCCGCGCCCATATGCCTGTGTTGACAGAGGGCGGAAGCGGTCCGTGCGCAGTGAACGGAAAAGAAGACATGCTCGAAAGAGTGCGCTATGAACGTCGCGTGGAATTCTGTCTGGAAGGAATCAACTTCTTCGACGAAGTACGTTGGGGAACCTATAAAGAAACCAAATTCCAGGGGAAAGACGTGAATGGCGGCAAGTCCTGGTGGGGCGATATGGTAGAGTATAACTGGTATTACACCGAATCTATGTGGCCGTGGACTGCTCCTATCTCTGAAACGCAGAAGAACCCGAACCTGACTAAACGAAGCGGTTGGGCGTATTAATCATAAAGATTTGAATAAGGATGAAGAAAATACTTTTACTATTACTCATTTTTGTATCCGGTTGCACAGGTGCGTTTGCACAACAGTTTGATTATGGCAAGATAGCGCCTCATCCCCGTCTGTTATTGCCGGAGGGCGGAGAAGAAGCTATTAAGAAAGCTATTGCGGAGTATCCCCCGTTGGCAGCAGTTCACCAACGGATTATGGAACTTTGCGACCGGACACTTACGGAACCACCTGTGGAACGTATCAAGGAGGGCAAACGCCTGTTGGCGATTTCGCGCATCGCATTGAAGCGTATCTATTACCTCTCATACGCTTACCGTATGACGGGAGATAAGAAATACGCTCACCGTGCGGAACAGGAGATGCTCGCTGTCAGCCGTTTCACGGACTGGAACCCTACTCATTTCCTGGATGTAGGCGAGATGGTAATGGCATTGGCTATCGGTTACGACTGGCTTTATGATTCTTTGCAGCCCGACACCCGCCGGGTGGTGCGTGAAGCAATCATCGAAAAAGGATTTGATGCGGCAAAGAATACCCGTCATGCCTGGTTCTACACTGCCAAGAATAACTGGAATTCCGTATGTAATAGTGGATTGGCGTATGGTGCGCTGGCTCTTTTCGAAGAGATTCCGGAGATCTCGAAAGGTATTATCGAGAAATGCATGGAGACAAATCCGAAAGCGATGGTAGGCTATGGTCCTGATGGAGGTTATCCCGAAGGATTCGGATATTGGGGGTACGGGACGAGTTTTCAGGTAATGCTCATTGCTGCGCTCGAAAGTGCTTTCGGCACAGACAATGGGCTCTCCCAAGCCCTCGGATTTAAGAAGTCTGCCCGTTTCATGCAGTATATGACGGCTCCGAGTGGAGACTGCTTCTGTTTCTCGGATTCTCCGGTAGAGGCGGAATGTAACATGATGATGTTCTGGTTTGCAGGCAAGGAGAAAGACCTTTCCCTGTTGTGGATTGAACGTCAGTATCTCGACCGCCCGGATATGCAGTTTGCCGAAGACCGTTTACTACCCAGCCTGATGGTGTTCTGTTCACAGCTCGACCTGAACCGGATCGGAAAGCCGAAGAAAAACTTCTGGTTTAACCGCGGAGATACGCCTGTGTTTATCTACCGTGGCGGATGGGACAGTAAGAAAGACACCTATCTGGGAGTGAAAGGAGGTTCGCCCTCTACCTCTCATGCACACATGGATGCCGGGTCGTTTATCTTCGAGAGAGACGGAGTGCGTTGGGCGATGGACTTGGGGATGCAGAGTTATATCACACTCGAAAGTAAGGGAGTGGACCTGTGGAATATGTCGCAGAACGGACAACGCTGGGAAGTATTCCGGTTAAGCAATATCGCTCACAATACGTTGACGATTAACGGAGAACGCCATTTGGTAGAGAGCAATGCCCCGATTACCCGTACTTTCGAGTCGAAGAAACAGAAAGGGGCGGAAGTAGACCTGTCGAGTGTGTTTGCCAACAGTGTGAAGAAAGCTGTCCGCACCGTGATATTGGACAGGAAAGACCATCTGGAGGTAATAGACCGGTTGGAGACGGGCGATAAGGAAGCTACCGTATCCTGGATGATGGTCACCCCGGCAGAAGCCAAGATTACGGGCAAGAACCGCATAGAATTGACTAAAGACGGACAACGGATGCTCCTGACAGCAGATACCGGTACGGAAGTAGAAATGAAAATCTGGTCCAACGTGCCCCCGCATGAATATGATTTCCGCAATCCGGGAACCATCCGCGTTGGCTTTGAAACGGTGATTCCTGCCCATCGTGCCTCGCAACTGAAAGTACGACTTATTCCTTTGAAGTAATACAAATAAATTCATTGAACCATGAAAACGATTCTTTTTAAAACAATCATCATAGCTTTCTTCGTAGGAACAGCCGTAAGTTGTTCTGATGAGGATGAGAACAGATTCCGTCCGGGATCTACCCATGAGAAACCGAATCCTACGGAGCCGGAGGGTGGACTGGATTATTCCAGACTGACTGCGGATAACCATCCTCGTCTGTTGATGAACGCCGAGGCTTTCACTGCATTGAAAGCCAAAGTGGATGCAAATACGAGTGCCAATCTGACTTTGCTGCATAACACCATTATGGGAGTGTGCAACAGCAAAGGGATGAATGCAACGGCACTGACTTATAAACTGGATGCTAGCAACAAACGTATTCTCGACGTTTCCCGTGATGCTCTATTGCGTATTTTCACCTGTGCTTATGCCTACCGGATGACTGGCGATGCCAAATACCTGACTAAAGCGGAAACCGATATCAATGCTGTATGCAACTTTCCCGACTGGAACTCGAAACGTCATTTTCTCGATGTGGGCGAAATGGCTACGGCCGTTGCTTTCGGCTACGACTGGCTCTATAACGAACTAAGCGCCTCCACCCGTACGAAAGCAGCCAACGCATTGCTGAAGTTTGCTTTCCAACAGGCACAGAACAAGAACTGGAACCTGAACTTCTATGAAGCTACCAACAACTGGAACCAGGTTTGTAATGGCGGACTGGTCTGTGCGGCACTGGCTTCTTATGAAAACAATCCTTCCGAAGCAAAGGACATGATTGAAAAGGCTTTAGAATCCAATAAACCTGCATTGGAAGTGATGTACTCTCCCGACGGCAACTATCCGGAGGGCAGCGGTTACTGGTGTTATGGCACACTTTATCAGGTGTTGATGCTTGCCGCCCTCAACAGTACGCTTGGCACGGATAACGGACTTTCCGATACACCGGGATTCTCCAAAACGGCAGAATATATGTTGTATATGACAGGGCTGAACAGCAAGTTCTTTAATTATTCGGACTGTGCTCCCTCTTCTACCGCAGCACTTGCTTCGTGGTGGTTTGCCGATAAATACAGTAACCCGTCATTGCTCTATAATGAACTGAAAATGCTGAAGAACGGTGAATATGCTTCCTGTGCCGAAAACCGCTTACTGCCAATGATTATGGCTTTCGCCAATAATCTGAATCTGGATGCGATCTCCGCCCCTTCCAATAAGCTATGGAGTGGAAAAGGGGAAACACCCGTCGTGATGGTGCATACCGACTGGACATACACGGATACGGATAAATACCTCGGTATCAAAGGCGGCAAGGCCGGTTCTAGTCATGGACACATGGATGCCGGTTCATTTGTATACGATGCGTATGGAGTGCGTTGGTCGATGGATTTCGGTCTGCAAAGTTATACAACTCTTGAGTCGGTACTGGCCGGTTTGGGTGGTAATCTTTGGGATATGGGACAGAATTCGATGCGTTGGGATGTATTCCGCCTGAATAATCTCAATCATAGCACGATCTCAATCAATGATGCCCGTCACCGGGTGGACGGTGCGGCTACCCTGACCACTACCATCAACACTGCTACGGAATTGGGAGCCACTTTCGATCTGACAGAAGTAGTGTCCGATCAGGCTGCATCCGCTACCCGTACCGTGAAAATCGTGAACGATAAAGATTTAGTAGTCATGGATGAGATAAGGGCAAGAACGGATAAATCCGCCAAAGTGCGCTGGTGTATGGTGACCCCTGCCGTCCCGACGGTGGAAAGTAACCGCATCGTGTTGACTAACGGAAGCAAAGTGATGTATCTCACAGCCAGCGGAACCGTGAAGCCTACCTACAAAACATGGAGTACTACCAGTGAAAACTCTTATGACCAGGCTAATCCGGGTACTTATATGGTCGGCTTTGAAGCAACGGTCACAGCCAACCAGACTGCCACATTTACTACAACCCTGTCCCCCAAATAAAATGAATTGAACGTATGAGAATCTTATTATTATCTATACTAGGACTTCTAACATTGGCATCCTGCTCCAGGCAGGAGCCAATGGAGGCGCTGATTGACCGTGTGTTTACCGTTGCAGAGCAACAATACACGAATATGGATACCCGCCTGACGGAAAAGACACTTCCCCGCACGCTCTCTGCCGAGGGTGAGTTTGTCCCTTCGAATATCTATTGGTGGTGCAGCGGGTTCTATCCCGGCTCCCTCTGGTATATCTATGAATATACCCGGAACGATGCCGTGAAGGCGCTGGCCGAGAAGAATACGCTGAAACTCGACTCTATACAGTACGTGACCAGAGATCACGATGTAGGTTTCCAGTTGAACTGCAGTTATGGGAATGCTTTCCGGCTGACGGGCAATGAGGCTTATAAACAGGTGCTCTATCAGGGAGCCAAATCCCTGTCAACCCGCTTCCAACCTACTGCCGGTGTAATCCGTAGCTGGGACTTTGTGCGCAAAGGTTGTGACTGGAAGTTTCCGGTGATTATTGACAATATGATGAATCTTGAATTGCTGTTATCCATGTCGAAAGCCTATGCCGATGATTCTTTGCAGAACATAGCCTGCACACATGCCAACACCACTATCCTGAATCATTTCCGCGATGATTACTCTACGTATCATCTGGTGGACTACGATCCTGAAACCGGAGAAGTGCGCGGCAAGCAGACTGTGCAGGGTTTCTCGGACAATTCTTCTTGGAGTCGCGGACAGGCATGGGCCTTGTATAGCTATACGATGATGTTCCGCCTGACGGGTTATCAGAATTATCTGTTGCAAGCCGGACATATTGCCGATATGCTGCTCCGCCGTCTGCCTGCCGACGGTATTCCTTACTGGGACTTTGACGCTCCGGTGGAAGAACACTCCTATCGGGATGCTTCTGCTGCCGCTATCATGGCCTCTGCTTTTATCGAGCTAAGCCGCTATATCCCCGGAACGGAAGCCAAGGAATCTTATCTTGCCATGGCGGAAAAGCAACTCCGCACGCTTGCCTCGAAAGAGTATCTGGCCGAACCGGATACGAACGGGAACTTCCTCCTGAAGCATAGCGTGGGCGCACTTCCAGATAAAAGCGAAGTAGATGTCCCCCTGACGTATGCCGATTATTACTTTTTAGAAGCATTGCTACGGTATAAGAATCTACAAAAATAAAACTAATACAATATGATTATGAAGAACTTACATATAAGCATGGCATTTATCTTCGTATTACTGCTGATAACTGCCTCCTGTTCGGACAAGGATGATTCGGCTCCACGTGTCATCCCTACCATGAACCTGACAGTTTCGGAGATTGCAGACAATACGGCTCTGATTACTTCCGAACAGCAAACAGGTACTACATTCGGAGCGAAAGTCATTGATTTCTATCCGGTGGCCGACATCGGCTTTGACTATAACATTGAAGTGAAGCTGGTGAAATTCGTAGAAGAAAACGGAGAACCGGTATCTCTGCCCTATACCCGTAAAGTCACCGAAGGATTGCGTCCGGGAGTGAATTATATCAGTGCTATCATTGCCTATAATGCCGAGGGGCGTGCTGTGTGTTCCGCTTTTCAGACTTGGAAAGCGGCAGGAACAGAAGGCGCATGGAGTGATGGCGGTTCTGCCGGTGATCTGGAAGAGAATGAATGGTAAACGAGGATGTAACCTAAAAGAATGAATGGTATGAAAAATAAATTATATGCAATAGGTGTAACGATTCTGATGATGACAAGTTGCACACAGGACGAGCTTATTTCGTCCGATAACGGCCGGGAACCGGTAACGGAAGGTTCATGTCTGACGCTGGTCGGACTCTCGTCTCCGCAGACGCGTGTTTCTATCGGTGATAAAACAGGCGATGTTTATCCGGTGCTTTGGAGTGAGGGGGATGCCTTGGGAGTTTTCTCCCGTACGGCAGGGACTGATATTCACAATGTGCAGTCTTTATTAAGTGATGAATCGATCGGGCAGAATTCCGGTGTCTTTACTTCAGACGATGTGAAGATGGCGGAAGCAGGAGCTACAGAACTTCTTATCTATTACCCTTACCGGGCAAGTACGGAACTGGCCGAAGACGGGAACAAGATTACTTCTTCCTTGTCTGTAGAGCAGGAGCAAAGTCGTCCGGGTGATAGTCATCATATTGGGAAGTATGGGTTTGCATTTGCCAAGGCAACAGTCAGCGGTCCGGATATGCTTGCCAAATTTACGTTGAGTCATGCGATGGCTTATGTGAAGTTCAGCATCTCGTCGCAGGAACTTTCTACGTACAGGCTAAAGAGTGTTTCCCTGTACGACAAGGAGACGAAAACGCCTCTTTCCGGTACGTTTACCGCGAATCTGGATACGGACGAGTTGACATACGGTACGGATGTCAAGCCGTATGCCACTGTTTCACTGGCTACTCCCGAGTTGCTGGCTTCCGCACAGGATCTATATCTGACTACGTATCCTGCTGATTTAAGCGGCAAAGAGGTGTATATTGTGGTCACTCTGGAGAATGACCGGCAGACGGTTACGATTCCTATTCTAAAGGAAGGAAAGCAGTTGAAAGCCAATGCAGTCAATACGATTGCTATTAATAACTTGAAACTTTCGGATAATTCCTGTGAATGGTATGAGCCTGTAGAGACACGTCTGCTGGCAGGCGGATGGGCTTATGGCGAATCCAACTGTCTGATGACGAATATTTCGGCCAGTGGTGTGAGCAATACGATTAGTGTGAAGGCACGTGGTAACTTCATGGAAGTGGAAGAACCTAAGTATGCAAAGACTATTCTCGGGTGCGATTTGAATGTTAATCATAAGATGATTGCTGTGAATGGTTCTACTACGGACATCACTCCCGTTGGCGGTGATTACAATATTACGATCAATACCTATAAGGTAAGTGGAGGTTATGACGGCGGTTGCGGTCAGGTGGCTATCTATGGAGAGGATCAGACTACTGTTATCTGGAGTTTTATTATCTGGATGACCCCTACTCCGGCAGAACACCCTTATGGTAATACGGGATATGTAGTGTTGGATCGTAATTTGGGTACTTACATGACATGCGAAGGAGACAACTGGAAGCAAAACGGTGTTTACTTCCAGTGGGGACGTCCTACGCCGGTGGGCTGGTCGGGAACCGTGGGTACTAACATACCTACTCAAGCCACCAATGTCCGCTTCTCTATCGAAAATCCTCGTGCATTGCTTTATACCAATGAAGTGGAGAATACAAAATCCGACTGGTATCTGGGTGCATGGACCGGTGCACGTACCGACCGTAAAGATGACTTCTGGGGTAATCCGAACGAATCGAGCACTTATCTCAATCCTTCTGACGGTCATAAATCTATTTATGATCCTTGTCCGAAAGGGTATCGGGTAGTGTCTCCCCGTGTATTGGATGAGATAGAGCAGAAAGGTGAATTTGTGAAACAGAGCGCAACTGCGGTATTTAAATATTGCTATGATGGTACAAACTATGCTTATTGGCCGTTAGCAGGTTGTAAGTGGGGATCTAACGGTGGAAATAATGGTAATAATACGGGGCTGGATGCTAGCAAGGGTGCTGCTTGCTATTGGTCCAACTCATCGGCAAGTAGTTATGGAAATGATAAGGATCAGGGAGCTACTTCCTTGTATTATAAAGTTTCCGATAAGACGTGGACTCACTCTTCCGGTCGTTCTCATGCATTCTCTGTACGGTGTATGAAAGATACCGAGAATCGTTAGGCTTATGGGTCTGTATGAGGAAATAGAGTTTTCCATTTCTGTTCCATTTTTAAGATTCAGAAGAAAACCGGAATAAGATAAAAGGACCTAATAGAAGAAAAAGTGCATATTCAGTTGCAAGAATATGCGCTTTTTCTTTTTATATTGCATTTATTTCCTTGAAATATGCAATATATGGTGTCACTAAACCATCGGTTTGGTGTAATCAAAGCTTCGGTTTGTTTAAAACAAACGCTCTCTTTGGTATAAACAAACCGTCGGTTCCTTTTAAAGGAAGCGAAACTGGGTTTTGGGAGAGCAGAATTAGAGCTGGTTGGTCTTTCTTTTCTGTTGGTTTGTAAATAGCAATCTGATATGTGTCTGACGATATAGTGACTTTTTATACTTTTGAAAGGTCTGCTTTACTGCAATTTGTCTAGCAATAATAGGTGTTTGGTGCCGCTTGCGAATTGTGCTGTTTTAAATTGCAGGCGTTTTTTCTGATTCAGAAGAGAGGAGCTCGAATTATGAGGCACAGAATAGATAAAATATGCGTTTCTTCATATTGATTCCGTCTGTCTCCTGCATACGATTTATTGAATGCTCATCTTCATATAAACGATGGTATCTTTGCCACGAGCAAAGGTTTGTTTACTACTTGTGAAACTTAAATAAATGACATCATACTCTTTCTGTTTTTAATTTAAAGAAAGAAGGGCTGCCGGAGAAGTGATTCTGTAGCAGCCCGTTTTGTTGTAAATTGTTTTTGTGTAATACGTCTTTTACGCTTTCAGTAGCTCATTTATTTTACAAGGCTCTTCGCCCTCTCCAACGCTACATTGATATTCGGACAGATATTCTCTTTTCCAAGCAGTTCGTAGAATCCGGCTTTTTCCAGTACGTTATGCACGTTCTCGTTTACTCCGGAAAGGATAACGGTGGTTTTTTCCTTCTGTGACATCTCGCAGAGGGTGGTCAGATTATGAATACCTGTGGAGTCGATGAACGGAACCTTACGCATACGGATAATACGTACTTTCGGACGGTCTCCCAGTTGAGCCATGGTTTCTTCAAATTTGGTAGCGATACCGAAGAAGTAAGGACCATTGATTTCGTATACCTCTATGCCTTTGGGAATCATCAGGTTTTCTTCGTGTACGGTAATATCCGATTCTTTATTAGGGTCAATCTCGTCGGTAATCACCGAGATTTCGGTAGTCTCCATGACACGCTTCATGAAGAGGACGCAGGCAATCACCAATCCTACCTCGATAGCGACAGTCAAGTCGAAGATTACGGTCAGGAAGAAAGTAATCAGCAATACGGTGACATCTGATTTCGGGTTCTTCAATAAAGCTCTGAACACACGCCATCCGCTCATGTTATAAGATACGATGACCAGTACCCCGGCAAGGCACGCCATCGGGATATATTGTGCGAGGGGCATCAGGAAGAGCAGAATCAGAAGCAGTATCACTGCATGGATAATTCCGGCTATCGGTGTTTTACCTCCGTTGTTGATATTCGTCATGGTACGGGCAATGGCTCCGGTAGCGGGAATACCTCCGAACAGGGGGGCTATGATATTGGCTGCTCCCTGGGCGATCAGTTCTGTATTGGAATCGTGGCGGTCGCCTATCACACCGTCGGCTACAGTGGCGGACAGCAGGGATTCGATGGCTCCCAGTACGGCGATGGTGATGGCTACCGGAAACAATTCTCTGATAGCTTCCCAATTCAGTGCAGGCACAGTGGCATCAGGCAATTCCGATTTGATGGTGAAACGGTCGCCGATGGTCTGGATGCAGTCGATTCCACCGAAAGTTTTCATCAGATAAACGGCTACTGTGACAACGATGATGGCAATCAGTGAGCCGGGAATTTTCTTTGAGAATTTCGGAGTGATGGCGATGATGATAATGCTGGCAAAACTTACGATGGTATTCCACCAGTTGATAGTATCGAAATGACGGAAATAGATCATCCACTTCCCGACGAAGTCCCCCGGTACTTTCTCGTCTCCGAAAGACAGACCGAAAATATCGGCGATCTGGGTCGTGAAAATAGTGACAGCAATACCGCTGGTAAAACCGACGATGATAGGATAAGGGATGAACTTGATAACCGCTCCGAGCTTGAACACTCCTAATAAAATAAGGAGTACACCTGCCATGAGTGTGGCTACAATCAGTCCGGCTTCGCCGTATTGCTGGATGATGCCGTAGATAATGACGATAAATGCTCCTGTCGGGCCACCGATCTGGACTTTGCTTCCTCCCAACAGGGAAATGATAAATCCGGCAATGATAGCGGTAATAATACCTTTTTCGGGCGATACCCCCGAAGCAATACCGAAGGCAATGGCTAATGGCAACGCAACGATCCCTACGATGATACCTGCCATCAAGTCGGCCATGAACGTTTCTTTTGAGTAATTCTTTAAACAAGAAACCAGTTTGGGTTTAAATTCAAATAGCTTCATTATTATTAGTTGTTATGTATATATTCAGCCCTTTTGTAAAGTAGAGGTTGCAAAATTATATAAAATAATCGAAAGAAGTGTGTTTTTCAACATACTATTTATTTGTTGATAGGTTTTATCGATGAGCTGATAGTTATTATTAATTGAAGAAAAGATGGTTTGTTATGAACAAATCGCGTATATTTGTGTTATAAATGGTACGACAAGTTACGTATGGTAATCAACCAATTTAAAATAGATTAGAATTATGGCTAAGAGTATTAAAGGAACTCAAACAGAGAAGAATCTGTTGACTTCATTCGCAGGAGAATCACAGGCAAGAATGCGTTACACTTATTTTGCAAGTGTGGCAAAGAAAGAAGGTTACGAACAAATCGCTGCCATTTTCACAGAAACAGCTGATCAGGAAAAAGAGCATGCAAAACGTATGTTCAAGTTCCTCGAAGGCGGTATGGTAGAAATCACTGCCAGCTATCCGGCTGGTGTAATCGGTAATACGCTTGAGAATCTTCGCGCTGCAGCAGCGGGTGAACATGAAGAATGGTCACTGGATTATCCTCACTTTGCTGATGTGGCAGAACAGGAAGGTTTCCCGATGATTGCTGCTATGTACCGCAATATCTCCATCGCTGAAAAAGGTCACGAAGAAAGATACCTTGCTTTCGTGAACAACATCGAAAATATGACTGTATTCGCTAAAGAAGGCGAAGTGGTATGGCAATGCCGTAACTGCGGTTATATTACTGTAGGTAAGGAAGCTCCTGAAGTTTGCCCGGCATGTCTGCATCCGCAGGCTTATTTCGAGGTGAAGAAGGAAAACTATTAATCTGCGGATTGATTAAATAAAAAGGCTTTCCGAAAAAAGTACTATTTGCTATCATTTTGCTCTGTCATCCTGTTTGTGGAAGAATTCGCGCTTTATATTAAAGAAGAGATGCTTCACAATATTTTGACCATGCTTTGAACAAAGTTAATGACAGATTGATAGGATTTATTTATTTTTCGGATAGCCTTTTTTATATTATCTATTGATTCCGGTAATCCTTTGGAGATACACCGTATTGCTTTAAAAATTCTCGATAGAAATAAGATTTATTAGAGAATCCACATCTGAACATAATCTCGGATACAGTCAATTTAGTTGTCCTTAGTAGTTTGGCTGCATATTCCAGTCTGATGCCTCGTACAAACTCACTCGGAGTTTTATCTATTATTTCTTTGAACTTCCGATATAAAGTAGCTTTACTCACTCCTACGAACTCGGCAATAGAAGAAGGGCTTAATAACTCATCATCTATATTCTTTTTTATGAAATCTGTTACATTCTGTATTAACTCTTCGTCTTCTGGATGAAGCACAATCCCGTCTTTTACTTTCACAGAAGACATGCTGGAATTGAAGTAGTCCTTTAAAAGCATCTGCCTCGACAGCAAATTCTCTATTGCGGATATAACCTGCCTTGGGTGAAATGGTTTGACGATATAAGCATCTGCACCATGATTAAAGGCATTAATTTGGTCTTCTACGGAAGCTTTTGCCGATATTCCTATAATTGGAATATAGCTTGTTTTCAAATCGGATTTCAACTTATGAATTAGACTTAAACCGTCCATATTGGGCATGACAATATCACTTATAATAATATCAGGATGATTGTGTTCTATCTCTTTCAAAGCCTCCATCCCGTCTTTTGCTTCATGTATCACATAATTGGAGAGGACATCTTTCAGTAGGTCCCTGATGTTCTTTTCATCTTCCACTATCAGTATGACAGTGTCTTTGCGAGGAGATAAGTCGTCCTGCTCGTTTTTTTCTTTCTGCAACGAATCCTTTTCATCTGTTACAACAAGTGAATGATCGGATGGTAAAGGAGGAATTACAACTGAAAATTCTACATTTTTTCCTAGCTCACTGTTTACGCTTATCTGCCCACCTAATAATTCAACCAGGCTCTTTGTTAGATTTAAACCTATGCCATTACTTACAGAGTTACCCAATTTAGGAGTATCAAATATCTTATACTTATCAAATATCTCTGCCATCTGTTGCTCTGTTAACCCCTTACCTGAATTTCTTACAATCAGATATAAGGTTTTATCAGGTTCATTCTGTGATATTTCAACGTGAATATATCCATAACGAGGAGTATATTTGAAAGCATTCGATAGCAGATTGAATATAATTTTCTCCAAAGCATTGCGGTCGGAATATATCTCTGACGTATCATGCGTCTCTACCTTGAAGTCTATTTTATTCTCTTTTAGTATATCCACATAATTATTGGAAGCATATTCCATTAATGTTTTCACGTTCACACTTTCAGGATGCAAATTCATATTGCCCGATTTAGTTTTACGGAACTCCATTAACTCACTAATCAGCTTCTGCATCCTTTCGGCATTATTCTTTATTATTTGAAGATACTTCTTTGTGTTACTATCTAGCCCATTCTGTTCCAATAAGTGTTGTGCAGGTGTATAAATCAAAGTCAGTGGAGTAAAGAACTCATGTGCCACATTAGTGAAAAAGTTTAGCCGGGATTCATATATCTTCTGTTCATGCCGTTTCTCTATCTGGGCTATAAGAATCTGACGGCTTAACCGTATACGGTTTTTGATAACAGACTTTGTAATATAGAAGATAATAACGCATAATATGGTATAAATAATCAATGCCGGGACACTAAGCCACCACGGATAACCTACTTTTATGGTTAAGTGATAAATGTTATCTCCCCATACTTTGTCTCCATTCGTGCTCTTCACTTCAAATTGATATTCACCCGGAGGAAGTTGGGTAAAAATAATATTCGGATTATTACCCATTTCCACCCAATCAACCGAATGGTTCTTCAAGCGGTAAGCATATTCACAGTTTTCATTGTTAATAAAGTCTTTGGCTATGAAATTGAAAGTCATGAATCTTTCTTCGTAGCTAAGTTTCAACACTCCTTTTTTGATTCGTTCATTAATATCCTGCACCGTATTATATATCTTCAAACTACTTAATATAAGTGGAGGATTAAACTTGCGCAAATGTATATTTTGAGGATTGAAATAACTAAACCCGCTTACTCCTCCAAAATATAAGAAATTACGTTTATCCTTGAAGAAAGCTCCATCAGAGAATTCATCATTCTGCAATCCATCATTCAAAGTATAATTATCTATTTTATTGCTTCTTATATTCAAGCTGGACAACCCCTGGTTGGTACTGATCCATATATTTCCTTCATGATCTTTTAATATTCCGTGAATCGTTTTATTATTCAATTTCTCGTCGGCATATTGTATCAGATGAAAATCATTCTCCTCCTTTTTCAATTCGTTCAGTCCATAACTTGTCCCTATCCATATACCGGTATCATCACGCAGTAAACACAATACATCATTATTGGTGAGTAAAATCCGACTGTCTATATCCTCCAATGATTTTATGCCGTTATTTTTGATATTAATACAGTTTAAGCCTCCGCCACGTGTGCCAAACCATAACATATTGTCTTTCGGGTCGGATGTAATGGCATAAACAACATCGTTATTCAATGAGATATTCTTATCTGACGAGTTATATTGCCGGAATCCTTTAACGTGGTAGCGACCTTGTTCTCTGGAAATATTTATTTTGATTAAGCCATACCCTGATGTACCGATCCATAAAAGAGAATCATTATTCGTAAAATAAATGTTGTATACAGCCTTGAAGGGCGGGTATTTATCAGGTATCTCTAGTTTTTCCAATCGTCCTGTAGCGGCATTCAATATATTAATTCCGGTTCCTTCCGTTCCGATAAAAATATCATTGGCTTTATTTCTTTTCAATGCATAGACGGAATTGGATATCAATCCTTTACTCTCATTCAGATAATCTGCCAACTCTTTAGTTTCAGGATTCAACAGCTTTATTCCGCTTCCTTTTGTGCCTATCAGAATATTACCATCTTCATCCTCACAAAAACATCTCACAGGGTGGTTAGTGTGAATGGTTTCAAACAAAGAATCATAATGATAAAGCTGAATTAGTCCTTGTCCGTCCGTACCTATCCACAATATATTCTGGCTGCCGGAATAAAGAGTGAAAACTGACAACTGGTTGGAAAGTTCGTTCAGATAGGTAAAAGTATTCTTTCTTAAATCATAATTAATACAGCCACCTTCTATAAAGCTGACGAACATATTATCCTCTGCTAAAATAGCTTGCGATACAGGTTTGTTACTATCCAGTTCAATGTCTTGGGAAACTGTAAAGTCGGGATTCAAAAGGAAAATCCTGTTGTCTTTATTCAAGATAAATCTGCCTTTCGACAGAAATATTTTATCCACAGGAGTATGTATGCCGACTGTGCGTAAATCATCCTGCTTTCCTCCGTTCACAAGTAGATTATAACTCAAATATACAGAGCTTCCATTATTTAAAAGAAAAAGCACATGATCAGAATCACTCACAGAATAATCCTTTACATGACTTGCAAAGTCTGTGTTAATCGGATTAAACTCATCTTCAGAATCATTATAAACAAAGAAACCAAGCCCTTTTATAAGACAGATGATATCTCCTGCCGCACTCTTTCCTAAAATAAAAGACTTTTCCTGATTAGGTACTTTATTGTCTGTTCTCAAATAATACCTTGTTATCTGACGAGTTCGTTTATCTAACCGATTAACTCCATTATCTGTTGCTATCCATAAACTACCCTTACATTCAATAATCTGTCGGATAACGTTATTACTTATAGAATTCGGATTGTTTTTGCTATATCTGAATGTTGTAATTTCTCTTCCATTATACGCATTTAGTCCATCCCATGTCCCAATCCAGATCGTGTGTTCCTCATCTTCCAAAATACAGTTTACCGAGTTATTTGTCAGTCCGTTAACATTTGATATGTGTTTTGCTACATTAAATGCATAAGACTTTATGGGAGTAACAAATGCAATAATCAAAATAAAAATTATTTGTACGTATAAGATGTTTCTCATGTAAATGAATGTTATTTATACGGTTAGGATGATAGCAAATATAAGGAATTTATTTTATTCCACGCATATTTTTATCGGTAACGATAGTCTATGATTTCATCGTCAACAACCAATCAATAATCAATAGGCGTTTGCTAGGTTCAGCATTCATTCACGAGAAATAATAATGTCTTTTTCATGGTCAGTTGGTTGTTAAAAGAGGGCGGATTTTATAACCCGCCCCCTCATTTTATTCATATTAATAACCCGGATTTTGGGAAAGAATATTGTTACTCTTATCCCTTTCACCTTGTGGTATAGGAAACAGATAATCTCTGTCGTCCCTAAAATTGGCACCTTTCGATGTATTATATTTTGTTGCATAAGCACGCATCACGGTTCCGAAACGTTTTTGCCTCATTAGGTCATCCCGTCTCCAGCCTTCCATAGCCAATTCACAGCGACGCTCCTTCCAAATGATTTCTTTTAGACGTTCTGGGTTCGTTTCTGTTATGTCGGGCAGGGTATTAGCTGTTGTAGCAGGAACATACGTCTGTTGATCTCTTCTCGGATCTATCGGATTAGTTTTGCGGGCTCTTTCTCTTACATCATTCAGGTAAGGAAGTGCAAGCCCTGGTTTTCCATTTTCGTTTAATACTTCGGCATACATTAAGAGGACATCGGAGTAACGGATCAAACGAATGTTGTAACTAATCATCCAGACGTCGAAACCTGTTTTTTCTATTGCTGGTACAGTCATTTTGTAATCATGATAACCGCTTGGAGATTCAGCGTTGTCTTGCGCTTCAGTATCACCTTTATATCTGTCACCAGTTTGTGTGAATACGTAGGTAATACGTGGGTCATCTGCGTCAAAGGCATTATAGAGATCTTGAGTCGGTACGTGAAATCCATATCCCTGATAACCGGAGATGCGTCTGCTTGTAAAGAAGTGGGGAACATTGGTACCTGTGGCAATGTTTTTATCATATACTTTGTTGGCAATCTCAAATACAGATTCCGAGCTGTTTTCATATTCAGTACGCCAGTTCATGCCGTAATCGCTCAACAATGTATAGTCTTTGTCTACTTCAATAATATCATGAAGTACAGTTTCGGCAGAGGCAAAATCACCTTTGAACATATATGTTTTAGCAAGCATTGTTTTTGCAAAGCCACGTGTTACACGATAAGCATCATCATCAGAGTAATCTCCTTTGGCGGGAAGTGCAGAGGCATCGGTTAAATCACTCACAATACATTCATATACCTTCTCCAATGGGGAACGGGGTATTTGCAGTATTTCAGCGGGTTGCATTGGCGTAGTGATTAAAGGAACTTCTCCGAATGTACTGACCAGGCAATAATAACCGAATGCTCTCAATGCTTTTGCCTCGTTTGCATAACGCGTCAATAGTTCTTCATTTCCTATTGCATTAGGGGCATAATAAATCACATCGTTACAGCGATTAATCAATCTGTACAGTATCTCCCAACGACGCCCTACTTCGCCATTAGTTGTGTAGACAGTAAAGTCGGACAAGTCGCGTACTTCGGCACGGTCACCGTCATTACCTCCTCCTTTTAGGGCATCATCAGTGCTACAATCACCTACAAAATAATGATTTAATGCATATTCATTCCAAGTTGTACGTAATTGAAGATAAGCTCCTGTCAAGGCTTGTTCAATATCGCTTTCCTTCTGATAATAATTATCGCTTGTGGTTTTACCATAACTTGGTTCGTCGAGAGAGCAGCTATATAACCCCACTCCGGCAAGAGCCCAGCATATTATATATAATATTTTTCTCATAATGTAATGTCTTTTTAGCTAGATTTAAAATTGCAAATTAACTCCAAAAGTGAATGTACGTGAAGACGGATAACGTGTAGTATCCACTCCCATATCCAATGGGTTATTGATACCCAGTTCCGGATCAAGCCCGGAATAACCGGTTAAAGTAAATATATTCTGACCGCTCACATAGAATCTACAACTTGAAAACAGTTTACTCTTCTGGCAAATGTGACTCGGCAGTGTATAACCTATTTGCAGATTTTGCAAACGTAGGTAAGAACCATTTTCCACATAGAAAGAAGAACCTCTCATATTATTGTTAGAATCAGAGTTGGTTATGCGTGGATATACAGCATCCAAATCTCCGTCTTTTGTCCATGCTTTTGTGTAAGCATCAGCCAAAGCGTTCTGACGTCCTGCTGAAGCAAGGCTTCCTTTAGCAACATTCCAGATGTCATTCCCAATAGTTCCCTGGAATGCCATACTTACATCAAAGTTCTTATAACTAAATCCTAAGTTGAAACCATAAATGAGGTCCGGATTAGGATCACCGATAAAAGTACGGTCATCATCATCATTCAATTCGCCTGATTCTCCTAATTTGGCAAATTTAAAATCACCCGGTTGTGCATTAGGTTGAATCTTGGTACCGTTCTTATCCACATAATTGTCTATTTCTTCCTGATTCTGGAATATTCCTATTTGCTTGTACCCCCAGAAACGTCCGATAGGACCTCCTACATAAGTACGGCTAGTATTCCCACTCAAATATTCCGATGTAAGTCTGGTTACCTCTGTTTTATAAGTAGACATGTTCAGTCCTACGTTGTAATTAAAGTCTTTTCCTATCTGGTTACGGTAGTTGACTACTATTTCAAAACCGGTATTCTTCAAGTCTCCCGCATTAAAGAAGGGGCTGTTAGGGAAGGCACCAAAAGAAGGAATAGGCATATTCAGCAACATGTCACTTGTCTTCTTTACATAAAAGTCCATGCTTACATCAAGACTGTTTCTAAAGAAGGACATATCTAAACCAACATTGGTTTGCTGACTGGTTTCCCATTTTATATCTGCATTTCCTACATAGGTTGGAACGTAACCTTGTGAGTATCCGTTTCCAAAGTACCACTGATTTTCATTATTGGTGCCAATCAACGTAAGAGGTGCGTCTCTGTCAATTCGTTGATTACCATTTTGTCCCCAACCTACACGCAGTTTTAAATTGGAAATTGTATTTTCAATGTTCAGGTTCTTAAAGAATTCTTCATTGCTCACTCTCCAACCTAATGAAACAGATGGGAAATAGCCCCAACGGTTACGTTTGGCGAATCTTGAAGAACCGTCGGCACGAAAATTGACTGTAGCAAGATATCTATCATCATATACATAATTAATACGTCCTAAGTACGATAGCATAGAAGATGTTTCTTTACCTCCCGAGGTGTTATCTCCAGCAGTTTGTGCATCAAGTATCTGATAGATTTCATCGTTACCTAAAGCCTTTCTCTTAAATGCATTAATACCTTCGCTGCTGTTCTTCTCATAGGTCATGGCAACCATTGCATCCAGTTTATGTCTGCCTATTGTAGTGTTGTAGTTAAGGCGTTGTTCCACCAGATAATTAGAAGTTACAGCGCTATTATTATTCAATTGAGTTTCTGTATTATATTTACTTTCCTGATTCGCTAAATTGTCCTCCGAAAAAGTAGATGAATAGACAGGACGGAAGTCTTTGAAAGTATCATGGTATCTTTCGAAGCTATACTGTACCCGATAGCTCAATCCTTTATACAATTTGATTTGGGCAAACACATTACCAAATACATTGAATATGTCATTGTATCTGTTAGGAAGTTCGAGCATGGCTACCGGATTAGGGTCATAAGACCACTCGGTAGGAGCATATTTGTTATATTCGTAATTTTCAGAAGACGGATCTACCAACGGGCTGATAACAGGAGTAAAAGGATCAGCTTTTTGAATGAAATCGAATGAAGGAATTGCTCCTGCATCACGCTTTCTTATCTTTGCCAGATTGACATTGGTGCCAACCGTGATAAATTTGTTGATATCATATTCAAGATTCGCCTTAAGTGAAAGTCTCTTGAATTCAGTAGTAATGATCGCACCTTGATCATCTACATATCCTAAACTAAAAGAAGATCTTGAATTATCTGTTCCTTTACGAATACTCAGATTATAGTTCTGGTTAAAAGCTGTACGAGTTACTTCATTCCACCAGTTGGTATTATAACCCTTCTGATACTGATTGGTAAACTTGTCCTTCATTGAATTTTGAAAGCTTTCATCTTTTTCATATGCTTTCATTATGAAGTTATAATATTGGTCGCTGTTCATCATGTTCAATGCTTTATAACTGTTTTTCACACCTACATAAGCATCCAATGTTACAGTTGTTTCACCTTTCACCCCTCCCTTCGTAGTAATGAGAATAACCCCATTGGAGCCTCTTGAACCGTAAATAGCGCAAGCTGAAGCATCTTTTAATACTTCCATACGTTCAATATCAGAGGGATTCAAACTGCTAATGTTATCCATGAACTGACCATCAACTACGTACAATGGATTGTTATCATTTACAGTACCTAAACCTCTCACGCGAATAACTGCATCCGATCCCGGTTGGCCGGAACTGGCGGCAACAAATACTCCGGCTGCCTTACCTGTAAGTAGTTCAGAGGCATTAGATACTGCATAGTTCTTAATATCCTTACTACTTATAGAAGCCAAGGCACCGGTAAGGTCACTCTTTCTTTGAGTACCGTAACCAATAACTACAACCTCATCCAATTTATTATCGGACAATAGATTTACATTGTACGTTCCGCTATTTGTTACATTTACAATTTCAGTTTTAAAACCTACGTATGAGAATGAAACCTTATTTGACGATACTTTCAATGTATATCTGCCGTCAAAATCTGTGATAGTACCATTGGTCGTTCCCACTTCAAGAACAGAAACTCCAATTAAAGCCTCTCCGGTATTACTGTCGTATACCACACCTGAAATACTCTTGGTTTGCTGTGCAAAGACATTTGTGCAAACAGCAAGAATAAGAATTAGTAATAATAAATGCTTACTCATAGTTTATACACTTAGATTTAATTATATGAAATGATATTTTGTTTATTCGCAATAATCTTACCATCTTTCAGTTCTAATTCTGTTCCGGCGGGAAGTTCCACAATAACTCTTGCGTCATTGGCCGGAATCTCAACAGAACCATTTGCCTTTATATTTTTTGCTATATATTCTTTGGCAACAATATCAAACAAGTCACATGGCTGGGTAGCCTGATAAGTAATGGTTTTGGCCTCTTTATGAGGATTATAATAGAGATAGACCGGATAAGGTTTCTCTACATAGAAGTCTGTGACATTGCAATCCAGCTGGAGAATACCTTCCACATTTGTTTGATAAACAATTGCGCCCAAAATGCCGACAGGAGAAGAGCTATAAACGCTAAACATACTTTCCGTCGGATTACCTTTTATCCATTTGGGACCATCGCCAATTGCAACCGGGCTAACCCCTTTTAATGACTCTTTCCCATAGTCATCCGTCTTTCGTAAACCTTCATAAGAAACATTGTCATACGTAATGTCCTTCAATTCTGGAGCCCATTGATGTTTTTCATCTATTTCCCCCGGATAGAATAAACGACACGCACTTGCATTGTTCAGCATCCACTTGCCGATAGCCTTTGCATATTGAGGTTGATATTTCACCATCGGAATGAAGGGCCAGGCGGGTTTGATACTGTTCATGAGGAATGCATATCCTCCGCTGTCTGTGATGCTTCCTTGCAGACCACTTACATCATATTCACCCCATTTTCCTACAATAATTCCCCAACCGGTTCTTCCCGCAGGGCTTTTACATCCGTCAAATACCCAATCAAGAAGTTTGGATACATCATAGTTGGCTCCCTCTACCGCATTCAAATAGGCTGCCGTATAAACTCCAAGTGGTAAAAGAGCCTCGTAAAAACGACTTTCTTTTTGGGCAAGGAGGGCTTCGATGGCACTCTTACTATGTTGTAGATAACGTGGGTCACCAAACTTATGATAAGCGCATAACAATACATAAGCATGACCACCGGCGGCGTCTTGTTGCAATGGAATATTATTGACCATTCCCTTCATTTGTGCATAATCAAAATAAGAGTAATCGTAATTTCCATTCAATACCGAATCTGCTTTAACAAATTGTTCCGCAATGCTTTTTTGTATCTTCTCTGCCCCGTCTACATCGGGGAAAACATCACATATAGCATAATATAAAGCATTGGGTAATACATCATACCACCAGTCACGACCATAGCCTCCTCCTAAAAGGGCTACTGACGGAGTCGTATTGTTCATTACTATATTCCATCCGTTATCAGAATTGAAATAATTCTGCACCATTTTTACGTAGTTATATCCGTCTTGATTAGTCTTATCAATCCCTACAAGACCAGCACCAAGAATAGCCGCCAATGAATTCAGACTTTCATGGAACTCTCCGTTATTGACATCCTTTCCCTGACGAATATCTTTAATGGCGGTATATAAACCAAATGTAGTTTGGTCAATATTTCTGCGGGCATCATCTAACCAAATTAATGGTCCGACTTCGCTTTTATTATTCCAGTCAAAAATAAACTGGTCATACATTTTTGCTTTTTGCTTCCAGTCCAGCATTTTATAAGTTTCAGGCATATCAGGCATAGAGTCTACCCTATGGATGGAAACCTGTTCTACCTTTTCTCCAAAGTTATTTCCGTTGCTTGAGCAAGATGCCAGAAAACAAACGGCGATAAGTAAAAAAAGACCTTTACTTCTCATTCTCATGTTCAATAATATCTGTTTGATTAGTAATATTCTTAGCTAAAGGATATGCCGCTAATTGTAATCCGGCAACAATCACCAGCGCATATTTTAATGCAAAATCTTGCGATACACAATAAGCAAGGAAGATAAACAGTAGTAAGCCGAAAGCTCTTCCAAGGAAAAGACCGAACTCGTGACTCAGGATATATGCATACTCGTTTCTATTCTCAATCTTTGCAACTGCATCAATTGTTCTCATCATAATGGGAAAATAAGCCAAGTCGAACAAAGGTTGGAATATCACTTTGCAAAGCACAAAAAGGATCACTCCTGTAGCAGAGAAGAGAACGCCGTTAAATAGTGTACCGACAAAGAATATGATTAATCCTCCTACAAAAATTTTCAAACGGTCTTCCGGGCGGGCCATACGTCCTAATACATACACCAAGACAGCAGTCAATGCTCCGCTAACTCCCTGTATCAATCCCAAAGCTCCTTCATTTCCTACCAGCTTCAACACTAATATAGCTGGGGCCGTTACTAAAAAACCTTGTACCATTCCTTTCAATGCGGCTAGCCAAAGCATCTTTTTCCAAAGAATGTTGAAGCGGAAATAGAGGAAGTTCGTTTCTTTGGGGTTCTCAAATTTACCTTTCCACAGTGTCATACAGGCGATAACAGTAACAACTACTGCTGCCATAGTAACCACACAGTAAGAAGTATTGATGTTGAAGAGGAATCCAAAAACTTCTTTTCCATCTATCTGGCTGATAAATGCACCAATAATTAAAGGAACACCGATGGAGCTAATAGAAAAGAAGAAAGACTCTAGTCCGAAGAAATAGTTACGGCTATTATCGTTGGTATTATAGAGAGCCAGTAAGTATCGGTTGGTCCAGAAGAAACCTGAAGCTGCTCCCATTAAAAAACCGGCCAGACCAAGTTCTATGAAACCAAGTGAATTAATAGCCATCATACCGAACATGGAAATGCCACTTACTAAGATTCCTACAGAATAAAGCGTCTTCACACTGTATTTTTTTAGTAGATAACCGTTAACAAAAGAGGTCGTAATGATACCTATATACATTGCCAGCTGATAAAAAGCAACCATTACCGGATCGCTCGTGTTCCTCATGATATAGGCTCCCACAAAGATTTCTACTATCGGTAGTACCAATGCATAAAGCATATTGGTAACCAACAGTGTTCTCATGTTAGGTTCCTGTTGCTTAAAGAACAGATATTCTTTTTTCAGTTTATTCATTACTTCTCTTGTGTCTGTTTTAATACATTTAATATCTCTGAAATAGAAAGCTCTGCTTTGCAAATCACTTCATCGCTTGCTCCATAATACATGGTTATCGTATCGCCGTCCACGAAATGACCATTAGTGAAAACAACATTTCCGAAGAAACCTGTTTGCTCATAAGCTGCGATAGGTTCCATGATAGGTTCTTCACTTCTTGCAATCACTTGCGACGGATCATTTAAATCGAGTAATAAAGCTCCCAAGCAATAACGGTGATTAAAATCGGCTCCATGATAAATCTCCAGCCAGCCTTCTTCTGTCTTTATTGGAGCAGCTCCTGCCCCTATACGTGCACAATCCCACATTCCGTCACGAGTGGTTGCTACACATTTGTGGTTTCCCCAGTGCAAGCGGTCGGGCGATTCTGCCAACCATATGTAATTGCCACCAAGTTCAGGACTACTGGGGCGATGAAGAGCAAAATACTTGTCACCTATCTTCTGTTCAAACAATGCACAATCTTTATTATGCGGTGGGAATATCATCCCATGCCGTGTATAGTTTTTCCAATCATTGGTGTGAATCAGTCCAACCCCTACAGCTACCGATGATACTTCTGTGAAAGTAAGGTAAAAGCCATCTTCGGTTGTTGCAACACGACAATCCTCAATGCCGAATGCTTCCAGCTCTCCTTTTCCGAAAATAGGTGGAAATTCCGGTTCATCTTTGAAGTGAATACCGTCGGTACTTGAAACCAGACGTAAGTAAGACATCGTGGTCAGGTAATTCTTTCCTTTGTAACCGATAACGCGTGGGTCTGAAGCATCCAAATCGGGATCATTCTTTAAAAACGAAACCACTTCTATTTTTCCTTTTTCATTATATATAGGAAAACTGATAATTCCTTCTTTCTGTATAGGTCTTTCTGCGACGCGTAAAAGTAACCAAATTTTGCCTTGATATTTGAAAACTCCGGGATTTAACAAACATGTAATTTCCATTCCGTTGATTCCCGCTTTTAAATCTTTTGGAGCCAGTAGGGGGTTCTGCTCACATCTTTTAGCTATATCCATAATATTTCGATTAGTGATTATTTCTGTGAGCAAAAGTATGGGATGAGAGACAGGAAAGCGTTTACTATATTCTCAAAGAAGTGTACACATGCTCAAGAACATGTTTTTAAGAGAGTGATATTCAGGGACAATTTTAGAATAGACAGAGATATTCGTACTTACATGCTATTGTTGCGTAAATGCTTGTTTTACAGTTTGATAAGTGGCGTTCTGAAGTGTATTATATTCTCATAAATGTATAGTATAGTTTCTTTGAGGAGTGAAAAGAAACGTATCAAGATAAAAAGACAAGAGGCTAAACTCAAAAATATAATTTGAGAAAGCCTCTTGTTTCTTTATTTTTAATAAGAATAATACTGTAAATTCTATTTCTTTGCATGCGGATAATCAATCGTATAATGCAATCCGCGACTCTCCTTACGCTCCATTGCCTGACGCATAATCAGATAACCCACGTTCACCATATTACGCAATTCGCAGATTTCTCTGGACGCTACGCTGCGCTTGAACAAGCTTTCAGTTTCCTCGTAGATAATATCCAGTCTGTCCCACGCCCGTTTCAGACGGAGGTCGCTGCGGACAATACCTACATAAGTACTCATAATCTGGTTCACTTCCTTCATGCTCTGCGTAATGAGCACCATTTCTTCCGGTGAGCGGGTTCCCTCATCATTCCATTCGGGAATATCTTCATTATAAGAATATTGATCGACCGCTTGCAGACTGTGTTTGGCAGCAGCGTCGGCATATACCACTGCTTCAATCAATGAGTTTGAAGCCAGGCGGTTACCTCCGTGTAATCCCGTGCAGGAACATTCTCCCACGGCATAAAGACGTTCGATGGAAGATTGTCCGTCCAGGTCGACAAGGATACCTCCGCAGAGATAGTGAGCGGCCGGGGCTACCGGAATATAATCTTTAGTGATGTCGATGCCCAGGCTAAGACATTTCTCGTAAATATTAGGGAAATGTTTCTTTGTTTCTTCGGGATCTTTGTGGGTAACATCCAGATATACATGGTCGTCTCCACGATTCTTCATCTCGTTGTCGATGGCACGTGCCACGATGTCACGGGGAGCCAGGGAAAGACGGGGGTCGTATTTCTGCATGAACTCTTTGCCATCCATGGTGCGCAGTACGCCTCCGTAGCCGCGCATCGCTTCCGTTATCAGGAAAGAAGGGCGATCTCCCGGGTGATACAGGGCGGTAGGATGGAACTGTACAAACTCCATATCCTTCACCGTACCTTTGGCACGATACACCATAGCGATACCGTCTCCGGTAGCGACTAGCGGGTTAGTGGTCGTTTTATAAACGGCTCCTACTCCACCGGTAGCCATCAATGTCACTTTCGCAAGATACGTATCTACTTTTCCCGTTTTCGGATCGAGGATATAAGCGCCGTAGCATTTAATATCCGGTGTCTGACGGGTTACGGTAACCCCCAGATGATGCTGTGTCAGGATTTCAATGGCAAACTGGTTTTCGATGACCGTGATATTCGGATGCCGTTGCACGGCTTTAATCAGACTGTCCTGAATCTCTGCTCCTGTATTGTCTTTATGGTGAAGAATACGGAACTCCGAGTGTCCTCCTTCGCGGTGCAAGTCAAATTCGCCTTTCTCGTTTTTGTCAAAGTCCACTCCCCATTTAATCAGTTCTTCAATTTGTGCGGGAGCTTCGCGCACTACCTTTTCTACTGCGGCACGGTTGCTGATCCAGTCGCCTGCAATCATCGTATCTTCGATGTGCTTGTCGAAATTATCCACCAGAAGGTTGGTGACGGAGGCTACCCCTCCTTGGGCGAAGTACGTGTTGGCCTCCTCCAGCCCGCTTTTACAGATAAGAGCAACTTTACCTTTGTGCGCCACTTTCAGCGCAAAACTCATACCGGCAATTCCGGAACCGATAACGAGGAAATCGAATTTTCTTACCATAATCTTGTTATTTCTCACCGCAAAGCTACAAAATAAGTTACTTCGTTGTACTTTTCGTTGTCACTAATTCATAAAATTGCTACCTTGCAGGCAAAAATCTGACAAAATGAATCGAATTTTCCATGCCCGCATCGCCTGGTACCAATATTTCCTGTTGGTAGTGCTTACTGTGAATGCCGTCGGCGCATTGTGGTGTAAATATATCTTGGTAGCCGTACTGTTCATGCTTATGCTGATTGTAGTAATCGAGCAGATTATACACACTGCTTATACATTGACTACAGACGGTAATCTGGAGGTTTCACGCGGCCGTTTTATTCGTAAGAAGGTAATTCCGCTTTCCGAAATCACCACAGTAAGGAAATACCATTCCATGAAGTTCGGTAGTTTTTCGGTGACGGATTATATCTTGATAGAATATGGAAAAGGGAAGTTTGTTTCGGTGATGCCTGTCAAGGAACGGGAATTTGCGGAATTGCTCGAAAAGAGAATGTTCGCAAAGAAGATAAAAGGGCTGGAGACAATAGACTCTGTAGATTCTCAAGAGGATGAACCATAGCGTGTTTTGATAATAATGAAAAGATTAACTGATTATATACTATGAAATATCAAGTAATTATCATCGGTGGCGGTCCTGCGGGATATACGGCTGCCGAAGCTGCCGGTAAAGGCGGTTTGAGCGTATTGCTTATCGAAAAGAATAGTCTGGGTGGTGTCTGTCTGAATGAAGGCTGTATTCCTACGAAAACGTTGCTGTATTCGGCAAAGACTTATGACAGTGCAAAACATGCGTCAAAGTATGCAGTCAATATTCCGGAAGTCTCTTTCGATTTGCCTAAGATTATAGCACGTAAAAGTAAGGTAGTGCGTAAACTGGTGCTGGGAGTGAAAGCAAAGCTGACTGCCAACAATGTGACGATCGTATCGGGAGAAGCACAGATCATTGATAAAAATACAGTTCGTTGCGGAGAAGAGACTTACGAAGGGGAGAACCTGATACTTTGTACAGGCTCGGAAACCTTTATTCCCCCTATTCCCGGAGTGGATGCAGTGAACTACTGGACGCACAGGGATGCTTTGGATAGTAAGGAATTGCCGGCTTCTCTCGCCATTGTCGGTGGCGGAGTGATCGGGATGGAGTTTGCATCGTTCTTCAACAGTTTGGGAGTACAGGTGACGGTGGTTGAGATGATGGACGAAATTCTGGGTGGAATGGATAAAGAGCTTTCCGCCTTGCTCCGTGCGGAATATGCCAAACGAGGTATTAAATTCCTGCTTGGTACGAAAGTTGTCGGCTTGTCGCAAACGGAAGAAGGAGCTGTTGTCTCTTATGAAAATGCAGAGGGAAACGGTAGTGTCGTTGCAGAAAAGCTGTTGATGAGCGTCGGTCGCCGTCCTGTGACGAAAGGTTTCGGACTCGAAAACCTGAATCTGGAGAAAACAGAGCGTGGCACTATCAGAGTCAATGAAAAGATGCAGACTTCTGTATCGGGTGTGTATGTGTGTGGTGACCTGACAGGATTCTCTTTGCTCGCCCATACGGCCGTTCGTGAGGCAGAAGTTGCCGTACATTCCATTTTGGGGAAAGAAGACACCATGAGCTACCGGGCTATTCCGGGCGTAGTCTATACCAATCCGGAGATTGCCGGAGTGGGTGAAACGGAGGAATCGGCCTCAACGAAAGGAATCAATTATCAGGTTATCAAACTTCCGATGGCTTACTCCGGCCGTTTTGTGGCGGAGAATGAAGGTGTGAACGGAGTTTGCAAAGTACTGCTGGATGAACAGCAACGGGTGATTGGCGCTCATGTATTGGGAAATCCCGCTTCGGAGATTATCACTCTTGCGGGGACTGCCATTGAACTCGGACTGACAGCAGCGCAATGGAAAAAGATTGTTTTCCCGCATCCCACGGTAGGAGAAATCTTCCGCGAGGCTTTATAAACGGATTCTGATATCTGACATTGTGCATTGATTAAGATACTTATCTGATTCATGGACTAGGATATCTCACTTATAAAATCGAATAGATGATGAAAAAATATATAATCACTCCGGTCTTATTGACAATAGCTTGTATGGTGATGTGTCATTGTACATTCAACCGTAAAGCGTCAGTTGCTGCAAATGAATATTTGATTCAGGGCGAACTGGCTAATCTTCCCGACAGCATTGTGATTGGTCTGTATGAGGAAGACGGAAGTATTCTCAACTGTGTATGGAGAGATACGCTTATGAACGGGCAGTTCTCTTTCCGCGACACGGTTTCTACCACGCGGAAAATGCTGATTATGTCTGATAACCGGGGCTTCCCGGGTACATGGCTGGAAGTGTGGATCGCACCGGGAGAATACATCGAAATCAAGGGGCAGGACAAACTAGTGAAAACATGGGAAGTAGTAAGCGATGTGCCGGAACAGCAGGAAGAAAACCGCTTTACGGCTTGCGCGATGGCCCAACAGAAAGAACTGATGCAGCACATGGCGGCAGAATATGACTGGCAACGGATGATGTTCATAGATCATCCGGGCGACCGGGAGTTTGAAAGTCAGGCCTGGGCCAAGATAGATTCTATCCGGAAACTGTCAATGCCGTTGCAGCAGGAAATCTGGAAAAAGGAAATGGAATACATGGAAGAAGCGCCCGTCTCCCCGGTATGGATGGACAGGTTATTGCTATTTGCTTCCATGATGAAATATGAAACCATCATGCCTTATAAAGAAGAGGTGAAAAAACTCTATGCCCGGATGTCGGAAGCCGATAAGCAAACGGATGACGGACAGGAGATTACAGCCTATGTTTTTCCTCCCTCTACGGTGGGAATTGGAGATATGATGGTGGATGGGGACTTGTATGATGTGAATGGTTCTCTCCGTCATATTTCAGAGTTCAAGGGGAAGTTCATCTTGCTCGACTTCTGGAGTAGCGGGTGTAGTCCTTGTGTGGAGTCGATACCCGAAATGGAGAAGGTGATGGATCTGTATAAGGATAAAATGACTGTGATTAGTATTAGTGAGGATCCGAAAGCACGTTGGAAAGAGTATATCAAGATGAAAGGAATGGGCGGTAACCAGTGGAACGAACTTCGTAAAGGACGTACCGGTCTTGCCCTGAACTATCAGGTACGGGGAATCCCTCATTATGTATTGATTGCCCCTGATGGAAAAATCCAGGATGTATGGTCCGGCTATGGCTCCGGTTCGCTTCTTGGACAGGTAGAGAAAAACTTGAAATAGATAGATGTAAGATACTATCATTTGTTGATGTCATAAACAGTGTTGTATGAAAAAAAGTTTTTTGTTAGTCGCCCTTTCAGTTTGTTTATTGCCACTTTGGGGGCAACAGAATTTCTCCCGGATAGATTCGCTTATCAAGAAGATGCTCCCCGAAGCATCCGAAGTCGGCATATCCGTCTACGACCTGACGGCTAAGAAATCGCTTTATAACTATCGTGCGGAGAAACTTTCCCGTCCTGCTTCTACCATGAAGCTGCTGACGGCCATTACCGCACTCTCCCGCCCAGAAGCCAACGAACCTTTCCGTACGGAAGTATGGCATGATGGCGTGATAGAACATGACACCTTGCAAGGCAACCTGTATGTGGTAGGCGGATTCGATCCGGAATTTGACAGCCAGTCGATGGATTCATTGATAGAAGAGGTAATCACTTTTCCTTTTTCGGTCATTAACGGTCAGGTATATGGTGACGTCTCAATGAAAGACTCCCTTTATTGGGGCAGCGGATGGGCCTGGGACGATACGCCTGCGGGTTATCAGCCTTATCTCTCTCCATTGATGTTCTGCAAAGGGACTGTACAGGTTTCCGTAGTTCCCTCCACCGTGCAGGGCGATGCGGCAAGTGTTTCCTGCCAACCTGTATCTTCCTATTATACAGTAACGAATCAGACGAAAACACGCACTTCTTCTGCCGGGAAATTCTCTTTCACGAGAGATTGGCTGACGAATGGAAACAATCTCCTTGTTTCGGGCAATGTCACTTCGATCCGGAAAGATGATGTCAACATCTACGATTCCCCCCGTTTCTTTATGCACACTTTTCTGGAACGCCTTCGTGGGAAAGGAATCACCACTCCCCAATCGTATGGTTTTGCCGAATTGCCTCGCGACAGTGTGAGAGTAGAGCGTATGGCTTGCTGGAACACTTCCGTGCAGAAAGTGCTGAACCAGTTGATGAAAGAGAGTGATAACCTCAATGCGGAAGCATTTCTCTGTCGCCTGGGAGCGCAGGCTACGGGAAAGAAGCAAGTAGCTGCCGAAGATGGCATTGTCGAAATAATGAAGCTGATCCGCTGCCTGGGGCATGATCCGAAAGACTATAAGATTGCCGATGGTTGCGGATTGTCTAATTATAATTACCTCTCCCCTGCTCTGCTGGTCGACTTTCTAAAATATGCGTACTCGCAAACAGAAGTGTTTCAGATGTTGTATAAATCACTTCCCGTTGGCGGGGTGGACGGAACTTTAAAATTCCGGATGAAAGGTACTCCTGCTTTCCGGAATGTTCATGCCAAAACAGGCTCGTTTACGGCAATAAATGCGCTTGCAGGCTATCTGAAGATGAAGAACGGGCATGAAGTGGCATTTGCCATTATGAACCAGAATGTGCTTTCGGCTGCTAAAGCGAGAGCGTTTCAGGATAAGGTGTGTGAGGTGATTATCGGGAAATAGGCTATGTTAATACATTAGCCCGAACAACCAAAGTGGAATCTCGTTGTTGAATCCGATTTCTATGTTATCAAGGGCTAGGTATCCATTCTCCACTCCCGCTAATTGTTTTTGAGTTTTGTTTTTACCACCTATTTCGAAATTATATGTTTCATTCAATGTGAAATCTATTTGGGAGGAATAGGTAACCTTATGTTTTACGACTGTTTGATTAAAGAAGAATGTTTCCCGGACATTTCCTATATCTGTTTTTTCTCCTCCCAATGCGTATGCATAATTTGTATTACCTAAATAAATTTTTTCCGGTTTTGCCAGTTGTTTGATGCCGGAAGCTTCTTTGTCAAGTAGTAGGATGGCTTGGGCTTTTTGGAGATAGGATAGATAATTCAACAGACTGATACGACTGACTTCTATCTCCTTACTAAGCATTGATATATTGGGAATATAGGGTACAAGTCCGGCGAGTATGGCAAATAGTTTTTTTATTTTACCAATGGAGTAATAATCTATTTTTTCAGTAGAAGGTAGATCTACATCCAGAATTGTATTCAGGGTGGCTAATAGTTTCTCATGATACAATATTTTATCTTCTTTATAAAAAGGGAAATAGCCGTAAGTTAAGTATTCGTTGAACGCTACAAGCGGCTTCAACTGTTTGTTTACGTTCATGGCCATTTCGATATGTCGGTTCAGAATATCAGAAAGTGTAAGTGCTTCCATTTTATATCCATATTCGAATAGTAAGAATTCACGGAAAGAAAGGCCATGAAGATGATAGGTAACAGCCCTTCTTGAGAGGTCTGCTTCGCCTTTGTGTATTTCCAATAAAGAAGATCCTGTGAATACTATTTTTATGTCCGGATAACTGTCATAGATGTTTTTTATTTCTCTTGACCAGGTGGGGTATTTGTGTACTTCGTCCAAAAACAAAGCTTTTCCTCCCATTTTCTGAAACTCGTCAGCCAGTTCAAATAATGAATGAGTGGTGAACCATATATTGTCTAATGAAACGTAGAGTGCTTCATTGCCATAGCCGGGGTAATGCTCTTTTATGTATTGAAGCATCAGGGTAGTTTTTCCTGTTCCGCGTGCACCTGTTATAGCTATCAGTCGATTGTTCCAACGAATTTCATGATACAGGTATCTGATGAAATCCAGAGAGACCCGTTCTTTAAGTTGATAGAATGTGGTGAATAACTGTTTCATAGGAGTAACTTATTGATTCTTCTACAAAGATATAATTGTATTCTCTAATAAACAAAAATAGTTGGATTTTGTTTACCAGAGAATACAATTATACTTGTTTTGAATCGAATACTGTAAATTCTATATTCTATTTACTTTGCGTATTCAGTCCAATTGGTATTCTTCATATCGCCACTTTTAGCCAACTCTGCGTGCATACCCAGCGCAGCGTGTATAGCGTGCGGAGTTTGTGCTCTGTTACCGGCCAGTTTGAGGTAATCCCAAAGAAGCTCTTTGTAGTCAGGATGTGCACAGTTTTCGATGATGGCTTGTGCGCGTTCTTTCGGGCTCTTGCCACGAAGATCGGCAACACCTTGCTCGGTGATAACGATGTTGACATCGTGCTCTGTGTGGTCGTGGTGGGATACCATCGGTACGATCGCACTGATTTTACCTTCTTTGGCCACAGACGGACAAGTAAAGATAGAGATGTAAGCGTTGCGGGTAAAGTCGCCCGAACCACCGATACCGTTCATCATTTTTGTTCCGCCGATATGGGTAGAGTTTACATTGCCGTACAGGTCAACTTCGATGGCTGTATTGATGGAAATGACACCGAGACGGCGTACTATTTCCGGGCTGTTTGAGATTTCCGACGGACGGAGAACCAGTTTATCGCGGAAGAAATCCATATCGTTGTAAATACCTTCCAGACAGTCGTTTGTAACAGTCAGTGAGCAGGCACTACCGAATTTGATACGTCCTTCGCGAATCAATCCGATCACGGAATTCTGGATTACCTCTGTGTACATCTCAAATGCAGGAATCGTTTTGTCACGTCCCAATGCACCGAGTACGGCGTTGGCGATGTTTCCTACACCCGATTGCAAAGGCAAGAAACTAGGCGGGATAATACCGCGTTTCATGTCGGCAGCAAGGAAGTCGGCAACATTCTGTCCGATTTTGTCGGTCAACGGATCAGCAGCAGCGAAAGAACGCGCTTCGTCCGGCCAGTTGGTTTCTACTACGCCTATAATCTTTTTCGGGTCTACCTGAACGTAAGGCAGTCCGATACGGTCACTCGGTTTGTAGATCGGTATTTCGCGGCGGTAAGGCGGGTCGAGCGGTTCGTATACGTCGTGCATACCCATACCGGATTTGCTGTGTGCGCTGTTCAACTCCACGATAATCTGGTCGGCAAGACGGCAGATAGTCGGCGAAATACCACCGGCGGCAGTCAGATAAATCTTTCCGTCGGGAGTCACTTCGCAGGCTTCGATAATGGCTACGTTCACTTTACCCATGAACCCGTAGCGCACTTCCTGTGCCATTTGTGAGAGATGTATGTCGTTGTAGGCAATCTCTCCGTTGTTCACAGCTTTGCGGAAGTCGGCGTTGGTAGTATAAGGAGCGCGGTAGCGGATGGCTTTGGCGCGTGACAGTACACCGTCACAGGATTCCCCTGTTGATGCGCCTGTGAAAATTCCTACTTGAAACGGGTTTCCTTTCGCATGTTCTGCTTCAGCAATTTTTGCGAGTTCGGCTGTTACAGCCTTGGCCGTTCCGGCGGGAGTAAATCCGCTTAGGCCGATGTTGTAGCCATGTTTGATCAGGCTTGCAGCTTCCGCTGCCGAAATACGATTGAATGACATAAATAGTAAATTTCGTGTTAAAATACAGTTGATATTTTATCGGTTAATAATTCGATATCTTATTAAAATTTCAGGCACGGATTACACGGATTTCACGGTTTTCGGAAAGTTAGGGATTGCATAAAGCAATAGCGTAATCCGTGTAATCCGTGCCTGAAATATATGTCTTTATAATTTCCGTCAGTATTTCCGTTGAAGTATCTCCCCCCAGATAATGGCTCGGCGGGCTTCTTCTGCCGAATGAATTGTGAAGTCTTCGTTGTTATCGGATGATTTGTTGAGAGCGTCGTAATGAGAACCTTGCCTGTTGTTCAATTGATCTTGCGCGGCACTGTTTGCCAGGGATGCGGCAACGGAAACTTCTTCTCTTTTCTTTTTCTGCTTCGGAACTTTTCCGGGTGGCGTCTGTTGTGAATGCTTTTTCCGGGTTGGCGGTTCGATAGGTTTAGGCTGGAACAATTCTTCCAGCGACTTGGGGCCGCCCCATGCCTCGGGCATAGGAACTGCATCCGGAGCTACTTCAACGGGGGATGGCATCGGGGAAACGGGGCGTTTATTCTTAGCTTTTTTCGATTTACTATTCTTATTCACCTCTTTGAATATTCCCACAAGAATGACACCTGCTATCAAGAGAAATTTCAAAAAATCTTCCATTGTGTTTCACTGCTAATTAGTTATCTGCCAAAGTTACGTATTTTATCTGGTTCAGGCTAACTTTTTAGTATGAAAAAAGGGCAGCTTCACAGCTCCCCTTAATTTTTTTAACCTAAACCTTAACTATGAAAAAATCTAATGTTTCTTTCATTGCACAAATGTGAAAAATAAATTTAAATTTGCCAAGCATATCGCCTAAAAATGTTTATTCCCTTAACATTAATTACAAATTTGCTTGCCAAATCATAAGTTTTTGCGTTATTTTGATATCAATTCACTACTTATTGAAAGCGAAGCCGTATCTTTGCATCCGAATTTTTAAACTAAGATTTGAGTATGAATGAATTAACGGGAGCGGACTTTAAATCCGCAACTGAAATGAATGATGACAACAAAAAGTTGTTTATCGAAACCTATGGCTGCCAGATGAACGTAGCCGACAGTGAGGTGATTGCCTCGGTGATGCAAATGGCGGGTTATTCCGTAGCCGAAACGCTGGAGGAAGCCGATGCCGTGTTTATGAATACCTGTTCCATCCGCGACAATGCGGAGCAGAAGATTCTGAATCGCCTGGAGTTTTTCCATTCGCTGAAGAAAAAGAAAAAGCACCTGATTGTAGGTGTATTGGGTTGTATGGCCGAACGGGTAAAGGATGATCTGATAACGAATCATCATGTCGACCTCGTTGTGGGGCCGGATGCTTACCTGACGTTGCCCGACCTGATTGCTGCCGTAGAAACTGGTGAAAAAGCAATCAATGTGGAGCTTTCTACTACCGAAACTTATCGGGATGTGATTCCGTCGCGTATCTGCGGCAATCATATTTCGGGTTTTGTATCCATCATGCGTGGCTGCAATAACTTCTGCACCTATTGCATCGTGCCCTATACTCGTGGACGCGAGCGTAGCCGTGACGTAGAAAGCATCCTGAATGAAGTGGCAGACCTCGTGGCGAAAGGCTATAAGGAAGTCACCCTGTTGGGGCAGAACGTCAACTCTTACCGTTTTGAAAGACCGACAGGCGAAGTGGTTACTTTCCCGATGTTGCTCCGAACGGTGGCTGAAGCTGCTCCGGGAGTGCGCATTCGTTTCACAACTTCCCATCCGAAAGACATGAGCGATGAGACGCTGGAAGTAATTGCGCAAGTCCCCAATGTGTGTAAACACATCCATTTGCCTGTGCAGAGCGGCAGTTCGCGTATTCTGAAACTGATGAACCGTAAATATACCCGTGAGTGGTATCTGGACCGGGTGGCAGCTATCAAACGTATCATTCCCGATTGCGGATTGACTACCGATATTTTCTCCGGTTTTCATTCTGAAACGGAAGAGGATCATGCCTTGTCACTTTCGCTGATGGAAGAATGTGGATACGATGCTGCTTTCATGTTTAAATACTCCGAACGTCCGGGAACGTATGCATCGAAGCATCTTGAGGATAATGTGTCCGAAGAGGTGAAAGTGCGCCGCCTGAATGAGATTATCGCTTTGCAGAACCGTCTGTCTGCCGAATCCAACCAGCGTTGCATCGGTAAAACGTATGAAGTGCTTGTAGAAGGAGTTTCCAAGCGTTCGCGCGACCAGCTGTTCGGCCGTACGGAGCAGAACCGTGTGGTGGTGTTCGACAGAGGTACGCACCGTGTCGGTGATTTCGTCAACGTGCGTGTCACGGAAGCCAGTTCGGCTACGCTGAAAGGGGAAGAAATCTGATTTTACCACAGAGGACACGGAGGACACAGAGTTTCAAGGAAGAAAAAGACCTCTGTGTCCTCTGCGTCCTCTGTGGTGGACCTTACATCATCATGTGTCTCCTGATGGAGAACTTCACAATTGCCATCGCATTGATGGACGCGAATGGAATATCCATCGGCTCATGATGAGTATTATAGCTCACGAGCTTTAAATACCCTTCTTTTTCCGAACGATTCACGTACTTCACCGCCAGATACTCGTCTCCGTCAATCATAAACGACACCAGGTATATTTCCCCGTAAATCACGTTGTCGAAACTGCTAATTTCCTTGTATCCGATAATATCTCCCGATTTCAATATAGGATACATGCTGTCTCCGTTGACGTAGACTGCTCCGTCGCAGACGGAAATATTCGGAATCAATATCTTTCCCAGTGCATACTGCTTTTTGTTGGTGAACAATGTTTTCAGGTTCGCAGCTGCCGTAATGTCGTATAATGTCACGCTACGGTCGTCTATCGGTTCTGGTGTTTTCGGATTGTGTATAATTTCGACTTCTCCCTGCACCAGTTCGCTTTCACAAAATCTCGGTTGGTGTTTCGGACTTCCCTTTCCCAATAATAACCAATTGTAGTCCACTTTGTCCCCGAATTTATCGAGCAGCAGACGGAAATCAATACTGTTTCGTGCTCCCCAATTGGTTACTGTTGCTCTCGAAACTTCCAGATATTCAGCTAGTTCACTGTCTCTCTTTAAGTTCAATGCCTGTTTGGCACGCTTGATGATACCTAATACATCCAAATTTGTATCCATTCTGTTTTTTTATTTAAAAGACTAATCCCGGATTTATAAATGGCAGCTATAAAATGGCTGACTAAAAAAATGTGTTTACTATATGTTTATAATCAATGACTTGTAAAATAGTTAAGATTAAAAATGAAAATCGCCGTTTTATTTATGAAAAAAATATTCTATCTTTGTCCCATTGATTAATAGAAAACGTTTCAAAAATATAAATTAAAAACGGATATGCCATGCAAAACTTCAAGAAAAACACCGAAACCTTGAAAATTTCTCATCCGCCGCCTGCGGAAAGCTTGCTGATACCTGTTAACAGCTATTTCCTCAAGTGTTAATAGCTATTTCTCTAACCATTAATACCTGAAATGCCAGATGTTAATACCTGGCAATAGGATAACAAAAGGATAACATATTGTATACGAATACTCCGTATTTGAATGATTACAGACCTGACTGATAGAAACTAGTATTTATAATTTATAATTGGATAACAAAATGAAAAGCTCAAAAGTACAAACACTGTGCGTTTGCGGATGTTGCAAACGCTCTCTTCCGGCAAGTGCCTTTTATATCAATAAGAAAACCGGTCTTCCCGGCAACTACTGTAAAGAATGTCGTAAAACTGTCAGCCGGAACCACCGGAAGAACGAGAAATGCTCCCTGGCATGCAACAGGGAAAGCAGTTATCCGGTAATTACCTCTACGGAAGATCCCGCGTTGCGACGGGAACTTATTCTGCATGCCCTTGAAACCGTAGCTGCCAGCATTGAACGGAAAAGGCGGAAAGTCCGTGAATCGGAGTTTGAACCCGAATCAGGTTCTGAATCCCAATCCGGATCAGTCTTTGAATTGGAATTAGAATCAAAATCAGGATTAAAATAAGAATTGGCAGACTGATTTATAAAAACAATTTATATCATGGGACGAATAAAACAAGGGCTTGACTATTTCCCTTTGAATACCGATTTTATGCACGACCGTGTCGTACGCCGTGTGATGAAGCGTGAAGGCGATTCCGCCTTCACAATCCTGCTCTATACCCTGTCTTATCTATATTCGGGCGAGGGTTATTATATTCATGTCGACGATGACTTCTATGACGAACTCTCCGACCAGCTCTTCAGCACGGATAACGATAGTGTCCGGCGGGTGCTTCATCTGTTTGTGGAGTACGGTTTCTTCGATTCCTCTCTCTACGAACGTTACGGCATCCTGACTTCCGCCGACATTCAGCGGCAGTTCCTTTTTATCACTAAACGTCGCAGCCGCCGTCATATTTCTCCGGACTATTGTCTGCTGCCGGATGAGGAAACCGTACACTCCACCCTTCCGGATGCTGTTGCAGAAACCCCGGATATTGTAACGCAAACCCTCGATACTGTAACAGAATCCCCGGGTACTGCAACAAAAAGCACCCTCATAAAAAGAAAAGAAAAAGAAAGGAAAGAAAACATCCTCCCTAACCCTCCTTTGCCCAAAGGAGGGGATGAGGAAGAAGAGGGAGGAGATTTTTCTAACAGAAAACCGGCGAAGAAGAAACACGAACTGACACAGTCGGATATTGACCGGATGCAAGCTCCTGCTGACGGACACCCGCGCAACCTTTCCGGACTGTTGGATAACCTTCGTCTTTATCATATTCCTCCCTCCGAACAGTATGCAATCGTGCTGAAAAGTAATTACGGAGAAATCGGTGGTAAGGTTTGGAAGGGTTTTGGTGTCATTCGGGCAAGTGCCGGAAAGATCAAACTGCCCGGTCATTATTTGTTGAGTGTCCTGAATAACTGAATTAATAAGGATTGTGATGCTGTTTTGTTATGTAATATGTTGTAAATTAGTAATATAATAACAGATTTCTATATTAACGAATTTATTAACGCACACTTTTAAAATCTCTTGCACAGACAGAAATAAGGTCTTATATTTGCATTGTCGATAAGCTTAAAGACACAGACTAACTAGAATTATTAACGACTAAAAACTATTACAATTATGCCAGTATTGTACAAACCCTTCCAGTCAACTCTGGAAGACAAAAAAAGCGGTAAAAAACTCTTCTATCCCCGAGTTGTACGTTCGGGAAACGTAGATTCCGCACAACTTTCGAAAGAAATAGCAGCCTACTCTTCCCTCTCTCCGGGTGACGTAAAAAACACACTCGACAACCTTGTGACGGTGATGGGGCAACACTTACAATCTTCGGAAAGCGTAAGCGTGGACGGTCTTGGTACCTTCCGTATGGTGATGGTGGCTCGCGGCAAAGGTGTGGAAACCTCTGACGAAGTGTCGGCTGCACAGGCTACGCTTACCGTCCGATTCCAACCGGCGACTACCAGGAACCTTGACCGCACTACCGCTACCCGTTCGATGGTGACCGGTGCGAAGTGTGCTCGTTATGATAAACTTGTTTCCGATGCGGGTAGTGCGGAAGGCGGTAACTCCGGTGGAAGCGACAAGCCCGGTGGAGGCGGTAATGAAGGAGGTGGAGAAGCACCCGATCCGGCTGCATAAATGGTGTCACAGCAGTGAATAGTACACAAAATGTAAACGACAAACTTCGTAGGCTTAACTAAACATTTGACTTTTAACTAAACTAGAAATCATCCACTAACATGAGGATTATCAACTTGATTGTGGTGCATTGCAGCGCCACGAGGGAGGATTGTACACTTTCTCCGGAAGATTTGGACCGGTTGCACCGACGTCGCGGATTCAACGGAACAGGCTATCACTATTATATCCGCAAGGATGGAACAGCGCATCTCACCCGAGCAATCGAACGTGTCGGAGCACACGCAAAAGGTTTCAATACTCATTCAATAGGTATCTGCTATGAAGGTGGTCTGGACTGCCGGGGACGCCCGGCAGATACCCGGACTCCGGCACAACGGGCTACCCTCCGGCAACTTGTTGAGCAGTTGCAAAGGAAATTCCCCGGCTGCCGGGTATGCGGACACCGGGATCTTTCGCCCGATCTCAATGGGAATGGTGAGATAGAACCGGAAGAGTGGATTAAATCGTGTCCGTGTTTTGAGGTGGCAAAGGAATTCAAGGAACTTGAGGAGTTTGCTATCAAAACAGAAAAAACGGAAGAACACAGAGTAACACAACACATTAAAGAACAGAAAGGAGGTAAATGATGGCAATGAAGAAATCAGTTTGGGACATGATCCTGAAGGTGGTTATCGCAGTGGCTTCGGCTTTGGCCGGCGTTTTGGGCGCTAATGCGATGAATCTGTAAAAGCATAGAGTTAAGTAGTAGTTCTTCCATGAATCATGATCTTGTGAAATGGAAGGACTCTGCTAATTCACTTTGTATTGACTGAACTATTTTATTGATGAATAATTGAAAAAACGAGTTATGAATTATCTATATACGAATAAAAAAATAATGCTAAAGAGGCTATTCCTTATATTGTCAGCCTTTTTTGCGGCTTTGTCTGCCAATGGGCAGAGTGAAGATGGAATTAATCTGGATGTTCCAAGATTTGTTCCACTTTCTCCATCGGCTACGGCTATGGTGAAATACCAGTCTTATCCTGTAGATCATTGTACGGGAGTACCTGACATAACGATTCCCTTGTATGATATTGTGGCAGGAGAGGTTACCATACCTGTTACTTTGTCCTATCATGCTTCGGGGCTTAAACCCAAAGAAGGGAGCGGATATGCGGGAACAGGCTGGACATTGAATCTCGAACCGTCTATAGCCCGGCAGGTGGTTGGGGTGGCGGACAACGACTATTATGGGTGGTTTGATCGATATTTCTCTCAAAATACAGTCCCCGGTGATGAAAGAGACAGATTGATTTATTATGGGGAGATGGTAGATAATAAACGGGATACACGTCCTGATAAATTCACTTATAAATTGCCGGTCGGTGGTGGAAGCGGATATTTTTCAGACAGGTCTTCCCCCCTTATTACTGTGCCTCATAACAGCGATGTTGTAAGGTATGCTGAAAGTGATATGAATATAACAGATGGAAATGGCGTCAAATATTTGTTCAACGGTGTACACGAGAAGATGAATGATATTATTACCCGCTGGATGTGTACCTCTATTTGTTCAGCCCGTTATCCGCACCCTACATTGGTTAGTTTTCAGTATCAAACGCTTCAGAATCAATTGGAACCTGGTTCATATTATAATTTGAATGACAGGCTGGTATTTGATGAAAGGGATAAAGACGGGAGTCCCAAATTGTATCTGATGGAACAAAAAAGCGGTGGCAATAACTATTATCAAATCACTGCAGGCAGATCGTCAGGTTCCTCCTCCTTACCCAATGCCAATAAAGAGAGCGTTTCGAGCTATGTAGCGAATATGAGTTACCCATCAGGTAGTTACTGTGCGGAGGGTAGAATGAGTACTACCCGATTGGCACAGGTGAATTTTATGGGAAACAGGTTGTCTGTCAGTTATAAAGCAGTAGGTGAAGTGCCTAACAATACAAGTGTGTTAGATAAAATGCAAGTGACGGATGAGAATGGAGAAGTGGTGCGTACCATTACCTTTTATGTAACTCCCTATAATGGAAAAACCTCTTTGACCAAACTTGATTCTGTGCGTATCTCCGCTCCCGGTGCAGAATCGCAAACTTATTCATTCAGGTATGTGGGTGTAAACAGCGTTCCTTCCATCTATACGAAGGCTGTAGACCATTGGGGGTTTATGAACGGTTCGGAAGCGAGTGCTAATGGTAGTAAGTTGACAGTGCCGAACTTTTCAAAAAGAATACCTTTACCGGATACCAATAACACGGGAAGAAAAGACACTGTATTATTTGAGAATACAGTCGGGATAGACCGTGAAGCGTCTGGCAACATTGTGGGTATTCTTGACCGGATAACAGATCCGCAAGGTGTTGAAACCTCTTTCTCTTACGAAGGCAATTACGGCGCATTTCGTGACAATAACCAACGGGCGGAGTATAGAGACTATCTCTATCCGGTTGGCGGCTTGCGGGTGAAGAGCATAGAAACCTACGATCCGAAAACAAGGAAAAGAATCTGTAAGAATTATAGATATGGTCTGACGGTTGTCAATGATGAAAAGTATGAACCCATTTGGGGTGGCGGGGCTGTCAAGCACATAGTTACAGAGCGCGATTATTGCTCCACAGTGACACAAGTATTGGACAACGGACAATTTTTATGGAACGAATACTTGACTGTCTATCATTCAATGCCCGTATCTAATATCACATTTCGTAATGGAAGTCCGGTGATGTACAATGTTGTCAGTGAAGAGATATTGGGAGGAGGCATTTCACAAAAGACCGTCTATTACTATCATGTGGATGCGCATGCTTTTGAGGACGTTCTGCATTGGGAAGATGGAGAGAATACATCCGCTTCTGTCCGGAAGTTTATGTTGAATCAACCGGAAAACGTTTTGAATCGACTTGGACGGATGCTTCCCGGACATCCTTATGAACCTTCTGATGATTTTGTTACAAGCTATTCTGCGACCAACCAGAGAAATGGGTCACTTATGCGCATAGACCGTTTCGACGGGCAAGAGCTGGTGTCATCTGTCCGATACAAATATAAGAAAGTAATTGCGGGTCCGTATAACATTCCTGTGGACCTTCCTGTCCGGAAGCTGATGGTGGATGTTGATTTGTACATGAAAAAACCGAATGGACTGCTTGACAAGCCGGTATTTGTGGTTGACAATGACAATACCCATTCCGCTACGAATATGAGGACCACTTATTATTTGGATTGTGAAACGTATTGGGCCCTCGATAAAGAAACGACACAATACTACTGCAAGGTGAATGGGAGACGACAGATGATGTCGACAGAAAAGCAATATACGTATGACGACGGGCATCTTTACAAACCCGGCTCCTCGCTTAAGCCATGTAGGGTGGATTTTACAAACAGTGACGGTATACAGTTTTCGGATCACTATACCTATCTGGATGGTTATCCTGCCATACTTTCTTTGCACAAACACGTCGAAGACGAGCAAAGCACGGCAAAGAGAGCCTTGTTCAAGTCCGGTACATGCCTTCCGGAGAGGGTACAGTTTAAAACCGACCGAATGGCGGACTTTCGTGACGAGGTCGTATACAAATCGTATGACAGTAATAGCAATGTGTGCGAAATTGCAGCAAAGGACGGGACGCCTGTTCTCTTTATTTGGGGGTATCGCAACCGCTATCCCATAGCCAAGATCGAAAATGCCACCCGGCAACAAGTGGCTGTGGCGCTTGGTTATGATGGAAACATCGAAGACGTTTTCGGTGATTGGGCTTCACTTGCCGTACCTACTGAAGAGATATGGGATAAGATAAACTCTCTTCGTGAGAGACTTCCCGGTAATACGCGGGTTACCACCTATGAATATGCCCCTTTGCAGGGAGTTGTTTCCATTACCGATCCCAATAATGTCATAACGAAATTTGAATATGATAATTATAGCCGGCTGACAGATCGTTATTATCTGGATGCGGACACCCGTAAGGTAATGCTTCAACAGTATATTTATCATTTTGGTAAATGACCAGTAATTCAATGAATGGTTTAATTTGATAATGAATTTGATTTTTTATGAAAACTTATATCTGTTTATTTTTCTTGTTGTTCTGCTCTGTCGGTTCGTGGGGGCAGTCTTTGGAAGAACGAATGGCAACGGCCATCGATATGGGTACATACTCGCAACCGTTTACTTATGAAGATACCCAGAATACAGCCCATTTTAACTGTGGATTCATACCCCCGACCGATATGGATTATACGGGAGTGTTAATATCCAAGGATATTTTTTACAAATTGACTGTGACGCAACCTATGAAGATTAGAGCCAGTGCAAAACCCAGTATCACTTATGATGGTACTGTTTTCCTGCTCAATTCTTCGGGTATTCTTCTAAGTCGTGCGATTTATGTAGAAGAAGCATGGGGAGATTATGGATATGGTCTGCTGCCTGGCGTGTACTATCTGGTTGCTAAACCTAACATCTATGAAGGTCATAAACCGGTGGATGCGGAAGATGTTACTATTTATGTAAAGACAACGCCTCGTGAGACAGGCGAGGATTTTTACAATCCGTTTGAGTTGGGGACATTTGGTGAGAATTTCGCGTTGACCGAATTTATAGATACGGATCCGTATCAATGTGATTATAATGCCAGTGACAACTATTGGGACAATTATTTTCGGCATGATTTAATTTATCGCTTCACTCTGACAGAACCGATGGAAGTTTGTCTGGATGATAATGGAACTGAATGTCCTAGGGAAGGGGATTCTTACAGTGTTCACCTTCTTTCCGCTTTGCATGATCCTGTTGTTCCCATCCGCACGCAAAAGCTTGGTACAGACTACGAGCTGAATGTGTATGACTTGGGCGCGGGCACCTATTATATTTATATTTATGTTGATGCACCTATTTGGGGAGTGAATTATAAGATGAACTTGAGCGGACGGACATACGCTCCCGGTATTAGTTTCTCCCGTCCTGTTGATATAGGCAGCCGGGCGGACAGCTTTCAATATACAGATGTTCAGAACTCGGAACTCATGTCCGGCAACTTTCCGGAGAAAGCCGGCAATGAAGTTTTCTATCGGTTGGATCTTGAAAATCCGATGGAACTTCAAATAGACAATTGCGGTTCGGAAGTTGCAGACACCTATTTGCAGGTGTTTTCTCAAACGCAGAAGTTATTATATTCCAATGACGATTCGGATGGTGACAGTGGATGTGCGGATACAAGAAGTGCCCGCATCCATATACCCGTGTTGCTGCCGGGCGTCTACTATATTGTGACCGACGCGGAAGAGAATGGGAACATTTCCCTGTCCGTGAACGGGCGGCTTCTTGCACAAACGGGAGACACAAAAGCGCTTCCCATCAATGCCGGAACATATAAGGCAGGGCTCTTCTTTTCCGATACCCGAGATACCTCTATAGACTATACGGATGCTTATCCGGCAAGACCTACGAATGACGTATTTTATAAGTTGGTATTGCAAAAGGAGATGGATGTGGTGTTCAGTCATTGCGGTTCGGAACTGGAAGATACCTATATGAGCATCTTGAATGAATCCGGTGAGCTCCTTTATAGCAATGACAATTATGCGGGAGAAGGGCAGTGTGAGAATGAGAAACATGCCTACATCGAGGTCAGGAAACTTCCTTCAGGCACCTATTATGTTGTTTCGGAAGGCAGTGTCGGTAATGGACGGATCACTACGACAATAGAGGCGCCGAACTTTAGTGACGCATTGTGTACGACCGAGGGCCAGCCCTGTGTGATTACCCTGACTCCCACTGTCGCCACAGATGATCTCTCCCGACTGCAGACCCGTGATTATCTTCGCGAGATACAATATTTTGACCATTTCGGCAATCCTTCCCTGCATATTTCTCACGGTGCCACTCCTTATAGGACCGACCTGCTCACATTGCAGGAGTATGACGGGATCAACCGCGAGTCCAAACTTTGGCTTCCGGTAGCAGAATCGACTGCCGGCGGCGCCTTTCTTCCATCTGCGGAAGTCAGCGAGGCCGTTTGCAAGGCAAGTTATTATGAGGCAGACAGCTCTCCCTTCAGCTATCCTGAATACGACAGCTCTTCGTTGAACCGGATTGTCAAGAAGTATAGTCCCGGATCCGCCTGGAAAAACCATCCGGTCAAAACAGACGTGTTGACCAACATCGGAAGTAAAGATGCTGTTGATCGGGTCGACAGCTGCTTTATCGTGTGTCGCTATAGCATAAAGAATGACAGTTTGGTTTGTGCCGGTAAGTATGATGTCGGCGCATTGGAAGTGGTTCGCACGATAGATGAAGACAATCATGTGAGTTATGAATTTAAAGACAAGGCCGGTCGCATAGTTCTCGTTCGTCAGTCTGATGATAATCAACTATCTTATGATACGTACCATGTTTATGATAACTATGGCAACCTGCGCATGGTGTTGCCTCCGATGGCAGCCGATTGTTTTTTCGATGAAGGAGAATGGTCTGAAACGGCTCCCGTTCTTCAGCAATATGCCTATATCTATCATTATGATGCTGTTGGTCGCTGTATCTACAAGAAACTTCCGGGATGCGATCCTGCTTATACCGTTTATGACGCTGCCGATCATCCTGTCTTTACTCAAGACGGGGAACAGCGTGAGCGGAACGAATGGAGTTTCAGTATTCCCGATGCTTTCGGCCGGGCGGTATTGACCGGAGTTTGTACGAATGTGTTGGATTATGCTTCCAATCCTTTGGATACTATCGTCGTGTATGCCGATTGGGCAAATGCGGAGAATGAGTTGAAAGGCTACCAATTGGAAGGTGTAACCTTAAATTCTCCGATCATCCAGTCTGCCAGCTATTACGACCACTATGAGTTTTTGGGTAAGAACGGCATCCCCAATGACATGGCCACTGTTTACGTTGAGGAAACAGGCTATGGCAAGCGTAATGCAGGTGGCTGTAAGGGACAGCTGACAGGAATTTGGACATCCCTCCTCTCTTCCCGCCCGGGTACTTTTACGTATTCAGTGATGTATTATGACGACCGTTACCGGATAATCCAGCAAAGGGGTAATAATGAGCTGGGCGGTACGGAGATTGTCCATACGGCTTATAATTTCTCGGGAAATCCCTTGGAAGAAAAACGTATACATACAGTTCCGGGTACTGAACCAATCGTAGAATTGCACCGATATACGTATGACCATGCCAACCGTCTATTGAAGACCAGCTATCAGCTGAATGATAATACTCCGATTGTTTTAGTAGACAATGTGTATGATGAGATAGGTCGTTTGAAAACTGATAAACGTAATGGTGTATATGAGTTACGAACTGACTATACATATAATCTTCGTTCGTGGCTAAAAGGCATTAATGGTCCATTGTTTAACCAGACGCTTAACTACCAGGAAACATTAGAGGGAACTACTCCCTGTTATAATGGTAATATCAGCCGCATGTGTTGGCAGAGTGGCGAGGGTGGCATAGTTGCTGATTCGCAAGGTAAGGGTTACAGTTTCACTTATGACGGTCTCTCCCGCTTGAAAGATGCTATTTATGGAGAAGGTACTCACTTAAAACAAAACCGTAACCGCTTCAATGAGCAAATAACCGGCTATGATAAAATGGGTAATATCTTGGGTCTGCTTAGATACGGTCAAACCGATGCGGATTCTTACGGTCTGATTGATAATCTGAATCTGACTTACAATGGCAATCAATTACAGTCTGTTTATGACAATGCCACCAACTCTGTATTTGGTAACGGTATGGAGTTTAAGGATAATGCCAATGAATCAGTTGAATATGAATATGATAAAAACGGTAATCTGACTAAAGATTTAAACAAAAATATAACTGGAATTCAATATAATATCTTAAATTTGCCTAGTCACATTAGCTTTGCTGACGGAAGTCATATTGTATATGAATATGCTGCAGACGGTAGGAAAGTCCGTACCACGCATACAATAAACAATAACGTTACGTCCACCGTTTATTGTGGCAATGCGATCTATGAGAACGGGATTTTGAAGATGTTGCTGAATGAGTCTGGTTACTATAGTTTCCAAGATAATAAATTCCATTTCTACATTAAAGATCATCAGGGAAATATCCGTGTAGTTGCTGATGAAGCCGGTAAAGTCGATGAAGTGAATGATTATTATCCTTTTGGTGGTTTGATGTCTAATGTATGTAATAACGTGCAGTCTTATAAGTACAATGGCAAAGAGTTGGATCGGAAAGGCGGATTAGATTGGTATGATTATGGGGCAAGGTATTATGATGCGGCGATTGGGCGTTGGCATGCAGTGGATCCGCTGGCGGAGAAGTATTATGGTATTAGTCCATATGCGTATTGTGTGAATAATCCGATAAGTCTGATTGATCCGGATGGAAAAGCTGTTCAAATCCCTCCTTTCTTTTTAGGGACTGCTAATCCTTTGGTAACAACGGGTAGCCGTATGACAATGTTAGGTACAGCGGATAAGGTTGTTAAAGCATTGCCTAAAGAGGAACACCATATTATTCCAAGATCGCTAGGTAAACATGATGTTGTAAAAGCTGCAAGAGAAGGCGGGTTTAAACTTGAAGGGAAAGAGAATAAAATGACTGTAGATAAATTCAGTAAAGCTACTGGAGAAGGACAGCATGGAAAACATCCTAAATATACGGAACAGTTACGTAAAGAGTTTGAAAAATTTGCAGAAAAGAATCCAAACGCCTCACCTGAACAAAGTGCTAATTTTGTGAGAGGACAAGTTTCTAATGCAAAAAATGCAATAGAGAACAATCCTAATACAAAAGTAAATGATTTGGAATTAAAAAGTTTAACTTTGCCAACGGATGGAATAAAAGTCATTAAACCAGTGGAACTAATAAGACCAGTTAAAGCAATCAACCCTTGGGATGCTTAATTTTAATTTATAGTGTTATGAAATATTTTATAATGGACGAATCTTTAAATGAAAAGATTATAGGTAATGATTTTCCGCAAGTATATAAATTTATTAAAGGATATGACGAAGATGCGCCAGATGCTTTATTCAGCTTATACAAATACAAAGCTACTTTTCCCGATTATATTCCTAATCTTGACGGAGTAATGTTGGCTGGCTATGCTAAACTAACAGATTTCATCAGCAATGGATTTAGTAATCGCTTGCGTATTATGAGTCCTAGAGCCAAAGCAATTCTTGGGCAGTATAATTTATGTTCTCATCGGTTCTACCCACTTGGATTATATAAAAGGAAGATTAAACAAGATTATTTTCTTTTCCATATTGTTTCTGATTATTCCGATTTTGTCAATTATGAAAGAACTTCGTTTCAGGAATATGACATAACTAGCGGATATAAGTCTGATTCTTTTTTTATTCACTCAAAAACAGAATTTTGGGAGAAAAGAGAAAAGATAGAGACTGAAAAAGGTATTTCTTGGGGTATATGGGGCGATAGAATTGTTATGAACAAAGATTTTGATCATGAACTGGATTTCTTTGTCATTAGTATACTTGACGCCAACACTTATGTAAGTGAACGATTGAAAAACGCAATCGAAACAGCAGGTTTAACCGGATGGGAATTTACACCAGCAACTAACTTGATAGTTGAAGATTGATATCCTCTGATATAAATCCAATATCTGTAGGTTAAGAGTAACCAATATTTAACAACTGCTCTGACATGAATGTATTTTTCTATATCAGGGCAGTTTTATCTTTTTTTATTACACATCCATTAGTCTTTCTTGATATGAAAAAGGATTGTTACTTATGATTCCATTGACCATTCTTTGAAACGCAGCATGTCTTCATGCTTTTCCCTGACAATCTCCTTGTACAGAAGAGTACAGCTATAGGTATGGCCATACAGGCAGGTCAATCCATACGAAGCATAGCTTGAATGGAAGGTACGAGATGGTGTATACGATGGATTGGGGTGTTTGAACAGTCGCCTTTGCAGGAAAAGCGGTAACCTTGAATCGTGGTACGATTATAATGCCCGTTCTCAACTGACGGCTGTTGATGGTTCTTTTTTCAACCAAAAACTGTATTACAACGTCTCATACGGCGGAAGTACAGGAAACGTATCTGCCATGAGTTGGAAAGCCGCAGGCGACACAGGAATGCATGGATATCGCTTCAGCTACGGCGGAATGTCACGGTTGACCGCTGCCAGTTACTTGTGGAACGGAACTCCCCGTCCAACTATAGCACCTCCTACACGTATAACAGGCAGAGTAACCTCACTTCACTCCGTCGTAACGGACGCACAGGTGCTTCCTCCTACGGCCTGATTGACGACCTGACGCTCACACTGGATGGCAACTGGCTGACACGTGTGGATGATGCCGCCACAGCGTCGGCTTACAACAACGGGTTCGAATTCAAGGATACCGTGAAGCAGGACAATGAATACACCTATGACAAGAATGGTAACCTGACTAAAGATTTAAACAAAAATATAACTGGAATTCAATATAATATCTTAAATTTGCCTAGTCACATTAGCTTTGCTGACGGAAGTCATATTGTATATGAATATGCTGCAGACGGTAGGAAAGTCCGTACCACGCATACAATAAACAATAACGTTACGTCCACCGTTTATTGTGGCAATGCGATCTATGAGAACGGGATTTTGAAGATGTTGCTGAATGAGTCTGGTTACTATAGTTTCCAAGATAATAAATTCCATTTCTACATTAAAGATCATCAGGGAAATATCCGTGTAGTTGCTGATGAAGCCGGTAAAGTCGATGAAGTGAATGATTATTATCCTTTTGGTGGTTTGATGTCTAATGCAGGCAATAACGTTCAGTCTTATAAGTATAATGGTAAAGAGTTGGATCGGAAAGGCGGATTGGATTGGTATGATTATGGAGCTAGACATTATGATGCGGCAATAGGTAGATGGCACGTGGTGGATCCGATGGCGGAGAAATATTATGGATTAACTCCCTACAATTATTGTGGTAATAATTCTATAAGATATATAGATCCTGATGGGATGGACTGGTATAAGAGGAAAAGAGAAAATAATGGGACAGATGAAGAAGATGATGAATGGGAATATTACTATAATGAGGATATACATTCTCAAGAACAATTGGATAAAGCGATCAGAGGAGCAAGATATTTGGGAAAAACTTATCAAAAAGATAATATTTATTATTCTTTATTTGGTAGTAAAAAAGATGCAAAAACTTTGGCTGGTATCATATATAAAAAAATAGATGAAGCAATAATTTCTGAAACTATTCCCAGAAATACTAGAAGCAGCAAATATGACACAGAGTCTATAGGAAGTCCCATGACTGATTTCTCTATTGAGGGCATGAATTTTAAATCATCTCGTTTTGTTGGTATAGATACCCATAGAAATGAATATAGTATAGAATATGAAGGAAGTGATAGTGGTATCTATTATGTCTTAGGTGGAGATATGAAGGCACAACTAGAGGATTGGGTTGGAAATAGGGATATGCCTAAAGATTTTGGAGGATGGCAATCTGGAGAAAAGGCTTATTTAATAAGGTTTGTAAATAAAAAAGGACATGATGTTGTTAGCTTGAAATATTCAGCGATGGGCGCAGGTTCGTTGATAAATAAACATAGACGATTATTTTATAATAAATAGTTATGAGAAAGATAATATTATACATATTGTGTGGCTTTATGTTTGTCTTATGTAGTTGTAGGAGTGTTAAATTGAACAATGTGTCATCTGATTACAATTTTAAGTATGATTTATATCATCACATTAAATTGTTTTATCGTGTTTATTTGCGATATCCTACTGTTGTTGAATTACAGCATTTTTGTTGGGAAATGATCAACGAAATCAATGATAATGCTTTTACTTCGTTTGATGAATATGAGAGTTCTTTGACGGCAATAGCGGCAGGACATGATGATTTGTTGCGGTGTTTGTTATCTAATACTGATTATATTTCATTTAAGCGGGCGACAAATGGATTGTATGTACTTTTAGGTGGTAAGAAATGGATAAAAATAGAACTGGATGTGTGCGAGATGCTAAAAAATGGACGTTACTTAACGTATATATATGATTCTGTGGGACATGAAATACCAATAGATGACGTTTTTGTGGATAGCCTTTATTCTGGAATGAAGGCTATATGTCAAAAACACTTACCTGATTCTATGTTGGTGGATGATGATGCTCAATTATGTCTTTTAAGATATGAAAGAAATGTTAGATATCAGGTGTATTGTCCACTAAATTATAAAATAGAACAGAATGATCATATGAGTGAATTAGGTTGTTTCTTGGATACATTCTTACTAAAAAGAAATGCTCAAACGATTCAAATTGCAACCGTTTTTCCGCAGTCTTATTTTAAAGAGAACTAGACTAAATTTCTTAGAATAAGATAAAACTACCTGATTGATAGACTTTACTGTTTATTAAGCAGGTAGTTTTTAACGGAGTCCTTTGATTCTACAGGTAGATATCTTGAAAAACAGGAGAATCAAATATTGTATATGAATATGCTGCAGACGGTAGGAAAGTCCGTACCACGCATATTATGAATAATGATACAACAATAACTGTTTATTGTGGCAATGTGATCTATGAGAACGGGAAGTTGAAGATGCTCTTGAATGAGGCGGGATATTATAGTTTCCAAGATAATAAGTTTCATTTCTATCTGAAAGATCATTAGGGTAATGTAAGGGTTGTTACTGACGAGGCAGGTAATGTTGATGAAGTGAATGATTATTATCCTTTTGGTGGTTTAATGTCTAATGGATGTAATAACGTTCAGCCATATAAGTATAATGGCAAAGAGTTGGATCGGAAAGGTGGATTGGATTGGTATGATTATGGGGCGAGGTATTATGATGCGATGATAGGAAGATGGCATGTACCTGATATATCAAGCGAGAAGTATTATAACTGGAACTCATATACATTTTGTAAAAGTAGTCCAATATTGAGAGTTGATGTTGATGGAAAGGATGATTATGTTATAAACGAATCGGGAAAATTATTTAATACTACTCCTGTGAAGATGAGAGGTAAAAGCCCAACAGATAATTTATTTCTTTCTACAGATCGTTCGATAATGGTAACAGTTAACAGTGGATTGCTTGGCGAAATGTATAAGGTGCAAGGAGAGTTTGCCTGCGGTTTGGTTTATGTTGGCACAAGGAGCAAAGCGGTGCCATGATAGAGGTACACACAGGTTGGTATCAAATAATTCCATTTTATGAATTGTGGATGTTGTTCGCTAAAGGAGATAAAGGGAATAATTGTTATGGCGAAGCTCCTAAATAAAGAACTGAAATATGTTTGCGTTTTTGTATCAGGGTATTTGGTATTCTCTAAATTGAATACTTTTAGGGTTACATAATATTGTTGGGTGGTAATGTGCGAGGACATGTAATTTGAAGTTTGTTAGTAAAGAAAATAACAACTATCTAAAATGTAAGCTAAGATTTTTCTTAAAAAGTTTCATTTCTCTTTTAGTAGAAAGCCTCTTATGGTTGTATTTATATTATATATAGTTTTCCTATATACTTTGATATACAAATAGTTTGTAATAACCAAAATCTAAATATTTCATGCCTATGAAAGCATTTACTCTCAAAACATTGCTTAATTGTGGTTTCTCACAATCTTTCTGTATTTCTTTGATGAAAAAAAGTGGTACCGCTTTCTTTTTGGCCTTATTACCCATTTCTGTGACTTATGCGGATAATGGAACTGTTTTAAAGGATACGATGAAATTGCCATACAGTTCACAACAGATTGATGGGGCCGATCTGATGAAGGTGAAAGACGCCAATTTCGTAAACTCCCTGATAGGAAGAGTGGCGGGCGCTACTATTAATCCCAGTGCTTCCGGTGTGGGTGGTTCAGTAAGGATGGTGCTACGTGGTTACCGTTCCATATTAAAATCCAACAATGTGCTTTTTACTTTGGACGGTGTACCTTTGCCACGACTGGAGTCAGAGCAACCTTCTAATTCATACACCTCTAACTGGCAGACTGGTGACGGTATAGCAGCTTTCTCTCCTGACGATATAGAGAGTATTTCTGTTTTGAGTACCGCAGCAGCTTCTACTTTGTATGGTAGTCGTTCCGCTAGCGGTGTGGTGATGATTAATACTAAGAAAGCAAATTCCGGAAAACTAAGAGTAGAGTTGGGGAATAGTACTACTTTCAGTTCGCCACTTGTTATGCCTGAATTCCAACAGACTTACGGGGCGCAATGGGGAGACAAGATAAACCATCCCCAGTCGTGGGACCCGACGGATTTTTTCCGTACCGGACATACTATCAATAACTCCCTTAGCCTTTCTATGGGAAATGAGTATAATCAAACCCGGGTTTCGGCTGTAACGATGAATGGTACCGGCATCATTCCCAAAAACAATGTGGATCGTTACAATTTTTCTTTCCGGAATACATCTTCTTTATTACATCATAGGCTAAAGCTTGACTTCACTTTGAGATATATTCATACCGCAGAGCAGAATATGTTATCGCAAGGTATGTATGGTAATCCGCTGGTTCCTGTCTATTTGGTACCTGATGTATTGCAAGAACGTATTAATGTCAATCCCGATTATAACTACAAGAATCATTTTGAAGTTTACGATCCGAGGCTTGGAGCTAATGCGCAGTATTGGCCTTTAGGAGATATGGGAATTGGTATGCAAAATCCTTATTGGATAATTAACCGTAATCTTTACAATCAGAAAAAAAAGCGTTTGCTGGGTGGAATAGGAGTGAAATTTGACTTGACCTCCTGGCTCAATGTGGCGGGGCGTATTCATTACGATCGTGATAAAGAAACCGCAACCAAAAAACTTTATGCGTCTTCTCTTCAAGCCGGTCCTTTGGGCTCGTATTATGAGTCTGAAGATAAGAATACGCAGGTTTATTCCGATCTCCTGTTCAATGTCAATAAAAGGCTAGGGGATTTTTCAATTGATGCCACTTTGGGTTCTTCTATTTGTGATACGAAGTTTGATAGCTCTTGCGCTGATGGTATGCTGGGAGCACTGAACCAGTTTAATTTATCAGGACTGGATAAACATGGGGACTATCACTATATAAATCAAGACTTCAATTATCATGACCGAGCTACATCATTGTTTATGCTTGCGCAATTGGGATATAAGAACCGATTGTATCTCGATTTGGGCGGACGAATGGAATGGCTTAAATTTTGGGATGATAATTCAAGTTATTCAACAGACGTTATCTATCCTTCGATAGGAGCATCTGTAGTACCAACCGGATGGTTGCCTGATAATCCCAACCGATTCCTTTCGTTTCTAAGACTCAATTATACCTACAGTGAAACCGGCAATAGTTTTACCGATTATATCTTTTTGAATAAAAAAAGGGTAGGTTTGAAACCTAGATTGGAGGATAATATGTTGGATCCCGAGCATACCAAGTCTCACGAAATAGGGCTCAATGCAGGTTTTCTTAATGATAAAATCAATTTGGCGTTTATGATGTATAAGACATCTACTTCCGATTTACCGTTTGGAGGATATCTTCCTATTCCTTCTCAGGGGGATATTTATTTCATGTATAATGGGTGTAGGATTGATAATAAAGGTTTCGAGCTAACCTTGAGTGCAAATATGAATATCGGGCAGGTTAAGTGGGATGGACGTTTCACTTATTCTATCAATAAGAATGAAGTAAAGCAGCTTTTAGAACCACAGAAAAATCCTATAACAGATACCGATTTTAATTTAGAAGAAATTCAGATGGCCAAAGGTAGCGGTTGGTATACTCCATTGAAGAAAGGTGGCTCGATAGGTGATATATATGTTACAGATTTGCAGAGGGATGAGCAGGGAAATGTTGTTATTGATAAAACTTCACAAAATGTCGTTCCTGTAAACGAATATATATATGCGGGTAATGCTGACCCTAAATATACGATGGGGCTGGCAAATAGCTTTTCCTGGAAAGGTTTTGAACTTGATTTTGTGATTCACGCCCGCTTCGGCGGCGTAGGCCTATCAATGACTCAAGCAGTTATGGATCAATTTGGGGTATCGCAGGCCACAGCCATAGCCCGTGACAATGGTGGTGTTTGGGTGAGTGGTGAAAAGATTCCGGCAGAGAACTACTATAGGCTGGTAGGCTGGGCACGTACAGGAACGGTGTATACATACGATGCCACTAATATTCGTCTTGCAGAAATGTCGATTGCTTATCATATTCCCGTCAACCGATGGGTGAAGTGGATACAGGATGTACGGGTGGCATTAGTGGGACGTAACTTGCTTATGTTGTATAATAAAGCTCCGTTTGATCCGGAATCTACGGCAAGCACCGGAACCTGGGGGCAGGGCATAGACAACTTCCGTCAACCCAGTTACAGAAACATGGGCTTTTCCGTTAATCTGACTTTTTAATCTTTCTTCAAAAAGATATCTTGTCCCGATATGAGCTGTCAAAACTACTCTCATCTTGTATCGGGAGCAACTCTTCTATTAAAAGTCCTTAACGAAAGCCCAATCCATCACTTTTTATTTGTTTCTTTGCACCAAATTCGGGTATAGTGTTGTCTTGTCATTCGAGGCGGCTCTTAATTTTGCTTAGAAATTAATGGAGAAACTCAGTATAAATGCTTGTCCGGTGTGTGGCGGTACGCACTTGAAACGCGTCATGACTTGTACGGATTTTTATGCTTCGGGCGAACAGTTTGAACTGTATTCGTGTGAAGACTGTGGATTTACATTCACACAAGGAGTTCCCGTGGAAGCAGAGATAGGCAAGTATTATGAGACTCCCGACTACATCTCCCATACTGATACGCGCAAGGGAGCGATGAATAATATCTACCATTACGTACGTTCTTATATGCTGGGTCGCAAAGCGCGTCTGATAGCCAAGGAAGCGCATCGCAAGACGGGGCGTTTGCTCGATATAGGTACGGGAACCGGTTATTTTTCCGATACAATGGTTCGTCGGGGATGGAAGGTAGAGGCAGTGGAGAAAAGTCCGCAGGCACGTGAGTTTGCAAAAACACATTTCGAACTGGATGTAAAGCCCGAATCGGCTCTGAAAGAGTTTGCTCCTGCTAGTTTTGATGTCATCACTCTCTGGCATGTGATGGAGCATCTCGAATCTTTGAATGAGACTTGGGAGACGCTTCGCGAACTGCTGACAGAAAAAGGAGTATTGATTGTGGCAGTACCCAACTGCTCTTCTTATGATGCCAAGCGCTACGGTGAGTATTGGGCGGCTTATGACGTTCCCCGCCATCTTTGGCATTTCACTCCGGGCACTATACAACAGTTGGCTTCCCGCCATGGTTTTATTATGGCGGCACGTCATCCGATGCCGTTCGATGCGTTTTACGTATCTATGTTGAGCGAGAAACATCGTGGCAGTTCATGCAGTTTCCTGAAAGGGATGTTTGCCGGGACGTTGGCCTGGTTCAATGCTTTGGGAAGGAAAGAACGCAGCAGTTCAATGATTTATGTATTCCGAAAAAAGAGATAACGCATGGGAAATCAAAACAAATATAAGTCAGGTTCGATTTTCGACATGCAGTTCATCACGTCGAGTATCAGTACGACACTGGTATTGCTGTTGCTCGGACTGGTTGTCTTTTTTGTATTGACAGCGCACAATCTTTCCGTATATGTCCGCGAGAATATCAGTTTCTCCGTTCTTATCAGCGACGACATGAAGGAAGCGGATATACTGAAACTTCAGAAGAAGCTGAATCAGGAACCTTTCGTGAAACAATCCGAATATATCTCTAAAAAACAAGCACTGAAAGAACAGACGGAAGCAATGGGAACCGATCCGGAAGAATTTCTGGGCTATAACCCTTTTACCGCTTCCATCGAAATCAAACTCCATTCTGACTATGCCAACTCGGACAGCATTGCGAAGATAGAGAAAATGATTAAAAAGAATACCAACATACAAGATGTGCTCTATCGAAAGGAGTTGATTGACGCCGTGAATGATAACATACGAAATATCAGTCTGGTACTGCTTGCCTTGGCGGTCGTGCTTACTTTTATTTCTTTTGCCCTGATAAACAATACCATAAGACTGGCTATTTACTCCAAACGCTTCCTTATTCACACCATGAAACTGGTAGGGGCGAGTTGGGGATTTATCCGGGGGCCATTCCTTCGAAAGAATGTATGGAGCGGGATATTGGCAGCCATCGTTGCCGATTCCATATTGATGGGAACCGCCTATTGGGCTGTGACATACGAACAGGAATTGCTTCAGGTCATCACGCCTGAAGTCATGTTGATAGTCTGTGCAAGCGTATTGGCGTTTGGAATTGTAATAACGTGGCTATGCGCCTATTTCTCCATGAATAAATACTTGAGAATGAAAGCGAACAGCCTGTACTATATTTAAAAAAAATAAACTATGTCTGACAAGCAGAAATTTGCCTTTGATAAAGTGAACTTTATCTTGCTCGCAATAGGGATGGCGATTGTTATTATCGGCTTTCTATTGATGACGGGACCTACATCGTCCGAAACGCTTTTTGAACCCGATATTTTCAGTGTACGCAGAATCAAGGTAGCGCCGGTCGTTTGCCTGTTTGGCTTTATATCTATGATTTATGCAGTATTGCGCAAACCTAAAACACAAAAAACAGAAGAATAAAAATGGGGGATTTAACAACATTTGAGACGATTATTATTGCTATTGTAGAAGGGTTGACCGAGTTTTTACCGGTTTCTTCTACAGGACACATGATTATTACACAAAACATACTAGGAGTAGAAAGTACAGAATTTGTAAAAGCGTTTACTGTAATTATTCAGTTTGGCGCAATTCTTTCAGTAGTCTGCCTTTACTGGAAACGTTTTTTCCGGTTGAACCATACACCGGCTCCTGCAGGCGCTTCCGCTTTGAAGTGTTTTCTGCATAAATTCGATTTTTACTGGAAGCTGCTGGTGGCTTTTATTCCTGCAGCAATTTTGGGTTTCCTGTTTAGCGATAAGATAGACGAGATGCTCGAAAGTGTAGCGATAGTAGCAGTGATGCTGGTAATCGGTGGTATATTCATGCTGTTCTGCGATAAGATTTTTTCGAAGGGAAGTAAAGATACCGTGCTGACAGAAAAAAAGGCATTCAATATCGGTTTGTTTCAATGTATTGCAATGATACCGGGTGTATCCCGTTCGATGGCTACCATCGTCGGAGGTATGGCCCAGAAACTGACTCGTAAGGATGCTGCTGAGTTTTCATTCTTTCTTGCCGTGCCAACTATGTTTGCGGCAACTGGCTACAAGGTCTTGAAACTCTTCCTGGATGGTGGAACCGAGATTCTTGTCAACAACATGCCGGCACTTATTATCGGTAATGTGGTGGCTTTTGTCGTTGCTTTGCTGGCTATCAAGTTCTTTATTAGCTTTGTTACGAAATATGGCTTTAAAGCATTTGGCTGGTACAGAATTATAGTTGGCGGAATCATTCTGGTAATGCTGTTGCTTGGATATAACTTAGAAATTGGCTGATGAATTTTAAAAAAGGAGAAGTACTGTTTTTCAATAAACCTTTCGGATGGACTTCATTTAAAGTAGTAGGGCATGCCCGCTATCATATTTGCCGCCGGATAGGAGTGAAAAAACTAAAAGTCGGCCATGCCGGAACACTGGACCCGCTTGCAACAGGGGTGATGATTGTATGTACAGGCAAGGCAACCAAACGAATAGAAGAGTTTCAATATCATACGAAGGAGTATGTTGCAACGTTGCGTTTGGGTGCCACTACTCCGTCATACGATTTGGAACATGAAATAGATGCCACCTACCCTACCGAACATATCACGAGGGAACTGGTGGAAGAAGTGCTGACGCATTTTATCGGTGCCATCGATCAGGTACCTCCTGCTTTCTCTGCCTGTATGGTAGACGGTAAGCGTGCTTACGAACTGGCCCGGAAAGGAGAAGAAGTCGAACTAAAAGCAAAACAGCTTGTTATCGACGAGATTGAATTGCTGGAATGTCGTCTGGATGATCCGGAACCGATGATTCAAATCCGTGTCGTATGCAGCAAAGGGACTTATATCCGTGCCCTGGCCCGCGACATCGGTGAAGCACTCCATAGCGGAGCTCACCTGACAGGATTGATCCGCACCCGCGTAGGTGATGTCCGGTTGGAAGACTGCCTGAACCCCGAACACTTTAAAGAGTGGATTGACGGACAGGAGATAGAAAATGAGGAAGAAAATAATTAACGTAATAAGGAATAGATATGAAATTATCACAATTCAAATTTAAGTTACCCGAGGATAAGATCGCTCTACATCCTATGAAATATAGGGATGAGTCGCGTTTGATGGTATTGCATCGTAATACAGGTAAGATTGAGCACAAGATGTTCAAAGATGTATTGGACTACTTTGATGATAAAGATGTGTTTATATTCAATGATACGAAGGTGTTTCCTGCCCGCTTGTATGGTAACAAGGAGAAGACAGGTGCTCGTATCGAGGTATTCTTGTTGCGTGAGTTGAATGAAGAACTTCGTTTATGGGACGTATTGGTTGATCCGGCACGTAAGATACGTATCGGTAACAAGCTGTATTTCGGTCCGGACGATTCAATGGTGGCTGAAGTGATTGATAACACCACTTCTCGCGGGCGTACGCTCCGTTTCCTTTACGACGGACCTCATGACGAGTTCAAAAAGGCACTGTATTCTTTGGGTGAAACTCCACTCCCCCACTCTATTATCAACCGTCCTGTAGAACCGGAAGATGCTGAACGCTTCCAGTCAATTTTCGCAAAGAACGAAGGTGCGGTGACTGCCCCGACTGCTAGTTTGCACTTCAGCCGTGAGTTGATGAAACGTCTGGAAATCAAAGGTGTGGACTTTGCATATATCACTCTGCACGCCGGTCTGGGTAACTTCCGCGACATCGACGTAGAGGACTTGACTAAGCATAAGATGGATTCAGAACAAATGTTTGTAAACGAAATGGCGGTGAAAACTGTGAATCGTGCCAAAGATAACGGTAGAAATGTATGTGCGGTAGGTACGACAGTGATGCGTGCTATTGAAAGCGCAGTCAGCACCGACGGGCATCTCAAGGAATTTGAAGGATGGACTAACAAGTTTATCTTCCCTCCATATGAATTTACCGTAGCCAATTCAATGATTTCCAATTTCCACATGCCGCTTTCTACCTTACTGATGATTGTAGCTGCTTTCGGTGGTTATGATCAAGTGATGGATGCTTATCATGTAGCATTGAAAGAAGGTTACCGTTTCGGCACGTATGGAGATGCAATGCTGATTTTGGACAAATAATGGCAAAAGTTTATCTGGGACTCGGCACTAACCTCGGAGATAAAGAACAAAATCTTTGGGATGCCGTGCAAAAAATAGAAGAGCAGGTGGGGAAAATAGTTTTCCTGTCTGCTTTTTACATAACTGCCCCTTGGGGATTTTCTTCAGATAACAGTTTCCTGAATGCAGCAGTTTGTGTAGATACCGGATTGACTCCCATAGACGTTTTACAGAGAACGCAGGCGATTGAACAGGAATTGGGACGTACGAAGAAATCCGTCAACGGTATATATAGCGACCGCCTGATTGATATTGACCTGTTGCTTTATGATGATTTGATACTTTCCACCACTTCTCCCTCCGGAGCGAAGTTGATCCTCCCCCATCCGTTGATGGCAGAACGTGACTTCGTTATGAAGCCGCTGGCAGAAATTGCTCCCGGATTAGTGCATCCGGTACTTGGAAAAACGATGAAGGAACTTACTTCTTCTTTTTCTCCGCAATAAACACCGGCAAATAGGCAATGCATCCTATCAATACTGCATACAGCAAATGAATCTCCTGAAACGGCTTGTCGATGAAATGGCAGACAATGGCATAGATAGCAATCGTGAAGCCTATATAAAGTGCCAACACCAAAAGCGTTTTAAATTTCTTATTTAGAATCATTATAAATCTATTTATGTGTTAAATACAGGGCAAAGATACTCATAATCTCCGAAATCTCTTTATCTTTGTACCCGAAATGAAAGTGTGGACAGATTTGAGTAGCTTGCAACCACGGAAAAAAATGCTAAAACACGTCTGATTGACGCCTTTCGGCTTATCCTTTGCAGCACTCGCCTCTCCTACTCTCTCTCATTTTTTAATTTTCAATTTTTAATTCTTAATTTAAAAAGATGGGATACTTATTTACATCCGAATCGGTGTCAGAAGGACACCCCGACAAGGTAGCCGATCAAATATCGGATGCCGTGCTTGACAAACTGTTGGCTTACGACCCCAGTTCGAAAGTAGCTTGCGAAACACTAGTGACTACCGGACAAGTGGTACTAGCGGGTGAAGTGAAAACTAAAGCGTACGTTGACCTCCAGCTCATCGCACGCGAAGTGATTAAGAAAATCGGTTATACCAAAGGAGAGTACATGTTCGAAAGTAACTCTTGTGGCGTACTTTCCGCTATTCATGAGCAAAGCCCCGATATCAACCGTGGTGTAGAGCGTCAGGACCCGATGGAACAGGGTGCAGGCGACCAGGGTATGATGTTTGGTTACGCTACCAATGAAACGGAAAACTACATGCCGCTTTCTCTTGATCTGGCACACCGCATTCTGCAAGTGCTGGCCGACATTCGTCGTGAAGGAAAGGTGATGACTTACCTCCGCCCCGATGCCAAAAGCCAGGTTACTATTGAATATGATGACAACGGAACTCCTGTTCGCATTGATACAATCGTTGTTTCTACGCAACATGATGACTTTATCCAACCGGAAGATGATTCTCAAGCTGCCCAGCTGAAAGCTGACGAGGAAATGCTGTCTATCATCCGTCGTGATGTGATCGAGATTCTGATGCCTCGTGTCATTGCTTCTATCCATCACGATAAAGTGTTGGCGCTGTTTAATGATAAAATCATTTATCATGTGAATCCTACGGGCAAGTTCGTAATTGGTGGTCCTCACGGAGATACCGGTTTGACAGGTCGTAAGATTATCGTTGATACTTATGGTGGCAAAGGTGCTCACGGTGGTGGTGCTTTCTCCGGAAAAGATCCTAGCAAGGTAGACCGTAGCGCAGCTTATGCAGCACGCCATATCGCTAAGAATATGGTAGCGGCAGGCGTAGCAGATGAAATGCTTGTACAGGTGAGCTATGCTATCGGTGTGGCTCGTCCGATCAATATCTTTGTAGATACTTATGGTCGTTCCCACGTCAATATGACGGATGGTGAGATTGCCCGCGTTATCGACCAGTTGTTCGATCTTCGCCCGAAAGCAATCGAAGAACGTCTGAAACTTCGTAATCCTATTTATCAGGAAACAGCCGCTTACGGCCATATGGGACGTGAACCGCAAGTGGTAACGAAGAAATTCTTCTCTCGCTACGAAGGGGACAAAACTGTGGAAGTAGAACTCTTTACATGGGAGAAACTTGACTACGTAGATAAAATTAAAGCTGCTTTTGGTCTGTAAAATAGTCTGAAAGCGAGCTTAGCTCGTTCAGTAAGAGCCACAACCTCAACTCCTTTTGGTAGGAAATAGAGGTTGTGGCTCTTGATTTTAAATAAGTTATATTTAAATAAATGTCTTTTGGATATTAATCTTCTTTTGCCGGAATTTGTTACTTTTGGCCCATAAATAAACGACTGCCTAATGAAAACAAGATGTTGTTGTTCTAAACGCTATTTATTGGTGTTTTTTAGTTTACTTGTCAGCGTAGGTAGCATTCTGATGTCTGTCTTTCTATCTTCCTGCTCTTCTTCGGTGAAGAGTCCATTGCTACTATCTGCTGACTCATTGATGGAAATATATCCTGATAGTGCATTATCTATTTTGGAATCAATTTCCTCCCCACAGAAATTGCCACGTGCCGACAGAGCACTTTATGCGTTATTGCTTACGCAAGCAAGGCATAAAAATTATATTGCTTTAGAGGATGATTCGCTGATAAAAACAGCTGTTGAATACTATGGTGATAAGAAGAAAAGTGTACGTGCTGCAAAAGCTCATTATTATTGGGGAGCTACCTATCGAGAGAAAGGATATACTTCTTTTGCTGTAGACGAGTATTTAACGGCAATTCGACTGATGCCTGTTAGGGATGAATTTTTGGCAATGATTTATGATAATCTTGCAGAATGTTATGAAGAGGATTGTTTATATAATGTAGCAATGGAAAACTATCGTGCAGCTTATCAGATATTGAAAGGAGGAAATGGACAGACGTTTCCGATGAGAGGGATTGCGCGCGTATTTTTACTGCAAAATGAAAAGGATAGTGCATTGTTTTATTATCAACGAGCTCTTGATAGTATATTGGCAGATCAAGATTCTAGTTTGGTGGGAGCTCTTTATCACGATCTTGCAATGGTTTATAATGAAAAAAAAGATTATATCCAAGCAGATAAATATATCTCAAAAGCAATTATGCTACTGGGGTCGGATGCTATTAATACTTGTTTGTCAAAGGCGCAGATTATGTTGAATTTGAATAAACTAGACTCAGCTAATTATTTCTTTAGCAATAATATGGACGAGTCTGATATTTATGGAAAGGCTGTTTGTTATGATGGTATGTATCAGATTGCTAAGAAAAAAGGAGAATGGAAAACTGCAGTAGAGAATATGGAGGCTTATAAGATACTGTATGATTCTATGCAGATTATGACCGATAATGAGGAGCTAAATCGGCTTATGGATAAACATCAATTAGAGGAACATAAAAGATTGTTATCAGAGCATACTAGAACGCTAATTTTTAGCTTGATTGCTGTGTTTTTTTCTTTAATAATTATATGTATTTTCTGTTTTATGTGGAATGACAGAAAAAGGAAGAAACATTATATAGCTTTACAGCATGAATTGACCCAAAAACGGGTGGATACTATGTTGTTAAAAGAAGAAGAGATATCTGAATCTAATAAGGAACACATAGATAAAAAAAGGTCAGAATTGACTGAACAGCAAATTCAATTATGTATATCTGTACTTAAAACGACTGATTGCTACGACCAATTGGAAGCATTGGAGAGAGCGACTCATAAACAACTATTAGTAATGCGTAGTTTGAGGAAAGAAATACGTTCTGAAATTTCTGGTGCATTTGTTGATGTGATGGTAAATCTAAAGGAGCGTTATCCTGCTTTAACTGGTGATGATCTATTTTTTTGTGTTCTTTCATTGCTTTGTTGTTCAAAAACTGTCATGATGGAATTAATGGATGCTACGTCAGATGCTCTTAAAACACGTAAAAATCGTATAAAGAATAAAATGGATGCACAAATTTTTGAACGTGTGTTTGGCGTTGATAATCAGTAAAATATGGTATGTAATTTTTATTCCTTTTGTTTTTAAATGGAGGGCTGTTACCATTGTTACCGCATAAAAATCGTTTATTTTGCTTCATCTGTGTATTTTTGAGGCGAAATTTTAAACCCATTTATTATGAAAGCTAAATTTTTACCTTTTTTGTTATTGGCTGTTTTACTTCAAGTAAGTACATTTTCTTTTGCAGATGAAATGATATCTGCACGTGAAATTAGATTGAAAAATAAAACTAAGGTAGAACATCGGTCTGTCCCTGTTACTCCTGCTGCTTTTATTGAAAACTCATTGTTGTCTATAGATCTCCTTTCTACTGTTCCTATTGTAACTGTTATCATTAAGGATGCAGAAACAGATGAGGTAGTTTATACATCTACTGATATAAATGTAGATAAGGTTTATATTGATCTTGCAGGTGAGGAAAAAGGTAAATATACTTTGGAGATACAACTTCCGAAGGAAGCCTTTATCGGAGATTTTGAATTAGATTAAATCTTTGGATATATATTATTTGCAACTAACATAAGATGATATACCTAAATCATTAACTGTTGAAGCCCCGCTGTTGAAATATATGGCGCATTGCTGAAATGACGATTTAGATGACCGAAAGGGGAAAGAATCGGTTCACTTTTATTCGTGGGCTTAATAAGCCTTGTGAAAGGCTCATAAAGGTATATTGAAACGTAAAATTAAAATCACTTTTTAATTGTGTGCTGGATTCTACTGGTAGGGTATTTGAACGATTTTATAGTTCAGATAATAAAGTTTATTCAGCAACAATGTGATACACCTGTTAGTAGATGAGAAATCTGTGATAGATGTATTCTCTGTGAGAAAAGCTCTTGGACTTCTATAAATAAGAAGTCCAAGATTTTTTTATGAAGATATAAATGTGGAGATAACAATGATCTCTGATTAAGTTGAATATGAATAACGGAATTTTTTCGTAATTTTGCCTCCTTGATATAATAAAGGATAGTGATGAAGATGAATCAGATAAATTCCGTATGCGTATATAGCGCTTCCAGTACCAAGATAGATGCTGTTTACTTTCAAGCAGCCGAGACTCTCGGCCGTCTGCTTGCCGAACACCGTATCCGTTTGATAAACGGAGCCGGGAGTATTGGTCTGATGTGTTCTGTGGCAGATGCTGTGTTGAAAAATGGCGGTGAAGTGACCGGAGTGATTCCCCGCTTCATGGTGGAACAAAACTGGCATCATACTGGACTGACAGAGCTGATCGAGGTAGAATCCATGCACGAACGCAAACAGAAGATGGCCAATTTGAGTGATGGTATCATCGCTTTGCCGGGTGGATGCGGTACCCTTGAAGAATTGCTGGAAATTATCACTTGGAAACAGTTGGGGTTGTATCTCAATCCGATTATAATCCTCAATACAAACGGATTCTTCGATCCATTGCTCGAAATGCTTGAAAAGGCAATCGATGAGAACTTTATGCGACGCCAACACGGTGATATATGGAAAGTGGCACAGACGCCGGAAGAAGCGGTTCAGCTCCTTTATGAGACTCCTGTATGGGATATTTCCATTCGTAAATTTGCAGCGATATGATAGGCGACACACTAAGTTCCCAGAACGCGGATACCTTGTCTCTTCTCCAGCAGAAACAGATTAGTCCGGCAAAGGCAGACAGTGATAGTCTGCAGTTGGCCGATCTTCATGCTGTACAAGAGGTTGATTCCGGCTTTGAAGGAACCCCTATCTCCTACTCTCCCCGTACGGACGATGCTATTGCACTGACATTACTGGCTTGCTTCTTTCTTTCCTCCATTGCCTTGGCACGCGGAAAGAAATTTCTCTCCCAACAGGTGAAAGACTTTGTGTTGCATCGCGAACGGACGAGCATTTTTGATAGCTCTACGGCGGCCGATGTGCGTTATCTCCTTGTGCTTGTATTGCAGACCTGTGTCTTGTCGGGCATCACATTTTTTAATTATTTTCATGATACATCTCCCGCTCTGATGGATCATGTATCCTCCCTCCTTTTGCTGGGTATTTACGTTGGTTTTTGCCTCGCTTATTTCTTACTGAAATGGTTGCTTTATATGTTTCTGGGGTGGACTTTTTTTGATAAAAATAAGACAAATATATGGCTGGAATCGTATTCTGCGCTCATATATTATGTCGGATTTGCCCTTTTCCCGTTCGTCCTTTTCCTGGTTTATTTTGATTTGAGTCTAACGAATTTGGTTATAATCGGGTCTATTATTTTAATTTTCACTAAAATATTGATGTTTTATAAGTGGATAAAGCTTTTTTTTCATCAATTTAGCGGGCTTTTCCTATTAATTTTGTACTTTTGCGCTCTTGAAATAGTACCTTGTCTTTTACTGTATCAGGGTATGATTCAAATGAACAATATTTTGCTAATAAAATTTTAGGACGTTGAAAATTAAAAAAGTACTAGTGTCGCAGCCTAAGCCTGCGTCAGAGAAATCTCCCTATTACGACATAGCTGAAAAGTATGGCGTTAAAATAGATTTCCGACCCTTCATTAAGGTTGAAAGTCTTTCGGCGAAAGAATTTCGGCAACAGAAAATTTCGATTCTCGACCACACTGCCGTAATATTCACTTCGCGCCATGCTATTGACCATTTTTTCACTTTGTGTACAGAGTTGCGTGTGACAATTCCCGAGACAATGAAGTATTTCTGTGTGACGGAAGCTGTTGCATTGTATATTCAGAAATATGTGCAATATCGTAAGCGTAAGATCTTCTTTGGGGCTACCGGAAAGATTGAAGACCTGATTCCTTCCATCGTGAAGCATAAAACGGAGAAGTATCTCGTTCCGATGTCAGACGTACATAATGACGATGTGAAAAACCTGCTCGACAAGAACGGCATTCAGCATACGGAAGCTGTGATGTATCGCACGGTGAGCAACGACTTTACACCGGACGAGGAGTTTGATTACGATATGTTAGTGTTCTTCAGCCCTGCCGGAGTGACTTCTTTGAAGAAAAACTTCCCGGATTTTAATCAGAAAGAGATTAAGATCGGAACGTTCGGATCTACTACCGCACAGGCTGTACGTGACGCAGGTCTCCGTCTGGATCTTGAGGCTCCTACGGTGCAGGCTCCGTCAATGACTGCCGCACTTGACATGTTTATCAAGGAAAACAATAAATAAACAGAGTGGGTATATATACTTTGTGTAAAGCCGAAAGGCTGAATAGTAAAATTTTGATCGGAAAGATGTTTGAAGGCGGTGCTTCTAAATCGTTTTCCATCTTTCCGATACGCGTTGTATATATGCCTGTCGAGCAGGGAGAGGCTCCTGCTTCTATATTAATCAGTGTATCGAAACGCCGTTTTAAACGGGCGGTGAAACGTAACCGGGTGAAACGCCAGATACGTGAAGCCTACCGGAAGAACAAGTCTCTTCTGGTGGACGAACTGCAACGCCGGGAGCAACGGTTAGCCGTTGCCTTTATCTATCTGTCGGACGAGCTTGTTGCTACTGCCGAGCTGGAAGAGAAAATGAAAATAGCGCTTGCGCGCATCTCTGAAAAACTATTCTCATGAAACCTCATAACTCCCGGATATCTACCGCATGGGTATTCGTTACGGGAATTTTGAGAAAGGTATTTTCCTTCTTCCTGCTTGTTCCCATCTATTTTTACCGGATTTGTATTTCACCCCTTACTCCTCCCTCTTGTCGGTTCACGCCTACTTGCTCAGCGTATGCGCTCGAAGCAATTAAGAAACACGGTCCTATAAAGGGGCTTTATCTTGCTGTGCGGCGTATTCTGCGATGCCATCCCTGGGGTGGTTCCGGTTATGATCCCGTGCCTTGAAACAACTGAAATGAGAAATAGGAAATGAAAAAGAATGTGACTGATATTTTAGATATCCATACTCATAAACAGGAAGTTGATTCTCTAGGGAAATCTATCATCAATTATCCGTTATTGGCGGACTCTCCATCGTATATGCCTCTGGCAGAGAATGTGGAAGTGACTGTGGGTAGAGGATCTTATTATTCTGTCGGTATTCATCCTTGGGAGGTGAGAGAGAGTAATGTCAGTCAGCAATTGAGCTTTCTTCAACAGCAGTTGCAGGGAAAACAGTTTGTAGCTGTAGGAGAGGCGGGGCTGGATAAATTGGCGGAAGCTTCGATGGAGCTTCAGTTAGCGGTGTTTAAGGAACAGGTAAAGTTGTCGGAAAAGCTCGGTTTGCCGTTGATTATCCACTGCGTGAAAGCAATGGAAGAACTGCTGGCCGTGAAAAAAGAATCTCGTCCCCAACAACCTTGGATATGGCATGGCTTTCGTGGAAAACCGGAGCAGGCAGTACAGTTGTTGAAGAAAGGGTTTTATCTTTCTTTTGGAGAATATTATCCCGATGAAACGATGCAGATAGTCCCCGATGAACGCCTGTTTTTGGAAACGGATGACAGTTTGCTTGATATTGAAGATATCCTGTGTCAGGCAGCCAGAGTGCGTGGGGTAGAAGTGGAAGCGTTGCGTGAGGTGATTCGCCGGAATATCCAAAATGTCTTTTTTAAGGCGTAAGAGTTGTATCTTCCGAGAAAGAGTCGTACTTTTGTCGCACATGGAATTGAAATACAATAAAAACCAAATAATTAAAGAGTAATACGATGAATTTTGTAGAAGAATTGAGATGGCGTGGCATGTTGCAGGACATCATGCCGGGAACAGAAGAGTTGTTAAGCAAAGAGCAGGTGACTGCCTACTTGGGTATCGACCCGACTGCCGATTCGCTACACATTGGTCACCTTTGTGGAGTGATGATCCTTCGTCATTTCCAACGCTGCGGTCATAAGCCGTTGGCACTGATCGGCGGCGCTACAGGTATGATTGGTGACCCTTCCGGTAAATCGGCAGAACGTAACCTGCTGGACGAAGAGACATTGCGTCACAATCAGGCGTGTATCAAGAATCAACTTGCCAAATTCCTCGACTTCGAGTCGGATGTACCTAACCGTGCCGAGCTGGTGAACAATTACGACTGGATGAAAGACTTCACTTTCCTTGATTTTGTTCGCGAAGTAGGAAAGCACATCACTGTAAACTATATGATGGCGAAAGACTCTGTGAAACGTCGTCTGAATGGTGAAGCGCGTGATGGATTGTCATTTACCGAGTTCACTTATCAGTTGCTTCAAGGATATGACTTTCTTCATTTGTATGAAACGAAAGGCTGTAAGCTCCAGATGGGTGGTTCCGACCAGTGGGGAAACATTACTACCGGTGCCGAATTGATCCGCCGTACCAATGGGGGAGAGGTATTCGCGTTGACTTGCCCGCTGATTACAAAGGCTGATGGTGGTAAGTTTGGTAAAACAGAATCCGGAAATATCTGGCTGGACCCTCGCTATACTTCACCTTACAAGTTCTATCAGTTCTGGTTGAATGTAAGCGACTCCGATGCCGAACGTTATATTAAAATCTTCACTTCTATCGAGAAAGAAGAAATTGAAGCATTGATTGTCGAACATCAGGAAGCTCCGCATTTGCGTCTCCTCCAGAAACGTCTGGCTAAGGAAGTGACTGTGATGGTTCATTCTGAAGATGACTATAACGCAGCAGTAGACGCATCGAACATTTTGTTCGGTAATGCGACTTCGGAAGCTTTGCGCAAACTGGATGAAGATACGTTGCTTGCTGTATTCGAAGGAGTGCCTCAATTTGAGATTTCCCGTGATGCATTGGCAGAAGGAGTAAAGGCTGTTGATCTATTCGTTGATAATGCGGCCGTATTTGCGTCGAAAGGTGAAATGCGTAAGTTGGTTCAGGGCGGTGGCGTTTCGTTGAATAAGGAGAAGCTGGCGGCCTTTGATCAGGTAATTACGACTGCTGACCTGCTCGATGAGAAATATCTGCTTGTTCAGCGCGGCAAAAAGAACTATTATCTGCTGATTGCAAAGTAATAATGCACGATTCACTCGATAGAATATAAAAAAGTGAACGAAATATTTGGAGGTTTGCTTGCAAACCTCTATCTTTGCACCGCTTTTTAACAGAAAGCACATAAGTTTGGACTATGGTGTAATGGTAGCACAACAGGTTTTGGTTCTGTTTGTCCAAGTTCGAATCTTGGTAGTCCAACGAAGAAAAGCCCTGAAAGAGAATATCTTTCGGGGCTTTTTCTTTTTTTGTGGATGCAAAGTCACTTCTTGAGTCATTAGAATGTTCACATACGGAACAACAACACGATGATTTCTATATTGTGGTTGCCGAAGTCGAGAAAAATGCCTTGAAGAAGTATCTCTTTATTAGGATGTAAGAAATTTATTATAGCTTATTTGTACGTAATATTGACTGTTTCGATGTTTGCCTTACTCATATTTGAATAGACTTCTATATTGTTAGCGATAATATATTTACAGTTCTATAATAAATCCGAATATCGTTTTTAATAAATAGTGGGGGAGTTTATTAAGAACGGTATCTGGGTTTATTAAAAACTATTTTCAGGAAATTATTGGAATGTTTGGGATTTATATATACAAAATGGGAGAAGATCAGTGCTGATTTTCTCCCATTCGGTTCTTCCATATATGGAAATATATGTTTTGATAATGTGCTATTATGTCTTGATTTTTATATAACTCATATTGCTTTTTCTTTTTCTGTTCCTCAAAGATACAAAATAAAAAGAGGAAAGTCAATAGCTGATCTTATTTTAATGGAAGCTTTTGGCTGCATTAAGTAGAAATCTCTCCCAAAACGTATTATAGTTCGTTAAAAAAGTGTACATTGCACAGATTCTGGACATTTTTGGTGGATAATTGGAACAAAATTGCAAGGTAAACCCGTTTTCTTTTGCTATTTTTGCATCGTGTACGTAAACGAAGTGCACGTAGAAAGAGAACTTATTCAATAACTATAAATAAATAAGGTATGAAAACGAACTATGAAATTCGCTATGCTGCGCATCCGGAAGATGCAAAAAGTTATGATACAACAAGAATCCGCAGAGATTTCTTAATCGAAAACATATTTGTCCCCAATGAAGTAAATATGGTATATTCCATGTACGACCGTATGGTGGTAGGTGGTGCGCTTCCGGTAGGAGAGGTGCTGACGCTCGAAGCGATTGATCCGCTGAAAGCTCCGTTCTTCCTCACCCGTCGCGAAATGGGTATCTACAATGTCGGCGGTCCCGGTATTGTGAAAGCTGGTGACGCAGAGTTCGAACTGGACTATAAAGAAGCTCTTTATCTGGGGTCGGGCGATCGCGAAGTGACTTTCGAAAGCAAAGACGCTGCCCATCCTGCTAAATTCTACTTCAACTCACTGACTGCACACCGCAACTATCCCGACCGTAAGGTGACGAAAGCCGATGCCGTGGTAGCTGAAATGGGCTCTTTGGAAGGTTCCAATCACCGCAACATCAATAAGATGTTGGTGAATCAGGTGTTGCCTACCTGCCAGTTGCAGATGGGTATGACGGAACTCGCTCCGGGAAGTGTGTGGAACACAATGCCGGCACACGTACACAGCCGTCGTATGGAAGCCTACTTCTATTTCGAAATTCCCGAAGATCATGCTATCTGCCACTTCATGGGTGAGGTAGGCGAGACGCGTCACGTATGGATGAAAGGCGATCAGGCCGTTCTTTCGCCCGAATGGTCAATCCACTCGGCTGCTGCTACCCACAACTATACCTTTATCTGGGGAATGGGTGGCGAGAACCTCGACTACGGCGATCAGGACTTCTCGTTGATTACGGATTTGAAATAACAACTACAATAATTTTCCTAATTTAATAACAAAAAGAATTATGAATCAGTTTTTGAATTTTTCTTTGGAAGGTAAAGTAGCTCTCGTTACAGGTGCTTCTTATGGTATCGGATTTGCTATTGCTTCTGCATTTGCAGAACAAGGCGCTAAAATTTGTTTTAACGACATCAATCAAGAGTTGGTAGACAAAGGTATGGCTGCTTATGCTGAAAAAGGTATCAAAGCTCACGGTTACGTATGCGACGTGACAGACGAACCGGCTGTTCAGGCGATGGTTGCTACGATTGCGAAAGAAGTAGGTACAATTGATATCCTTGTAAATAATGCAGGTATTATCCGTCGTGTTCCTATGCACGAGATGGATGCTGCTGATTTCCGTCGTGTAATCGACATCGACTTGAATGCTCCGTTCATCGTTGCTAAGGCTGTTTTGCCGGCTATGATGGAAAAACGTGCAGGTAAGATCATCAACATCTGTTCTATGATGTCCGAACTGGGTCGTGAAACTGTATCTGCTTACGCTGCTGCTAAAGGTGGTTTGAAGATGCTGACTCGCAATATCTGTTCTGAATATGGTGAATACAACATCCAGTGTAATGGTATCGGTCCGGGTTACATCGCTACTCCGCAAACTGCTCCTCTTCGTGAGCCGCAGGCAGACGGAAGCCGTCACCCATTCGATTCATTCATCTGCGCTAAGACTCCTGCCGGTCGTTGGTTGAATCCGGAAGAACTGACAGGTCCTGCCGTGTTCCTTGCTTCTGAAGCTTCTAACGCTGTTAACGGTCACATTCTCTACGTAGATGGTGGTATTCTTGCTTATATCGGAAAACAACCGAAATAATATAAGATAGAAGAGATTCCGGTAAGGTGATAGAATGGCAAAGAGCATCCTCTTTTCATCTGTCACCTTATTTTTTATTATTCCCTTTGCAGGATATAATAGCCTCTAATTTACAAAGTATATGTTATTTATTCAATGTAGACTAATTATGAGAAAGATATTAATTCTGTTTGCTGTAGCCTTGATCGGTTTTGCTTCCTGTGCCGACAGCAAGCAGTCAATGACAGTCACAGTGACCAATCCTTTGGCTCTTGAACGGGCAGGGGAGATGGTTGAAGTGCCGATGAGCGATGTGGTCGCTAAATTGAAACTGGCGGATACGGCACAGATTGTGGTGCTTGACGTCGACGGTCAGCAAGTGCCTTATCAGGTGACGTATGATGAGAAGGTGGTTTTCCCCGTTACGGTAGGGGCAAACAGTGCGGTTACTTATACCATTCAACCGGGCACACCTGCACCTTTTGATGTCATTGCTTGCGGTAAATACTACCCCGAACGTCTGGACGACGTTGCCTGGGAGAATGATCTTGGCGGATTCCGTGCTTATGGTCCTGCTTTGCAGGCTCGTGGAGAACGTGGTTTCGGCTACGATCTTTTTACGAAGTATAACACTACGGAACCGATTTTGGAATCTCTGTATGCTGAAGAGCTCAATCCTGAAAAGCGTGCCAAGATAGCCGAACTGAAAAAGACAGACCCGAAAGCCGCTTCCGAATTGCAGAATGCCATCTCTTACCATATCGATCATGGATACGGTATGGATTGCTATGCCGTAGGACCCACATTGGGCGCCGGCGTTGCCGCTTTGATGGCCGGTGACACTATTATCTATCCTTACTGCTATCGCACACAGGAAATCCTTGATAATGGTCCGTTGCGTTTCACGGTGAAGCTGGAGTTTAATCCGCTGGTGGTCCGTGGAGATTCTAACGTGGTGGAAACACGCGTCATCTCCTTGGATGCAGGTTCTTATCTCAATAAAACTGTTGTTTCATATACCAATTTGAAAGAAGCAATGCCGGTAACTACGGGACTTGTGTTGCGTGAACCGGACGGTGCGGTGGTGGCAGATGCTGCAAATGGCTATATCACTTACGTAGATCCTACAACTGACCGTAGCGGTGCAAACGGTAAGATATTTGTCGGTGCTGCGTTCCCTGCACAGGTAAAAGAGGCGAAAGTGGTTCTTCTTTCCGAAAAGGAAAAGAAAGATCGTGGCGGAGCCGACGGTCATGTGCTCGCTATCAGCGAATATGAGCCGGGTGCTGAATATACTTATTACTGGGGATCTGCCTGGGATAAGGCGGCTATCAAGACTCCGGATGCCTGGAATAAATACATGGCTGAATATGCGCAGAAATTGCGTACTCCGCTGGCGGTGGCATATTAATGCGCTAAATTGCTTATACGATCACAAAAAGAGGATTGTCGGGGTATGTCGAAATACCTTCTTTAATTTCTTTTTAGTCACGGAGTGAGTGATTTGTTATTGAATATCATGCGTCTTTTTCAATAGATTAGGCAAAAGTTTCTTTGATAAAAAGAAACTTTTGCCTAATCTTGTCTTTCTAAAGAAGAAAGAAATTTTTGTGTTACAATGTTTTTGAGCTATCTCTTAAAAGCGTGTTGTTCGTAATATTCGTATGTCGTTCCGTCTTCTTTCTCTTTTTCACGAAGTTCATAGACTAATTCATTCTCTGTCATTGTGGTCACTGTCCACACTTCTGTGTAATTATCTTCTTCAGTGTCGATGAGAGTCAGCTTATTGCCGGAGTAACTCCATGTACCATGATAATAATTAGTACTTCCGGAAGAGTTATAAACGTCTTTCTCGACATAAGTACCATCTTCCTTGAACTCTATGGAGTAACGATTGGTTCCATTTACAAAATCTTCTTTAGAGTCACTTACTTTTTCACCATCTTCCCATTCTTGTGAAAGATAGTACACTCCATTCCATGTTCCTAACAGTAAATCGCGTGAACCGACAGTGTCATCGTCGTCATCGCCACAGGAATAAATGCTGAATGACAGTAATACTGCAACTATGCAAACAGTTGCTTTCCAGATTGTTTTCATAATAAATTGTTTTAATTGTTTGATTTTGAGATGATTTGTTTTATGGGTTTATTTGATAATCGTTTCCACATGTCCATTCTTGAAGAACAGGTAGAACGAGCTGGAATACATCCATTGCACTTCTCCATTTGATTCTTGAATAGTCTGCGGTTTGCCGAAAGCCAGCAGACATTCATCTTCCGTCATGCCTTTCACCGGCTTGTTGATGCTGATTTCATTCCAGTGAGTGATTGGTGAAAGTTGCTTCATTACGATGAAGTCGAACATTTTATTTAATACTTGCGATTCCACCTGTACGAAGTCATCCATGATTTCTTTGTGAGATGCTTTCTTGTCCGGTTGCAACTTCTCCATGGGAGTGATTTTCTTCATTATCACTGCTGATGATTCTATCCGTATATTGGAAAGATAGTAGACCAACTTGCCGTCTTTTACTTGAAACAGGGCTTTGCAATAGTAAGTATTCTTCTGATTTGAATCTGCTTGCGAGGCAAGTATCAGATCGCAACTGAAGTTTTTAGCCGGTACGTTTACCTCTGTGATCCCTTCCCGTAGCTGCGGACAGACATTTTTGACGGTCCATAACAGTGCATTAGCGTAGATGTTCTCGTCTTGCATGCTGCTGAAAGGGGTAAATCCGCTGACCACATATTTATTGCCGTCTGCACTGATGGGATAGCTCTTTTTCTGTTCGGTGAAAGTCTGTGCTATCAGCGGGATAACTCCCGTCAGCAGATACATGATTGCCAGAAATTGTCGTTTGGTCATCATATTCCGTTATTTTTAAGAAAACAGCATCCACGGCCCTTTTTGCGAAGAGAAAAGATCGTGGACGCTGAATAAATAATATGGTTTATTGAGGTTTGGTTGTCCTTAGAAGGCAATACCCAGACGAATCATAAAGTTACTGGTCTTGAATCCGTCGGCATCGCTGAATGTATCTATGAATCCGCGTTGATAGGTGAGATCCAGGTTGAAACGGTTGTACCAGACTCCTACACCGATATTCATACCGGCATCGAAATGATTGTAGTCAACTTCCATGTAATCTGCGTAATCTCCCCAACTGATGCTCTCCCCGTCTGTTTTCATTTTACTTGTGTAATCGTAGCTGGCAAAGACTCCTACATGTGGGTCGATATGAACATTGTCCGCCACTGCAAATTTCCATCCGAATGTGAACGGAGAGTATTGTATATTATGAGCCATGCACTTCGTGTCTTCCACTTTGAAACCACGGGAGCCGAGTCCAAATTCCATTCCCCAGTATCCTCCTGTGCTGCCTAAAGGCTTCTGGTAGCCAAATGTTGCGTTATATCCGATGTTTGAGTCAGCTCCTTCGGCTCCGTCACCGGAGAAGTTCATGATATTCAAACCTGCACGCAAGAACCATTGTGTGCTGCTGGCTTGCTTCTCTGTTTTGACGATTGCGCTTCTGGATGATACGATTTGCGCTTGAGTTCCTACGCACAATAAGAGTGCGGCAACCATTGATAGTACTTTTTTCATTGTTATTTATGTTTTAGTGATTAATTCTTATTCTTAACGACAGGTGCTATCTGGCTTCTTCCATCCGTGGGTGATAGCTTCTGCAGACGTATCCATTCATAATCGTCCTGGGTGGCAGGATGCCAGTTGACGAAGATGCCGGGATAACCTACTACTGTAACCGTGTATCCCCCTGTTTTTTCATTATCTTCCACTTTGAAAGTGGCTCCCATGATGACATCGCAGTTGTATTTGATGGTGGACAGATACGTCCCCCATGCACGGATGTTGTCAAGTTCTCCTTTCATGGCGATCTCCACTTCCTCTTTGCTTAGTGTCCATTCATCCTTGATCCGTCCCTTATCTTCCAGTATTTTCACCTCGACAACTGTGGGTTTGACACAAACTTCAGTAACTGCATCGCCTGCACGTGCCTGTGCATCACGAAACTTGAAGACCGTCTTTTGCGCATGGGCTCCGACGGCACAACCGACAACCAGAGCAATAATCAGAAATAGTTTTTTCGTTTTCATGTCCTTTTGTGATTAGATGTTAATATGTCTGCAAAGGTATGCGAAAGGAGTATACCACTGGGAGAAAGCATAGTTCCAAGAAAGAAACGGAATTGTATCCTATTTGGATACACTCGGGAAGTTTCCGGTGTTGATGCTGTCGGAAAAATCGCGGAAGAAATCGTGTCCGAGGATGCAGGAGATGCGCCAGAGCAGGTGGATGTCGATATTCTCTTTCCGGAATATCTTGTAAACATTGGGGCGTGTGCAGCATAGTTGGGTAGCGAACCAGGTGACGGTGCGTCCCTGTTCGTGAAGCGTGCGTTCAATAAGTTGTCCCGCATGAATCATGTGCCTATTCTGCTTATGTGTGTCCCCCCAGACTCCCGTTGGGCGGACAAATTCATCTAATGTTGACAGGAATATATAGAAAAGGCGTGGGAATCTCATCTTCGTCCGTTCCGTGTTCAAGGCCTTCGCAATGCCAACTACCGGGAACGAACAACGTAGAAAGCCCACGCCGATATGTACAACACCCGTAACCTCCCTTTGTTTGTCAAAGTGAGGCACGGATGTATATAAATACACATCAGGAGGACGTCTTAGTTGCTGTCCGTCATTCCGATAGGTCAAAGTTTGCGAAGTTTTGAACACAAATGACAAACGCTTGTAAACGTCTTCTCAATATAAACATCTCTCTCCCGTCACCCGAAGGCTTTCTGCGGAAGAGAACGTTGCAAATGTATAAAAAAATACGGTTGGAAAGGGTAATGTGAATCAGAAACTTTTTGAATGCAGGTTGTTTTGCCCTCTTTTTGCCCTTTACCGGGCGAAATGCGGTTGCGCTGACATCTTATAAGAAAGAGGAGGAATCTTTCAATTTTGGGCACGAAACGGGCTTTAAACTACAAAAGCCGGGGTATAATACCTCGGCTTATATTTTTTCTTCTTGTCAGGGAGCTTTTTTTATTCATCAGAAACCTTCCTTTCTTATCAGGAAGCTCTGTTCTTTTCGAAGTTTCTGTTTTCTCAAAGATTATAACACCTTGAATTCATAGCCTTCCTCTTTCAGGAATTCGATAGCGCGTGGAAGTGCGTATTGCAGGTTGCCGTTGTTCCATGACTTCAGCGAATCGTGGAAAGTGATGATGGAACCGTTTCGCGCATAGCGTTTCACGTTGTTCAGCACTTGTTCCGGACTCATCCGTTTACTGTAATCACGGGTCACGAGATCCCACATAATAATGCGGTAATGATAGCGCAACGTATAATACTGCCTGAATCCCATGTGTCCGTGTGGCGGACGGAAGAGATCGGAATGAATCATATCATCTACCTTTCTGGCATTTGCCAAGTAATCCGGATTGGAATATTCAAATCCACGGATGTGGTTGAAAGTATGGTTGCCGATGCGGTGTCCGTGCTCTACCACCATCCGGTATTCATCCGGGTGTTTGCGTATATTGTCGCCTACCATGAAAAAGGTAGCTTTAATATGATGCTTTTCCAGTATTTCCAGTACCCAGGGAGTCACTTCGGGGATGGGGCCGTCATCGAAAGTCAGATAGACTGCCCGTTCATTCGGGTCCATCCGGAAGATAGCCTGTGGATACAACGCCCGGAAAAGCCAAGGTGGTTGTTCTATAAACATGAAAATCTGCGTTAAACAAGTATTAAGTAATAAGTATTAAGTAATAAGTATTAGGTATTATATCGTGCGGAAGATATGTCGGAAGCTTTAATACTTATTACTTAATACTTGATATTTATTTCCCTTTCATTCTCGTTACGTATTCGTTGTATAGTTGATCGAGTTGCGTTGAGTAATGTTTTGCGAGTTCTTCTGATTTGTATTTTTCCATTAAGCGGACTTCGGCGTCAAGCAAGCTGGCGTTGTACACGAAGTTTTCGCTGGCGATGGCAAGCTGGTTATCGTTCAGGCTAAGATACCAGATCATGTATTCGAGCGACTTGTTGGCAAGTTCGTCGATGATCTTGTTGGCTTTCTCGTTCTGTCCCAGTTGATAATAAGACTCTGCCATTTGGAAGGCGCCGTTTGCCCAGTCATACGGTACGTTGTATGCCGGAATCATCTTTTCAGCGTAATCGAGCGCAGCGAGTGCTTTGTCCTTTTTGCCTTCTTTGATGAGCTGACCTACAAGTTGCGTGAAGATACGGCGGTGCGTGTAGCACATGCGCATCACGTTCTCATCAATGTAGATACCCGGTTTGTCGATACCGCCGAACTTGAACTTGTTCATCAGGTTGTCGTACATCTTTTCACTGTCGATCTTGCTGTCCAGCTTGTCCGTATCGAACGGAGTGAAGCGGTAGGCGAGACCCTCCTGTGTGAAGTGGTTGCCCATGCCCAGATGGTTTTCGCTTCCTACGGTGATTGCCATATAGATAGGTCGTTCCCAGTTGGCATTGGCAAGCATCTCGAGCATCATCAGTTCACTCTTGTAGAGGGCGCGTTTCGGGTTGCCGTTGGCGTCTCTAAGGGTGATTGTCATGTATTCGGGGATAGAGTCGCCTAGGGCTTCCGGAATCTTCATGCCGGAGCGGCGTACGGCTTCCTTATCTATCTTCATGACGATGCTGTCCGTAGGGATGAGCGGGAGCTGTATCTCTTTTCCTGTCTTCTTGAGAAGTTCTTTCAATTGGTCGTTCTTGCCAAGCATCCAGCGGTTGATGATTTCCTTCAGTTCATAAGGATTCTCACCGAAGATGGAGTGGACGAGTGACAATATGGTAGTGTCTCCCTGTGCAGCCAGTTCGTTTGCCTGTTTGAAATAGCTGTCGATGAGAGCCTTCATTTCCGGACGGATAGAGATATATTCGTTTTGTCCTTCCACGTATTCCACACGGTCCCAAGTGATAGGGAGTGACGGAGAATCGTAGGCCGGACGTTTCATCTGGTCGATATACCAGTCGGTTTGCAGGTAACTTAAGTTACAGGTGCGGGCATCCGTGCGGAAACCTTCCGTTTCCTGATTGTACCACAATGGGAAGGTGTCGTTATCACCATTGGTGTAGATAATCGGGTTGCCTTCTTCCTGCAAAGTCATCAGGTAGTTCTGTCCGAAGTCGCGGGCAACGAAGCGTCCGCTGCGGTCGTGGTCATCCCATGTCTGTCCCGCCATCTGGATGGGGACGAACAGGCAGAGAACTGAAGCCAGAACGGCTGCCGGAAGTTCCTGCATCTTGGCATAATCCCGCAACATACGGATGATGCCTGCCACTCCCATACCTACCCAGATAGCAAAGGCGTAGAACGAACCGGCATACGCATAGTCTCGTTCACGGGGTTGCGCAGGAGTTTGGTTGAGGTAGAGTACGATAGCGATACCTGTCATAAAGAACAGGAAGAATACCACCCAGAACTGCTGGATGCCTCGCTGGCTATGGTAAGCCTGCCAGAAGAGTCCGATCAAACCGAGAATCAGCGGCAGACAGTAGAATACATTATGACCTTTATTGTTTTTGAGATCTTGCGGAAGCAATTCCTGGTTACCTACCAGCAGGTTGTCGATAAACGGAATACCGGTGATCCAGTTGCCGTGCTCGATTTCTCCGCTACCCTGTATGTCATTCTGCCGTCCGGCAAAGTTCCACATGAAGTAACGCCAGTACATGAAGTTCAACTGGTAGGAGAAGAAGAATTTGATATTTTCCCATTGGGTAGGCATATTTACCATCACCATTTCTCCACATTGGTCGTAAGGAACATCATATCCCTTGATGTCTACCCATTGTTTGTAGAGTGGTGCGTGTGACGAACTGTACATACGCGGGAAAAGCATATTCTGTGCATATTCGTATTCCACACGTCCGGGAAGTTCGATATAAGAGTCTTTTTCGTCGGGCGAAGTCTTTTCCTTGCGGACAAACTTGCTTCCTGCTTCCGATTGGCGCGGGATACAATATCCGTCTTTTACGTCGAGTGCCACTTTCGAAGAGAAAGCAGGACCGTAGAAAAGAGGACGGCTTCCGTATTGTTCACGACCGAGGTATTCGCCCAGTGTGAATATATCTTCCGGTGAGTTTTGGTCCATCGGAGTGTTGGCAGTAGAACGGATAACGATCAGTGCGTAAGAAGAATATCCGATTACGATCATCATGGTGCACAGCAAAGCCGTGTTCATGGTGCGGGCGGTGATACGCCATCTCTCTTTGATCTTGGCCTGTACACCCGGAGCGAGGTAAAGTCCCAGTGCGGCGATCACCAAAATACCGATGATGATACTGCTGGCTCCGTGTCCGTAGAACGGGATACCCAGTAGAGCAATCGTCAGGATAAAGGAGATAGCCATGCGTGTTTTGCTCTTTTCGGTATAGCTTTCATATACGCCCCAGATTAGAGCGGCTGCAAGCAGGATGATGTAAACCACTACACCTGAATTGAACGACATTCCGAGTCCGTTGACAAACAACAGCTCAAACCAGCCGCCTACTTTCACAATACCCGGTACGATGCCGTATAGCACAGCAGCAACGAGCACCATTGAACCGCAGAGAGCGATTAACGAACCTTTAGCAGTAGCGTTTGGAGTTTTCTTGTAGTAGTATACCAATACGATGGCGGGCAGACAAAGCAGGTTCAGCAGGTGGACACCGATACTTAATCCCGTCAGATAGGCGATGAGGATAATCCAGCGGTCGCTATGAGGCTGGTCGGCCACGTCTTCCCATTTCAGAATCAACCAGAAAACGACAGCGGTAAACAGGGAGGAGAAGGCATATACTTCACCTTCTACGGCGGAGAACCAGAATGTGTCACTGAACGTATAGACCAGTGCACCCACCAGTCCGCTACCCATAATCGTGATAAGCTGTCCTTTGGTGATATTGTTTTCGTCAGTGATAATCAATTTGCGTACCAGATGGGTGATGCTCCAGAAAAGGAACAAGATACAGGCACCGCTCATCAGGGCGCTCATGTAGTTCACCATTTTAGCAACGGTAGTCACGTCGGAAGCAAATTGAGTAAACAGGTTCGCCATCAGCATGAAGAAAGGTGCGCCGGGCGGGTGTCCGACTTCCAGTTTATAGCCGGTGGTTATGAACTCCGGGCAATCCCAGAAACTTGCGGTTGGTTCTATTGTCAGGCAGTAGACGGTTGCCGCAATGATGAATGTAAGCCAACCCATAAGGTTGTTTACGGTTCTGTACTGTTTCATTAGCACTATCGTAGTTTATTCGTTAAAAACAAATTATGAGGTCGCAAAGATAGTGATTTGTAAGGATAATGAGGAAGAAAGTAAGAAATATTAAGTAACAAAGGGGTGATTTACTATCTCTTTCACTCTTCCGGGAGGCAGCAGAGAGGGAAGATACATTTTAAAACAAGATAGCCGGATATCTATATAAAGTCTATGTTTAATGATGGTGATGATGCTCTCCTAAAACCCGGTGAGGCAATGTACCGTGTCCCAATAGCTCGATAGGGCAGTTGAAGTTCCTTTCCAGCCATTCGGTAGTGACGCCTGTATCCGGATGGTAATCCAGCGTTTCGTTGACACAAGCGATGGATTTCACCTGCTGCAACACAGTGCCGATATCATGGCTGACAAGGATGATGGCACACTCTTTATTGATCTCAGCCAATAACTCATAAAGACGCGCTTCGAAACGCTTGTCGATATACGTGCTGGGCTCATCGAGAATCAATACCGCAGGGTCGGAGATGATGGCGCGTCCCAACAGGGCACGTTGCAGTTGTCCGCCGCTTAATTGTCCGATAGAACGGTGTTCGAGGCCTTCGAGCCCCATGCGGGAAATAATCTGTCTGCCTTTCTCCTTCTGTTCGGGAGTGAATCGGGAAGTGAGTGACTTTTGTATGCTCAATCCGGATAGAATCACTTCTTCCACGGAAATAGGAAACTTCCGGTCTATGGTGCTGTATTGAGGCAGATAACCGAGGAGGGGAGAGGATTTTGCGGAAGAACTTTGCCGGGAACTTTTGGCAGATGGTTTTGCAGAAGTCTCTTCAGGGGTCTCTTCAGGTGTATGGAATATAATTTCCCCTCCGGTTGGCTTCAACAGACCGAGGATGCACTTTATAAGCGTCGTTTTGCCGCCTCCGTTCGGACCTATAATACCTAGAAAATCCTGTTCGTAGATGCTTAGATTAACATCGTGAAGAACAGTGTGACCGTCATATCCGGCGGAAAGATTCTTTATTTCGATTATTGGTTTCATTGTTGGAAATGGCTTGATGGGTTCTTTCTTTATACGTTTATTTTGTTGCAGCCTGTGGCGCGAGGGCTTTGGCTACATTCAGCATTTCTTCTTCCCAATCGTAACTTAGGGGATTGATAGGGATCACTTTCGTTCCGGTTTGCTGCGCGATGGTTTCCGCATTGCGTTTGTCAAATTCCGGTTGAACAAAGATAACACGTACATCTTCTGCCTGACACAGGTCTATCAAGGCTTTCAGATGGGCGGGAGAAGGTTCTTTACCTCCTTCTTCGATGGAAATCTGATGCAATCCGTAGTCGCGGGCGAAGTAGGAGAGAGCCGGATGATAAATCATGAAGGCTTTGGCTGCTTCGGGAGCGGAGAGTTGATGGCGAATCAGGCTGTCGGTGTGCTGGATGCACTGGCAGAGCGAATCGTAGCGGTTTCTATAGTATACCTCATTTGCCTTATCCAGTTGGCTAAGGGCTTTGTAGGTGTTTCCTGCAATGATTAAAGCATTACCGGTGGAATTCCATACGTGAGGCTCTACGGCGTGGATATGCCCGTCGTGGCTGTTATGTCCGTGGGCATGGTCGTGGTCATCATTGTTGAGTATGAGGTCGATTCCTTTGGAGGTGTCGAACACTTGAATATGGGGGGTATTGTTCATTAAACGATCCATCCAGGTCTGTTCGAAGCCGATGTATCCGATGCGGAAATAAGCTTTGCTGTCTCCCAGAGAAACAAGTTGTTGGGGGACAGGATCATAAGTTTCCGGGCTGGAACCTTTGGGGACCATGCTGACTACTTTAAATTTATCTCCGGCAATAGCTTCCGTGAAATAACGTTGCGGTTCCAGGGTGACGGTAATCACCGGTTTTGCTTCGTCATCGTTGCCTGCTTGGGAAGAGCGTCCTGTGCAGGCTGCCATTAGGAGGCAGGCACTAAGGAGGAAAAGGGTTCTCATATCTTTTAGTTGTTTTTTCATGACTTCTTCTATTTCGGGGGTTCTTTCTTATCTTGTTCCTATTCTTATTTCCGGGCCCGTAATATTTCCCGTTTACCACCCGGAGGTCCGGGCAGGCGTTCTACTGTGAATCCGGCTGTCTGTAACATCCGGCGGACGACACCTTTGGCGCAGTAAGTGGTCAGGATGCCGTCTCTATCTAATAAAACGTAGAGGCGGTTGAATAGTTCTTGCGACCACATTTCCGGCTGCTTTTCCGGTGCAAAGGCATCGAAGTAAATGAGGTTAAATGAAGGATTCAGGGCAGGTGATTCAGCGTTGGTTACGCTATCATTGACATTGCTTATTGTCTGTTCTCTGTTTTCAACCCATTTATTAACGTCTGTCTCTACTTTCCGTAGGGTGAAGTGTGGAGTGAGTTGCACGTCTTTCTCCCAAGGTGATGTATGAAGTTGCTTAAACAATTCGATGGCCGGTTGTTGCCGGTCGGTCGTTGTTAATTGTTCATCATTGGAGATATATCCTAGTTGCTCTATCGTCTGCCATTCCAGCGGGTAGAGTTCCAATCCTGTATAGTGTATATTCCGTCCGCTTCTTTCTGCTTCTTCGAGGGTGAGCCAGGCGTTTAGCCCTGTCCCGAAGCCGATTTCAAGAATACGCGGAGTAGTGGCGGAAGAGGCTTTAAGTCCCATATCGATGAAAATATGTTGAGACTCCGTGCGTGCCCCTTTCGTTGAATGATAATGTTCATTCAATTCCGGAACAAACAGGGTAGCACTCCCGTCATCGGTTTTCTCAATAATCCTTTTCATCATACAATCTCTAATACTTACTGCCTAACGTCTAATACTTTATACTTACTACCTAATACTTATTTCTTATCCTGCCATAGCATCCCAGGCACTTTCGAGCACATACAGGAGGAGGATATAGCGTATCAGTTTGCCGACAAACATGGAAACGATGGTGAGCCATGTGTTGCTTCGCATAAATCCCAGTGCAATGGCTATCACTTCCCCAATGGCGGGAAGAAAGGTGAAGAAGGCCATCAATGCTCCTTTTCCTTGCAGGAATTTCACCATTTTGTCTACTTTCTCTTTCTTTACCTTGAAATATTTCTCAATCCAGCTGATTTTGCCCAGACGCCCCATGTAGTAGCAGGTCATTCCGCCTACTGTGTTGCCCAAAGTGGCGGAGATCAGACAGGCTATCGGGGGCAGGCCGAGTTTCACCAGTGCCACCAGTACCAGTTCGGAACTGAAAGGCACGATGCTCCCAGCCAGTAAAGCCGAGATGAATAATCCCGGGAGTCCCCATTCTATGAGGAGTTGTATCGTTGAATCTATAAAAGCGTCCATATATTAAAAGCGAATAAGAGGATGAGACCGACCAATGAAATGATGAAAAACACATTCGAACTTTTACTATTGGTCAGTACAAAGAAATGTCCGATCAGGATGCTGTTGCTTATGATAAGCAAAGGCAATAGGGCACTGCAATATATCGGTTGCAGGGCAATCAGCAGGAACAGGAAAATCGTCAGGTCTATCAGGAATTGGAGATAGGCGCGTGTGCGTATCTTATCCTCAAATCCGGCGGCGATGCAATGGACGGCACTGATGATGAACATCACCAACAGATAGCCGAGTATTGCCAGTTCCCAAGGCTGGAGGATTTGCAGGTTGAAGAATTCCCCGAAAGTTAGTAGCTGATTGAAAGGGCGGTAGAACAACTCCATCTCGTTGTAGAAGAAGGCATGTCCGAACAACATCCAGTATGGCAGCATCCATCCGAGCAGCGCACCGCAGAAACTACGCGGAGTGAGCGACTGGAAACGGTAGGCTTCGAGCAACCAAAGCACCGAGAGGATGGTGAACTGTGGGAACAGAATACTTCCTGCTCCGATAAAGAAGAAGGAATAGAATAAATAACCCGCAGCTTGAGTTTGCTGGTAGCTTTTAAACAGAAAATAAATGGAAATGAGAAAGCCCAGGGCAACAATATCTCCTGTATATAGGAAATGCATTTTCGGGCAGACGGTGACCAGCAGGAAATAGATAGCCGTCTGCATGGATGCCCTCATACGGATAATGCTGAACTGATTGTTCAACTCTATCAGAAAGTAGCCGATGGTTGCATAAATCAGGAAGCTGACAATCCGGTCTGCCCATCCCGGAAGCAGAAAATCACGGGTGGGTTGCCAGGCAGAAGGGCTGCCTTCGAGTACGGTTGAGGCTATGGAATTGGGAAATAAAAAGTAAGTCAACACCCAGCACAGGGCGCAGATAAAGATAACGGCAGGCAGGGTCCACCGTCCTGCCGTCACTTGACTTTGTAGTCTTTTATTTCTCATGAGTTTATTACTTGTTATCTCTTGATACTATAGGTACATTCGGTTGATATTCTGGATATTAATATCCTGCATGCTCGATGTTGACAACCATCCTGTCAGCTGTTAATACCTGATTCCTCAAGTATTAACAATTGTCGTCTAAACTATTAATACTTGATAACTCAACTATTAATGCTTGACAAGTCAATGATGTTCAACGCTATGCGGAATAGGGCTACTTGCGTGCGAAACTTGAATTACAAATCGAATCCGATATCGCGGCGGAAATACTTCTTGTCGAAGTCGATCATGTCTGCCACTTTGTAGCTCTGTGCCAGTGCCTCTTCTTTCGTTGCACCGTAAGAGCAAACGGCAATCACACGTCCTCCGTTCGTCACTACTTGTCCGTCTTTCATTGCTGTTCCGGCATGGAAAATGATGCTGTCGGTAGCGGCAGCCTGTTCCAGTCCGCTGATAGGGAATCCTTTTTCGTAGGCTTCGGGATAACCTCCGCTGACAAGGATGACACAGCCTGCCGAACGCGGGTCCATCACCAGTGTTTTTTCGTTCAGGTTGCCTGTGGCAGTGCCTTCAAGCAGTTCTACGAAGTCGCTTTGAATGCGAAGCATCACGCTTTCTGTTTCCGGGTCGCCCATGCGGACGTTGTATTCGATCACCATCGGTTCACCTTTCACCTTGATGAGACCGAGGAAGATGAAGCCTTTGTAGGTGATATTTTCTTCTTTCAGGCCGTTGATGGTCGGCTCAATGATGCGGGTGCGAACTTTCTCCATAAACACCTCATCGGCAAACGGAACGGGGGTTACGCTACCCATACCGCCTGTATTCAGTCCTTTATCACCTTCACCGATGCGTTTGTAGTCTTTGGCTACGGGGAGGACTTTATAGTGTTCTCCATCTGTCAGTACGAATACAGAACATTCGATACCGCTTAGGAACTCTTCGATTACAACGGTTGCCGATGCAGAGCCGAACATGCCGCCCAGCATTTCTTTCAATTCCTTCTTCGCTTCGTCTAGCGTAGGGAGGATGAGAACTCCTTTTCCGGCACAAAGGCCATCAGCCTTCAATACATAGGGAGCTTCCAGCGTTTCGAGGAAAGCAAGACCTTCTTCGAGGTTTGCGGAAGTGATGCTTTTGTAGCGGGCTGTCGGGATGTTGTGGCGCATCATGAAGCCTTTGGCAAACTCCTTGCTTCCTTCCAGTTCTGCTCCTTGAGCCGAAGGGCCGATAACGGCGATATGCTTTAGCTCCGGACGGTTCTGGAAGTAGTCGTAGATTCCTTTTACCAACGGATCTTCGGGGCCTACTACTACCATTTGAATGTTCTCTTTCAGAGCGAAAGCGCTGATGGCTTCAAAATCAGTTGCTTTGATGTTGACATTCTCGCCTACGGCAGTTGTTCCGGCATTTCCCGGAGCAATGTACAGTTTTTCAACTTTCGGACTTTGGGCAATTTTCCATGCCAGTGCATGTTCGCGGCCGCCCGAGCCTAGTAATAATATCTTCATCTTTGTGCTATTATAAGTTATACTGTTATATATGATTCGTATGGATGCGGTGGACTTTGCAGGTTTTATAAATTCTGCTCAAAGTACCGGGTGATTTTCTCGTGCAGATGTACACGGTCGCGGCCTGCTACGTTGTGCTTGTGGCACGGGTAGATAAACAGGTCGGGATAAGTGCGGGCATCTACACAGGCTTTCATAAACGACAGGGTGTGCTGTGGCACGCAGGTATCGTCATGATCGTCGTGAATAATCAGCAGGTGACCTTTCAGTTGGCCGGCAAGATTCTTCAGGTTACATTCTTTGTAGCCTTCCGGATTGCTTTCCGGTGTGTCCATATAGCGTTCGCCGTACATTATTTCATAGTACCCCCAGTCGATTACCGGACCTCCGGCAACGCCTACTTTGAATATCTCCGGGTAACGGAGCATCAGGGCGGTAGTCATGTGGCCTCCGAAACTCCATCCGTGTACGCCGATGCGTTCGCTGTCTACATAGGGGAGGGATTTCAGGAATTCAACGCCTTTCACCTGGTCTTTGCCTTCTTCGATACCGAGACGGCGGAAGGTGGCATTTTCAAATGTTAGTCCGCGGTTGCTGCTACCGCGATTGTCGATGGTGAACATGATATAGCCTTTGCCTGCCATGTAGGTGTCCCATCCGCGTGCGCCGTTCTGCCATCCTCCGGTGACGCATTGCGCGTGAGGACCTCCGTAGACGTATACGATGACGGGATATTTCTTAGCCGGATCGAAGTTTGCCGGCTTCATCAGGCGGTAATGCAGGTCGGTAGTGCCGTCTGCGGCTTTGATTGTTCCGGTTTCGATGCTTGGCATCTGGTATCCGTCGTAAGGATTTTCAGCTGTCAGCAGGTTGACTGTTTCTTTGAAGTTTTTGGTGTCTACCAGATTGATGATGCGGGGTTGGTCTTTGGTGGAATAACGGTCGATAAGGTATGTACCGGAAGCACTAAGTGCTCCGCTATGTTCGCTCTCCTTGCAATTTTCGAACGGCTGGCTTATCTTTCCATTACTTACGTTTACTGCAAAATGTCCACTTCTCAAACCTTCTACGGCAGTGAAAATGATCTCTTTACGCTTTGTGTTGAATCCCAGAATTTCGCTGACCAGCCAGTTACCTTTGGTCAACTGTTTCACTTTACCGGCTTGGAAATAACTGCCACCGTTGGCGCTATTATAGGTTTCACCTTTCTTGTTTGCTGCATCTGCCTCAAAGAGATAAAGATGATTGTAGCCGTCACGCTGGCTTTGATAGATGAACTTGGTAGGGTCCCACGGCAGAAATACGATGGGGTTTTGCGGCTCAACGTATTTAGGGTGCATTTCTTCATAGAGAACTCCCATGGGTTCTCCTGTTTCTGCATTGTACTGGCAGAGTTTGGCATGATTCTGATCGCGGTTTACTTCGATCAGGTAGAGGCTCTTTTCATCCGGTGCCCAGCTGATATTGGTGAAATAACGGTCTGTCGGATCGCCTGCATTCAGATAAATGCTTTTGCCGGTAGCGGGGTTGTAAATCCCTACTTTTACCTGATGGCTCGTCATTCCTGCCATCGGATAGCGTACATTGTTCACTTCGCCTACGCGCGCAGTGATGTCTACAAGCGGGTATTGTGTCACCATGCTTTCATCCATACGGTAGAAAGCGAGCAGGTTACCTTTCGGACTCCAGAAAGTTCCTTTGTTGATACCGAATTCATTGCGATGCACTGTTTGTCCGCAAACGATGCCTTCGGGTTCATTGGTTACTGCTTTCTCATTCACATATAGATTATTATCTATCGTGTAAGCCACATTTCCACTGGCTGCGCAATAGTCCTCATTATTCGCCCCGTCCTTTGGTTTGAAAGTGCTGACAACCTGATTGCTCTTGAAATCATATACAATGAACTTTCCTGCTATCGTGAATAGCATTTGTGGCTTGTCTGCCCATGGGAAACGGACGGAATACAGATGCGATAACTTCCCTGCCTTGTTTTCTTCAAGCACTTTGTTGATTTGCTCGCGAGTGATAACCATTGTTTCTTTCCCGGTTTTGGGTTGAATTGAATAAAGGGTATCTACTCCTGGCTTGATACATTCGTCGCCCCACCATTGCAACCCGTACAGGTTTTCTGCATAGCGGTAACTCTCGCCGCCCGGAATCAGTTCTTCCAGCGTCGGTTTTTTGGTTTCTTGTGCCATAACATTGAATCCGATTGGTAGTGCCAATAATAACAGAATGGCTCTTTTTCCAATTTTACTCATTGCTCTTTTCTTTATTATTTGTTTTTAAATCCTTCTATTTTTACTCTGTCCAAAGGAGTCTGCTTTATTTGAATGGCAGCACTCAATTTGGCAAAAGCGGTGAATAGGTCGTCAAATTGCTTCTCGTAGCTTTCTCTGTCGGAGGATATGTCCTCTTCCAAGTATTCAATCCTTTTTCTCAATTCTTCCAATTCCTGTTTGGGTGCATGGGAGAGCAGGTATTGGCGCATGTGGACGAAGGCTCGCATGATGTTGATGTTGACTTCGATGGCTTTTTCACTATTTAAAAGACCTGATAGCATTGCGACTCCTTGTTCGGTAAAGGCATAGGGCTGATATCTAAACCAGTTTATTTCTAAGGTGCCATTTTGGCACCTTATATTGTTTATCAGTAAGTTAGCTTCTGATTTTGTAAGCTGAAACATAAAATCCGCAGGAAAACGATTTATATTCCTTTTTACTGTTCGTTTCAGGTTCTTTGTTTCAATCTCATACATTTCTGCCAAATCAAAGTCAAGCATAACCTTTTGTCCCCTGATTTCATATATCTTATTTTCTATAATGACTAATTCATTCATTTTCTAGTCTAACTTTTTGGTTTACTATCTACGCCTATTACTTAACATTATTGTTGTTCAAACTTGAGGTCGTAATTTGCGACCTCATATTGAGTATCAGTGCGTTAGTAGATATATGGTGTTGTGGATTGTTCTTAATTATGAATCAATTATTCCTCTTCCTTCTTCGGAATCCTCGGCTCCCGGTTCCCCCTAAATTCTCTTGGCCCTCTCGAATCTCTTCCTCCGCGGAATTCTCCCCGTGGCTTTCTATCTCTGTCGCCGCCTTTGAAGTCGCTACCTTCTCTGCGTGGCTTGTATTCTCCCTCTCTGCGAGGTCTGGACTCACCATCCCGGCGTGGTTTGAATTCACCTTCGCGACGTGGCTTAAACTCTTTTTTTTCTCTGAATCTTGGAGCCTGTTCACCTTCACCCTCTTTCTTCTCTTCGCCCTCTTCCTGGCTCTTGAACTCTTTATATTTTCCGTCAAAAATCTCATATTTGCGGAATTCACACTCTAACGGTCCATTGAACAAAGGAACCTTCTGGCTTGCCTTCAAGCCAATCTGGTCGAAACACTCTTCCCGATAAGAAAGCACCCATGCTTCGTTTCCTACAAATGCGTGTTTCAGGCGTTCGCCGATCATCTGGTAAAGACCGAGCAAATCATTCGTAGAGATACGTTCCCCATAAGGAGGATTGGTGATGATAATCGACTTCTCCTGCGGCTGTTCGAACTGCTGGAACGGTTGCAGTTTCAGCACGATATCTTTCGATACACCGGCAGCTTTTATATTGTGAGTAGCAATTTCATTCGCTTTCGGATTGTTGTCATACCCATAAATCTTATGAGTAAATTCACGCTCCTGACTGTCGTCATTGTAAATCTCATCGAACATATCCGCATCGAAATCCACCCATTTTTCGAAAGCAAATCCTTTGCGGAATACTCCCGGAGCGATATTCTTAGCGATCAGTGCGGCTTCTATAGGGATCGTGCCCGAACCACACATCGGATCGATCAGATCACATTCTCCACGCCATCCGGTCATTAAAATCATGCCGGCAGCCAATACCTCATTCAACGGAGCTTCTACCGCTTCCTGGCGATAACCGCGGCGGTGAAGTGATTCTCCGGACGAGTCCAAAGACAAGGTACAGGTAGTCTGTGCAATATGAATGTTCAGAAGTACATCCGGATTGTTGATGCGTACCGACGGACGTTTACCCGTTTTCTCGCGGAAGTAGTCCACAATCGCATCTTTCACCTTGTACGAAACGAATTTCGAATGGCGGAACTCCTCACTGAATACTACTGCGTCGATAGCAAATGTCTTGTTCACATCGAGATATTCTTCCCATGGAATAGCCTGTATTTGATTGTAAACCTCGTCAGCATCTTTGGCCGTAAAGTTCTTGATGGGTTTCAGGATACGGATGGCGGTGCGTAGGCAGAAATTTGCCTTGTACATCATACGTTTATCTCCTGTAAATGAAACCATACGACGTCCTATTTGAATGTCGTTGGCTCCTAATGCTGTCAGTTCTTCTGCAAGTATCTCTTCCAGTCCTTGGAAAGTCTTGGCTATCATCTCGAATTGTTCGCTCATATAGATTTTTTTGATTTTATTTTTTTGCTTTAGTTTGTACGATTCTTGCTCCTGCGGGCACGTTTTCCGTTACCCAGATATTACCGCCTACGGTTGCATCACGCCCGATGGTGATTCTTCCCAGGATAGTGGCATTGGAATAAACAATCACATTGTCTTCCAGGATCGGATGGCGGGGGATTCCCTTGATTGGTTTTCCGTCGGCATCCAGCGGGAAACTCTTGGCTCCCAGTGTGACACCCTGATATAGTTTGACGTTGTTTCCGATGATACTCGTGGCACCGATTACGACACCCGTTCCATGGTCGATGGTGAAGTGAGTGCCAATCTTGGCGGCCGGGTGGATATCGATTCCCGTTTCGCTATGCGCCATCTCCGTGATGATACGGGGAATCAGAGGAACACCCAGTTCCAGCAATTCATGCGCGATACGGTAATTGCTGATCGCTTTAATGGCCGGATAACAGAATATGACCTCTCCGTAGCTTTCGGCAGCCGGGTCACCGTTGTAGGCGGCTTCCACATCTGTTGCCAGTATCCTTCTCATGGCAGGTAACTTACTGATGAATTTAGCGGCAAGACGCGCAGCTTCTTCCCGTTTCGAGTCGGAGCAGACGTTACATTTCCCCTCTATGGAAGTACTAAAACATAATCCGGCCAAGATTTGCTCACAAAGTAAATCAAACAATTTTTCAATGTTTACACCGATGTGATAATTGATAGTCCGGCTGTTAATCGTAGAATTTCCGTAATATCCGGGGAAAAGAATGGAGCGTGAAAGCTCAATAATTTCATACAAGACTTTTGCAGAGGGCAGTGGTTCGCCATCTTTGTGCTGATGAAACAGTCCTTTATAAGATTCGCTTTCCGATAGCTCATCGACTGCCTGTGTCAAAATGTGGGTGAAGTTCAGTGGACTCATTAGGTCAGTTGCTCATATTTATATGGGGACAAAGGTATTAAAAAAAATAATAAAATTCGCTGGGATTCAGGATAAATAATGTATTTTTGTCACATTCAAAACATGACATATATAAAGGGGACTGATGAATCAGAGGACTGCTATGAGACTATTTGCGCTGTTGGGACTGTTGGTGTTGTTAAGTTGCGGATACGCTGATAGACATCACAATAGCTCTTCGTGCGAACAGGTTTTGGTTGATTCTTTGGAAGTTCGTGTGCAGGATTCGTTGTTTTCCAATGTGCATTATTCCCGCTCACAACTGCTTGAGGCACTGACGCAGACGCAAGATTCCCTGGTTTATTATCGTCTGCTCGCCCTTTACGGGAAAACATTTTTTGTCTCTTCCGATTTTGATTCTATACTCTATTACAACCGCCGGGTAAAAGAATTTTCCCGCAATGCTTCCCAATCTTCTGAATCTCTCCAATCTCCACGATGGAATGATGTATTGTCCGATGTCTATAATATCGAAGGCAATGTGTGGATGCAGCTGAACCGTCCCGATTCTGCAATTATCGACTATAAGAAAGCCTACGGATATCGCCTGAAAGGAAAAAAACTGCATCTGCTTCCGGATATTTGTATCAATATCGCTGATGCCTATCTGCACCGCAGTGACTTGGCGCACACTGCTTCGTATTACCGGCGCGCCCTCTTTCTCTGCGATTCTTTGAACTTGTCCGAGCACACGAAATTTCCTGTTTACTACGGATTGGGGCAGACTTACATGGAACTGCGTGATTTCGATTTATCCAATCATTACTATGAATTGGCCGGACAGTTTTTCAATGAAATGAATGTGAGCGAGCAATGGACTTATCTCAACAATCGCGGCAACCATTATTATTACCGGAAAGACTATCAGGAGGCTTTGAAATATATGCGCAAGGCCAATGCACTCGTATCTTCTTATCCGCAGATGGTATTTGAACAGAATTTTATCAAAGTAAACCTGGGAGAATTGTATTTGTTGACTGACAAACTGGACTCCGCACAGATCTGTCTGGACGAAAGTTATCGTTTTTTCTCCGATATACAGCATAATTCGGCCGTTCATTACATTGAAACCCAGATGATTGAACTGGCATTAAAGAAAGGAAATATAGCCCAAGCGAAGACTATGATTGCCCGGACCGCTCCTGTGGGGCATCTTGACGCCAATATGCTGACTATACGCAATCAGTATCTGCAACATTATTTTGAGCATACCGGTGATTACCGTCGTGCCTATGAATACTTGAAACGCGATCGCCATCTGGACGATTCCATTCGGAGCGAACGGATACAGATGCGTGTTGCCGAATTGGATATGCGTTACCGGCAGGATACGATAGTGCTTCGTAAGGAAATGAAGATTCAGCGGCAGGCGGCAGAGATGAGAGTGCTCAAATTGAGCGTATCTATCTGGGTACTTGTCTGCGTGTTGCTTGTGGCAGGGGTAGTGGTAGTTGTCTGGTATATGCGTAAAAAAAGGGAGTTTCTTCGCCAGCGTTTCTTCCAGCAAATCAACCGTGTCCGCATGGAGAATTTGAGAAGCCGGATTTCTCCTCATTTTACTTTTAATGTACTGGGACGTGAAATCAACCAGTTTAACGGCTCGGAAGAGGTGAAACATAATCTGATGGAACTGGTGAAATATCTCCGTCGTAGCCTCGAACTTACCGAGAAATTGAGCGTGTCTTTGCAAGACGAACTGGATTTCGTGCGTACATATATCGAACTGGAACGTGGGCGTGTTGGAGAAGATTTTGTCGCAACAATTACGGTGGAGGACGAATTAGAGGCAGCCCGCATCATGATTCCATCTATGATTGTGCAAATTCCGGTGGAGAATGCAATTAAACATGGGCTGGCGGGAAAGGACGGAAAAAAGGAGCTAATGGTATATGTTTCCCGTGAAACAAATGGGATTCGCATAACGGTTACCGACAACGGACGCGGGTATCTCCCGCAGGTGGTTTCCGCCACACGGGGTACTGGTACAGGATTGAAAGTGTTGTATCAGACCGTTCAATTATTGAATACAAAGAATAAGAGTGATAAAATACGTTTTGATATAACCAACAGAAGCGATGGACAAACCGGTACGGAAGTGTCGGTATATATCCCGTTTCATTTTTCTTATGATTTATGATGGATACAGAAGATAAGTATAAGGTAGTTATCGTTGACGATGAACGTACAGCGATTGATGCTTTGCGCCGGGAATTGGAGCCCTATCGTGAATTTGAAGTAAAAGGAATCGCAGGGAATGGTGCAAAGGGTAAAAAGATGATTATGGAGTTGCATCCGGACTTATTGTTTCTTGATGTGGAACTTCCGGATACGTTGGGACTCAATCTATTAAGTGAAATAAGGGAAGATATTTTGTGGGATATGAAGGTCGTATTTTACACCTCTTATGACAAATACTTGCTTCAGGCGTTGCGTGAGTCGGCTTTCGACTTCCTGCTGAAGCCTTTTGAAGCGGAAGACCTGAAAGTAATTATAGACCGTTACCGGAAGGCTATGACCTCTACTTCGCTTCCTCTTTTGCCTTCTTTTGCTTCTTCTATTAGTGCATTGATGCCCCAGCAAGGCATGTTTATGATTAGCACAGTGACAGGTTTCAAGCTTTTGCGACTGGAGGAAATCGGCTTTTTTGAATATCTGAAAGACAAACGTCAATGGCAGGTGGTCTTGTTTAATCAAACTTGTCTGAATTTGAAGCGGAATACAAAAGCAGAAGATATTATCAGTTATTCACAAGCTTTCGTACAGATTAGCCAATCTGCTATTGTAAATGTTAATTATCTGGCAATGATTGATGGTAAATGCTGTCAACTCTATCCGCCTTTTCACGATAAGAATGATCTGATTATTTCCCGAAGTTATCTAAAAGAACTGCAAGAGCGTTTCTTCGTTTTGTAATGTAGACCTCATATTATGAAATACGCCACTTCTTCAGCAGAAGCGGCGTATCCTTTTGTTAGAATATTAGAATGAGAGAGAGTTTATGTTACATATTTGTATTATCCATCGTAACGGTCATTTCGGGTACCAGTACGTAGGCTTGTTTTTTAGCGTTCCATTTATAATAATTCGTAGTAACGGTCTTGCCTTCATAAGTATAATTGATGCGTAGGTCTTTTTCCCATGCGTCCTTGCTATTGTTCCATTTCAAGGCTTCGCTTTCAATCATACGTTTGTTGTCATCGTACTTGTAGTTGTACTTCATGTAGTTGGCAAGTGTATTTCCATCCATTTTGTAAACGGTTTGTCCCACTGTCATACCATTCTCCTCGATTGGATTATAAATCAATTGATTATCGTAGCTACGTGCAGAAGTAGCAAGCGATACAACAAGAAGAGCTGCAGATAAAACGAACATTTTTAAAGATACTTTTGCTTTCATGGCTATTTAAGTTTTTGGGTTATACTTTCATTTGTCTACCAAATGCATTGGTTTTACGCTGCAAATCTACATATTAATTTGGTATTTATGCATTTTTGAAGATAAAAGATTGTCAAAATGTCAAGAGTGGAGGTGGGTGATAACTAGCTTTTTGCCAATATTGGTGACAAAAAAATATCCGGCAGTCAATTTGCCGGATATAGAATGAATCACTTCGTCGAAAAAGGAATCTTTTTTCTAGCTTTCTGGATATGGAGTTAAATAATGTTATTACCCATACTTGCTTCTATTTTGTAAGGGAAGGCTTTGGATAAGATGGAGTCTCCCTATGTAATTAATGTCTAAAAGATAGCAATTCCTGATTGAGGTGGCCTTTATTCACTTGATGGTTTAGTGTGCCTGAAGCCAATTTTTGCCCCATCCGCAATCTGCTTTCAAGGGGACGTGCATGCGGTATGCTTTCTCCATTTCTTCGATGACGATTTCTTCTACACGCTCTTTTTCATTGACAGGAACGCTGAAATTTAATTCGTCATGCACTTGCAGGATCATTTTGGCTTGTATTCCTTCGGCCTGGAACCGTTGATAGATACGTGCCATTGCTACTTTTATAATATCTGCCGCACTTCCCTGAATAGGGGCGTTGATGGCATTTCGTTCCGCATATCCGCGTACAACGGCATTCCGGGAGTTAATGTCCGGCAAGAAGCGCTTCCGATGGAAGATTGTTTCCACATAGCCTTTTTCCTGGGCCACCTGAATACTTTTATCCATATATGCTTTCACTCCCGGATAAGTTTCAAAATAACCGTCGATTAACTCTTTGGCTTCTTTGCGGTCTACATTCATTCGTTCGGCAAGACCGAATACGGATATGCCATAGATGATACCGAAATTGGCAGTCTTGGCTTTACGGCGCATATCGGAGCCTACGTCTTTCAGGTCGATCTTATAAATTTTGGCAGCAGTGGCCGCATGAATATCGTGATTGCTAAGGAAAGCATCAATCATATTCTTATCCTCGCTAAGGTGTGCCATGATGCGCAATTCGATTTGCGAATAGTCGGCAGAGAAGAAGAGGCAGCCTTCATCGGGGATGAAAGCCTTGCGGATTTCTTTTCCATTCTCGTCTCGGATAGGAATATTTTGCAGGTTCGGATTGCTTGAACTAAGACGTCCCGTAGCGGTTACAGTCTGGTTGAAAGAGGTGTGCACCCTTCCTGTGCGTGGATTGATAAGCTGGGGGAGTGCGTCGATATACGTGCCCAATAGCTTTTTCAGTCCGCGATGTTCCAGAATCTTTTCTACTACCGGATGTTTGTGCCGGAGACTTTCGAGTACTTCTTCCGAGGTGACGTACTGGCCGGTCTTAGTCTTTTTTGCTTTCTCTATGATCTTCAGTTTGTCAAACAGTACCTCACCGACTTGCTTGGGCGAAGCGATGTTGAAAGTCTCACCGGCCAATTCGTAAATCTCTTTTTCGATTTGCTCCATCTGGGCGGTGAAATGGGCGGAGGACTGTTTCAGGGCCTCCGTATCCAGCAATACCCCGTTCCGTTCTATATGAACCAATACGGGAACTAGCGGCATTTCTATATCATAGAACAAACGCTCTGCGTCATTCTCTTTCAGCTCTTTCTCCAATACGTTTTTCAGTTTCAGAGTTACGTCTGCATCTTCGCAGGCATACAGATATACATCTTTCGGATCGAGATCGCGCATGTTTTTCTGATTCTTTCCTTTGGGACCTATCAGTTCGTCAATGTGGATAGTCTGATAGTGCAGGTAAATTTCCGCAAGATAATCCATGCCGTGACGAAGTTCCGGTTGAAGAACATAATGAGCGATCATCGTATCGAAAAGCGGACCTTTTACTGTTGCGCCATAATTTTGAAGAACAATCATGTCGTACTTGATATTTTGTCCGACTTTCAACGAATTCTCATTTTCGAAGACCGGACGGAATTCATTTACGATTTTTAACGCTTCGTCTTGATCCGATGGTACGGGAACATAAAAAGCTTCGTTTTCTGCAATCGAAAAGCTCATTCCGACTAATTCGGCATCCATTGGTTCGGTTCCGGTGGTTTCCGTATCTAACGAGAGAATTTTTGATGTAAGTAACTTTTGAATAATTTCCTGTCTTTTCTCCTCTGTATCAATGAGTTGGTAGTTGTGAGTGAGCAATTCTAACGTCTCTAGGTTCGATTTTTTTGCTTCACCCGGTTCATCGGGCGTGAAATTCGCAAATAAATCGCCTTGCATTCCGCCTCCTTCTTCGGGAAAAAGTGGAAGAGGAGAGGGGGCGCTTTTTCCAGTGGTAACTTTGCTTGCGGTGGCGGAGGTTATTCCGTTTCCGGAAATGTCTTTTTTGAGTACCCGGTCAATGAGCGTTCTAAATTCTAATTCCTCGAAAATGCTACGGAGTGAATTTTCGTCTGCCTCTTCGCGGACAAGAGAATCCATCTCAAGTTGGATGGGGACATCGATTTTAATGGTGGCGAGAAATTTCGAGAACGTAATCATTTCCCGGTTAGTTTCCACTTTTGTTTTCAATGCTCCTTTCAGTTGGTCGGTATGTTCCAATAGATTCTCGATGCTTCCGAATTCGGAGATCAGTTTTTGAGCAGTCTTTTCTCCTACTCCGGGACATCCGGGGATGTTATCCGAAGAGTCGCCCATCAGTCCGAGCATATCGATCACCTGTGCCGGAGACTGAATGTCAAACTTGGCTTTCACTTCCTCAACGCCCATCACTTCGAAACCTCCTGTGTGTTTGGGGCGATACATAAATACTTTGTCACTTACCAGCTGCCCGTAATCTTTGTCGGGAGTCATCATATAGGTAGTGATACCCTGACGACCGGCTTCGGTAGCGAGCGTACCTATCACGTCATCGGCTTCGTAGCCTGCCACTTCCAGAATAGGGATGCGGTAGGCACGTATAATATCCTTTATAATAGGTACGGAAAGACGGATTGCCTCCGGAGTTTCTTCGCGTTGTGCTTTATATTGTTCAAAAGCTTCGTGGCGGAAGGTAGGACCTGCGGGGTCGAAGGCTACTCCTATATGAGTGGGATTCTCTTTTTTCAGCACTTCTTCGAGGGTGTTCACAAAACCCAGTATGGCTGAAGTGTTGAATCCTTTGGAATTGATTCTTGGGTTTTTAATAAAGGCGTAATACGCCCGATATATTAATGCATAAGCGTCTAAAAGAAATAATTTATTACCTGAATCCATAGATTTAATTAATTTTTCATGGTAAAAGTACAAAAAAATACGGTATTAAGCGTTTTATTATTACTTTTGTGCTCAAATTGTGTAATAAATGGACAGCATCTCACTTATCAGAACTCCGATTGAAGCGGAACTGGGCGACTTCAAAGAACTTTTTGATAGTTCTCTCTCCAGTTCAAATGCATTGCTCGATAGCGTCGTATCTCACATACGGCAGAGGAATGGTAAGATGATGCGGCCTATTCTTGTTTTGCTCGTGGCACGCCTTTATGGCGCTATATGTCCTTCCACTCTTCACGCGGCTGTTTCGCTGGAACTCCTTCATACGGCCAGCCTGGTACATGATGACGTAGTGGATGAAAGCACCGAACGCCGTGGACAGCTCTCGGTAAATGCAATCTTTAATAATAAAGTGGCCGTGTTGACGGGTGACTATTTATTGGCAACCAGCCTCGTACATGCTGAATTGACAAACAGCCATCGTATTATTCAGCTGGTGTCCACTCTTGGACAGGATCTTGCTGACGGTGAGTTGCTTCAGCTTTCAAATGTAAGTAATCACAGTTTCTCCGAGGAAGTCTATTTTGATGTAATCCGCAAGAAAACTGCTGCTCTTTTTGCTGCCTGCACAAAGGCTGCCGCTTTCTCGGTGGGTGTGGGTGAGGGGGAAGCTGAACTTGCCCGTTTGCTGGGCGAATATATTGGTATCTGTTTCCAGATAAAGGATGATATTTTCGATTACTTTGATAATAAGGAGATTGGTAAACCTACGGGTAATGATATGCTTGAAGGTAAGCTGACATTGCCCGCTTTGTATGTGCTGAATACGACGAAAAACGAGGAAGCGCAAGAAATTGCAATCAAAGTAAAGGAGGGGACGGCTACTCTCGATGAAATAGCTTATTTGATTTCGTTTATTAAAGAAAACGGAGGAATTGAATATGCGGTTCAGACTATGAATGGCTATAAACAAAAAGCTTTCAATCTATTGGCTTCTTTGCCGGATTCCGATGTCTGTGCAGCTCTCCGGTCTTATCTGGATTATGTAGTAGACCGCGAAAAATAATTACTTCCTGTACTTTCCCAGGAGTGAATAGCATAATAACAACCGGTCCCAATCTTCTATCTTTTCCGATTTCATCGCTTTTCCTAAAAGGAAACTCTTGTCTATTTCTTCCGCTGTATGAAGATCTAAAGAACATAATTTGTCGGCTTGTTCTATGTAGTCCCAGGCTTTCTCTTTGGTGATGTGACCACATGCTTGGGAGGCGCGTGCCAAGTTCACAAGCAGTCCCATATCCCATCCGATAATGCCTTTTTCCAAGTCATTTATCCATATAATCGGGTCCCTTCTTTCCTCTGTATATTTCACGAATTTGTATAGATTCTTTCCTTGACGGATGAAACGTTCCACCCCGAAAAAACGCTTTTGAATGATGTTTTCGAACTCGTTGATGTTCTCTGTAGAGAGTAAATAGGGGAGCATAATCTGGTAGGAGACTCTGTCGCCTTCGTTGATAAGGAACTGGAATAGTCCGGTGACGGACTCATTGTCGGTGCAGTGAAACTCTTCTGCCAGCAGTTTGGATAGCTTTAGCGGATGGATTCCGGTCTCCATAGAGTTGAGATAGAAGCCTTGCAGTCCGGCTTCCATATAACCGATGCGTAACCCCTTCTTTTTCTCTGTTCCGAGGATGAGGTTCAGAGGGTTGTGATTGAATCTTAAGGTTTTCGTATATGCGTCCATCCTAATACCTTCATAAGGTTCATGAAAAGCGTGAGAACTGTTGCCATGTATTTTCCTGAGGCTTCGGCAAGCCGTTATGAATATACAAGCAACAGTCCCACGCTCCATTCGATATATAACAAAAGTATATACATGAAGGTGCGTGAGACCCGTTTGCTTATTACCATTCATAACTTTGAATTTTGCCGAATTCCAGGAATTGGTAATAAATGAAACGTTCTCTAATATAACTAATTAGCTATATTTTCATCGCTAAACCTTTTACAAAGATAAGTATTTTTCTGAATTTTCCTGTAACTATCTTTAGATTTTCTTAAATAAAAAATACCGCGTCGGTTCCCGGAGTACGGGAACAGCGCGGTAAGGCGTATTTGATTGCTAATGTAGCCTTTAACTTAGAAGAACTTGATTTCTTCTCCTTTGATGTCAGAAAGAAGGAGGTTGGCTAAACGGCTGGTTCCCAAACGGAACAGTTGATTATCCAGCCATTCTTCACCCAATAGTTCTTTTACGATTGTGTAGTAAATAATCGCATCATTAACGGTATTGATGCCACCTGCCGGTTTGAATCCAATCTTGATTCCGGTTTTCTGGTGGTATTCTTTGATGGCTTCACACATCACGTAAGCGGCTTCCGGAGTAGCGGCAGGCTGTTGCTTACCGGTGGAAGTCTTGATGAAATCTGCGCCCGAATACATGGATAGGATAGAAGCTTTCTTGATGTTGGAAGCGCTCTTTAGTGCACCTGTTTCGAGGATCACTTTGAGATGACGTTCCTTGCAAACTTCCTTTAATTCCTGTATTTCTTCACACATTCCTTCGTAGTCTCCGCTTAGGAACTTGCCGATGGAAATGACAATGTCTATTTCATCGGCACCTTCTGCGATTGCTAATGCTGTTTCTGCCACTTTTACTTCAATGAATGTCTGTGAAGAGGGGAAACCTCCTGATACGCAGGCTATATTGACTCCGTCTACCTCCAGCGTATTCTTAACGATGGCTGCGAAATTGGGGTATACACAGATTGCTGCAACATTTTTCAGATCAGGATATTCGTCGTCAAACTGATTGACTTTTTCGGTAAAGTGCATCACACTTTTGTCACTGTCTGTGCTATTCAAAGTAGTCAGGTCAATACAGTTGAACAGGAACTTCTTAACGTCTTCCGTGTTGTTTTCCGGCACTTTTTTCTCAATCAATTCAGCTACGCGAGCTTGAATATCTGCATCGCTCAGATTGGTATTATACTTTGCCAATGCGGCATTGTACTTGTTGGGCTGTGAGTTATTCTCTTCCATGATCTTTCAGTTTTGGGTTGTTGATATGTCTTTTATTATCTCGTTTCGTTTTCTTTTCCATGCTTTTCCGGAAAGCAGTGGTTATGTCTACACCTGTCTGGTTGGCAATGCAGAGAAGAACCCATAAAACGTCTGCTATTTCTTCATCTATATTGTCTTTCTCTCCCTCTTTAAAGGACTGATCTCCATATTTGCGGGCCATGACACGCGCCAGTTCTCCTACTTCTTCCGTCAGAACTGCCATATTGGTCAACTCGCTGAAGTAGCGGACGCCGTATGTTTTCACCCATTGGTCCACTTGTTTCTGTGCTTCTTCCAGAGTCATAATTGTTGATGGTTGGTTATTATTCTTTGTTTTTTGTATCCATGCATATAGTAACGGGGCCGTCGTTTAAAAGTTCAACTTTCATGTCTGCCCCAAAGGTGCCTGTGCCTATTTCTTTTCCCAATGCGCCGCTTAAATCTTTGCAGAATTGTTCGTAGAGTGGGATAGAGACATCCGGTTTGGCGGCTTTGATATAGGAGGGGCGATTTCCCTTCTTGGTAGAAGCGTGTAACGTGAACTGGCTGATAACCAGAATCTCGCCTCCATCTTCTAAAATAGATTTGTTCATTACACCATTCTCATCATCGAAGATACGTAGATTTACAATCTTCTTGCAAAGCCAGTCGATGTCTTCCTGTCCATCCGCTTCTTCAATGCCGACTAATATCAGCATTCCTTTCCCAATGGACGACTTACAGTATCCTTCAATGGTTACTGACGCATGGCTTACCCGTTGTATGACTATTCTCATTGTTATTTATTCTATTTCATGATTAGGAAAGGCAAATTTACAAAATTCAGAAGAGAAAACGGTGTGTTGGTGGGAAAATATTATAAGGCTTTGCCGAAAGCGTTAATGATTTATTATTGGGGCACGGATTACGCGGATAACACGGTTTTTTAGTAATTCAACCGTGAAATCCGTGTAATCCGTGCCTAAAAGTGATAGAAAGATAACAGGCCTACTCCCCAACTTCTTATTAATTTTCTGATGATTCATCGCTCAATCCCGCTTTTACAGTCTTGGCTTTTGCTTCTCCAATCACAGCGGAAATCTCCTCAAAAGAGGCTTCTTTTATCCGCTTTACGCTTTTAAATTCTTTCAGAAGCGCTGTTTTTGTCTTTTCTCCAATCCCTTTGATATTGTCTAATGCCGATGCTACCTGTCGTTTGCTGCGTTTATCACGATGGAAACTGATGGCAAAACGGTGCACCTCATCCTGAATCTGGGTCAGCAAACGGAATAACGGGCTTTGCTGTTTGATACCGATAGTCTGCGGAGGAAATCCAAAAAGCAGTTCCGATGTGCGATGGCGATTGTCCTTTGCCAGTCCGGCGATAGGGATCGCTAGGTTCAACTCATCTTCAATCACCTCTCTAACGACCTCCATTTGGCCTTTTCCGCCGTCGGTGATAATCAGGTCGGGTAGAGGGGCGTTTTCTTCAATAGCGCGCTGATAACGTCTTCTGACGACCTCTTTCATGGATGCATAATCGTCAGGTCCTACAACAGTCTTTATATTGTATTTTCGATAATCTTTCTTTGATGGTTTAGCCTTTTTAAAGACAACGCAAGCTGCCACAGCATCAGAACCCTGTATGTTTGAGTTGTCAAAGCATTCAATTTGCAAAGGCGGTCTGTCCAGATGCAACTCTTGCTGTATCTCTTTCATTAATCGCATACTTCTTTGCTCCGGATTCAGCTTTTCCGCCTGTTTTAGTCGGTCGGCCTTGTATTGCTTTACGTTTAGAATCGAAAGATCCAGCAATTTCTTCTTGTCTCCCCGCTGTGGAACGGTAAATACGATGTTGTTTAGCTCCAAATCAAGCTCAAAAGGCACTATAATCTCTCTGGATTGGCTCTTATAGCGTTCTCGCATTTCGATAATACCCAGTGTCAAAAGTTCCTCTTTTGATTCATTCAACTTCTTTTTATATTCGAATGTAAACGCCTGGTTGATGGCACCGTTTGTAATATGCAGATAGTTGATGAAAGCGGAATTGGACTCGTCCTCTTCAATAGAAAATACATCTATGTTGTGCAATACAGCGCTTACTACCTCCGATTTGGAGCGGTAGTTTTCTATCAGAAGAAATTTTTCTTTCACCTTCTGTGCTTCTTCAAACTTCATCTCGCCGGCTAATGTCTGCATCTTTTCCAGTAGCATACGGCTGATTTCTTGCGTATTTCCTTTCAGGATTTCTTTGATTTCATCGATATTTTTGAGATAATCCTCCTGTGATTGCAGTCCGATGCATGGTCCTGCACAGTTCTTTATATGATATTCCAGGCATACGTTGAACTTTCCTGCCCGTATATTCTCTGGAGTTAGGTTTAAACTGCAAGTTCGCAAAGGATATAAATGCTTTATCAGATCCAGTACCGCATACATGGATGGTATGTGACTATACGGTCCATAATAAGATGAACCGTTCCTGATAATTTTCCTTGTTCTGAAAACTCTGGGAAAATACTCGTTTTGTACGCAAATAGAAGGGTAGGTCTTGTCATCCTTTAATAGAACGTTGTAGCGCGGCTTGTATTTCTTTATCAGATTATTCTCCAGCAATAACGCGTCTTCTTCCGTGTTGACTACAATATAACGAATATCGGCGATTTTGCTGACCAGTACTCGTGTCTTTCCCGGTTCATGTTCTTTGCTGAAGTAAGAGTAGACTCTTTTCTTTAGATTTTTGGCCTTTCCAACGTATATAATTGTACCCTCCGTGTTCAGGTATTGGTAAATACCCGGTTTCTCGGGAAGGTTGGCTACGATCCCTTTCAAATATTCATTGGCTCTGCTTTCTGGTTCTGTATTCATAATTGTTTTAGGATGGCTAATAGGTGAAAAGTATGTGCCTGACATGAAGCATACCCGCAGTCGGTGGCTATTTAAATACGAATGACGCGGATAATATGGATTCCTATTCTTATGGTCCGTGTCATCCACGTCATTCGCGTCTCAAAAGGTTAGTTGCTTACTTTTGACATATTTTCTGCAAATAGAACCAAATTCTTTATAAACTCAATACCGATTCTACTTCTACGTCATCTCCGAACAATGATTTTCCATTCAGGTCTTTCAATTCGATGATGAAGTTTACATATACCTTTTTAGGTTTTAGTCTTTTCACCAGTTCACAAGCTGCTTTCATGGTGCCTCCTGTTGCCAGTAAATCATCATGTAATAGAACTACGTCATTCTCGTCCAGTGCATCTTTGTGGATTTGCACCGTGTCTTTGCCGTACTCCTTGTCATAGCTTTCTTCAATCGTTTCTGCAGGGAGTTTGCCCGGCTTGCGGATTGGAATAAAACCTGCGTTCAGGCGGGTTGCCAGAATAGGTCCCATGATGAATCCTCTTGATTCTATACCCACTACTTTAGTGATCCCTTTATCCTTATACATATCAAACATAATGTTTGATAATTCCTGCAAGCACCAAGGGTCCTTGAATAGAGTGGTGACATCGTAGAACAGGATTCCGGGAATCGGAAAATCGGGTATTTCCCGAATGCTTTTGATTAGCGTTTCTTTGCTCATAATCATTGAATTATATCGTTTCTTTAAATGTTTTGTTTCACGTGAAACGTTGTCGCTTATCGTCCGGAAAGTACCAGCAACACGTTGATATCGCTTGGAGAGACTCCCGGAATTCTGCTCGCTTGTGCTATTGTTTCCGGATCTATCTTTGCCAGCTTTTGTCGGGCCTCGGTGGAAAGAGACTGAATAGTAGAATAGTCAAATTTTCCTTTAATCTTTATACTTTCCAATCGTGCTAGTTTTTCTGCTATCATTCTTTCTCTGTCAATGTATCCTTGATACTTGATTAAGATTTCGGCAGCTTCGAGAATTTCTTCTTTCCGGTCTTGGTCCGAACCCGTTGCTTTTTCCAGCTCCCGTTGAAACGCCGGAACATATTCTGCTATATTTCCTATTGTCACTTGCGGGCGATTCAGAATCTCTATCAACTTACATCCTTGACGTAGGGGAGTTGTCCCTATCTTTTCGAGAGCATCGTTGATTAGTGCCGGTTTCATCGAATAGTTGCGTGCGAAAGAAATGATTTGTTCCACGGCTTCTTTTTTGCTTCTTACTAACTGATACCGGTCTTCTTTTGCCAAACCAAGCTTAAATGCTTTTTCTGTTAAGCGCATATCGGCATCATCCATACGAAGCAGAATACGGTATTCCGCACGCGAGGTAAACATACGGTAAGGTTCATCCACACCTTTGGTAACCAAATCGTCGATTAATACGCCAATATATGCTTCATCTCGAGCCAAAGTAAATGCTTCTCCGCCGTGGCAGTTGATGTGTGCATTGATACCGGCTATCAATCCTTGTCCTCCTGCTTCCTCGTATCCGGTGGTTCCGTTTACTTGTCCGGCAAAGAACAAGTTTTTGATAATCTTCGATTCCAACGTATGTTTTAATTGGGTCGGATCGAAATAGTCATATTCGATAGCGTATCCCGGACGGTAGATAACCAGATCTTTGAAAGCCGGGATTTGTTTTAATGCTGCAATTTGTATTTCCATCGGAAGCGAAGAAGAGAATCCGTTAAGATATAACTCTTGTGTTGTTTCTCCTTCCGGTTCGAGGAATAACTGGTGCTGATCTTTATCCGGGAAAGTGACAATTTTGGTTTCGATGCTTGGACAATAGCGTGGTCCGATACTTTGAATCTGTCCGTTGAATAGGGGAGAATCCGGCAGACCTTCGCGCAGAATCCGGTGTACTTCTTCATTGGTGTAGCATGTCCAGCATTGAAGTTGCTTTAAGTGGTGCGTGCTAGTATTCATGAATGAGAACTTGTGGAAGTCTGATTCGCCGTCTTGTGTTTCCATCTGCTCAAAATGAACACTACGCGCGTCGATTCGTACCGGAGTACCGGTTTTCATTCTTCCGTAAGAGATTCCGTGACGGGCGATGGATTCGGTCAGCTGATAAGAAGCCGGCTCGGCCATTCTTCCTCCAGGCAATTTATGACGTCCTACATGCATCAGTCCGTTGAGGAAAGTTCCTGCGGTGAGCACAATGCATTTCGCTTTGAAGGTGACGCCCCATGCGGTGACTAATCCGGTGACCTCACCGTTTTCAACGAGCAGTTCACATACGGTATCTTGCCAGATATGAAGGTCGGGTGTATTTTCCAGTTTCTCCCGCCAGGACCAAATGAACTTAGCCCGGTCGCATTGGGCGCGGGGGCTCCACATGGCTGGACCTTTCGAGCGATTTAGAATTCGGAATTGAATGGCAGTCTCATCTGTCACTAATCCCATCTGTCCACCCAGTGCATCTATTTCACGTACAATTTGTCCTTTGGCGATTCCTCCTACAGCCGGATTGCAACTCATCTGTCCAATCTTGTTCATGTCCATAGTGATGAGACAAGTTTTGGAACCTAAATTAGCAGCGGCTGCCGCTGCTTCACAACCAGCATGTCCGGCACCAATTACAATTACGTCGTACTTAAAATCCATTCCTATCTTATTTATTATCAAACGCTGCAAAGTTACAGAAAAGTTGTGAGACTTGTATCTTCAAGCTGTTTTTGCTTCTGAAAATCCGGGGAGGAATCCGGCTTAACTGAAAAAAACGCCGTAATTTTGGATTAGAAATATGCAGATTGTTCGAGATTTGACTATTCTTCGAGTTTAGTAATCGTGCGTTTTTGTGAAAAATAGTGATATTATGCTTTTTTATGCCTTGTTTTGCTGTCTTTTTATTAGTTACTTGTTTGCTCAATAATGGATGAAACTAGAAAGCAAAATGGAGAATTTGTTCAAAATAGAGGCTATCGTCAGAATAAATGTGAGGTTTACACTCAAAATTTGCTTCATGTCTTGACATAAGTCAAAAAAACAAGCCCAAATGTATTTTTTAGTATCATGGACTTTGTTGTTTTCGCAAACAGCTATACCTTTGCAGTGTAGTTGTGAAACTACTTATATTTTAGGTATTAGAAAAAAGGTTATAATTAAAAGGTATTAGTTTATAAAATTAAGGTATTAGATTTTAAGATTAGTTTTTAGGAAAAGG